>Ga0307374_10003560_pt1 | contig 26540 bp, 22 predicted proteins | sample OX3MG_FD_202532 | JGI IMG/M metagenome (GOLD analysis project Ga0307374, IMG submission 202532) | Soil microbial communities from Risofladan, Vaasa, Finland - OX-3 | ecosystem: Environmental > Terrestrial > Soil > Coastal area > Acid sulfate soil | place: Finland: Risofladan, Vaasa | collected...
CTGGCCAGACCTGCATTGCAAACAGATTTCATCCGGGAAGAAGCGCAAATCGCCAGGAAAGACGCTACGACGCGGCGAATTTCAACGAGTTCCTAGGAAGATTCTGGTTTCTGCTTCTCGTAGTTGCAGCTTCAGCCGTCGGCTTAGGGTTTGCCTGTTGGCACAGGGCCTCCTGGGCTGTATGCCTTGCATGGCTGGGTGTCTGTATTATCGGCTTCGCCATTCTCAAGGCATCCACACAAGTCGTTACCGCCGCGGCCAGCCAAACGAAATTGGAAAGCATCAATGCCCGCTCCAACTGGTTTGCATTGCTGCAATCACTCCAACTTCAGGCTGATAACAGCGACGTGCGACAGTCCTTGGAGCGCTTCGCAGAGAAGGTCCAGTTCGCAGCGAACGAATCACATTCAGCGGAGCCTGGGGAAAATCGAGAGATTGATGCCGTTTTGGGGCAACTGAAATCCAATCTCTCCCGGCCTGACGAGGTATCGAGGCTCCTTTGCTCTGCCGAAGTGCTACTTGCTCAACGTGAGCATTCTTTACGTGCAGAAAGAACTAGCGCTTAGAATTCGATTTCTTTGGAGAGCCTGTTATGGCCGAACGCAATTCTAAACTTGAGTGCCGTGGATGTGGTTCGACATTGGAATACGACGATACGGACCCGTCCTCAAAATGCACCTATTGCGGAACTGTCAATGAAATACCGGATGGACCAAAGTGTGAACAGTGCGGAGGATACCTTGAATACGCGCCAGGAACGCAGACACTGAAGTGCCAGTATTGCAGCACACAGTTGGCTTTAATCAAGAATGAGAGCGAACTGCCGGTCGAAGCGGATAGGATCATTCCTCTCACGGTGGACAAGAAAGCCCTTCTTGCTGCTGTCGAGGATTACATGGTTTCCGGCGACTTTACACCTGACGACCTGATTGTGAAGGGGAAAATTGCCACGCTGGAACTGGTGTATGAGCCAGTCTATTGGTTCTGGGGCAGTTTTACGGCAAATTGGACAGCGTCCTTCGGATACAACCGAAGTGAAGAATACATGGCCGTGAAAAACGAGCCTTATTACGTTAATGGAAAGAAGTACTATCGCCAAGTAAATGTTATGAAGACCAGAACCGTAACAGATTGGCGTCCGATGTCTGGCGTTGCTTCAGATAACTTCTCGCTTTTGGGCTACGCTGGCGATTCCGACAACGAGCACGTCCGCAGCCTAATAGAAGATACTCCTTCGATAGATGACACCGAATATTCGCCAGATTTTCTGACTAGTGTCCCAGCCAGACCATTTCTTCTGCCTGAGGACGACGTCTATTCCAGCAGGATTAAGTCCGTCTTGAACGCCCAAATAGATATGGCGGTGGAGAAATGTGGCCAGGGAGATAAGCAGAAGGATTGGAACTGGTCAAGCAGCATTAACAAATCATCGTGCAGTCTGCTCGTTCCTGTTTGTCACGCACAATTTGAGTACTCGGGCAAGATCTACAATTTCTGGACTGATGGACGAAACGTGCTGAGGCAGAGTCATGATGACCTTCCTGTCGATTGGGAGAGACAGAGTACTGCAGCAGCAATCAATTCAAGAGTAAGTTCTGCATCGAAGCGTGTGTATATTCCCGGCTTACTGGCTCTTCTGGCAGCATTTATTGGATGTCCGCTTATTTATTTTCTCTCCGGGATAGATCTCAGTGCCGGGTTTGTGTCTGCATACACTTTGTACAACATCGGTGTTGTCATCGCTGCCTTCGTGTTTGGCCACAAACGTCATGCTGCGATAAAAACCCACTGGGGCTATTACGTACAGGATGCGCTATCTGCTTCGAGGGATCGGAGAAAAGCGGCCTTGGCAAAACGGCGTACGGGACAATCGGCGGAACAGGGCACCTATCAGGGCGCTGAATCATTTACCGATGATGCCGACGATAATGTGCCATCTGCAGCGCGAATGGATAGAGTTAACAGATTTGTCGCGATAACGTCGCTATTAGTACTAGCTTTGATCTTATTTCCCTTACTTGCCGAAGTTGCAACTGATTCTTCGCATTCGGCTCCGCTGGCGGCGCAGAACGCCTTTAATCAGTCGGCAGAATCCACAACGGATTCGACACAATCTACAACGCAAGGAGCTACATCAACGCCGAGCCCGCCAGTTACTTCTGCAACCCCTGCTGGCCTGACGATTACCTCTCTCGAAAATATGCATTACCAGATCGGGGATGCGCTATCTGAACTCGGAGGACGCACAAGCACCGTTGATCTCGTAGACGGTAAAGGTTCATTTGGAGATTGGAATGCTTTTCTCGATAAGGAGCATGTTGCCTTTGGAGATTTAAACGGGGACGGAATCGATGATGCTGCGGTAGTCCTCACGTTTGAAGGCCCTGGAAGTGCAGCACCCCAGGTTTTGGTCGCCGTTACAAATCTTAATGGGAATGGTGAAAGCGCGGCAGCCAAGGAGCTTGGGTACAATTCCGTTGTCAAGAGCATAAATATCAGCGGAGGCATCATCACTGTAAATATGCTCACCGTAGGCCCTAATGACTCAATGGCTGATCCGGAAACTCCGCAGATCCTTGAACTCAAGTTGAACGGAAATAGGCTTCTGCCTACGGCTGAGCACCCAGCAGTGACAGGAGATGCAGAATTTACATCTCCCCAGATCGCACCTCAGACAACTTCCGATCCACACACCGCTTATAGTGATGCTCCCGGTATATCGAATGCACAGCCAGTCACCTTAAGGCAATCTCTGGCGGCACAGACAAGTCAGCAGTCGCAACAAGGCGGCGAATCTTCAAACCCTGCTGATATGGGAAATGGTTCGCCGCTTGTTGGCGCGGTGTCTGGCAGTAGAATCGCCGGCCGGCAGCCCATCTATCCTGCTATCGCCAAGGCAGCAAGAATTCAAGGGACTGTAGTTCTCCAAGCGACAATTTCTAGGGATGGGACGATTGAAAATCTTAGCGTGGTCAGCGGTCCGCCGCTTCTTCAGCAGGCCGCGCTAGATGCTGTAAAGACTTGGCGATATAGACCGTTTTTGTTGAACGGGCAGCCTACACAAGTTCAGACGAAGATCAGCGTAGTGTTTAGCCTTGGTCCGTGAAGGTAATTACAATTGTCAATTTGTTCGCAAAGGTAGAGACAGTTGCGGACAATTAGGTACAGCGCCACGGGATGATACGTCCGTTCTACCAATCCAATCGGCGGTCTATCGCTGTAATATTGGCTGTCGTGATTCTGAGTGGATTGTCAGGTGCGCGATCCCGGCATCAGGCGAAACGCTTCCATTTGTAATGGACTCCATTACACTGTAATATTGCAGATATGGCTACCGCGACCGCAAGGAAATCGAAGGTCTACACAATCAGTCTGCCACCCGAACTCGCACAAAGGGCAGAGGCGCTGGCACAGCGGGACAGCCGCACCATGAGCGAACTATTCCGCGAAGCCTTCCGCACGTACTCTGCGCAGCAGGCGCGAACGACGCTGGATGAGTTGGGCGAGTATGCGGCGGGCCGCAATCCCAAGGGCTACACCGAAGCCGATGTGCCCCGGCTCATTAAAGAAGTGCGTGCAGAGAAGTCGCGCCGCCGCAAGGTACGGTCTAACGGGTGATCGTCGTCGTAGATACAAACGTCTGGATTTCCGCGCTTCAATTTGCGAAAGCTCGCGGCACGCCGACGTTGGCGCTTGAAAAAGCGATGAGCGAAGACGTGATTGCCACCTGTGACGAGATTGACGCGGAAATCGTGCGCGTCCTGACAGGAAAGTTCTCCTGGGAACAACACCGGGCAGCGGCGGCGCTGCAAGCGATTCTGGCGCGTGGCGTCCGCGTGAAGATTCGGGGCACGGTGAAGGAATGCCGGGACCCCGACGACGATATGTTTCTGGAGTGCGCGGCCCTCGCCAAAGCAGATTTTCTGGTTGCAGGCGACAAGGATTTATTGACTCTCGGCTCATACAAGGGAACGCGCATTGTCACGCCTTCGGCGTACCTGAGAGCACGATAAGCATTCCGGCCACTGCTCAGAGAGGAGCCTGGCCGTAGATCGCCGGAGCGATATTCATCGCAACGGCTGCGGGAATGCCGCTGACAGCGGCATTCCCGGCGTTTTCGGTTGTCTCCTTCTCTTCCTCAAATGTGCTGCCGAGAATCATATCCACGGCTCTCTGGGCGTTGGCGGCGGCATGAACAATGAGGCGGTTATCCTCTTCCAGCTTTTCAATCCAGTTCTGGATGTATGCGGTGGTGTTGCGGTCTGTGTGCTCGTTGGCGATACCGGCGATAGCGCTAAGAAAAGCGGCTCCCATCTCTGCTACCAATTCTTCTTTGCTGTAAAGCTCATCTCCGAAATGGTCGCCAAAGGTGCGATTGAGGCGGCTTTTGTGTCCTGTGCTGTGAATCAGCTCATGGAATAAGGTGCTGTAATAGTGCGGCGCATCCACAAAGCGGCTACGGGTGGGCATGTGGACGGAATCAGTGCTTGGCCGGTAATAAGCGCGGTACTCGGTGAGGCTGTTGAGATGGAGTGCGGGGCGGTTTTCCCATCCGGTTACGATGCTTTCGCAAACATCGTCTTCGTCAATCTCCGGCGCGATGGCAGGCTGCGAGATTTCAGGAAGCGTGAGACCGTCGCACTGCTCCACATTGAAAACCGTGTAATGGCAGAGAACAAAGGGCACGCGCTCGTCTTCGCCCGCTGCTTCGTCGTCTTCCTTTGCATGTTCGGGAAGCTGCTTGTAAAAGATAATCTGCGTTCCGTGCTCACCCTTGCGAACCGTGCCTTTCAATGCCTGCGCTTGCTTGAATGTAAGCCAGAACGGGGATTTGTATTCGCTCGACCAAAGCAAGAGAACATTGATACCCCGGTAAGGTTTGCCGGTGTAGAAGTTGCGCGGAAATGGGCCGCCTGCGTAGCGCGGCGTCTTCCACGGCTTCTCCCACGGAATCAAGCCCGCTTTGAGGCTGGAGATAATGCGGTCGGTAACGGCCTGGTAAATACTCGGCCTGCTGGCTGGTTTGCGATGGTTGCGGTATGCCATGACGTTTGCTCTCCTGTGCTGCCCGCGTGGGGCGAGATTCTGAAGGAGGGCATTTCGCCTTTGGCTCTCAACCAAATTCCTTTTGTTGAGTGCCCCCGCTTCATGTCTTGTGCGGCGGGCAGAGGTGAGGCGGGTTCGGTCAAGGGCGCGCTGCTCGTGCGCGTTTATGGAGCGTCAGCGAACACCCTTGACGGGTTCCGACCGGCTCTGCCATAAAGCCGTATGAAGCGGGGGCACTGGATAAAAGAAGAAATTTCGGTCTACTTCCGCATGGTTTTAGGGAGGGGCGTTGCGGGGCAGGAAAGGCCCCGCATGGATGGGAAGCGGAAGACGCCCGGCACTATGGGCGGTTGCAGCGAGGGAAGGGCGAAGCAGCCTTCCCCCTAAATCGTGAATAATAGGTCCATCCAAGCAGTTCTGATTTACATGAAAGTGAGGCTGTCACGATGGCGCGTCACAATAATGAGCGCGACACAACACCGATTCTGTCCGCCGCCGAGCTTTGGATACGGCAATGCCTTATTCGAGATGGCTCCATGTTTGTTCCGAGTAAATCTCTCTGGACGGCCGCATTGACCGATGAGGTGTTTCACGCCTTTGTGGAGCACCCCGATTTAAGCGGCGACGACTTTCTGACGAAGCTGAAGCGACAACTGGCAAGTGCTAGTGCATCGGCGCAGCAACTCACCGCCGAGCTTCTTTGGGCATTGCTATTGTTTCCATCGAATGTAAAGCCGAGGACCAAGCGGCATCAGATCATGGAGCTATGGAATTTGTCTGGTGAGCAATTTCCACCCTCCCATCCGCTTCTTAATGATGACGTACTTGTCGGCATTGGATCGGGCGGCCCTGGATTCAATAACTATCGACCGGATGAGCTGGAGTATTTGATTTCTATTGTGCGTGATCTCAAGAAACACGATGAGGCCGAACGGCAGAGGGTATTCCAGGACTACGACGCATTTTTTGTTTGGATAGATTCTGTTCCACGAAGAGGAAGTCGTCAATTCCGGCACATGCTCAGATTCTTCAGCTTTCCCGACAGAGTAGAGAGGATTTCTTCCAATAATGATCGACGGAAAATTCTCAGAGGCTTCGCTGTTGCACCACCACGCGAGATTTCGTCTTGGAGTGATCGGCAACTGGACGAAAAGCTGGTCGAGTTGCGTAGCAGATTGCAAGCCGCTCAACCAGACGCAATCCTGGATTTTTATGAGCCGCCTCTAAAAGAACAATGGTCGGGAGATCGGACGATCAAAACAATCGAAGGCGAGGTCAAGGTAACTGTTCCAAGTGACGACGACGAACTCGAAGATAAAGACAACGTAGTCGCTGAACCTAGCCAACCTAGTTCTCGGCAGTCCATTCAAATTCAGGCCAAGCTCGCAAGGATTGGCTCAATCATGGGTTTCAAAGTATGGATTCCCCGTGCGGATCGAGGCCGCGTCTGCGAATTTCTAAGCACGACGGAGCAGGCCGCTATGATTGACGATCTTCCATTGAATTACGACAACACCACACTAGACACCATAGAGTTGATTGACATTCTATGGCTTAAAGGCAGGTCCATAGCGCGAGCATTTGAGGTGGAACATACGACGGCAGTGTATTCGGGATTGTTGCGGATGGCTGATTTGCTCGCGCTTCAACCCAACATGGATATTCGGTTGCATATCGTTGCGCCGGATGAGCGTCGTGAAAAGGTCTTTCGAGAGATGAAGCGGCCAGTATTTTCTTTGCTGGATAGGGGACCGCTGGCTGATAGCTGTACGTTCATTTCCTATGACAGCGTGAACGAAATTAACGGTCTTCAACATTTGGCGCACACGAATGACAGCATCATTGCCGAATACGAGGAGAGGGCTGACTAGCCGGATAGCTTCATCCTGGCAAAGATTGAGGAGTATTGCTGGGGATGGGCTGAGAGGAATTTATGCTCTCACGGCCTGCGGAGTTCCCTTCATCCAATAAGCACAAAGCGCGCGAAGGACAGCCGCCAGCGGCGGCTCGTGCGCGAAGATTTGCCGCTAAGAGCGCCCCGGCGGGGCAGCGGCAAATCAGAACCAATATCCGAAGAGGGATTGAATATCCAACTCCCTGCGCCAGCCTTCGCCAGCGGCTCCGGCCAAAGACGGCTTCGGGAGGATTCCACGGTCAGCCTGTTCTGCGGTGCTGACCTCTCTTGGATTTATCGTGCGTCTCCGCCGCTTTTGCGGCTTTAGCCCTGGTAACGTCCACTTCCGGATGCGACAACTCCCATCCCGCCATGCCCTGCAACACACGGTCTGCGTGCTTGATGGTGTTCACATGCCCGTAGTGTTCCTCAATCATGTGGACAGAGGTTCCCATCTGCTCGGCAAGGAAATACACGTCGACACCCTCCTGCAAGCGGAGCGTGGCGTAGGTGTGCCGGAAGCAATACGTCGATCTCGGAACGCCCTGCATTCCTTCGCGCAAATTCGCCGCGTTTAGAAGGTCGGCAATCAGACTGGTGTAAAGAGATTTTGCGGGCTTGCCGGTGATGTTGGTAAAGACTCTATCCTCTGGTTCCGTGGCTTTCGAGATGGCGCGGATGCGCTCTAAATAATCTCCAACACTCTTAGGCGCAACCAGCTTGCGGGATTTGCCTTTGCCCTGTACAAACAGCACAACAATTTCTCGTCCCTCGCGGTCTTTCGCTGGCATAATGTCGCGCCAGCGGAGATTCTTCATCTCCGCTGGCCTCATGCCGGTATTGCAGGCAATCAGAATCATGTTGTAAGTGACAGTGCGATACCAAACACTCGAAGGCTTGTCGGCTTCACCAATCCACTTGCGGCCTACGGTGTGGAGCTTACGGTATTCCTCCAGCGTGAACTCATCCCGCCGCATCGTCTTGAGCTTCGGGCGCTCATCGAAACGCTGGCTTGCGGGAACATAACGCTTCTTGATGGCATAGTTCATCACTGCGCCAAAGATGGACATCTCAAAGCGGATGGTGGAATCGCTGATAAAGGGAACTACCCGTTCATCGGAAGGTTTGACCTGAATCGGTTTCAAAACCCGGATGCCAAGCGTGTGTTGCACCTTCGTGCGGCGCTCGGCTTCATGGTCCGCAAAGGCTTGGGCCATCTCTTCGCTGACCTCCCGAACGCCGTTGCGCTTATTGCGGCCCGCGCCGTTCACCCGCCGCCACGCCGGATAGCCGCCCCAAAGCTCATCACCGATAAGGTGAACCTGCGTGGAACCTACATATTTGTCTAAAGCGCCTTCAATGATGGCGCGGACCTTCTTAGGACGCGCCTTGCTGATTTCGCCTCGCTGCGCCCGCGCCTCCTGGGTCAGCAGGTACTCTCTTCCAACCTCGCGGAAGGGGCGATTGAACACGGGAACATCGTGCTTGATGCGGAACCGCACATCCGCATCTTGATCGAAGGCGCGTTCTCGCGCCGCTTCCTTATCGGAGGTTTTGAGCGAAACCGTCTTATAGCGGTCGGCCTTCGGCATCTTCATGCGGCAATACCACATGCGATGCTCCACATCGCCGCGCCGGAAGATGATGAGTCCCGGCTTCAGCTCCTCTTTTTCGGTGACGAATGCCATAATTGGCCTCCATCGTTTGACTCGTTCTGTGCAGATTCCGTGTAGGATTTTTCCGTAAGTTCTTCAATCCTCGTATCTGTGCAGGACTCGTATAGAGAATATCAGAATTGTATCTTGTTTATTTATAATTATTTACATTATATTTGTCATCCTGAGCGAAGTTATGATGCGCGGCAGCGCATCATACGGAGTCGAAGAACCCGCATTTGAATCTCTCCCCGCCATAACTGTCCGCCGCGCGGCTTCTCAAGCAACCGCTTCTTAACTAACCTAACTTTAACTGACCGCTTCACCAGTCAACCGCTTCTTAACTAACCCGCCCTCTGCCGCACCAGCGATAGCCACAGCGCGATCCCCGCAATCTCCGCCGCTACCAATCCCTCAAAGATCATCCCCATCTGCGTCCGTAACACTGCGGGATCAGCCACCATCGCCGCCACCAGCCCCGCGCCGACCAGCCCCGCCGCCGTAATCAATCCCCACGGCGCCACAAACCGCCGCGCGCGCTTCGGCGCCGCCGGACTCTCCGGCAATCCCGCCATCACCTGCGCCGCAAACCCCTCCGGAATCCGCACCTCCGGCTTCGCCTCCAGCGCCTTCACCACCGCCGAATCCAGCCACGCATCCGTGCCGCTCACGTGCGCCTGCTCCTCCGCGTTCAACTCGCGCCCCTGCTTCATCGCACGCTGCAAAGCCTCGTAATTCATGTCGTCGTGCATACCCGCCTCCGATCTCCAAGACGTTCCTTCAATCTCTCTTTCAGCTTCTGCCGTCCCCTGTGCAGATGCGTCCGCACCGTATTCAGCGGAAGCTTCAGCACCACCGCAATCTGCTCATAGGTGCACTCTTCCTGGTGAAACATCACCATCGCCGCCCGCTCCACTTCGCTCAACTCGCCCAGTGCCGCATTCACCGCCGTCATCACCTGTTTCCTGCCCAGCATCTGCTCCGCGTCGTCCTCACCACCCGAAATCCGCTCCGCCCACCCCGCATCCGGATCATCAAACGACGTCGTCGCCTGCTCCTTCTTCCGCCGCTTCCACTCGTCCTGCGCCACGTTCAGCGTAATGCGGTACAGCCACGTCGTCAGCTTCGCATCCCCGCGAAACCCCTCCAGCCCACGGTACAGCCGCAGAAACACTTCCTGCGCCAGGTCCTCCACATGCTCGCCCCCGCCCGTCAGCCGCGCCAGCGTCCGGAACACAAACGCCTCGTGCTCCCGCACCACCGCTTCGAACTGGACAGGCGCACCCATGGAACCATCTCAGACTTCAGTCTGCGCCAAAAGTTTCACTCCCGCGCGTGAAACTTTCCCGCCACTCAACGGTCTAAGGCTGGCGAAGTTTGAAAGGATTCCGCCATGAATTGGGCTAATTCACCCTTCGTTATTCTGTGGGCGCCCTTTGCCTTTGTGATCGCCATTGTGCTCATCAAGCAGTTCTTCCTGTACCACGCCAACAAGCTCCGCAGCGAGGAGCGCATGGCCTATCTCGCCAAGGGCCTGCCCCTGCCTCCCGAGCCTGAGTCCGAACGCCCGACCGGCCCGGAGGCCCGCCTCCGCATCGCCCACGGCATACGCACCGGAGGCATCGCCTGCGTCTTCACCGGCATCGGCCTCATCGCCTTCTCCTTCGCCCTCACCTGGATCCTCCACCAGCACAATGTCCTCGCCATCGCCGCCGCCGGACTCATCCCCCTCGCCATCGGCGTGGGCCTCCTCGTCGACTACCAACTCCGCGCCAAAGCACTCCCCGGCCAAAACTAACCCTTCGCCCGTGAGCACAAACATGCGGATACCCGACCAACGGGAGCGGGATCAAAAGCTTGATTGGCAATGGCGCCGGACTGGGGCCCCCGCGGACTGCTCTTTGTCCGCGGGGTGGGGAGGCGCGTGTGCCCCGGACAGCCAGTCCGTGATTCAATAACCATGTGAGCCACGAATTCGAAATCGGCCCCGTCCACATCGGATCAGGCCAACTCTTCCTCATCGCCGGACCCTGCGTCATCGAGAGCGAGTCCCACGTCCGCACCATGGCAGACGCCATCCAGCGCATCACCTCCGACCTCGGCGTCCCTTACATCTTCAAGGCCTCCTACGACAAGGCCAACCGAACTTCGCTCTCCAGCTTCCGCGGCCCCGGACTCGTCGAAGGCGTCGCCATCCTCCGCCGCCTCGCAGAGGCCACCGGACTCCCCGTCCTCACCGACGTCCACGAGCCCGCCCACTGCGCCATCGCCGCCGAAGGCGTCGACGTCCTCCAGATCCCCGCCTTCCTCTGCCGCCAGACGGACCTGCTCGTCGCCGCCGCCAAAACCGGCCGCGCCGTCAACGTCAAAAAGGGCCAGTTCGTCGCCCCCTGGGACATGCGCCACGCCGTCGAAAAAATCACCCAGTCCGGCAACTCCCGCGTCTTCCTCACCGAGCGCGGAACCACCTTCGGCTACAACAACCTCGTCGTAGACATGCGCTCGCTCCCCATCATGCGCGCCCTCGCGCCCGTCGTCTTCGACGCCACCCACTCCGTCCAAACCCCCTCCGCCGCCAACGGAGTCTCAGGCGGCCAGCCCGAATTCATCCCCCTGCTCGCCCGCGCCGCCGTCGCCGCCGGCATCGACGGACTCTTCCTAGAAGTCCACGACAACCCAGCCCAGGCCAAATCCGACGGAGCCAACGCCCTCAACTTGAAGAATCTCAAAACGGTGCTGGAAACACTCCTGGCAATAAATGAAGCCGTTAAGAGCCATATTTAGAGTGGTAAATTGTCATGATGAATTCCACGCCAAGTCCTTCAACGTCCAAAGTAATCATTGACGAAGATGGTGGCATAACCTTGCCCAAACTCATGCGCGAAGAAATGAACCTGAATGAAGGGGATCAAATTGAAATTCAATGCGCTGGCGGGCAGTTGACATTGCGGAAGAAACCCCCAAAGAGTTGAGGTAATTCCGTACGACTCGAGGATTCTGCCGGGTGCCCCAGGTCCCTGCCGTTGGGACCTGGGTTTGCAGGATATGCACTTCCAGTCCCTCGCCCCCGATCTCGCCAGCCGCATCGTCACGCAGTAAACCATCCCTGCCATAAATATGGTAGGCTAAAACCATGCGCACCACCGTCGACATTCCCGACGCCCTCTACCGCGAGCTGAAAGGCAAAGCCGCAAAGGAGGGCCGCAGCGTCAAGGAGATCATCCTGCGTGGCGTCGAAGTCGAACTCCGCCCGCAAACCCGGCGGACACTAGGCTCCACAAAACGCATCCGCCTCCCCATCATCAAGTCCAAAGAACCCGGAACCCTCGACCTCGACAATGACCGCATATTCGACCTCATCGGTTTTCCCTGATCTCAACGTCTGGATCGCGCTCTCGTCCACACGTCACTCGCACCACATGCAGGCGGTGCAGTGGCTCCGCAGCGTCGAAGACACCCGTCTCATCTTCTGCCGTTACACGCAACTCGGCTTTCTTCGCCTGCTGACCACTGAAGCAGTCATGGGAAACGAAGTGCTGACTCAAGTTGAAGCATGGAAAGAATATGACGCATGGCTCGCGACAGGCATTGCCGCACTCCACGACGAACCAGACCGCCTTGAAGAAGTCTTTCGCTCTATCAGCCGGCAGCCGCGATCATCGCCCAAGGAATGGGCCGACTCCTATCTCGCAGCTTTCTCTGCCGCCGCCGGAGTCCGTCTCGTGACCTTCGACCGCGCACTCAAATCCCGCGCGAAAGACGCAATCCTGCTGCGCCCTTAGTCCCGGCTCACTTCCACTCCAGCCTCAGTCCCGGCCTCGCTCTTCGCCTTCACCCGATTCGCATAGCTAGCCTGCACAAACGCGCTGAACAACGGATGCGGCTCCAGAGGCTTCGACTTGAACTCAGGATGGAACTGGCACCCCAAAAAGTACGGGTGCTCCGGTATCTCCACAATCTCCACATACGTCGCATCCGGAGTCGTCCCCGTAATCCGCAGCCCCGCGCCCGTCAGCAGCGCCTCATACTCGCGGTTGAACTCATACCGGTGCCGGTGGCGCTCGCTGATCTCCGTCGTTCCGTACGCCTTCTGCGCCAGCGATCCCGGCTGCAGCACGCACGGCCACGCGCCCAACCGCATCGTTCCACCCATCTCTTCCACGCCCGTCAGCTCGCGCAGTTTGTAGATCACCCTGTGCGCCGTCGCCGGATCGAACTCGCTCGAATTCGCATCCGCCAGCCCGCACACATTCCGCGCAAACTCAATGCACGCCGTCTGCATCCCCAGGCAAATTCCAAAATAAGGAACCTTCTTCTCCCGCGCATACTTGATCGCGTTCAGCATGCCTTCAATGCCGCGCTTGCCAAACCCGCCCGGCACCAATATCCCGTCAAAACCCGCCAGCTGGCTCTCGTAGTCTTTACCTTCCAGACCCTCGGCCTCCACCCACGTCACCCGCATCTTCAGGTTGTGCGCCAGCGCCCCGTGCACCAGAGCCTCTTTCAGACTCTTGTAGCTGTCCTCATACTCCACATACTTGCCCACAATCCCGATTGAGACCTCATCCTCCGGGTTATACGACCGCCGCACAATCTCTTCCCAGCGGCTCAGGTCCGGCTCCTTCGTCTCAATCCGCAAATACTTCAGCGCCAGCGCGTCCACGCCCTCTTTCGCAAACGTCAGCGGAACCTCATAGATCGACTCCACATCCTTCGCCGTAATCACAGCCTTCTCTTCCAGGTTGCAGAACAGCGCAATCTTGCTCTTCAGCTCGTGCGACAGGAACCGGTCCGTCCGGCAAAGCAAAATATCCGGCTGAATCCCAATCGACAGCATCTCCTTCACCGAGTGCTGCGTCGGCTTGGTCTTCAGCTCCTGCGCCGCGCTAATCCACGGAACCAGCGTCACATGCACAAACACCGTATTGTCGCGCCCCAGCTCCTGACGCATCTGCCGAATCGCTTCCAGAAACGGCAGCGACTCAATATCGCCCACCGTCCCGCCAATTTCTACAATCGTCACGTCATTGGTCGCCGCGACCTTCCGCATCGCGTTCTTTATCTCGTTCGTCACGTGCGGAATCACCTGCACCGTCTTACCCAGATAGTCCCCGCGCCGTTCCTTCGTAATGATCTGCTCGTAGATCCGCCCCGTCGTCAGGTTGTTGTCCCGAGACAGGTGCGCGTGCGTAAACCGCTCATAATGCCCCAGGTCGAGATCGGTCTCCGCCCCGTCATCGGTCACAAACACCTCGCCATGCTGAAACGGAGACATCGTCCCCGGATCGACATTCAGGTACGGGTCAAACTTCATCAGGTTGATGCGCAACCCTCTGCTTTCGAGTAAGCAACCGATCGAAGCCGCAGCCAATCCCTTACCGAGACTGGATACAACTCCGCCTGTCACAAAAATGTACTTGGAGGACATTTCTGCATCACCTTCCTGAATTGTTTTTGATGGACGTACCAGACGGGCACAACCAAGTATAACCGCCCTCCCCAGTGGAACAAAGCCCCAATTCCGTGGAACAATTTCCGCCCCACCCCCGCCCGAACTAGAGGACCTTTTCCACAACTCTGTCCTTGACAACCGGGGGGGGGTAGAGAGTAAGTATTTCAGTCGAACCGCATTTGAGCCCTCCGCCGACAGTTCCGGCGAATTCGCCAACGCGATCCTCTGTTCTTGACGTGCTTTCCGTACTTCCCGCCTTTTTCAGACCGAGCTACTTCTGCACAGGTTCCTTAACGCAGTTCAATCATGCTGTCGGAGGAACGGGATATGGGCCTTCACATCGGACTGAATCGCATTGCTCGCATCGCGCTTGGCTACGCCGCTGGCATCCTCTTGCCTTTACTAACTCTTGCCCAGCAGTCGAAAATATCCGCTCCGCATGACCCAATTGCACCGCGAGCGAAGAGGACAATACCACTGGTACCGGTCCCCGGCTCAATCGCCGGCGGCCCGTGGATTGTCGATGCCCATGATGAGTCCATCATCTACCTGAAGAACGTCGTGGAGAACGCTTCGGTCACCATCACGCCCGTTCTGTACCTCAGCAATGGCACAAAATACCAGCTAGCTCCGGTACAACTAGCGCCATCAGGCATCGCCAAGGTGGACGTCGGAGCCAGCCTGGAGAGCATGGGAGTTGCTCCTTTGGCGACGCTTTCCGGCTGGGTGGAGCTTCAATACAACTGGCCTTGGGTCCCCGTCTGCGCCTTCATACGAGTGGTGGACGTGACGCGCAGCCTGGTATTCAGCTTCGGCTTTGCCGCGCCCGGACCTTTAACCTCTCGTGCCGAGAAAGCCACGCAATCGCAGGTAAGAGAGGGAATGTGGTGGAAGCAGGGAAGAACGTGACCGGCTTTCTCACGCTGGCAAATACCACTCTGCAGCCGATCAACGCTCTCGTAAAAATCGAGGACGACAACGCGGCTGTTCTGGGGAGCCACACGATCGCGGTCCCGCCACAAGGCATGGCGACACTGGATATCCAGGAGTTGCTGGCAACGCCCGACACAGCAGGCGGCATTCGCGTCAGTTATGTTGGAGGGCCGGATGCACTGCTGATCAATGGCGGACTTGAGGACGTTGGCGTCGGTTTTTCCGCGGACTTGCCATTCGCAGAGCCAATACGCCAGCCGCCCCAATTGACCCATGTGGTCACACCCCAGAGCATTGCGGAACTGGGTTTGATGACGGGTCCGGCTGACCCCTGGATGAGCTTCCCCGACGGAACTGTATTCACGCCGTATTCGGTGCTCCGCAATATCTCGAATGCGCCGATTACCGCGACGCCAACCCTGTGGTGGATGCAGGGCTCCGCGCCGGCGTCCTTCCAGCTTCCGCCCATTCGCCTGCTTCCTTGGCAGACCTACAGCCTTGACGTGCCTTCGCTGCTGGCCTCCGCGGGGTTGAAGAACTTCAGCGGAAGCGTGAACCTGGTATTTGACACTCAGGGCCAGACGGGCTTGCTGATGGCCGCAGGCAGCGTTGACCAGACAGACACGTACGTTTTCGAGGTTGCTCCGCGCGGGATTGAAAAAAGCGCGGGCAAGAACCTCTCCTACTGGAGCACCAGTAACGGCGACGACACCATGGTGACGATCTGGAACCCGGCCGACGAAGCGCAGACCTTCATCTTCCGGCTCATCTTCGCCGGAGGTCACTACGATGACGTGATGACACTTGGCCCCCGGGCAACCAAGATGTTCGATATTTCCGAGATCATCGCCACTTCTGGCTCCGACCCCGAGGGAAACATCATTCCCGCAGGCGTGCAGGAGGGGAGCGCCAAGATACTCGGCCTTGAGGCGGAAAATCAGCACGTCCTGCTCGCCGTAGACTCAGGCGTTTATAACGTTCGCAAGGCGACGTGCAACCAAACGTGCACTACTTGCGACGGAGCAACGGCTTATTCAATTTCGCTGGCTTCTTTCGCTGTCGCCGTCAGCGGCCAAACACAGGAGCGCTTGATAGCTCAGTGGAACACGGGAACTCAGTACGATCTGACAAGCCAAGCCTACTGGAATAGCAGCAACACAAGCGTAGCCACCGTTCAGGCCGGCCTGGTTCAGGGCGTCTCAGGGGGTGACTTCACTGTGACGGGCGCTATCTCAAACGAACCAGTCTATGCGAATGACTGCAGCCCGTACCCGTCCTGCCCCATCTACGGCGGCGGAAGCGGCAGCGGGTCGGGAACGGTCCCCTACATTACTAGCATCTCGCCCTCAACAATCATGATCGGCTCTAGTAGCGTCCAATTGACCATCAACGGGACTGGCTTTGGATCGAGTCCAACTGTCAACCTTCCGTCGGGGGTCACCCAATCCAATCTGTCCGCAACCGATTCAAAAATCACCGTCACCGTCAGCGTCGCATACAGTTCAACCATCGGCAACAACAACATCAGCGTCACAGCAAACGGCGCCAGAAGCAATACGGCTTCCATTCTGCTGAACGGCGCTATTGAAGGGATTGTGCAGAACGATTTCCAAGGACAGCTACCCGATGGAACTCCAGTACGCGACGTAACTTACTTGGTTCAGAACAAAGATGGGTCAGCAGCAGCTAATATACCAATAGCGGAGAACATGACGTGGTCCGGATGGAATTGCTCACAGTCGGAACCGAATCCTCCACTTATCACCACTGCGTGTGACGGGAAGTCCCTAACATCAAGCAGCGGGCAATTTAACGATTTATGGGGTTGGTATGTAAACTACACACCCTCTGGGTGTGGGTTAAATGTTACTGATCATTGGCAATGGTGTGCGCCGTCAGGCTCCGGTCCTAATCCAGGGGTAACATTTATGACGCTGACCGGATATATACATACCAATGCCACTGAAATTAATGGATACGCTATACCTCCGAGCAACGGGATGCCAAAGGGAACCGTTATTAAACCATAGAGGGCATCATGTTCACGACAAGATATTGCTTGGTAGCCATTGCCGTAAGCCTAATTCTACCCATAGAGACGCTATGTCAATGTCAAGTCACAGTTGCGGGAAGTGTAATGAACGAAGCTAGCAAGCGCGTCGCAGGTGCGTCAGTTAGCTTCATAGAGGTAAAGGTAAATTCAGAACAAAAGGGCCCGCCCCTGAGAGATTTGGTTAGGACCCCTGTCGAAACCGACGGAAAAGGACTGTTTCATTCCACGATACAAATATACGATCCTGGAAGATATTGGGTTGTTGCGACCAAGCGAGATGCTGGCTACCCCGATACAAGATTGTCTTTTTATATTGAGCATAAACCCCTGCAGGTTACGCTCACATGCAATAGTTCGCTCGACGGATTGATCGTAAGAATTGGGCCCAAGGCCGCATATATCGGTAAGATTTCAGCCGTGGACACCGAAACCAATAAGCCAATTCCATCTGCCTCAATCACTCTGTGGCGGCTGTCGTCGGCTATACCGGGCCTGAGCAAGAACAATCTATTCATCAAATCGGCCGCCAATACCGCGTCACCTCAAATCACGCAGCTCAACCTGCCTGTTCCGTCAAATGTCGATGTCTTCTATCAGATTTCTGCCCCAGGCTACAGGACCACTCCTGTGACAAAGCTCCATCTTACCCCCTTGCAGAACATTGATATAGCCGTTAAGTTGCGACGATCTCCTCCGCTCCCCGCTACGAAGTAAACCCTCAATGAGAGCCGGGTGCCCCTCGATAAGGAAGAAGGCATTGTCAAGGCGAGGTTGAGCGCACATCACCTGGGCGGTGCGTGAGCGCCGGGTGCCCCATCCTACGCGCGGCTTTATCGCGCGTAGGGTGGGAAAGATCGAATCTCCCCCTCATTAACCTCCCACCTCGCGCCAGCGAGGCCCGGCACAAGCCCCGGGCAATACCAGAAATCCTCACCCGGAAGGGCCACGTAAAGTATCAGGGCACGGCTTTATGAGCCTGCCCTGAGTGAGCAACGCGAGTCGAAGGGTGCCGCATAGCCCGCTCCGCAGGAGCGTACCTCGCTGCCGCAGGCCGGAGTGGAGCCGTCAGGCACAACGACCCACCCGCATCAAAGCCCGGCCCAACGGGCCGCACCTTATCGCCGCCTCGCTAACCCGCGCCGCAGCTCAACCCTTCGCCGCCATAAGCCGGCCGGGATTATCCTTCACCACCACGCCATCGCCATGTCCACCCTGGTCGAACAGCAACTTCCGCAGCGCGCCATCGTACAGTACATTGTTGCTGATCACGCAATCCTGCAACCCCGTGTAGACAATCCCATACGCCGGGCCATACACGCCCTTGTTCCCATCGTCGCGACCCGCCTGCAGGTTGTTCCCCACGCAGGTCACACCCCTCGCGCCGTCCAGCACAATCTGCGCCGACTCCTCACTCGCACCATCAGCCAGCTTGCCGCTGCGCTTGAAAAAATTCCCCGTAACCGTCATCTGCGTGCACGGAACACGGCTCTTGCGCAGCGCCAGACCGCATGTTCCCGCGCGGTCAAAAAAATTGCCGGTGATCTGGTATCCATCGCCGCCAGTCACCAGCATGTTCTCTTCGTGGTTCCACTCAATGCGATTGGCGGTAAATGTAACCGAAGCATTCTCCCGCCGCGCCGCAAAGCCCGCGCGTCCGTTGCCGGAAAACCAGTTGTCCAGCAGAAACCCATCCCAGCCCCGCAGGTTCAGCCCATCGCCGTGGTTGTACGCCAGCATCGAGTGCCGCACGCTGAAGCACCACACGCACATCAGGCGCGCGCCGTCGCCGGTAAAGCGCGCAATCTGGCATCCCTCAATGCGAAACCCGTCTTCGTGCTCGCCCCATTTGGTTCGATCGGTAAAAACTCCATGGACGTTCTGGCCCAAGCCGCCGCCATCCAGCGCCAGCCCCTCTATTGTTGCGCCGCGCGCCTCCGTAAGGTTCAGCAGGCACTTTGACTCGCCCTTCGCCAGCCGCAGCACCGTTCCACCAGGGCCGCCATAGTTCCATGCCGGAACCCCCACCAGAGCAATCCCCGGCCGCACATGCAGCTCGCCAGTCAGGTACACGCCCGGAGCCAGAAACACCGCGCTGCTCGTCTCCGCTGCAAGGTCAAGCGCCTTCTGCAACGCAAGCGTATCGTCCGTCTTGCCATCGCCCACCGCTCCCAGCTCGCGGCCCTGCAACAGGCCGCGCTCCGGCACCGCATCCGCGCGAGCCGCACCGGCAAATAAAAGCGCAGCCCCGCCAAACACTGCCCCGCGCGCCACATCCCGTCGATTCAAAAATGTATTGCTCGTTCCAGACACGCTGCGTCTCCTCATGGCCAGCTTCGAACCACTTAATTCAAAAACATCGTCCGATACAACGTGTCCCGCTGCACCGGCTTAAACCCGGCGTCGCGAATCACCCGCCGCAGCTCTTCCTCGGTCGTGCAGTTTGATGCAACCGCCGCCACCACTGTAGCGAAATCTGGGCCACGATCGCCACCCCGTAAAACGCGGCCAGCCAATACAGATCCACGCGGCTGCTGGTCCACATATGCCACACCAGAACGCAAAAGGCGGCCGCCGTCATCAACGCTCCGGCCGCCGGAAGCACCCAATGCAGCTTGATCTCTTTGGCAAACCGCAGCGCCGCCACATTCACCGCCAGAAAAATCAGCAAAAACGTGGCGCTCGCAAATGCCGAGATCAGCTTCAGGTGCGCCAGCATTGTGAACAGCAGCGCAAACCCGGTCAGCACCAGCAGCGATACATACGGTACACGGCGCCCGCTGCTCTCGCGCGCAAAGACTGCGGGCAGCGCCCGCTGCGTCGCCATCACCTTTGCCAGCCGCCCCGCTCCGAACAGCGTCGCATTGATCGCCGAGGCCGTCGAGAGAACCGCCGCAATGCCAATCAGCAAAAATCCCGCATGCCCCAGCTTGGGCTGCGCCGCCACCGCCAGCACATACTCCTGGTCCTTTTGGATCTGGATCAGCGTCAGGTTCCCTACCGCCGCAATCGCCACCAGGACATAGAGCACCGTGGTCAACACAATCGCAATCACAATCGCCGGACGCAGTTGGTCAGCCGCGTCCTTCATCTCATCAATCGCGTTGGGGATCAGCTCAAACCCCTCATACGCCACAAAAATCAGACCCACAGCCGCCAGCGACGGCATCACACCCTTATTGAAAACCGGCTCGAAGTGCGCCATATGGATGCCCCACAATCCGACCGCCGCAAAAAGCACAAGGATGGTCAGCTTGATCGACACCACGGTCAATTCCAGGCCGCCCGAAAGCCTCGCGCCACGCAGGTTGACGCCCATAAAAATCAGCAGCCCCGCCCCCGCCAGCACCCGCGCAATCCAGACTACCGGATGCTGACCCCCGATCAGCGTAGCTCCATAGTCGCCGAAGGCCGTCGCATACAGGGCCAGCGTCCCGATATAGCCCGCCACCAGCAGCCAACCCGCGACACCGGCAAACGCCGCCTCCGGAAATCCCTTCTGGATGTAGGTGAAACTGCCTCCGTCGCCGCCAAACTTCAACCCCATCTGCGCATACGACAGGCCCGTGAGCAGCGCAATCATCCCGCCAACCGCCAGCGTCAGCGCCACCGCATGACCGGAAACCGAGATCGCCAGGCCCAGCACCGCAAAGATGCCGCCCCCGATCATTCCCCCCACGCCAATTGCCGTGACGGATGCCAGCCCTAAGCTTCCCGCAGCCTTCTTTTTCGCCAACGGCTCACCGTCCCCCAAAAGGAACTCTTTTCCTCAGAGAAGAGTCCCTTCTTCGGTATAGATGCGTACGCATTAGAGGCGGACGCCCCTGCGCCCACAAGATCGCTGCGCAGCCGGCTCCGTGGCAAGGCGTCAGCGACCTTGAATCCTCAGCGAACGCAAATCGCAATCGGAGAAGACCTCGACCACATCACACGCTGCTCCGCTAAAGCCGCCGCGCTAATTCAAAAACATCGTCCGATACAGCGTGTCCCGCTGCACCGGCTTGAACCCGGCGTCGCGAATCACCCGCCGCAGCTCTTCCTCGGTCGTGCAGTTTGAAGTCCCCGCGGCCTTCACCACGTTCTCCTCCAGCATCACCGACCCCACATCGTTCCCGCCAAACCGCAATCCCATCTGTAGAACCTTCAGCCCCTGCGTCACCCAGCTCGACTGCACATTCTCAATATTGTCCAGATACAGCCGAGAAATCGCCAGCACCTTCAAATACTCAACCGCCGTCGCCTCTTCCCAGCCGCGTCCGCCCAGCGCCGTGTTGTTCGGCTGAAAGCTCCACGGAATAAACGCCGTAAATCCGCCCGTCTCTTCCTGCAGCCGACGCACCTGCTCAAAGTGGTTCACGCGATGCTCAAACGTCTCGCCCACTCCAAACATCATCGTCGCCGTCGTCCGCATGCCCAGTTGGTGGGCCGTCCGGTGCACCAGCAGCCAGTCCTCGGTCCCGCACTTCAGCCGAGCAATCCTGTGCCGCACCTCATCGTCCAATATCTCCGCGCCGCCGCCCGGAATCGAATCCAGCCCTGCATCCCGCAGCCGCGCAATCGTGTCCCGCACCGTCAGGTCGCTGTACTCCGCAATCGCCAGAATCTCCGACGCCGAAAAACAATGCAGCCAAATCTGCGGATACCGCTGCTTGATCCCCTTCAGAAGCCGCTCGAACCACTCAATCTTCAAGTCCGGATGCAGCCCGCCCTGCATCAGCACGCCCGTACCGCCCATCTCCAGCGTCTCGGCAATCTTGGCGTAGATCGTCTCGAAGTCCAGAATGTACCCTTCGCTCGCCAGCTTGCCCTTCAGCGGACGGTAGAACGCGCAGAACGTGCAGTACTCCGTGCAGAAATTTGTGTAGTTAATGTTGCGGTCGATGATGTAGGTCACCACGCCCTCAGGATGCAGCTTCCGCCGCACCGCATTGGCCTCCATCCCCAAACCAATCAAATCGTCGGACTGGAAATAATCCAGAGCCTGCTCACGTGATATCGACATACTTAAATTCTAGAAGAAATCCAGCAACCCCGCCAAAACGGGCGAAATTCGGCTTCATACGGGAAGCAGCGCATGGCTGCGCGTCTCAGCCAATGCCTCAAACAGCCCCTCCAGCCGAGCCGCCGTCACATCCCCCATGGTCGCAATCTGCCCCCAGCCCCGCTCCTGCAGGTACGGCGACTCGTGCGCAATCTGGTAGCCCGCCTCCAGGCACATCTCCACAAACGCCGCGTCCGGCAGCGCGAACGTCGTAATGTTCGGCGCAGCCGTCTCTTCCCCTGCCAGCGGATCGATCCCCGCCTCCCGCAGCCCGCCGCGCACCCGCTCGCCCAGCGCCGCATACTCCCCCAGCCGGCGATCAACCGCCTCCGCCGATCCATAATGCAGCTCCAGTGCGCATTGCAGAGCCAGCAGCAACGGCGACGGAACCGTCGTCATCGGCCCCCGCATCGCGTGCATCCGCAGCAGGTCGAACGACGGACACAGCGCCCGGCCCCGCAGCCGCTCCCGGCACTCGCCGTTCAGGTATACAAACGCCAGCCCCGCATACGATCCCACTGACTTCCCCGAGACCCCGCTCGCCAGCAGCGCCCTGCCCGTCCTGTCCCGGATCGGCGCCGCGCCCAGGCTGCTCACGCAATCCAGCGCCACCGCGCTCCCCGCTTTATCGGCCAGCTCCAGCAGCCGCTCCACATCATTCAGCACCCCGGTGCTCGTCTCCAGATGCACCGCCCAAATCCACGCCGGCCTTCGCTCCAGCGCGCCCGCAACCGCCGCAAGCTGCCACGGCTCGCCCCAGCCAAACCGCATCTGCGCAAACTTCAGCCCCGCTCCTGCCGCCTGCTTCGCAATGCGCTCGCCAAACTCGCCGTTGCAAAGCACCAGGCCCTCCGCATCGCCAAACATCGCCTTCAGATTCGCCGCAATCGCATCATTCGCCAGCGTCCCCGCCCCCGGAAAAACCGTCGCCTCCATCCCCATCCCGTCCACCAGCCGATTCAGGCCCGCCCGCACCTCTTCATACCGGTCCACAAACGCCTCTGACCGGTGCGACACCGGCGCCAAGGCCCACGCCCGCGCAACCCGCGCATCGATGCACACCGGCCCCGGCATCAGGCTCATCGGCTCGCTTCCTCCGCCGCACCCCGCGCCGCCAGCCGACCGTTTCCAGTGCCGCGCATGCAGGTCCACCCGCCGCTGCGCCTGTACCTGCTCCTGTACCTGCTCCTGTACCTGTGCCTGCGCCTGTACCTGAGCCTGTGCCTGTCCGCCCACCGTCTTCACCATCGGAATAAAACTCGCCGCGCCATCCGGCACCGGCGGCCCCAGCGCGCGAAACCCCATCTTCCGGTACATCCGCTCCCGCTCCGTAATGCCTGAGATCAGCAGATGCGAAAAACCCTGCGACACCGCATACTCATGCACCTGCCACAGCAGCCCCGCCAGCACCGTGCCGTTCCGCTCTCGCGCATCGATCGCCAGCAGCCGCACTTCCAGCGGACAGGCCAGCCCCTTCAGCACCTCCGGCTCCGGCAGCCTCTTCGTTACCGAGAACTCCGGGCCGCCATGCACCGAAACCATCCCCACCACCGCCTCATCCGCGACGGCAATAAAATACTTGTTCTGCGGATGAAAACGGTCCACCAGCCGCCCCGAGGGGTGGGGACTGTGCTGCGCAATCTCTTCGGCAAACACTCGATGGTTCAACGCATGGATCTGCTCGAACTCTTCTGCGCATTCGGCTTGCTTAAACCGGACCTTGGGCACGCGAAACCTGCCGCTCTCAACAACAACGGAATGTTACAGCAATCCCCGCCGCCCAGCCACAACCTCTTCGTTTGCCGCGTGGGGGGCGCCTGTGTAATGAACACTCCACTCCTCCCGCATCAAGCTTGGTACGTCCGTGCAATTCCGGCCCACTTCTTCCTCATGGCCGCTCCCCTGCGCACGATAAAATAAGAAAAATTACCTCGAACACGTATCGTGCCGCCTTCGCCCTCATTCCCGTAGAGGAATGAGGCTCAGCCAGATCGCCCGCTCCGGGAACCAGGAAGCCGAGTCCTATGTCCTCGCACGTTACCCTCCGCCCTGCCTTGTTCGCCGCCCTCATCGCGCTGCTCGCTCTCGCCTGCGCCGCGCCTTCCCGTGCCGCCGATTCACCCACCCTCTTCGGCCACCAGGAAAAAAAACACCCCAAAAAAAAATATTCGATGCCGCCCACCGACGTCATCGTCTTCACCAACGGAGACCAGCTCACCGGCTACTTCCTCCGCGAAGTCGGCGGCAAAGTCACCTTCCACAGCGTCATCTTCGGCGACGTCACCGTCCCCTGGTCCGCAATCAAGTCTCTGCGCTCCAAAACCCAGATGGCCATCCTCGACAGAACCATCACTCCGAGACGCGGACAGGTCCCTCGCAATCTCCCCGTCGGCGCCATCTCCGTCTCTGACAGCCTGATCACCGTGCACCCCGCCAACAACGCCATGATCAAGCCCATCCCCGTCAACAGCGCCGAGTACATCGTCGATCGCACCACCCTCAACAAGCAGCTCTACGGACACCCCGGCTTCTTCTCCGCCTGGGACGGCGCCATCACCGCCGGCGCCACCATCGTCGATGCCACCCAGAAGCAATACACCTTCCATGGCGCCATCGCCTTCATCCGCACCGTCCCCACCATCTCCTGGCTCGACTCCATCAACCGCACCTCCATCGGATTCAGCGGCTCCTATGGCAAAATCATCCAGTCCGCCTATACCGCCGGCGGAGTCTACTACCCTTCCTCCTCCTCCAAAAGCGCCATCTATCACGCCGACGCCGAACGCGACGAATACTTCTCGCCACGCTTCTATGCCCTCGCCCAAACCTCCTTCGACCACAACTTCGGCCAGGGGCTCGACCTACAGCAGATCTACGGCAGCGGCATCGGAGCCACCGTCCTCAAACACCCCAGGCAGGTCCTCGACTTCAAGGCCACCATCCAGTACGAAAAACAGTCCTTCCTCGACGCCACCTCCAACTCCGATCAAAACCTCGTCGGTTCCACCTTCGCCAGCGTCTATGCCCTCAAGCTACCGCGCGGCGTCAGCCTCAGCCAGCAGGTCGCCTATATCCCCGGATGGAACAACCTCCGCGCCTACTCCGCCACTGAAAGCAACACCATCGGCATCCCCTTCTACAAAAGCCTCGGCTTCTCCGTCGGAACCATCGACAGCTACCTCAACAACCCCTCTCCCTCCGTCCCCCCAACCCAGCGCAACTCCTTCCAGTTCAACTTCGGAGCCACCTACCAGCTCAAGTCCCGCTACTGATCCGGCACGCTCTTTGCGCGGGTACGCGGGTGCCCCACTCTCGAAGAGATGTGGAAAGTATCTCGCCTACTCTCCCCCGCACTCCGCCGGGTGCCCCATCCTTCGCGCAGTTCCATCGCGCGAAGGGTGGGAAAGGCTGAATCTACCCTTACCAACCTCCCGCCTCGCGCCAGCGAGGCCCGGCAGAAGCCCCGGGCAATACCAGAAATCCCCACCCGGAAGGGCCACATAAAGTATCAGGGCACGGCTTTATGAGCCTGCCCTGAGTGAGCAACGCGAGTCGAAGGGTGCCGTAAAGACCCCGCGCCGCAGGCGCGCACCTTGCTGCCGCAGGCCGGAGTGGAGCCGACAGGCGCAACGACCCACCCGAATCAAAGCTCGTCCACGCAAAGCCTCCGCCCGCCCAGCCCTTGTCAAGGGGTAAATCGTATAACTCCCACCCCATCAACCACTTACAAATGCATTTTATTTATCCGAATTTGCTATCCTTAATATAAGAGAGATTTTCCCCAACTGACACACCTGAAAGGCACAGCCACCGCGCTGTGCCTTTCCCTTTTTCCGAAGAACCATGACCCAATCCCAGCCCGCGACCAACGGAAGCGGCCACACATGTCCCGATCCACACCGGCGCCGTAGGCGCGTCTGCCTGGACGGCCAGTCCCGTTTTCCGAAGACAGTTCACCCGTAAGTCGTTTCATTGCAGAAACATACCAATAACCCATTGCGCAGCAGAGACTTATCGCCGAAGCGCCCGTAACCAACCCCGAATCAAGAACTTGGTTTTTCGCAAATCACCCGGCAACAGACCACCGGCCGCCCCTTAACCGACCGCCCTTTAACCGAACTGAGGTGCCAAATGCCTTTCCCGCTCTGCCGACACATCATGCCCACCGGAGCACACTGCCAGTCCCCGGCCATCAAAAACGCTCGCTTCTGTTACCACCACGGGCGCCAGCGCAGCCTCGCCGCCCGGCCCAGGCGATACGGCTCCGTCACCATACCCTTCGAGTTTCCCGAGGACCGCGCCGCCATCCAGACCAACTACCATCTCGCGCAGCTCGCCATCCTCGAAGGCAAGCTCGAGCCCCGACAGGCCAACGCCATCATCAACGCCAACCGCGCCGCCGCCGTCAACCTCAAGGCCGGCCCGCTCACCGACCCCCGCCTCAAAAACCGCGTCGACCGAGTCATCCT
>Ga0307374_10003566_pt1 | contig 26502 bp, 22 predicted proteins | sample OX3MG_FD_202532 | JGI IMG/M metagenome (GOLD analysis project Ga0307374, IMG submission 202532) | Soil microbial communities from Risofladan, Vaasa, Finland - OX-3 | ecosystem: Environmental > Terrestrial > Soil > Coastal area > Acid sulfate soil | place: Finland: Risofladan, Vaasa | collected...
GGTGGTCTGCGTCCGGGCCGTGTTCCGGGAGACCGATATCGGCATAGCCGGAGCGCGAGCCGTCATCCAGGGCTTTGGCAAGGTCGGCGGCCCGCTGGCTTTCCTACTCTCCTCGGCCGGCATGCGGGTCGTTGCCATCAGTGACATCGGGGGCGCCGTGTACAACCCGGCTGGTCTCGACGTGGCCGCTCTCTCCGATCATGTGCGCAGCCACCGCACGGTGGCTGGGTTCGACCGGGCTGACGCGCTGGCCGCTGATGACCTGTGGGGGATCGACTGTGAGCTGGCTGTCCCCGCCGCCCTGGAAGGGGCCATAGACGACCACGTGGCCGCCCGCCTGGGGGCCAAGGTGGTGGTCGAGGCGGCCAATGGCCCGACCACGCTTACCGCCGATCCCATCCTGGAGCGGCGCGACGTGGTGGTCGTACCGGACATCCTGGCCAACGGCGGAGGGGTGACGGCGTCGTACTTCGAGTGGGCCCAGAACCGCCAGGGCTACGCCTGGGACGAGCACACCGTGGCCGATCGCCTGCGCGCCGGGATGGACCGGGCCTTTGCTGAGGTGTGGGCCAAGGCCGAGACCCTGGGGGTGGGCATGCGACGGGCGGCCTTCGCCATCGGAGTCGAGAGGGTGGCCGAGGCCATCGAGGCCCGGGGCCTGTTCCCCTAAATGTCCTCGGTAGGCCTGGAGGTGAGCGCGCCGGCCGTCAGCCGCCGGCGGCGTCAGCCGCCCCGTCGCGACGGGGCCCGGTGCTGACGTAGCCGGACCGGTAGTGCACAAGGGGGCGCGCGACCGGTCCGAGTTCCACCGAGTCGATACGGCCGTGCACCAGAAGGGACCAGCCCACCTCGCTGTGGTTCACGAGCGTGCAGGTGGCCCGGGTCCCGACGCCGGCCAGCACCGGACCGGCCTCGGCTTCGGTGATGGAAAGGCCACGGAAGGGATCATCGGGGTAGCGCCCGGCCATCTGGTCCGACAGCCGGACGTCGTTGGCGCCCAGCACATGGACGACGAATCGACCGCTCGCCTCTATCGCCTCCCACATATCACTGAGCGGGCCGACCAGACCGAGGATCAGGGCCGGATCGCCTTCCCCGACCATGAGCGAGGAGACGGTCAGGCCCACCGCCCGCCGGTCGGGGGCCCAGGCCGTCCACACCGACACCGGGCTGGCCAGGCGCCCCCTCAGTCTCCGGCTGAGGTCCTTCTTCTCCTCCGGGGTCAGGAAGGGATCCGGCCCGCCGTGCCTGACCCATCCGTCCTCGTTCGACGGGCCAGTGGTCATGGGCGGAATATAAGGGGATGAGCGAACTGCCCGAGATCCACGGAACCGTGTCCGCCGGCTTCGAGCCCGTCAAGGATGCCTTCGAGGCCAACTTCCGAGATCACGGGGAGGTGGGGGCAGCCTGCGCCGTCAGCCTGGACGGTGCCATGGTGGTCGACCTCTGGGCTGGCAACGCCGACCGCCACGGACGGCCCTGGGAGAAGGACACCCTGGTGAATGTCTATTCCACCACCAAGGGCCTGACCGCCCTCTGCGCCCACATCCTGGCCGACCGGGGCGAGATCGACTTCGACGCTCCGGTCAGCGAGTACTGGCCCGAGTTCGCCCAGGCCGGTAAGGACGGTATGCCCGTGCGCTATCTGCTCACCCATCAGGCCGGCCTGCCCGTCATCGACGCCGACCTGGCTCCGGGCTCGGCCCTGGACTGGGGCCGGATGATCGAAGCCATGGAACATCAGGCCCCGGTCTGGGAGCCGGGGTCCAAGCAGGGCTATCACGCCGTGACCTTTGGCTGGCTGGTCGGCGAGGTCGTCCGGCGGGTGGCCGGGGCGGCCCGCTTCGGGGACTTCCTGGCCGAGGCGGTGGTCGCTCCCCTCGGACTCGACATGTTCGTGGGCACGCCGGCCTCGGAGCACCATCGGGTGGCCGACCTCGTCCGGGAGCAGCTCAACGGCACGGCCGCGGCGATGCAGCCGACGACGGATGAGACGCCGGAGGCAAAGGCCATGAGGGAGCGCGTCATGGCCATGTTCACCCCCGGGTCCATGGCCTTCCGCTCCCTGGGTCTGGCCTCGCCTCCGTTTGCCGCCGGGAACAACAGCCCCGAGTGGCGCTCGGCCGAGCTCCCGGCGGCCAACGGGCACACCAACGCCCGTTCCCTGGCCCGCCTCTACGGCGCCCTGGCCCGAGGCGGGGAGGTGGACGGCGTCCGTCTCCTCAGCGCCGGAGCCGTCAAGCGGGCCGCCGCCGAGGAGGTCTGCAGTCCCGATGCCGTGTTGGTCATGGAGACCCGCCGATCGCTGGGCTTCATGCTTCCGGTGCCCGGCCAGCCCGATAACCGCGGCCCCAACTCTTTCGGCCACGCCGGCGCCGGCGGTTCCCTCGGCTATGCCGACCCGGACCGGGGGATCGGATTCGGCTACACCATGAACAAGATGTGGAACATGGCATCGTTCATGACGCCTGACCCCCGGGCCCAGTCCCTGGTGGCCGCGGTCCACGGCAGTCTCGACGCCTGACGGGCCCCCGGCCCGGTCATCGCGCCGGCCTGATGTGCGGAAAGCGAGCTGACCACTGAGCGTGTCGAACGTCTGTTCGATACGCTTGGCGGCATGGAGGTGGCGGAGCTTCTCGAGCGGGCCCGTCCGGTCGCCCTGGCCGGCCAGCGCGCCCTTCCGGTCATCCCTGCCCTGACGTCCATCCTGCCTGGCGGGTTGTGCCGGGGGGGCACCCTGGCCGTTGGATCCGGGCCCGGCGCCACCTCATTGCTACTGGCCCTCCTGGCCGGGGCGTCGGCCGAGGGCTCCTGGGCCGCCCTGGTGGGTATGCCCGAGGTAGGTCCCGAGGCGGCCGCCTCCATGGGTGTCGACCTGGGCCGCCTGGCCCTGGTGCCCGACCCGGGTGAGCAGTGGCCGGCGGTGGTATCCGCCCTCCTGGACGGCATCGACCTGGTGGCCGTCCGGCTCGGCGGCCGTTTGCGGCTCCGCCCGGCGGAGGCCCGGAGGCTGGCGGCCCGGGCCCGGCATCAGTCCTCCGTTCTGATGGTCACCGGTGCGCCCTGGCCGGAAGGGTGCGACCTGTCCCTGGACGTGGTGGCGGGGGGATGGGAAGGGCTGGGCAACGGCTACGGCAGCCTCGCCCGCCGCCGGGTGGAGGTGGCCGTCAGCGGCCGCCGGGCCGCCTCCCGCCGCCGCCAGGCCACCCTCTGGCTCCCCGATGACTCCGGCCGGCCTGAGCCCATAGACGACACCCTGGTCGCACTCCACCCATGAGGAGCATGGTGGTCTGGTACCCGGACTGGCCGGTGGTGGCCAGTGGGGTGGTGGGGCCGGTGGCCGTGATCCAGGCCAACCAGGTGGTGGTCGCATCGGCTGAAGCCCGGTCCGAGGGGGTCCGCGTCGGGCAGCGCAGACGCCAGGCCGAGGCGGTCTGCCCTGGCTTGGCCATCGTGGGCCGTGACGAGGACCGCGACGCCCGCGCCTTCGAGCCGCTGGTGGCGGCGGTGGCCCGTTTCTGTCCGACCGTGGAGGTGATGCGGCCGGGGCTGTGCGCCTTTTCTGCCCGGGGCCCGGCCCGTTACTTCGGCGGGGAGGAGTCTCTGGCCCGCCAGGTGGCCGAGGCGGTCGACGCCGCCACGGCGGTCGTTTCCGGGACGATGGGAGAGGGGTGCCGGGTCGGTGTGGCCGATGGACCCTTTGCCGGGACCCTGGCCGCCCGCCGGGGCCGGATCGTGCCGCCGGGAGCCACGGCCGAGTTTCTGGCCCCCCTGTCCGTCAGGGAGTTGGGCCGCCCCGAGTTTGCCGACCTCCTGGGGCGCCTGGGGGTGAGGACGCTGGGCCAGTTGGCCGCCCTGCCGGCGCCCCAGGTGCTGAGCCGGTTCGGATGGGAGGGGGCGGCTGTCCACCGTCTGGCCCGGGGGTTGGACGAGAGGCCGCTGGATGCCCGCCGCCCGCCCGAGGATCTGTCGGTGGAGGCCGAGTTGGATCCGCCGGTGGACCGGGTGGACACGGCCGCCTTCGTGGCCAAAGCGCTGGCCGACCGCCTCTATGCAGGTTTGGTCAAGGGCGGCTGGCGCTGCACGCTGGTGCGGATCGAAGCCGAGTCCGAGCACGGGGAATCACTGTGCAGGACCTGGCGTCACGACGGCACCTTCAGCGCCGCCACCCTGGCCGAGCGAGTGAGATGGCAGCTCGACGGCTGGCTGACCGGCCCCTCACGGCCAACGGCCGGGCTGACCAAGCTGCGCCTGGTCCCTGAGGAAATGGTGGCCGACCACGGGACCCAGCTCGGCTTCTGGGGCGGCATGGCCGAAGCCGACCGGCAGGCGGCTCGGGTGCTGGCCCGGGTGCAGTCGATGATCGGGCCGGATGGCGTTGTCACCGCAGTCCTGGACGGCGGGCGTTCCCCGACCGAGCGGGCCACCCTCATCCCGTGGGGTGACCAACGCGCCCCACGTCGTCGCCCCGAGTTGCCCTGGCCTGGCCGCATACCTCCCCCCGCCCCGGCCCTCACCAGTGCACCGGCAGGTTCCGTCGCCCTGGAGGACTCCGGCGGTCGTCCGGTAGTCGTCAACGGCCGGGCGGAACCGAGCGGTGCGCCGGCCCGGTTCCGTCCCGACCGCGGTCCCGAATTGACCGTGAGTGGTTGGTCGGCACCCTGGCCGTGTCAGGAGCGATGGTGGGATCCCGACGGCCACCGTCGCCGGGCCTGGATGCAAGTGGCCGTTGAGGACGGCCGCGCCTTCCTGCTGGCGGCCGAGGGCAGCCGCTGGTCGGTCGAAGCCATCTACGACTGAAGGCCGGTGCCCTCGTCTGCCCAGCGGCGGTGCATGAGCCCGTGGTGGGTGTGCACGGCCATGATGCCCCCGACCGTCCCGTCGGCCCAGGGGGCGCCGGGGATCTTGGAGGCCAGCTGGTCGTCGTTGAGCTCGGCCAGCAGGGCCAGGGTGTCGGAGCGGACGACGGCGCCGATTCGGACCAGCTCGTCCACCGGCTTGCCGTCGTTCTCGACCTTCCATTTCTCGGTGAAGGCGTGGACGTAGGCCATTACGTCTTCTCGGGAACGCAGAGCCGAGCCACTTTCGTCGACCAGCTCCCGGTCCATCCCCTGCTCGCCCTGGATGTGCCGGCGAATCATCGCGTTGAAGTTGCGCTCGATCAGGGTGGTGTGGATGAAGTGGTCCGTGTAGGACCACCATGAATCGGGGTCGTGCTCGCTGCGGGTGCGGGGCCGGCGCAACTCTTCTTCGTCCATGAGGGCCAGGCGCTCCAGGGCCTCAGCCCTGCCCCGGTTCAGTGTTATCTCGATCTCGATCCGGTTCACGGGCGGAGATTAGGGCTGGCCAGGATCAGCCGCACCCGTCACCGACCAGGTCGGTGTTCTTCGCCCAATGGCTCCCGATGTGGAAGTCGTAACCGGAGCAGAAGTAGAAGGACAGATCAGCGTTGCGGTCGATCGTGATGGGCTTCCAGACGCCATCGCCGATCGGCTGGAGGTAGGACAGAGAGGTGGCCAGCAATCTCCGGTCGGCTCCAGGTTCGTGCTTCAGGTACTGATCCAGCCAGGCCTGGGTGTAGTAGCTGGCCATGGCCTGTCCCCACGCCGAGGCGGGCAGGATCGGGGGCTCATCGGTGTAGTCGAGGTGGGTCGAGGCGCGGGGAACGATGAGCATGGAGTCGACTCCGTGGACAACCCAGGTGTCGAAGCCGGTCTGTTCCTCCCGGCGGGGGTTGGGCGCCTTGGAGGGGTCGGGGGGAGCGGCCGAGCCGCCCGGAGCCGCTGGGCAGGGCTCGAAGGAGGAGCAGCTCGCCTCCCAGTAGGGCTGGGGCTCGAAGCCGTATTCCGACTGCATGCCCAAAGTCGGGACCTTGGGCACCACCGGCCCGGGCAACGATCCGAGCCCGGCCTGATCGTCGCTGATGGCGTTGGGAGTGGCGGTGATCTTGTCCAGGGCGACGGCCGCTTCGATGCGGGGATCCACGCCTTGGAGATAGGAGGTGGACACGGCGCCGGTCGAGTGGCCGATCAGGGCGACCCGGGTGGTACGGCCGGGCGTCACCGTGTGACGGTCGGGGCTGTGGTCGAACAGTGCCCACAAGGGGTTGTAGGAGTTGAGCCGGGTGGCTCCAGTATGGACCTCGGGATAGGGATGGCCCGGCGTGGACAGCAGGAAGGTGATGGCGTCCTCGGTGTCCTGGTCGAAGTTCTTTTGCTGCTCCGAGGGCACGCCGGCGCAGGCCGTGGCCTGCCCGGCGCCGGCGCTGGTGCCGCAGCCCGGCAGCGAGGAGTCCGGGCCCTGGTGGGGGAGGGTTTCGCTGGTTCCCTGGCCCTGGACATCGAAGGTCAGGACCAGGTAGCCGCGCTCGGCCAGGTCTTCGGCCAGCCAGCTATAGACCCCGGCCGAGGCCTGGATGGATCCGGTGGTGATGACCACTCCGGGCAGCGGGTAGCTGATCGGTTGGTGGGTGTAGGGGTCCCGGGCCTTGGCCAGCGGGACGAACAGAGTGCCCGAGAGGGCCGCCCCGTCGGCATCGGTGAAGCGCACGGCTACGGCCCGGCCCCGGCTACCGGCCCAGCCGGCCCGGTCCGGGTTGCCGGCGTTCCAGCCCGGTACCAAGTTCCCCCCTGTCAGTGAGGGATCGGCCGGGTTGGTCGCCTGGTAGGACATCTGCGCGAGCCAGGTCTTGGCGATGGTGGGTGGCAGGCCGGACAGGTAGGCCGGGCTGGTGAATTCCCCACCTGGGCCGAGGTCACGCCCGAAGGCGTTGTCGATGTTGGCCAGGTCCCGGGCGATGTAGGCGGGGCTCCCCGGCGCCGGCCCGCCAGAGGCGCGGGCCGGGGTAACGGCCATCCCCATTGCCACCAGGCCGGCTGCAGCCGTCAGTAGGAGGCGGCGGACCATTGTCTTCCAGTTCCCCGGCGACAGTGGTTACTCCTGCCTGAGGGTTGTCATTGCGTTTATCAGCAGCAACTAGCACTCGAACAGATGTTCGTATATGTTCGCACCATGGGTTGGAGGAATCCACCGGTCCCCTGGAAGGAGCTGGAGCGCCGCCTTGGGGGCGCCAGCACCAGCCCCGAGCTCTTAGCCGTCTACGAAAAGCGCCGCACCCCGGAGCAATCGCCAGGCGGCGGGGCTGGGGTCCCCGCCGCACGTGGCGGGCGTGGTCCGAAGGACCCGGGTGCCCGCCGCTATGAATATGCGGAGCTTCACTGCCACTCCAACTTCAGCTTCCTGGACGGGGCGTCGCATCCCGATGAATTGGTGGACCGGGCGGTGGAACTGGGCCTGACGGCCCTGGCCGTCACAGACCATGACAACCTGGCCGGGGTGGTCCGCTTCTCCGAGGCGGCCCGGGCCGCCGGCCTGCCCACCGTCTTCGGCGCCGAGCTCACCCTCGGCCTGCAGGCTCGGGGCACGGCCCGGCGTGGGGGTGGGGCCCCACGCTCGGGAGGAGGCCGGGTTGGGGTGCCCGGCCGGGCTGATAGCGCCGATCCGGAGGGCAGCCACGTGCTGCTGCTGGCCAAGGGACCGCAGGGTTATGCCCGGCTGTCCCGCGCCATCACCGAGGCTCAGATGCGCGGCGGGGAGAAGGGCCGGCCCATGGCCGACCTCGACCTGCTGGGCTCCCACCACGGCGGCCACTGGATGGTGCTCACCGGATGCCGTAAGGGGGCTGTGCCCCGGGCCCTGGTCGAGGAGGGTCCGGCCGCGGCCGGCCGGGAGCTGGACCGACTGGTGGACGTGTTCGGCCGGACCAACGTGCTGGTCGAGCTGTGGGACCACGGGGACCCCTTGGATTCGGCCCGCAACGACGCCCTGGTGCAACTGGCCGGCCGTCGCCAGCTGGAGATGGTGGCCACCAACAACGTCCACTACGCCACGCCTGACCGGGCCCGACTGGCCGCGGCCCTGGCCGCGGTGCGGGCCCGGCGCAGCCTGGACGAGATGGACGGATGGCTGCCCGCTTCCGCCGGGGCCTGCCTGCGCTCGGGAGCCGACCTGGCCAGGAGGATGCGGCGTTATCCCGGCGTGGTGGAAAAGGCGGCCGAAGTGGCCGCCGCCTGTGCTTTCGACCTGAAGCTGGTGGCGCCCAAGCTGCCCGACTGGCCGACGCCCGACGGCATCAGCGAGATGGAGTATCTACGCCGGCTCACCTATGAGGGGGCGACGCAGCGCTACGGCCCGAGGGGTTCGGAAGAGGTGCAGGGAGCGTGGAGGCAGATCGATCACGAGTTGGAGGTCATCGAAAAGCTCGGGTTTCCGGGCTATTTCCTGGTGGTGTGGGACATCGTGCAGTTCTGCAAGAGGAGCGACATCTTCTGCCAGGGGAGAGGGTCAGCAGCCAACTCGGCGGTGTGCTTCGCCCTGGGCATCACCGCCGCCGATGCGGTGAGGCTGGGGCTGTTGTTCGAGCGGTTCCTTTCGGCGGAGAGGGATGGGCCACCCGACATCGACGTGGACATAGAGGCGGGGCGGCGGGAGGAGGCCATCCAATACGTGTACAACCGCTACGGGCGGGAGCGGGCGGCCCAGGTGGCCAACGTCATCACCTACCGGCCCCGCTCGGCAGTGCGGGACATGGGCCGGGCCCTTGGTCATCCACCCGGACAGCTCGACGCCTGGTCCAAGCAGATGGACATGTGGTCGGGGATGCCCGGGCCAGCCGAGACCAATGTGCCCGAGCCGGTCATGGATCTGGCCAAGGAGATCCAGGGCTTCCCCCGCCACCTCGGCATCCATTCCGGCGGCATGGTGATATGCGACCGGCCGGTGGTGGAGGTGTGCCCGGTGGAGTGGGCCCGTATGCCCAACCGCTCCGTGTTGCAGTGGGACAAGGACGACTGCGCCGCCGTCGGTCTGGTGAAATTCGACCTGCTCGGCCTGCAGATGCTCTCGGCTCTGCACGAGGCCGTAGGCATGGTCGAGGCCCGCTACGGCATCACCCTCGACCTGGGCAAGCTCGATCAGGAAGAAGCGGTCTACGACATGTTGTGCCAGGCCGATTCGGTGGGGGTGTTCCAGGTCGAGAGCCGGGCCCAGATGGCCACCCTGCCCCGGCTCAAGCCCCGGACCTTCTACGACCTGGTGGTGGAGGTGGCCCTCATCCGGCCCGGGCCCATCCAGGGGGGATCGGTCCACCCCTACATCCGCCGGCGCAACGGCCTGGAGAAGGTGACCTATCTGCACCCGCTGCTCGAGCGCAGCCTGGCCAAGACCCTGGGGGTGCCCCTCTTCCAGGAGCAGCTCATGCAGATGGCCATCGACGTGGCCGGCTTCACCGCCTCGGAGTCCGACCAGCTGCGCCAGGCCATGGGCTCGAGGCGCTCTTCCCAGCGCATGGAGGCGCTCAAAGCCCGCCTCTATGTGGGCATGGCCGAGCGGGGAGTGGTGGGGGATGTGGCCGACGCCATCTGGTCGCAGCTGGCCGCCTTCGCCAACTTCGGCTTCCCCGAGAGCCATTCGGTGTCCTTCGCCTACCTCGTCTACTCCAGCGCCTGGCTCAAGCTGCACTACCCGGCCGCCTTCTACGCCGGCCTGCTCAACGCCCAGCCCATGGGTTTCTGGTCGCCCCAGACGCTGGTGGCCGACGCCCGCCGCCACCAAGTGACCGTCCTTGCCCCCGACGTCAACGCCAGCGACTGGAAGACGACGTTGTCGGGGCGGGCACCCGGGTCCTGCGGACCACGCCCGCCCCTGCCGGCGGGGACCCCAGCCCCGCCGGCTCTTGACCAACCCGCCGTGATATTGGGGCTGTCTTATGTGCGCAACCTGGGGGAGGACAAGGCCAAGGCGGTGGCCGCCGGGCGCCCCTATGACAGTCCCGAGGACCTGGCCCACCGGGCCGACCTGTCCGAGCCCCAGTTGGAGGCCCTGGCCACGGCCGGGGCCCTGGGCGGTTTCGGCCTGGAGCGGCGGGAGGCGCTGTGGGCGGCCGGGGCCCTGTCCCGGTCCGGGCCGGGCAAGCTGCCCGGCATCGTGTCCGGAGGCCGGGCGCCCCGCCTGGCTCCCATGACCGACATCGAGGAGGCGGCCGCCGATCTGTGGTCCACCGGCCTTTCCACCCGCTGGTCGGTGACCCAGTTCGCCCGTGAGCACCTTGAGAAGGCGGGGGCTGTCACGGCCGCCGCCCTGGCCGGCCTGCCCGACGGGGCCAAGGTCACCTTCGGAGGGGTGGTGACCCACCGCCAACGCCCGGCCACGGCCGGGGGGACCATCTTCTTGAACCTGGAGGACGAGACCGGCATGGTCAACGCCATCTGCTCGGTCGGAGTTTGGGCCCGCTTCCGTAAGGTGGCCAGGACGGCGCCGGCCCTGCTCATCCGGGCCGACCTCGAGCGCAATGAGGGAGCCATCGCCCTGGTGGTGAGGCGCATCGAAGCCCTGGATATCGCCGCCACCGCCGCCCCTTCCCGGGATTTTCGTTAGTGCCCGAACAGATGCCCTCACTACAGTCGAACGCCTTGTCCCCCGAGTCCCCCCTTATTCAGGCGCGCGCCCTTACCAAGCGCTTCGAAGATTTCGTTGCCGTGGACGGCATCGACTTCGACGTCGCGCCCGGGGAGGCGTTCGGCTTCCTCGGGCCCAACGGGGCCGGGAAGACCTCGACCATGAGGATGATCGCCTGCATGTCCCCCCTCAGTTCGGGGACCCTGCGCATCCTGGGCATGGATCCGGCCACCGACGGGCCCCGCATCCGCAGCCGGATCGGCCTGGTCCCCCAGGACGACACCTTGGATCTGGAGATGACCGTCCTGGACAACCTCCTGGTCTACGGGCGCTACTTCGACCTGCCCCGCAAGGTCATCCGGGAGCGGGCCGGGCGATTGCTGGACTTCGCTCAGCTGGCCGACCGGGCCAATGACAAGGTCGACCCCCTGTCGGGAGGCCTGAAGCGCAGGCTCACCATTGCCCGCTCGCTCATCAGTGAGCCCGAGCTGCTCCTCCTGGACGAGCCCACCACCGGCCTCGACCCCCAGGCCCGCCACCTGCTCTGGGACCGGCTCTACCGGCTCAAACAGCAGGGCGTCACCCTCATCATCACCACCCATTACATGGACGAGGCCGAACAGCTCTGTGACCGGCTGGTGGTCATGGACAAGGGCCGGATAGCCGCCGAGGGCTCACCCCGGGATCTGATCTCCCAGTACTCGACCCGTGAGGTGCTGGAGCTGCGTTTCCGGGTGGACGACCATGCGCCCCTGGCCAGCCAGCTGGCCGGACTGGGGGAACGGATCGAGACCCTGCCCGACCGGCTGCTCGTCTACACCGATGACGGGGAATCAGCGGCCAAGTCCCTGGCCGAACGGGGACTCGATCCGGTGGCGTCCTTCGTGCGCCGGTCCAGCCTGGAGGACGTGTTCCTGCGTCTGACCGGCCGCACCCTGGTGGACTGATGATCATCACCGCCACCCGAGGCTCGGCCCAGGAGTCGGCCCACCGGATCTGGCGCTCCTACCTGTACTGGACCCACATCTACAAGCGGACCTGGCGGGCGTCGCTAGCCTCCGGATTCCTGACCCCGGCCCTGTTCATGGCGGCTATGGGGGTGGGACTCGGCACCCTGGTCGATCGCCACGGCTCCTCGGCTCACCAGCTCGGCGGAGTGAGCTATCTGGACTTCATCGCTCCCGGCCTGCTGGCCGCCTCGGCCATGCAGATGGCCGCCATTGAGGGCATGTTTCCGGTGATGGCCGGCATCAAGTGGATCAAGTTCTACCAGGCCATGCTGGCCACGCCCATAACCGTCACCGAGGTCCTCTACGCCCATCTCCTCTGGATGGCCACCCGGGTGGCGATGGTCTCGGCCATCTTCCTCGGGGCCATGTTCGCCTTCGGCGCCCCCCGCTCGCCCGAGGTGCTGGCGGCGGTTCCGGTGGCCGTCCTGACCGGGATGTCCATGGCCGTACCCTCGGCCGCCTTTACCGCCACCCGGGAGTCTGACCAGGCCCTCATCGGCGTCATCCGCTTCGTGGTCATGCCCATGTTCCTGTTCTCCGGGACTTTCTTCCCTCTCTCCCAGATGCCGGCCTGGATCCGGCCGCTGGCCTACATCACCCCGTTGTGGCACGGGGTGGCCCTGTGCCGATCCTTGTCGCTCGGTGACGCCTCCTGGGCCGCCAGCCTGGGCCACGTCGCCTATCTGCTGGTCGTTATAGCCGGCGCCACTCTGGTGGCCCGTCGGACCTTCTCCCGGAGGCTGGCCGCGTGAGCACTCCCTCGGTTCTCGATCGCGCCGGGGAGGGAGCGGCCGGAGCTGCAGCCAGCCTCCGCATCACTCCCACCTGGTCCCTGGGGTCGCGCCGGGCCATGCGCCTGGTCGAGCGCAACGGACGCGTGTATTTCCGGATGTGGATCATGTTCGTGTCCGGGTTCTTCGAGCCCCTCTTCTATCTGCTGTCCATCTCGGTGGGCATCAGCAAGCTGGCCGGTCCGGTGGCCGGCCCCGGTGGTCATCTGATCTCCTATACCGCCTTCGTGGCCCCGGCCCTCATGGCGGTCTCGTCCATGAACGGGGCGGTCATGGACGGCTCCTTCGGGGTCTTCTTCAAGCTCAAGTTCGCCAAGGTCTACGACGCTGTGCTGGCCACGCCGATGGACAGCGGGGACGTGGCTCTGGGCGAGATCTCCTGGGCGGTGCTGAGGGGTGGAATCTACTCCTCCGCCTTCCTGGTGGTTATGGCCCTCATGGGCCTGGTCCGTTCGCCCTGGGCCGCCCTGGCCGTGCCGGCCTCCCTTCTGGAGGGATTCGGCTTTGCCGCCGTGGCCATGGCCGCCACCACCTATATGCGCTCCTGGCAGGACTTCGACTTCGTCACCCTGGCCCTCATGCCGATGTTCCTCTTCTCAGGCACGTTCTACCCGCTCTCGGTCTACCCGTCCGGACTGCGGGAGCTGGTGCTGGTCACGCCTCTTTACCAGGGCGTGGCTGTCATCCGGGGTCTGGATCTGGGCACCCCCAGCTGGTCCATGCTGGGTCACTGCCTTTACCTGCTGGTCATGTCCGTGGGGGGCCTGGTGGTCGCGTCCCGGAGGCTGGAGCACCTGATCCTCAAGTAGGTTCGGCTCCGACGGATCGCCGGGAGGCGGCGGTCCGACCGACCAGCTAGGAGGGGCCGTGGCCTGGGACTTCTCGACCGAACCGGAGTTCGAGGCGAAGCTGGAGTGGATGCGCAGCTTCGTGCGCGACGAGATCATCCCGCTCGAGACCCTCGAGTTGGACAACGCCACCATGCTGAAGATCGTCCGGCCCCTCCAGGAGCAGGTCAAAGCTCAGGGCCTGTGGGCGTCCCACCTGCCTCCGGAGATGGGCGGCGGGGGATTCGGCCAGGTCAAGCTCGGCCTGATGCACGAGATCCTGGGCCAGTGCTCGCTGGCTCCCTTCGTCTTCGGTAACAATGCCCCCGACTCCGGTAACGCCGAGATCATCGCCGTCGGGATCGAGATGAACCCTTCCAAGGCCTGGCAGCGGGAGCGGTGGTTGGAGCCTCTCTTGGAGACCAAGATCCGCAGCGCCTTCTCCATGACCGAACCCGGAGCCGGTGCCGACCCGACCCTCATCAGCACCCGGGCCATGCGTGACGGGGACGAGTGGGTCATCAACGGCCACAAGTGGTTCACCTCCAACGGCTCGATGGCTGACATCCTCATCGTCATGGCCGTCACCAACCCCGACGTCCACGCCTACCAGGGAACCTCCATGATCGTGGTCCCCGCCGACACCCCGGGCGTCAAGATCCTCCGGGACATCCCGACCATGGAGCACCCCTTCGAGCGGACCGGCGCTCCCGGTGGCCATTCGGAAATCCTCTACGAGGATGTTCGGGTTCCCTATGAGAATCTGATCGGCAACGAAGGCGAAGGCTTCCTGCTGGCCCAGAAGCGGCTGGGCCCCGGACGGATCCACCACGCCATGCGCTGGCTGGGCCAGTCCCGACGGGCCTTCGACATGCTCTGCGAGCGCGCCGTATCCCGTTACGTCCACGGCTCGACCCTGGCTGAGAAGCAGACGGTGCAGAACTGGGTGGCTGACTCCATGGCCGAGATGACGGCCGCCCGGCTCATGACTCTCTACGCCGCCTGGAAGATCGACCAGGTGGGGGCGCCGGCGGCCCGGGTCGAGATCGCCATGATCAAGTTCTGGGGGGCCCAGGTGCTCTACAACGTGATCGACCGCGCCATCCAGGTGCACGGGTCGCTGGGCTTCTCCACCGACCTACCTCTCGAGCACATGTACCGCGCCGCCCGGGCCGCCCGGATCTACGACGGGCCCGATGAGGTCCACAGGGTCACCGTGGCCCGCCAGGTGCTCAAGCAATACAAGGCCGTCGATGTGCCGACCGAGCATGTCCCGACCCGGCGGGCGGCGGCCGAAGCTCGCTTTGCCGAGCTTTTGGAGGAAGCCACCGCCAACCTGTAAGCCCGGCGGCGCCCACCGGCGCCGGCTCCGGCGCCGGCTACCCGGAGGCGGTGCCGGTGAAGGCCCAGTGCTCCAGACGCAGGCTGGGGGCGTGGTTCCAGGAGAAGTGCAGGCCCCCTGGCGCCAGGGAGGCGTCATTGCCGATGCCGAGCACCCGGCCCGGTGCCAGGGCGGCCACCGGGGACTGGGTGAAGCGGAGGTTGGAGACGGCCGGCCCGACCACACCGTCCTCGATGAGGAAGACGCCGTTGCGGGTCAGGCCGGTCACTACCAGCGTCTTGGGGTCGAGGACCCGGGTGTACCAGAAGTCGCTGACCAACAGTCCCCGCTGCACGCCGGCGACCAATTCCTCGCTCGACACTCCGGCCGTCGAGGAGGGACCGAGGAACAGGTTGTTGGCCAGGGCTCCCATGCTCGCCCCACCGGGCACGGCGTGTCCGGTGGAGGCGGCCCCCGACCTGGCGGCCGTGCGCCGGTCGTGGGTCACGCCCACGGTCAGCCCGGCCTTGACCAGGTCCAAACGGGCCTTCGGCGTTCCCTCGCTGTCGTAGGAAGGCCCGAAGTGGCGCGGATCCCCTGCGTCGTCCCAGATGGACACGGACGGATCCATCTGCATCTCGCCCACCGACACGAAGGAGCGGCCCTCCTGGACGGCGCGGGCGTTGAAGCCGTAGATGGAGAAGAAGTCCATCATGTAGGCGACGCAGCGCGGGTCGAGGACCACCTCGTAGCGACCGGCGGCCAACTCGATCGGATCGGTGCCGGCCCGGGCTCTGCTAGCGGCCGTCGAGCCCACCTGGTACCCGTCCAGATCGGCGAAGCTGCTCGTCGCCACCGACCCGCACCCGTCCGCTCGCCCATCCCGATGGATGCCGTCGATGATCGCCTGGGTGGTCCGGTCCGACACCCGCTGGCCGAGCGAGTTCACCAGCAGCGTCTCGACCGTGGTGGTCTGGCAGTAGCCGGCCGACTCCAGGCCCGCCCCCGCTTCCACGAAGCCCTCCACCACGCCCGCCCGCTCGTCGGGTCCTACGGCGGTGGTGTCCGGGTCGTAATGGACCCCGTTGAAGTGCTGGGGGGCCGGCGGGCATAGGCCCGCCCAATTGGGATCGACCGGGCGGACCGAAGCCGCCGTCAGGGCGTCCTCCACCAGGCGGGCCAACGAGGCGTCGTCGACCATTGACGTCGAGGCGGCAGCCGGACGTCCGTTGTTCACCAACTCGAGAGTGACGAGCGTGTGTTCATCGCCCACGTTCTGGTGGATGAAGGAGTTGGCGAAGCGGGTGAGGCCGTCGCTCACCCGCTGCACGGAGACGGTGGCGTCGGCCCGGCCGCCGACCACATCAAGGACGTGATCGGCCAGGGCAGCCGCATCCGGCTCGGGGCGGCTGGTCAACGGACCCCCACCCTCACGCCGCGGAACCGACAGGGCACCGCCGGGTGGCCGGTGTGGCCGATCTGCATGGGTTGGCCCTTGCCGCAGTTGGGGGTGCCCCAGTAGGTCAGCTCCGACGGTCCTCCGACCATGTCCATCGAACCCCAGAACTTCGGGCTGATACCGGTGTAGGTCGGGTTGCGCAGCATCCGGCCCTGCCGGCCGTCCTTGATCTCCCAGGCGATCTCACATCCGAACTGGAAGTTGAGCCGGCGGTCATCGATGGACCAGGACCGGTTGGTGTCCATGAGGATGCCGTCGGAGGTCTCGGTCACCATCTGCTCCAGCGAGTGCGGACCGGGCAGGAGGCCGATGTTGGTCATCCTCACCATCGGGATGCGGTCATGGCCGTCGGCGCGCACCATGCCCCCGGCCGGGATGCCGGCCAGGGCGGCGGAGTCCCGACCGGAGAGGACCCCGACCCACATCCCGTCCCGCACGATGTCGACGCGTTGGGCCGGGGTGCCCTCGTCGTCATAGCCGAAGGATCCGAGGGCGCCGGGCAGGGTGGCGTCGGCGGTGATGTTCATGAGCTCGGAGCCGAAGCGGAGCGAGCCCATCTGGGCGAGATCGAGCCACGACGTCCCGGCAAAGGCCGCCTCCCAGCCCAGTATCCGGTCCAACTCGGTGGCGTGGCCCACCGACTCGTGTATCTGCAGGGCCATCTGCTCGGAGCCGAGGATGAGGTCGGTGGTGGCTTCGGGGCACGGCGGGGCCGAGAGAAGGGCCACCGCCTCCTCCCCGACCCGGGCGGCGTTGGCCGGCAGGTCCAGGGATCGGACCAGCTCCCAGCCCTGGGTGCCGTACTGACCCCGGATGCCGGGGTAGGAACGACGCTGGGTCTCGCTGTCGCCCACCGCCGTGGCCGACATCTCCGCCCCGCACTCCCTGATCCGCTGGGAGATGCGCGAGCCCTGGCTGGAGGCGAAGGCCTTGTCCGTGTCCCAGATCCGGTAGGACGCCTGGGCCAGCCGGGCCCCCGACGCCAGTGAGGCCCGGGTCACCGCCACTAGGAGGTCGCCCTTCTCGGACAGGGAGACGGACAGGGGTTCCTCCCCGCAGGCGCTCTCCCAGTGATCCACCACCGACGGGACCTCGGCCAGCTCCAGGGCGGGGCCGGCCACCCGGGCCGATGCCTTGGCCGTCTCGGCGGCCCGCTCCCCGGCCCGGCGCACCGAGGCGGGCGAGAGGTCGGCCACGGCGAAGAAGCCCCAGGAGGAGCCGATCAGGGCTCTCACGCCCACACCCGTCGACTCCGCCCGGCGCATGTCCTCGATCTCGGCGTTCTGGGCCGACATGGCCTCGCTCCGGGTGAGCATCACCCGGGCATCGGCATAGGCCGCCCCGGCCCCTAGGGCGGCCTCGACGGCCGCCACGGCCTCGTCCATCATCGGTTCAGCGCAATCCGGAAAAGAGATCATCCTCCGGCACCGGAGCCCCGGTCCGATCCCGGGCCCGGATGAAGGACTCGTGGGAGAACACCTCGGTGAACATGTCCTCCGGGAACTTGAGCCACCACGACTGATCCAACTGGCTGGCGTGGGCGGAGAGTGCCGCCCGCTTCCGGGCGGCGACATCGGAGGTGTCGATGGTGGTGGTGATGCGCCGCTCCATCGCCTCCATACGGGCGATGGCCTCGGGGTCCGCCTGGCGCTGGGCGAAGTTCGGCACTTCGATGCCGGCTGCCTCCATCCGCTCCCGCAACTTCTCCCAGTCCCTCCGCCGCCGCCCGATGAAGTAGAGCTTGGCGGGGAGGTCGGTCTGCTCGACCGCGGCCACCGCTATCTCATGGGCGCGGAGGTGGTCAGGGTGGTTGTAGCCACCCATGTCGTCGTAGGTGATCACCACGTCGGGGCGGTAGTGCTCCATCAGTCCGACCAGGCGGCCCACCGATTCCTCCAGGGGAATGCTGGCGAAGGTGTGGGCGTGGTCTTTGTACTCCCAGTCGGACATACCCGAGTCGTGGTAGCCGAGCAGCTCGAGGTCGCTGACCCCGAGGTGGGTACACGCCGTGCGCAACTCCTCCAGGCGGACCTTGGCCACCATGTCCGGATCGTGGCCCTCCTCTCCGGGCTTCACGTGCTCGGGTCCGTCCCCGTACTCCCCGTTGGTGCAAGTGACCAGGACGGTGCGCACCCCCTGGTCGGAGTAGTGGGCCAACACCCCGCCCGTGCTGGAGGACTCGTCGTCGGGATGGGCGTGGACCGCCATGAGGGTCAGCTGTCTCGGCTCGGCCATGCCACAGCTTGCCCTCTCGGGCGCCCGGGTGTTGGCGCCGAGCCTGGCCGGGGCCGGTAACGTGCCGCCGACCCCGATGATCCCCAACATCTTGTCCATCGCCGGCACCGACCCCAGCGGAGGGGCGGGTATCCAGGCCGACCTCAAGACCTTCTCAGCCCTCGGCGGCTACGGGATGGCCGTGGTCACCGCCCTGGTGGCCCAGACGACCACCGGAGTCAGCGCCGTCCACGACGTCCCGCCGGAGTTCGTGACGGCCCAACTCGAGGTCCTCTTCCAGGACGTCCGGGTCGACGCGGTGAAGATCGGGATGCTGGCCAACGCCGCGGTGATCCGGGCTGTGGTGGCGTGCCTCGACCGCTACCGGCCGGCCTACGTGGTGCTCGACCCGGTCATGGTGGCCAAGAGCGGCGACGCCCTGCTCGAGCCGGTGGCGGTGGCTAGCCTGGTGGGCGAGCTGATGCCGGCTGTCGATCTGGTCACTCCCAACCTGGATGAGGCCGCCGTGATGCTCGGCGAGACCGTGGTCACCGCCGCCGGGGACATGCCGGGCCAAGCCGAGCGGATCGCAGAGCTGGGGGCAAAGCGGGTCCTGCTCAAGGGGGGCCACCTCTCCGATGCCGATAGTACCGACGTGCTCCTCTCCGAGGAGGGGATAGAGGTGCTGAGGGCCCCGCGCATCACCACCGACAACGACCATGGCACCGGCTGCACGCTGTCAGCCGCGATCGCGGCCCTGCGGCCTCGTTCAGAAGACTGGCGCCAGGCCGTTGTCCAAGCCAAGGACTACCTGACCGGAGCGCTGGCGGCCGCCGACCAGCTGGACGTGGGCCACGGCCACGGCCCCGTCCACCATTTCTACCGGCTGTGGGCCTTCTGAGGGCTCAGGAGACGAGGACCTCCCGCTTGACCCGCCGGGCGGCCAGCAGCCAGTAGACCAGACCACCGAAGAACAACCCCATGAAAACGCTGAAGTCCGACCCGTCGAAGCGATTGGACAGCCACGATACGTAGGGCGAATAGGCGTTGAGCCAGGAGAAGGCGGCGGCCATCCCGACCACCTGGGCGATGATGGCCGGCCAGTGGATGCCACCGGCGCGGTAGTAGAGGCCTCCGCGGGTGTCCATGAGGGCTGCCGCGTCGTACCGGTTGCGCCGTAGCAGGCAGTCGACCAGGTAGATGGCGCACCACGGCGCCAGCCAGATAATTATGAACAGCAGGAAGTCGGACAGGAGCTGGTAGAAGCGGTCGGAGAACACGGCGTAAGCGGTCAAGCCTCCCGCCACCACCGTGTCGAGCAGTACGCAGTGCACCCTCGCCAGACGCAGACCGAGGCTCTGAAGGGTCACGCCCGATGAGTACAGGTCGAGGGTGTTGATGGCGAAGAGCTGGGCGATGGCGAAGATCAGGAACGGCCAGGTGAACCAGGCGGTGAAGGCACCCAACATCCCGGTGATGGATGTGGCGGCGGGAACCCCGGTGGCGATAGCGGCCCCCAGGACCTCCATCAGAAAAGACGGGATACCGGCGCCCAGGCCGACGGCGACGACGATACGGCGGGGATCGGTGTCCCGAGGCAGGTAGCGGGAGTAGTCGTTGGCATTCTCGCTCCACCCCAGCCCGCCAGTGGATATGACCAGCGCCAGTGCCACCAGCATCGATCCCCAACCGGCGCCGTGGTGCACGGCGTGGACGTGGACCTTCGAGTAGGTCAGTACCGCCATCACCGCGAACAGCGCGATGAAGGGAATGGTGAGCACCTTCAGCACCTTGAGCACCGTGGCGTGGCCGAGGAAGGGGAGGATCGCCTGGATCACCATTGCCGCCACGATGAGCAAGGTCTTGAACGGCGTCCCCGGGTGGTAGCCGGCCTTCTGACCCAGCGCCACCCCGGCGAAGACGATGAGGGCGATGCCCTCGATCTCGAAGCCGACCTGGGTGATCCAATTGAACAGTGAGGGCAGTCGGTTGCCGTTCGGGCCGAAGGCAGCCCGGCTGACTCCGAAGGCGGTAGTGCCGGCTACCGGACCCTGGATGCTGCTCAGCCCGGTCAGCACATAGGACAGGTTCCCCACCAGGCCGATCAGGACGGCCTGGGCGAATGAGAGACCGAAGACGACGACCATTAGGGCGCCGTAGACGACAAATTCCATGTTCCATACAGCACCGGCCCACATCCACAACAGCGAGGACGGCCGGCCCCAGCGCTCCGACTCGCCGATGTGGTCGATTCCGTGCTGTTCGACGTGGAATGCGGCCGGTTCCTCGGCCTGATCCTGCGTCGGTGGGACCGTCACGGCCATCTTTCCTCCTGCCCTAGAGCCTCATGCCATCTTGGCCCGACCGGCGATCGTGTCGCGGGATGGCTGCGATTCAGCGTCCCGGCCACATGACTGCCTGCTCGGCCAGGCCGAGAGGCAGTGAGCCGGTGGCGGCCACGGCATCATTGAAGCCCCGGGCCGTGCCGATCCCCTCGGTCACGTAGCGCTCCCGGATGCGCTCGAGTTCCATGGCCCCGGTCAGGTAGGAAGCGGCCTGGGTGGGCCAAGCGCAGTACCGGCCCACCTCGGCCCGGGCTGTCGCTTCGGATAGGCCGGTGTGGGCATGCATGTGCTCGACGGCCTGTTCGATGGTCATGTCACCGGCGTGCAGACTGGTGTCGACCACTATGCGGGCGGCCCGGAAGATGCGCGCCTCCAGGTGGCACAACCATTCGGAGTCGTCGGCGAAGAAGCCGGCCTCACCCATGAGGTGCTCGGCAAAGAGGGCCCAGCCCTCGCTGAAGTACGGCGTGCGCACCACCGAGCGCACCGGGCCGGCATGGTCCTGGGACCAGACCAGATGCCAGTGGTGCCCCGGGTAGGCCTCGTGGGCGGCGATGGTCGCCATGCTGGCGTAGCTGTTGGTGGCCAGCCGTTGCTGGACCTGCTCCGATGTGGTGCCGGCCGGTGGATAGGGGACGAAGAAGTGGCCGGAACGGGACGGCTTGAACGCAGGCGGCGCCGAATATGAGGCCACCGCCAACACCGGGCGCTGGTAGGCGGGCGAGGGAATGACGGCGCAGGTCTCGCCCTCGGGCATGGTCACGATGTCCTGCTCGATCAGGAATTGCCGGCATCGCTCCGTCATCGCCCGATAGCCCTCCAGCATCTCCTCCGGAGTGGAGGGATGACGGCTGTTGATCTCCTCCAGCGCCGCTCGCCAGCTGTCCGAGCCCAGCCGGGCTGCCACCTCGGTCATCAGGGCGTCCAAGTCGGCCCAGGCCGAACGGCCCCGTTGGTGCAGGCCGTCGGACCCGTAGTCGAGCAGCTCCCGCTGGCGGAGCAGGGCGCTGTAACGCTCGTCGCCGATGGCGTAGCTCCCTTGGGGATCGAGGGACGAGAGGTGCGCAGCCAGGATTGCGAAGGCGTCGGCGGCGGCGGCACCTGCCTCGGCCAGGCGGGCGCGCCCGGCCGGCTCCGGGGTCTCGGCCGGCAGCAGTTCCCGGTAGTAGCGGATGGCCGCCTGGCACTGCCCGATGGCGCGGTCGCGGATGACAGGCGCCAATAGCCCCGGGTCGAGCTGTCGGGCGGCCGTCTCCAGCGCCGAGGGCACCTGGGCCAGGCGGGCGCAGGCCGAGTCGACCAGATCGGGAAGCGGGTGCTGGGCCTGGAGGAAAAGGATGAACACTCCGCTGAGGCAAGGATCCAGATAGAGGGACGGATCCCGTCGCCATGACTGCCAGTCCTCCATGACCAGCCGGCCGCGCAATCCGGACAGCACCAGATCCCGGTCGATGCGCTGGCTGGGGCTAAGGCCGTCGTCCCCCACCGCCTCCAACCGGGCCGTCCAGCGGTGGGCGCTGGCGATCTGGTCCTCGAAGGCGTCCGCCCCGAAGTCGCCCAGCTCGTGATCGTGGCCGTCCACTCCCAGTGTGGTCGCCCGGGTGGGGGAGTCGGTCATCTCCTCATCGATCCAGTCCCGGATCAGCCGGTCCAGATCGCCATTGCCGGAGCGTTCCTCGGTCATGCCGGCGAGGGTAGCGTCGGCACCGTGGCGGAGCGGCTGTCGGACCAGGAGATCGAAGCCGCCCTGGCCGGCCTGCAGTGGGAGCGGCGGGGGGATCGCCTGATCCGGGTGGCCAACCTGGGCAGCTTCCGCCTGGCCGTGGACTTCGTCAACCAGGTGGCCGACCTGGCCGAGGAGGCCGACCACCACCCGGACATTGCTCTGTCCTGGCGGACGGTGACCCTCGAGCTGTGGACCCACACGGCCGGCGGCATCACCGGCCTGGACCTGGACCTGGCCGCCCGCATCGACCAGCTGGTGTGAACCGGTTGCGTCGGCTGACCCGACCGGGCCGCCTGGCGGGCCGGGCCGTCAGGGACGGCATGCTCCCGCTGGGCCTGGCCTTCTTCGCCCTCGGGGAACTCGACGGGAGGCCCAACGTGATGGTGGACGGGGCCCCGTTGGACTCGACCGTTCTCACCCTCTCGCATTGGCCCGGCAGCCCGACCCCGAGCGGGCTGGAACACGACCTGTCGGCCGGGATCGTCTTCGCCTGGCTGCGGTCCGGGGCTCAGCTTCCCCTCCCGCCTGGGCGGAGGGCGCACCCGATCGAACCCATCGTCGCCACCACTGACCACTTCGATCAGGACGGCCTGGTCGGGGTGTACGCCCTCACGGATCCGGCCGCGGCCCTGGCTTCCGAGGACCGGTTGATGGCGGTGGCCGAGGCGGGGGACTTCGCCCGGGGCCAGGACCGCGCCGCCCTACGGGCGTGTTTCGCCCTGAGCGCCCTCAGCGAGTCGTGGCCGGCCGGGAGCGCCAACCCGGCCCTCGACGGTGCCCTCCACCGGGCCGGGCTGGACCGACTGCCGGGCCTCCTGGCCGCGCCGGAGCAGTGGAAGGCCGACTGGGAGGAGGAGGACGAGTTCCTAGACGCCAGCGAAGCGGCTCTGGACGCGGGTTCGGTGACCATTGATGAATGCGCCGATCTCGACCTGGCCGTGGTCCGGGCCCCGGCCGCCACCTGGCGACCGGCCAGCCAGCTAGGGCGGCGCCGGCCGGCGGCCGTGCATCCGGTCTCGGTGCACAACCGCAGCGCCCGAAGCCGCGTTCTGGTCCTGAGCCAGCCCCGCTACGAGATGTACTTCCGCTACGAGACCTGGGTCAGCCTCGCCTCTCCCCGCTGGTCTCCGCGCCTCGACCTGAACACCGCCGCCGCCGCGCTGAGCGCGGCTGAGCCGGGATCGGTCCGGTGGTCCTTCAACGGCATCCGGGCCACCATCGCCCGACTCATGCCGAACCCCGGCCCCAGCGATCTGGCGCCGGATGTGGTCGAAGCGCTGGTTACCGCCGCCCTCGGGGCGGGCTTGGAAACTTGACCGGACGGTCAATTACCCTCGCCCTATGACCGTCACCCAAGAATCCCCGCTCACCGACGAGGAGCTCCGGGGCCGGGTGGTCTCGTGGCTCCGGGACAATCTCCCCCGTGACTGGGTCGAGGCCATCGACACCGGGGACGAAAAGCTCCTGTCCCAGGCCCGTCCCGAGGTCGACTTCAACCAGTGGTGTGCCAGGCTGGGGGAGGCCGGTTGGGCTACGCCGACCTGGCCGAAGGAGTACGGGGGCGGCGGCCTCGAACCCGGCCAGGCCCGGGTGGTCAACGAGGAGCTGGCCCGCTACAAGGTGCCGCGGTCCTTCAACGTGATCGGGATCGGCATGGGCGGGCCGACCATCATGCAGTGGGGCAGCGAGGAACTGAAGCACCGCTACCTCCCCCCGATGGCTCAGCACAAGGAGATCTGGTGCCAGCTCTTCTCCGAGCCGGGGGCCGGATCGGACGTGGCCGGCCTGTCCACCCGGGCCGAGCGAGACGGGGACGAGTGGGTGGTCAACGGGCAGAAGGTCTGGACCACCCTGGCCCACATGGCGTCCTTCGGGATGCTGGTGGCCCGGACGGATCCGGACGCGCCCAAGCACAAGGGCCTCACCTATTTCGTGGTGGACATGCACGCCCCTGGGGTCGAGGTGCGCCCGCTCAAGCAGATGACGGGGGACGCAGAGTTCAACGAGGTCTTCTTCACCGACGTCCGCATCCCCGACTCCCACCGCCTCGGGCCGGTGGGGGAGGGTTGGGCCGTGGCCACCACCACCCTCATGAACGAGCGGGTCGCCCTGTCCGGTGCGGGAAGCAGCGGCGGGGACAACGTCGGCGGCGGACCGGTCGACGCCCTGGTGGCGGCGGCCAAGGCCAGCGGGGCGTGGTCGGATTCCAACCTGCGCCAGCGGCTGGTCCAGGCCATGATCGAGAGTCGCGTGCTCAAGATCACCAACTTCCGCTCGGCTGCGGCCCGGAAGTCGGGCCGTCCTGCCGGCCCGGAGGGCTCCATCACCAAGTTGTTCCAGGCTGAGCACAACCAGCGCCTTCAGAACCTGGCCATCGATGTGCTCGGATCATCCGCCTTGGCCTGGGGTGAGGGCTCCCCGGCCGGGGGCTCGGTGCGCGGCTTCCTACGCAGCCGGGCCAACACCATCGAGGGCGGCACTTCGGAGGTCATGCGCAACATCCTGGGCGATCGGGTGCTGGGCCTCCCCCGGGAGCCGGACCCCTCCCGCAACGCCCCGTGGAAGGACATCCCCCGCAGCAGCTGATCGTCCCATCAGCGGTCGGCCCGGGCCCCTTCCAGGAGGGCGGGAGCAAGGCGCCTCCACTGCTCTTCGGGCACGGAGCGCCGCCCCGCCTCCAGGGCCTGGACGCAGACGTGATCGGCTCCGGCGTCGAAGTGCTCCTGGACCCGCTTGAGGATGGCTGACTCGTCCCCCCACGCCACCAGCGAGTCGACAAAGGCGTCGGTACCGGCGGACTCCAAATCCTCCTGCCGCCAGCCGAGGCGGAGCATGTTGTTCACGTAGTTGGGCTGGGACAGGTAGATGGCCGTATAGCCGCGTCCGACCTCTCTGGCCCGGCCCGCGTCGGTCTCGAGCACGACGGCCTGCTCGGGACAGAGCAGCGCCTCCGGGCCCATCACCTGCCGGGCGGTGGCGGTGTGTTCCGGGGTGACGAAGTAGGGGTGAGCGCCGTCGACCCGGGTTCCGGCCAACTCGAGCATCTTGGGCCCCAGTGCGGCCAGGACCCGTCGTACCGGCGTGGTGGGTCGCTCGGCCGTGTAGGGAGCGGCGTCCATCGCATCGAGGTAGGCGCCCATGGCGCCCAATGGACGCCGGTAGTCGTGGCCCCGGAGGTCGTTGACGATGTTGCGATGGCTGACGCCGAGTCCCAGGAGCATCCGCTCCGGGAAGGCCTCGGTCAGCCCCTTGACCGCTCCCGCCATCGCCACGGCATCGCGGCCCCAGATGTTGGCGATCCCGGTGGCCCCGACTATCCGCTCGGTGGCCGTGAGCAACAGGGCCAGCTGGACGAAGACATCCCGCCCGGCCACCTCGGGTATCCAGATGGCGCCGTAACCGAGATCCTCCAGCTCGGCGGCCAACTCCTGGGCTCGGGAGGCGGGCACGGCATCGAGGGCGCCGGTCCAGATTCCGATCGGGGCCAGGGAGAATCGGGTGTCTGAAGCCATGGCCTGACCCTAATGGGGGCTTCGGAACGCGACCCGGGTAGGGAGCCCGACGGGCGGTCAGTCCGTGGAGGGACGCAGGACGGCCACACATTCCGAGCCGGGCGGGTCCTCGGCCTGACGAGCGGGGCTGCGGTGCAGGACGGCCGCCGTGGGCAGGATGCGCAACTGATCCTCGGTGCCCGGGACCATCTGAGCGTGGCCGTCGACGATGAGGCTGTAACCCTCGTCCTCTGACCGCCCGCCTGCGCCCGCTCCCTCGGAACCGGCTCCCTCGGAACCCGCTCCCTCCGGAGCGGGCCAGAGCAGGGTTACCTCCGGGCGGTCTGCAAGGTTGGCCCGGCTGGTGCGCCCGGCCCGGGTGGCCAGCGCCGTCCCGTCCCATGCCACCCGTACCGACACGGCATGGGGGCCGCCGGCCGGCCCGCCGGTGATCAGGAAGGCGGCGCTGCCGTAGCGGTCGAGTTGAGCGGCCAGCTCGCTGGTGTCGACGGAGCGGCTCAAGGCCTCAACCCTCTCAAGGCGTCAACCCTCTCAAGGCGTCAACCCTCTCATCGCCTCAACCCTAATGTCGGGAACTACCCTTGGACCATGGCCCAGCAGTCAGACCTCCCAACCGAGACCCCGCATTGGAGAGGCATCAACCACCTCGCTCTGGTGACTCCGGATATGGACGCCACCGTGCGCTTCTACCACGGGGTCCTGGGGGCCAGGCTGGTAGCCGACCTGGCCGGCCCCAGCTTCCGTCACTACTTCTTCGAGTTCGGGGAGGCCAACACGGTTGCCTTCTTCGAGTACCGGAACCATCGGGTCGACACCTTCGCCGTGCCGGCCGGTGTGCCCGA
>Ga0307374_10003567_pt1 | contig 26497 bp, 19 predicted proteins | sample OX3MG_FD_202532 | JGI IMG/M metagenome (GOLD analysis project Ga0307374, IMG submission 202532) | Soil microbial communities from Risofladan, Vaasa, Finland - OX-3 | ecosystem: Environmental > Terrestrial > Soil > Coastal area > Acid sulfate soil | place: Finland: Risofladan, Vaasa | collected...
ATCGACTCTATGGCCCCGGGACGGGTCCGCACCGCGCTCACCGGGAACGCCGACCTAGCTAGGTTTGGCAGGGAGCTGGTCACCATCGACCAGGAGGTACCGGGAGTGGAGCTGGACCTCTCCAACTGCCGGTTGCGGGAGTACGACCGCGAGGCGGCCTCGTCCCTGCTCGAGGAGTTGGGGATGCCGAGCCTGGTGCGACGGCTGCCGACCACCGTGAGGAGCGCGGTGAGTGCCGAACGCGTCCGGCCCTCAGTCGCGCCCACTGCTTTGGTCGGCGGCCCGACCGAGCTGGCCGCTATGGTCGCGACTCTCCGCGCCGCCGGCTCGTTCACAGTCGAGGCGGCCGTGGACGGACCGCCTCGCAAGGGAGTGCTGGTGGGCCTGGCGGTCGCGACAGGTGCCGAGCACAGCTGGTACTGCCCCGTGGCGATGGCGAGTCTAGAGGGGCTCACTTGGGAGGAGATGAAGCCGCTGCGGGAGCTTCTGGCGGCGCCGGAAGTGGGCAAGGCCAGCTACCAGCTGAAGGAAGTGCTGCTGGCGCTCCAAGGGGCTGGCGCGGACCTGGAAGGGGAGAGCTTCGACTGTGTTCTAGCCGCCTACCTGGCCGACTCCCGCAGTCGGACACCCACCTTGGCAGCGCTCTGCCGGGAGTGGGACGGACCCCCGGCGCCGGAGCGTGAGGTCTACCTGGGGAAGGGAGCGACGACCCGGCCGCCTTCGGCCCTCAGCGTGGCGGAGGCCGCCCAGCTGTTCGGTGGAGAGGCGGCCTGTGCGGCCGCCATCGGTCCTGGGCTGCGGTCCCGGCTCCACGAACTCGGCGCTGGAGACCTGCTGCGGGATTTGGAGCTGCCCGTTCTGCGCATCCTGGCGGAGCTAGAGGCGCTCGGCGTCCACCTGGACTCGGCGCAACTGCGGGCGATCTCCGCCGCGCTGACGGTTCAGATCGCCGACCTTGAAGCCGAGATGTTCCGATTGGCGGGACGGACGTTCAGCCCGGGATCGACTCCGCAGTTGGCGGCCCTGCTCTACGACGAACTGGGGCTGAAGAGCTCACGTCGGACCAAGACCGGGCGCTCCACCGACGCTCAGGCACTGGAGGCACTGCGCGAGGAACACCCGATCGTGGGCATGCTCTTGGAGTGGCGCCAGGTGACCAAGCTCAAGAGCACGTACGTGGATGCTCTTCCCGATCTGGTCGACCCTGATGACAACCGAGTTCACACCACGTTCAACCAGGCGGTGGCGGCCACGGGACGGCTCTCGTCCACCGATCCCAACCTGCAGAACATTCCGATCCGAACCGAGCTAGGACGGCGGATTCGGGCGGCATTCATTCCCGGTGCCGAGAGCTGGGTGCTGGTTTCTGCCGACTACTCCCAGATCGAACTTCGGGTGCTGGCCCATCTAAGCGGGGACGGGCGGCTGGCTGCGGCGTTTGCCCGAGGAGACGATGTCCACGCGGATACCGCCGCACAAGTCTTCGGAGTGTCGCAGGCGGAGGTGTCCCCGGATCAGCGGCGGATGGCCAAGGTGGTGAATTTCGGCATTCTCTACGGGCTGTCCAGCTATGGCCTCTCCCGAGATCTGGGGATCGCCACCGATGTTGCCGACGACTTCATCCGACGGTACTTCTCAACTTATGCTGGGGTGCAGGGCTATTTGGAGTCAGTGCGGGAGGAAGCCCGGCGGCAGGGCTACGTCAGCACCATCCTGGGGCGGCGCCGGTACCTCACCGACATCAACGCCACCAATCGCCAGGTCCGGGAGGCCAGTGAGCGGATGGCGATCAACATGCCCATCCAAGGTTCTGCCGCAGACATTATGAAGCTCGGGATGATCCGAACCGCCCAGGCGCTGCGCGCCTCGGGAAGCCCGGCCCGGATGCTGCTCCAGGTGCACGACGAGTTGGTCTTCGAGGCGCCCGCCGAAGCTGTCGGGGAGGTCGCGGAGCTGGCCGCCGAGGGGATGGCGGGGGCGATCGAGCTATCCGTGCCCCTGGTGGTGGACATCAAGAGTGGTCCCAATTGGAGGGATCTGACCCCGCTGCGTCGGGCAGCGGGCTGAGCGCCACTTGCCAGAGCTCCCAGAGGTCGAGACCATTGTTCGCGACCTCCGACCTCAGCTGGTGGGCCGGACCTTCACCCGGGCCGATCTGGTCCGGGAGTCGGTGTTGAGGTTTTCTGAGCCGGCGAGTTTCCGGGTTCGGACCGAAGGTCGGCGGATCGGTTCGGTTCATCGGCGAGGCAAGTTCATCCACCTGGGCTTGAACGGAGGCGATGATCTGGTGGTCCACCTGGGCATGACGGGCACGCTCACCTTGCAGAGCTTGGATGAGCCCAGAGCGGTCCACACCCATCTGGTGCTGGACTTGGATGACCAGCGCCAGCTGCGCTATCGGGACCCCCGCCGGTTCGGCCGCGTCCTGCTGGGCCGTCCAGGACAGCTGCAAGCCAGCGGCGCTCTGCCTAACCTCGGGCCGGAGCCCCTCTCGCCGCACTTCGCGATCAGCGGTTTCGCCGAGGCGCTGCGGGCGTCGGGTCGTCAGGTGAAGTCGGTGCTGCTCGACCAGGCGATGGTAGCCGGCTGCGGCAACATATACGCCGATGAGGCGTGCTTCCTGGCCAGGATTCGACCCGATCGCAGGGCTCACACCCTCACCCGATCCGAGGCCGGTCGGCTGGCGCTCGCGCTGCCCGTGGTGATGCGAGAGGCGGTGCGGCTCCGGGGGACCTCCTTCTCCGACTACCGGGACGGCTTCGGGGCCAAGGGCGAGGCCTTCGAGGCGCTGTTCGTCTACGGGCGGGGAGGATTACCGTGCGTTCGCTGTGGCGGTACCCTGCGACAAACGCGAGTTGGGGGAAGGACTACGGTCTATTGCCACCGTTGTCAACGCTGACCTCGAGGGTCGCAGTGCTCTCCTACGACGATATCCCGCCAATCGGAGGGCAGGGCCGGTACGCGGGCGCCCTAGAGCAGGAGATGCCGAAGGTCGGATTCGACATCGAGATGGTGAGCGCCCGGCGTACGCCGTGGGGTCCGGGTCTCCGGATCCCCAGGCGGACCAGACGGGCTCCCCTGGACTTCTCGCTCTGGCTGCGTCGTCGTCTGCCGGAGGTGGCGACCGCGCTCCGGCCTGACCTCTGGCACGCCTTGGGGGGGCCGGGGGGAGTTCTGCTATTCCGGCATCCGCCCACGGCGCCGTTGGTATACACCGCCAACCACACCTATCGGACCGCCCACGGCCGGCGGTTGGCAACCCGCCCCTTGGGCTCGATCGAGGCTAGGGCGTACCGCTTTTCGGAACACGTAATCGCGATCTCGCCTTCGACCGCGGCCTCTCTCGCCAAGGACTACGACGTACCTGCGGAGAAGATCTCGGTCATTCCGGTCGGGATCGACACCGAATGGCTGCAGCCTGCGGGCGGGTTTGAGGAGCGCGACACCGTCCTGTTCGTGGGACGGCTGGTACCGATCAAGGGGGTGCCCCAGTTCATCGCTGCCTTCAGGGAGTTGAGTCAGAAGTTCCCCCAGCTGAGGGCCGAGATCTGCGGCGAGGGACCGCTCCTCCAGGCGGCCCAGGCGGCGGCCGAGAGCTTCGGTGGCCGGATGCACGTGCGAGGTCGGGTCTCAGAGCAAGAGCTGGCCCGGTCCTACCAGCGCTCGTTGCTGATGGTGGTCCCGTCGCGGTACGAGGGGCTCGGGGTGGTCGCCCTGGAGGCGATGGCTACCGGTACGCCCGTCCTGGCAACCGATGTTCCCGGCCTGACCGACCTCAAGGGGGGAGGGGTGGTCCTGGTGCCGCTGGGCGACGAGCCCCAGTTGCTGACGGCTGCCCAGTCGATCCTGGGCGATCGGGCGAGGTGGGAGCAGCTGTCGGCTGAGGCCCGCCAGACGGTGCTGGATCGCTTCTCTTGGGACGCGGTCGGACCCCAGATCGCAGAGGTCTATCGCTCGGTGCTCGGCTCCCGGGCAAGCCAGGTGGCGTAGGCCCCCTCCAGCTCGGCTCGGACTTTCTCAAATTGGCTGAGCACCTCTCGGCCGCGATCTGGGGAGGTGAAGGTCTGGGGCTCGGCTAACTTCGCCTCCAGAGCGTTCCTCTCCTGCTCCAGCGTCTCGATCCGCAGCTCGACTTCTCGACGCGAGGACGGGGTGATCACGGAGGCGGGTCTCTTTGGTAATTGAGCCCGGGGGCGGCGCGGGCTTGGCGTGGCAGCTGCCTTGGGGGTAGCCGACCGGCGCTCGACCAGGCGCCCACCCTCGACTTCGAAGACCGTGGTGGCCACCGAATCGACGAAGTAACGGTCGTGGGAGACCAGGACCACGGCCCCGGGGAAGTGCGCCAGGGCCTCCTCAAGGACCTCCTGAGAGGGGATGTCCAGGTGGTTGGTTGGCTCGTCGAGCAGCAGACAGTTGGCGTCGTCCATGCCGAGCCGCGAGAGAGCCACTCGCGCCTTCTCCCCGCCGGAAAGCTCACGTACCCGGCTGAGGGCCCGCTCTCCGCTGAAGAGCATTGCCCCCAACACCGCCCGGGCTCGCTCTGGAAGGGATCCCGGATGGTCGTCTAGCAGGTTCTCCAGGACTGTGCGCTCGACGTCAAGGTCCGCGAAGTCCTGGTGGTACTCCCTGATGCGGGCCCGGGCTCCTGGGACCACTCGGCCCCGCACCGGAGGCAGCTGCCCGGCCAGGGTGTGAAGCAAGGTGGTCTTCCCGGAGCCGTTGGGTCCGAGGACCGCGATCCGGTCGCCGCGGGCAATCCCCTGATCCGGAACGGAGAACAGCTCGACCTGGTCCCGGCCGCACGCCAATCCCTCGGTACGGATCACGACCTGGGCGCTGGGTGCCGCGTGCAGGGTGAGCCGCATGCGCTGCAGCTCAGTCGGCTCGGGGACCCGTTCCAGCCGATCCAGCAGCGTCTGGCGACCCCTCGCCTGGCGGGCGCGCTGACCTGCTTTGTAGCGGCGGATGTAGTCCTCCTGGTGGTTGATGTGGGCCTGCTGAGCCTCCCAGGTGCGACGCCAGCGGAGCCGCCGTTCCTGGCGCTGGCGGAGATAGCTCGTGTATCCGCCCTCGTACACCTCCGCGCGCCCGGAGGCCAGCTCGACGATGCGGGTGCAGACCCGTTCCAGCAGGCGGCGGTCGTGGGCCACCAGACACAGCGTGGGAGCGCTCTGGAGCAGGTGAGCCTCGAGCCACTCGATGGCGGCCAGGTCGAGGTGGTTGGTGGGCTCATCGAGCAGCAGCAGGTCCACGTCCTGGAGCAGCAGCTTGCTCAGCTCCAGGCGCCGGATCTGGCCCACGCTGAGTTCGTGGGGAGAGCGGGCCTGCTCCGCGTCGCCCAGCCCTAATCCGGCCAGCACCGCCCGAGCCTTCGCCTCCAGCTCATATCCGCCCAGTCCCTCGTAGGCCGACTGCGCCTCTCCGTATCGAGCCAGCTCCGCCTCGCTCTCCGGGCCCGGGATCGTCAGCCGATGCTCGAGATGGCCGAGCTCATCCCGCAGCCGGGCGAGGTCGGTGCGGCTGGCCATCGCCTCGCCGAGCACCGTCTCAGCGATCGGTTCGGGGGACTCTTGGGGGAGGTGGGCGACCAGCAGCCGTGCCTGGCGGTCCACCCGTCCCAGGCTGGGCGGCTGGGCACCCGACAACAGGCTGAGCAGGCTCGACTTGCCCTCCCCGTTGCTCCCGACCACCCCTAGCCGATCTCCTGGCTCGAGTTTGAGGTCGAGGCCGGAGAAGACGGTCCGGTCGGCGTACTCGACGGCGACACCGGAGCAGTTCAGAAGAGCCACAGAACGCCCCGATGAGGTGGGCTGCCACCACGCCCTCGCTGCGATACTCGGGAGGTGGCCCAGTTCGACCTCGCGTCGCCCTTCGCCCCGACCGGAGACCAGCCCGCGGCCATCACCAAGCTGAGGTCGGGTCTGATCCAGGGCGACCTCCAGCAGGTCCTCTTGGGGGTCACGGGCAGCGGCAAGACTTTCACCATCTCCAATCTGATCGCAGAAGTTCAGCGGCCGGTGCTGGTGCTGAGTCCCAACAAGACCCTAGCGGCCCAGCTCTGGGCTGAGTTCAGAGCATTCTTTCCGAAGAACGCTGTCGAGTACTTCGTCTCGTACTACGACTACTACCAACCAGAAGCCTACATCGCTCGCACCGACACCTACATCGAGAAGGACTCCTCCCGCAATGAGGAGATCGACCGCCTGCGCAACGCGGCCACCCGGTCGCTGCTGACCCGCCGCGACGTCATCGTGGTGGCCTCGATCTCCTGCATCTACGGCATCGGCTCGCCCGAGAACTATCTGGGGGAGTCCTTGGAGGTCCGCCGGGGCGGGAGCTGGCGCCGGGACATCCTGCTTCGCAAGCTGGTCGACCTGCAGTACGCCCGCAACGACCTGGACTTCGGGCGGAGCCGGTTCCGGGTCAGGGGTGACGTCGTCGACGTCCAGCCCGCCTACGAGGAGATCGCCAGCCGGATCGACTTCTTCGGCGACGTGGTCGAGCGGATCGTCGACTTTGACCCGCTCACCGGCGAGATCCTGGGTGAGCGGGAGGAGCTGACGATCTTTCCCGCGTCCCACTACGTTACCCCTCGGGACAAGCTCGCCCAGGCCGTCACCCTGATCGAAAATGAGCTCGAGTGGCGAGGGGCCGAGCTTGATCGGCAGGGCAAGCTGCTCGAGGCCCAGCGGCTCCGCCAGCGCACGATGTTTGACCTCGAGATGCTGCGCGAGACCGGCACCTGCGCCGGGGTGGAGAACTACTCCCGGCATCTGAGCGGCCGGCGGGAGGGGGAGCGACCCTTCACTCTCATGGACTACCTGCCCCAGGACACCCTTATCGTGGTGGACGAGTCCCATGTGGCGGTGCCGCAGATCGGGGGGATGTACGGCGGCGACCGATCGCGCAAGATCCCGCTGGTCGAGTACGGCTTCCGTCTACCCTCGGCGCTGGACAATCGTCCCCTGACGTTCGCCGAGTGGGAGCAGTCGGTGGGGCAGGTCATCTACGTGTCGGCCACCCCTGGCCCCTACGAACTGGAACACTCGACGCGGGTCGCCGAGCAGCTGATCCGGCCCACGGGCCTCCTCGATCCCAATATCGAAGTCCGGCCATCGAAGGGGCAAGTGGACGACCTGCTGGTGGAGATCCGCCGCACCGTGGCGGCCTCGGAGCGATGTTTGGTCACGACCTTGACCAAGCGGATGGCCGAGGACCTTACCGACTACCTCCGGGAGGCAGGGGTGAAGGTTCAGTACCTGCACTCGGACGTGGAGACCCTGGAACGGGTGGAGATCATCCGGGACCTGCGGCTGGGGGTCTTTGACGTGATCGTCGGGATCAACCTGCTGCGTGAGGGGCTGGACCTGCCCGAGGTGAGCTTCATCGCCATCCTGGATGCCGACAAAGAGGGCTACCTGCGCAGCTTCCGCTCCTTGATCCAGACGGCGGGGCGGGCGGCGCGCAACGTCCACGGCCGGGTGGTCATGTACGCGGACCGGACCTCGGACGCGATGCAGGCGACCATGGCCGAGACCGCTCGCCGCCGGGAGGCGCAGGCGGCCCACAACCTGGCGAACGGCATAACCCCGGCCACGATCGTGAAGGCGGTGCGGGAGCAGGAGATGGTTCGGGCCGAACTGCAGGAGGCGGCCGCCGAGTTCCAGGACGCGGTGGGGCTGCCTCCGGACGAGCTCCTGCGGCTGACCAAGGATGTCGAGAAGGCGATGCGCAAGGCTGCCTCCAACCTGGAGTTCGAGCGGGCCGCGCAGATGCGGGACCGGCTGGTGTCGCTGCGGAGAATGGCGACCGATATGGGTCAGGCTTCGGAGGCCGGGGCCGTGGGAGCCCGGCGGACCCGGGGTGCGGGCACGAAGCCGAGGCGCCGGGGGTAGTGACTTCAGTTGAAAGGCTGGCCCAAAAGGGACCCCTCGGCTGAGCGAAGGTAGAAACTGAGAACCTGCGATTCAGCGAAACAACAGGAGGGCGATGCATGCCGGTCAGGAAGGCGCGCGCCAGCTGGGCGCCTAGCGAAAAAGGGGGCGGCGGAAGCATTCGCACCGAAAGCGGAGCTGTGGCCGCGGACTACACCCGCGGTTCCAGGTTTGACTCCGATCCCGGCACCAACCCCGAGGAGCTCCTGGGGGCCGCCCATGCTGCCTGTTTCAACATGGCGCTCGCCGGGGGCCTGACCGCCGCCGGCCATCCGCCAACCCGGCTGGAGACCGCGGCCGAGGTGGCCATCGAGAAGCTCAGTGAGGGGTTTCGAATCACCACCATCCACCTGGTGACGGCTGCCGAGGTTCCGGGGATCAGCGACGAGGTATTCCAGGAACAGGCCCATCTGACCAAGTTGTCCTGCCCAGTCTCCAAGGCCCTGGCGGGAACGGACATCTTCCTGGAGGCGAAGCTGGTTTAGTTCCTGATCGGGCGTCTAATACCCCGAGAGAGCTGCTTGGTCGGGGCCGCTCTGACCATCTCTCTCATGTGGCGTACAGGCGTTCGCTCGGGGTCGAAAAACGGTACGCTACACGGGGATGGGACAGGCCTTCATTTCAATCCGCGGTGCCCGTGAGCACAACCTCCGGGATGTCGACTTAGACATCCCCCGGGACCAGTTCACCGTGATCACCGGGCTGAGCGGGTCGGGGAAGTCGTCACTGGCTTTCGACACCATCTATGCGGAGGGACAGCGAAGGTACGTGGAGTCCCTATCTGCGTACGCCCGGCAGTTCCTGGGCCAGATGGAGAAGCCTGACGTCGACCACATCGACGGGCTCTCCCCGGCGATCTCGATCGACCAGAAGGGCGCCGGGCGGAACCCGCGCTCCACGGTGGGCACGGTGACCGAGGTTTACGACTACCTGCGTCTGCTTTATGCCCGGGTGGGCCATCCTCACTGTCCCAAGTGCGGTCGGGAGATCTCCCGCCAGACCGTGGAGCAGATCGCTGACCAGGTGGCGGCTTTGCCTCAAGGGGCCCGCGTCCTGATCCTGGCGCCGATGATCCAGGGCCGTAAAGGGGAGCACCAGGCCATCTTCGAGCTGGCCCGGCGCCAGGGTTATGTGCGAGTCCGGGTGGACGGCCAGGTGCACTCCCTGGAGGAGGTCCCGGCTCTGGACAAGAAGCTGAACCACGACGTCGAGGTGGTGGTGGACCGGGTGGCTGTGGAGCCGGAGTCGCTCTCGCGGCTCCGGGAGAGCTGCGAGCAGGCGTCCAAGCTATCCGGGGGCACGGTGCTGATCGCCCCTGCCGACCCGGAGGCCGGCATTCAGGACATGCTCTTCTCTGAGCAGTTTGCTTGCGTCTACGACAGCCTCTCGATGGAGGAACCTCAGCCGCGGAACTTCTCGTTCAACAATCCCCACGGTGCCTGCCCGGACTGCACGGGGCTCGGCGCCCGGATGGAAGTCGACCCCGACGCGGTGGTCACCGACCCCGAGAAGACGATCGCTGAGGGAGTGGTATCCGGCTGGAGCTGGGGCCCGGCCCAGCAGTGGATGACCGAGCTGATCGAGGCGGTCGCCCGGGAGAACCGCATCCCCCTGGACCGACCCTGGCGACGGCTCACCGTCGGCCAGCGCGACGTTCTTCTGTACGGACTGCCCAAGGGCGAGACCGTGCCGATGCGCTTTCGGAGCCGGGGCGGGCGGGTGCACAACTACGAGGCCAAGTTCGAGGGGGTGATCCCCAACTTGGAGCGACGGTATCGCGAGACGGAGTCCGCCGCGGTGAAGGAAGGGATCGAGCGGCTGATGATGCAGCGCCCTTGCCCCACCTGCAAAGGCAAACGGCTCCGCCCCGAATTTCTGGCGGTCACTGTGGACGGGCTTGGCATCATGGATCTTTGCGCCCAGCCGGTAGACGAAGTCCTGGCGACTCTGGCCGGCTGGCGCCTCTCCGACCGTGAGGAGGAGATAGCCCGCCGGATCATCAAGGAGATTCGCGAGCGGGTTGGCTTCCTCAATGACGTGGGGCTGCAGTACCTGACCCTGGACCGGGCGGCGGGCTCACTCTCGGGGGGTGAGGCGCAGCGCATCCGCCTGGCCACCCAGATCGGAAGCCGTCTTACTGGCGTTCTCTACATCCTCGACGAACCGAGCATTGGGCTTCATCAGCGGGACAATGGCAAGCTGCTGGCTACCCTCTTCCGACTTCGGGAGCTGGGCAACACGGTGCTGGTGGTGGAGCACGACGAGGAGACGATTCGTAGCGCTGACTTCGTCGTCGACATGGGCCCAGGTGCCGGTGAGCACGGCGGCTACGTGGTGGCGGCCGGCACACTTCCGGAGGTCCTGGAGAGCCCGGAGTCTTTGACCGCCCAGTTCCTACGGGGAGACGCGCGGATCGAGGTGCCCAAGGTGAGGCGCCAGGGCATCGGGGAGATCGTGGTACGGGGCGCCCGCGCCAACAACCTGCGCAACCTCGACGTGGGCTTCCCGTTGGGTTGTTTCGTGGGGGTGTCCGGGGTAAGTGGCTCAGGCAAGAGCACCTTGGTCAATGACATCCTGTATCGACGCTGCGCCCAGTACTTCTACGCGGCGAAGCAGCGACCCTCCGCGCACGATCGAATCGAAGGGCTCGATGAGATTGACAAGGTGGTCGACGTGGACCAGGCTCCGATCGGCCGCACCCCGCGCAGCAACCCCGCCACCTACACCGGGCTGTTCACTCCGATCCGGGAGCTGTTCGCGCAACTTCCTGAGGCCCGGTCGCGCGGCTACAAGCCAGGCCGCTTCTCGTTCAACGTGAGGGGGGGCCGCTGTGAGGCCTGCGAGGGCGACGGCCTGATCAAAATCGAGATGCACTTCCTCCCGGACATCTATGTCACCTGTGAGGTGTGTAAGGGCCAGCGCTACACCCAGGAGGTGTTGGAGGTCCGGTTCAAGGGCCATTCCATCGCCGATGTGCTGGGGCTCTCGGTCGCGGAGGCGGTGACGGTATTCCGGAATCAGCCAGGGATCGCTAGGAAACTGCAGACCCTAGTCGACGTCGGCCTTGGCTACGTTCACCTGGGGCAACCCGCCACCCAGTTGAGTGGGGGAGAGGCGCAGCGGGTCAAGCTGGCCTCCGAGCTCTCCCGGAGGAGCACGGGACGCACTCTCTACATCCTCGACGAGCCCACCACCGGCCTTCACTTCGCCGACGTGGGCCGGCTGCTCGGAGTCCTCCACCGGCTGGTCGAGCAGGGGAACACGGTGGTGGTCATCGAGCACAATCTCGACGTGCTCAAGTCCGCCGACTGGCTGATTGACCTGGGACCCGAGGGGGGGGCGGCGGGCGGCGCGATCGTTGCCGAGGGGACCCCGGAGCAGGTGGCGAAGACCCCTGGATCGTCGACCGGCAGCTACCTGGCCCCCCTGCTGCGTTCGGCGAAGCGCCGCAGTTCGCGCCTCCGGGACCAGGTGGCCGTGTGACGGGATCGGCTAGAGCCGAGCCCCCAGAACCCCGGTCTCCACGCAGCTTTCAAGGGTGGCAACGTGGAGTGTGCTTGATCGGGGTGGGTCTCTTGGTTCTCTTGGCGCTCCTGCTGGTGGTAACGGCCGGCCTGGGCGCGCTGGGGGTTCATTAGTGGTCCCGGTCAGTCAGCCCCATCGGCGGGACGCGCCGTCGACCCCGGCTGAGCCCGCCCAATCGGAGTCGAGCCCGCCCCAGGGAACGAGACTGCGGCTCAGTCCCGCGCTGCTCAGGGCCCGGCTGAAGGCGGCGCCGACCACTCCCGGGGTGTATCTGTTTCGGGGATCACAGGGTCAGGTGATCTACGTCGGCAAGTCGGCCAATCTGCGGGACCGGCTGCGGAGTTACTTCAGTGGCAGGGAGTCCCACCCGCCCCGGACCCGGCGCTTGGTCGATGCCGTGTTCGACTTCGAAGTGATCGCGGCGGGGAGCGAACAGCACGCGCTGATCCTGGAAAACACCCTGATCAAGCGCCACCATCCCCGGTTCAATCTACGGCTCCGCGACGACAAGAACTACCTGTACTTCCGGATTCCTCTTCCGGTGGCGAAGCAGCCCCGGGTGATTCCCGAGGATCCCAGAGAGAAGCTGGCCGCGTTTCCCAGGCCCAGTTTCAGCCGGCGGCCGGGTAGCGATCGGGAGCGCTCCTTCGGACCGTACACCGATGCCAAGTCGCTGCGCCGCTCAGTGCGCGAGATTCGCACCGTCTTTCCCTTCCGCGGCTGCGCCGATCCGATCTTCCGCAGAGGCAAGGTCTGCTTGGATTACCACCTGGGGATCTGCGCCGGACCCTGCGCTGGGCTGGTCACCCCGGAGCGGTACGCCTCGCTCTTGGATGACGCTGCTGCCTTCCTGGACGGCCGGGTCAGCGCGGTGACCGGTCGGCTCCGAGGGGAGATGGAGAGGGCCAGTGCGGAGCTGGACTTCGAGAGGGCGGCTGCCCTCCGAGACCGTCTCCAGACGGTGGAGAAGATGATTCACGAGCAGGGACAGGTGCACCATCTCGGCGCGGACGTCGACGTGGTGGGGGTGGCGGTGGACGGTGGCCGGGGGATGGCGGCCGTGCTGCAGGTCAGGGACGGGCGGCTGCAGGGGATGGAGCACCACCCGCTGGAAGGGGTCGGTGAGCTGAGCCTGGGGGAGGTGGTCACCAGCTTCGCGTCCCAGTACTACGCCAACTCGACCCACGTGCCCAGATCGCTGTACCTGCCTGAGCCACCGCTCTCGCCGGAGTTGTTGGAGGAGTTTCTGGAGACCCGGCGCCAGGCCAAGGTGGAGGTAGTCGTTCCCAGGCGAGGTCGATTCCGGGCGCTGTTGGCTCGGGCCCAGGAGACCGCGGCGGCCTCGCTCGGGCAGGCTCGAATTGCCGAGGACTTCGATGCCGGCCGGACGGAGGCAGTGTTGGAGGATCTCCGTCAACGCCTCGGGCTCGCCGACCTACCCAGGCGAATCGAGTGCTACGACATCAGCAACACGATGGGCGAACAGAGTGTGGGGTCGATGGTGGTCTTCGAGGATGCGCGGCCCAAGACCTCCGACTACCGGATCTTCTCCATTCGCACCGTTCAGGGACCTAACGACTTCGCCAGCATGGAAGAGGTGCTGTCGCGGCGCCTGGCCCATCTCGCTCAGACAGGCGAGTGGGACGAGAGCCTGGGCGTCCAGCCGGACCTGATCATCGTTGATGGTGGTGCGGGCCAGCTGGCCTCCGCCCACCGCGCCCTGACCTCCCTGGGGCTGGCTGCTCTACCGCACTTTGGGCTGGCCAAGCGTTTCGAGGAGCTCTACGTACCGGAGCAGCGCGATCCCATCCACCTGCCCGAAGGAAGTCCCAGTCTGTTCTTGGTGCAAAGAGTGCGGGACGAGGCTCACCGCTTCGCCATCACCCGGCACCGGGCCAAGCGAGCCAAGGCTGGTGTCCGCTCTCGGCTGGACGAGATCGGTGGCCTGGGGCCAAAGCGCAAGCGGGCGCTCCTGCTTAGATTTGGGACAGTGGAAGGCATTCGCAGCGCCTCGTGGGAGGAGCTGACTTCGGTCCCCGGGGTTACCCGCGGAGTCGCAGCCGCCATCAAGGAGATCCTGTGAGCGCCGATGCCACGCCAGCCCTGCCCGATGGGATACTGGTCTGCGGGCCTCCGGGGTCCGGGGTGCCGATCGTCGCGGCCACCCTGACCCGTGCCGGAGTGCCGGCCGCCGGCTGGGAGGGGGGGCCCGAGCTCCACCCGGCGGCCGATCCGGAGAATCTCGGACCGGACCGAGGCCCGGTGCTGGTCGCTCTGGAAGCTAGCGACGCCGCCTGCCTGGAACGGTCCCTCCCGCCCTGGTCCGAGCGGCAGCTGTCCAGTGACGTCGGGGGAGCTCTGCGCGAGCTGGCCGCCGCGCGGGACCGGCTGTTCCCCGCTCGACTGCGCGCGGACCTGCTGCTGGACAGCACTCATCTCGCAGCCCATGTACTCGGTGCGCGGGTGCGGCAGCTCGACGCCTTCCTGGGGAAGCAGCCCGCCACCTCGCCCGCGGTGGTGGTGGAGTCATTCGGCTACCCGAGAGGCGTCCCGCTTGACCTGGGCTGGTGCATCGACGCCAGAGCCCTGCGCAATCCCTACTGGGAACCGGCTCTACGGATGCTCTCAGGGCTGGATCCTGAGGTCCAGGCCTTTGTGCTGGGGCAGCCGCTCGCTACTCGGGTGCTGGACAGCACCGAGGCGCTGGTGCAGACCCTGATTCCTGAGCTTCAGACCCGCTCACGCCGGGTGCTCCGGCTGGCTGTGGGATGTACTGGAGGATTTCACCGCTCGGTGGCGATGACCGAGGAGCTGGGTCGAAGACTCAAGGCCGCCGGAGTGAACACCCTGATCTGGCACCGCGATCTGCCCGAGCGCCCCTGACTCACCTGCCGCGTTTCCTCCGGCAGCCCGCCTCTCGGTCACCTCTATACTCGCGGTCGGGGAGCGCTCGAGAACTCGCGGTTCCCGATTGACAGCAGTCCGTGTGCCCAGGAGGTAGACGGGGATTGGCGACCCGAGTAGGGATCAACGGCTTCGGCAGGATCGGCAGGAATGTATTCCGTGCCGCTCGTGAATATGCCACTTTCGAGATCGTGGCCGCCAACGATATCGGCGGCCCCGAGACCCTGGCCCACCTCCTACGCTACGACTCGATCCTGGGTCGGTACCCGGGAGCGGTGGGAGTGATCGATGGTGGGATTCTCGTCGATGGGCGGGAGCTGAAAATCTTCTCGGCGGCTAATCCCGGAGATATCGATTGGGCCGCTTTTGGGGTAGACGTGGTGATCGAGTCCTCAGGACTGTTCACTAATGCGGAACAGGCACGACCCCATATTGATCGCGGCGGGGCCAAGAAAGTGATCATCACCGCGCCGGCGACGGGGGAGGACATCACCATCTGCATGGGGGTGAATGACGGCGCCTACCAGCCCGCCCGGCACGACGTGATATCCAATGCCTCCTGCACCACCAACTGTCTGGCGCCGGTGGCCAAGGTGATTCACGAGAGCTTCGGGATCGAGAGTGGTCTCATGACGACGGTCCACGCCTATACCGGGGACCAGCGTCTCCTGGACGCACCGCACCGCGACCTCCGCCGGGCGCGAGCGGCGGCGATGTCACTGATTCCCACCAACAGCGGAGCCGCGGAGGCCGTGGCCAAGGTGCTGCCGGCCCTGGACGGGCGATTTCGAGGGATCGCGCTCAGGGTGCCGGTGCCGGACGTGTCGATCGTGGACTTCACGGTGCTGACCACCAAACCAACTACCGCGGAAGCCATCAACGCGGCCCTGCGCAGTGCCGCCGAAACCAGCCTCATGGGCATCCTCCGGGTCGAGGATGAACCGCTCGTGTCGATCGACTTCAGAGGCGACTCCTACTCGTCAGTGGTGGACTCCCAACTGACGGTGACGGCCGGCCAGCGCCACGCGAAGGTGCTCGCCTGGTACGACAACGAATGGGGCTACTCGTGTCGCGTCGCCCAGCTAACTCAGCTGGTTGCGACCACGCTGCCCCAGTCGACCGGCTGAGATGCCGTCTACCGGAGCGATCCCCAGGGCCGGGTTGGATGACATCGATCCGACAGGCAAACGCGTACTTCTCCGGGTCGACTTCAACGCGCCGCTCAAACCCGACGGAAGTCTGCGGGACGAGGGTCGGCTGGTGGCCACGCTGCCTACCATTCGGGAACTGCTGGGGCGCGGGGCGGCGGTGATCATCGCCACCCATCTGGGGCGGCCCGACGGTAAGGTCGACCCTGAGCTCAGCACCCGTCCCATCGCTGGCCACCTGGAGCGACTCCTGGGGATTCCCGTGGCTTGGATTGACGATTGCGTCGGACCGGCGGTGGAAGAGAGGGCCAAGTCGTTGCGCCCAGGCCAGGTCCTGCTCCTGGAGAACCTCCGCTTTCACAAAGGGGAGGTGGAGAATGACCCGAAGTTCGCCAGCCAGCTGGCAGCACTCGCGGACCTCTACGTTGACGACGCTTTCGGCGCGGCCCATCGCTCGCACGCATCGATCGAGGGGGTGCCGCATCTGCTCCCGGCGGTCGCCGGGCGGCTGATGGCGACCGAGATAGCTCAGCTCACGGCCATCCTGGAGGATCCCAAGCGACCCCTGGTGGCAGTGATTGGCGGTAGCAAGCTCAGCAGCAAGCTGGAGCTGGTAAGCCACCTGATCGAGCGGGTTGACGCGCTTTGCCTGGGCGGAGCCATGGCGGCCACCTTCCTCAAGGCCGCCGACCGTGAGGTGGGGAGATCATTGGTGGAGGACGACTTCCTGGACCAGGCCTTGGCCATCGTCGGTCAGGCCACGGCGCGGCACGTTGACCTGCAGCTACCGGTCGACGCGGTGGTGGCTCTATCTCCTGATGCCGACGCGGCAGAGGTCCGGGTCAAGTCGGTGGAGGAGATAGGGGCGGACGAGATGATTCTCGATGTGGGCCCCGCGACGATCGAGCGCTGGGAGGGACTGGTCAAACGGGCGGGGACCGTTGTGTGGAACGGCCCTCTCGGACTCTACGAGAAGCCGCTCTTCGCGGTCGGTACGGAGCGGCTCGCGAAGGCCGTCGCGGCCAGTGCTGCGGTGAGCGTCACCGGGGGCGGAGACCTCCAAGCGGCGATTTGCAGATTGCACCTGGAGCAACTGTTCACCCACGTGAGCACCGGTGGCGGCGCCGCCCTGGAATTTCTTGAGGGCCGGGACCTGCCCGGGGTCGCGGCTCTGGACAGCGTGCCGCGGGTCGCGAGAACCGGGGCCAGGTGATCAGCCCAGCCCGTCGCCCACTGGTGGCGGGCAACTGGAAGATGCATACCACGGTGCCAGAGGCGCTCAACCTCACCACCCTGATCCGCCAGCGACTCGATGCTCAGCCGCCGGCGGACGTGGTTCTTCTGCCTCCCTTCACCTCCGTCTGGCCGATGCAGCAACTGCTCGCCGGCGACCCTCGGATCGCGGTAGGTGCTCAGGACTGCTATTGGGACACCGCCGGAGCCTTCACCGGCCAGATCTCGGCGGACATGCTTCGGGAATCGTGCCAGCACGTGCTGGTAGGTCACAGCGAACGGCGCCACCTCTTTGGGGACACCAACGAGGTGGTCCGGCGTAAGCTCGACGCGGTCTTGGCCGCCCAACTCACCCCCCTGCTCGCGGTGGGGGAGACAGCCGAGGAGCGGAGCTCGGGGAGGACCGCAGCGGTGTTGCGGGAGCAGGTCATATCCGGGCTTGGCGGGCTCGCTCCTGCCGTGCTCCGAGGCGGCTCTCTCGCCTATGAACCGGTGTGGGCCATCGGAGCCGGGAAGACCGCTGACTTGGAGGACATCGCGACTGTCATCGCCCAGATTCGGGGAGTGCTCGACGAACTCGATTCGGGCGCGGGTATCGAAGTTAGGGTGCTCTATGGCGGCAGTGTCACACCCGAGTCTGCGCCCAGCATCCTGGGGCTAATGGAGGTGGACGGCGCCTTGGTCGGTGGTGCCAGCCTTGATCCTGAGGAGTTCTGCGCGATCGTGGCTGCAGCTGGCACCAACGCCAACTGACCTTCGGCTAAAGCGACCGGAGCAGCTGATGGTAGGCTCAGCTAGCCGTCCCCGATATTCTCGTGGCCATCACGGGCGGGCGGGCCACGCTGTGACATTGGGCCTCCTGCCACCAACTGGCGAAGCTCGGCCCGGAGAACTACCCAAGTGAGCCACCCGAAAGTTCATCCCGCCATCCTGTGCGTCTGTGATGGCTGGGGCTGTGGTGAGGAGAGCCCGGGTAATGCCATCGCGCTGGCTCGGACTCCCAATTTTGACCAGCTGATGGCGCGCTGGCCGCACACGACGTTGGCCGCGAGTGGCCTCGCGGTCGGGCTACCTGAGGGCCAGCAGGGTAACTCCGAGGTCGGTCACCTCACGATCGGCTCGGGCCGGGTGGTCTTGCAGGACCTGACCCGGATTGATCAGGCGATTACCGACGGCAGCTTCTTCTCCAACCATAATCTGACCGAGGCCGTCGGCCTGGCCAAGAGCCGGGGGACCTGGCTGCACCTGCTGGGACTGGTGTCCGATGGCGGAGTGCACAGCCATCAGCGCCATGTGGTGGCACTTTGCGAGCTCTCTCGCAGGATGGAACTCGACCGCGTCGCCATTCACGCCTTCACCGACGGGCGTGACACCTCTCCCCGGAGTGGACGAGCGGCGCTGGCCTTGTTACTGGAGGAGTTGGAAGGGGTTGGAGTGGGCAGGCTCACGTCCGTGAGTGGCCGTTATTTCGCCATGGATCGCGACCGCCACTGGGATCGCACGGCGCGCGCACTGCGGGCCATCCTGGGTCAGGGCCCTTCACAAGCCTCCAGCGCTCTGGAGTATCTGGCCGCGCAGTACTCGGACGGGGTTGGCGACGAATTCATCCCGCCCGCCTCACTGATTGGGACGGACGGTGACGTGCTCGGGATCGCCGAGGGAGATGTGGTGATCCACTTCAACTTCCGTGCCGACCGTGGGCGCCAACTCTGCCATGCCTTGGTGGACCGCGAGTTGACCGATTTTGACCGCGGATCAGTGCCCCAGATCGCTCGGCTCTGCACGTTCACGCAGGTCGACAAGACCCTCGAGGCCATAGTGGCCTTCCCCAGGCCGCTGGTGCCGAACACCCTGGCGGAGGTGGTGGAGCGGGCCGGGCTCACGCAGTTCCACGTGGCTGAGACCGAGAAGTACGCACACGTCACCTACTTCCTCAACGGAGGACGTGAGGAGCCGTTCTCGTCAGAGGAACGGAGCCTGGTGCCGTCCCAGCGAGTCGCGACCTACGACCAGGCGCCGGAGATGAGCGCCAACGGGATCACCGAGCTGGTGCTAGACCGGCTGCGACGCGCCAGGGACACCCTCATCGCGGTGAACTATGCGAATGCGGACATGGTCGGGCATACCGGTGAGCTGGCCGCCACGATTGCTGCCGTCGAGTATCTGGACCGGTGCCTCGGTCAAGTGGCGGACGCCGCCGCCGCCGCCGGGTACCTGCTGGTGGTAACTGCCGATCATGGCAACGCAGAGATGAAGGTCGACCTCCGCGACGGCTCCAAGCTGACCGCTCACACGACCAGCCGCGTGCCGATGATCCTGGCTGATGGAGACCGAGGTGGCGCACTAGCTGAAGATGGGGGGCTCCGTGATGTGGCCCCGACCCTACTTTCGGCGATGGGCCTCGACGTTCCGGCCGAGATGACAGGATCGGATCTAAGGCAGGCCGAGTCGGAGTGATGACGTCTCAAGCAGGTGGACCCGCCCCGCGTACCGCCCGTGCCGCCCGGCGGGCCAGAGAGGCCGAGGAGCAGACCCTCATCCCGCTGCCCTCCGGGATCGTGGCTCTAGTGGGTCGCCCCAACGTGGGCAAGTCAACCCTGTTCAATCGGCTGACGGGAGAACGTCGGGCCATCGTCTCCGACCAACCTGGGCTCACCCGGGACCGAATCTACGGGGATGTCGAGTGGAGGGGTCGGGCGTTCACCGTGGTCGACACGGCCGGCCTTGACAGGGTCATCAAGGGCGGCGCAGGGGGCGACCTTCCGGCCAACACCCAGGCCCAGGCTCGGGTGGCCCTCCGAGAGGCCGACGTGATCTGCTTCGTGTGTGACGCCAAGGCCGGCCTCACCGCGGCCGACCACGAGGTGGCGGAGGAGCTGCGTCGGGCCCGTCAGCCGGTGATCTTGGTGAGCAACAAGTACGAAGGCCGCGAGGACAAACTCTGGCACCACGAATTCCTCGAGTTAGGGCTGGGCGACCCGGTGCCGATATCGGCGCTCTCGGGCAGCGGTAGCGGGGATCTGCTGGACCGGATCGTGGACCGGCTACCGGCGCCCGAGGAGAGCGACACCCGCCCGGGCTCGGTGGTGCTGCGGTGCGCCATCGTCGGTCGACCCAACGTCGGCAAGTCTTCCTTGCTCAACGGAATCCTCGGCGAGGAGCGGGCGCTGGTGAGCACGATATCCGGGACGACCCGGGACCCGGTGGACACGCTGGTCAAGACCGACCAAGGAGAGGTGCTGCTGGTAGACACTGCGGGCATCCGACGACCGGGCGCCAGTCAAGACGCCGACTACTACAGCCTGCTGCGCGCCGTCAGAGTGGTGGAGCGCGCCGATGTGGCGGTGCTGGTTGTCGACGCCACCACACCGCTGCGGGCACAGGACCGGCACATCGCGGGCAGGGCCCGAGACGCCGGCGCCGCCACCTTGGTGACGCTCAATAAGTGGGACCTCCTGGATGAGGACGCCCGTCGGGATCGCGGGCTGGTCAGGGAGCTGAAGGCGGCCTACGAGTGGGCTCCCGGTACTCCTTTCCTTTTCACCAGTGCGCTCACCGGTCGGGGGATCCGCAAGGTGCTCCCAACCGCCTTCGAACTCGCCGCGGCCCGCGCGCTGCACATTCCCACTGCCGAGTTGAATCAGTTCGTACGAGCAGCCGTGGATCGTAGGCCCCCGCCGAGCGGCCGCGGTGGCCGGCGGCTCCACGTCTATTACGCGGTTCAGGCACGCAGCCGGGTGCCAACCTTTGCACTCTTCGTCAACGACCCCCACCTGATGCACTTCAGCTACGCCCGGTACCTGGAGAACCAGTTCCGGGAGAGCTACGGCTTCCAGGGGGTGCCGATTCGTCTGCGTATCCGCCGTTCCGAGCAGAAAAGTTGAAGCTGGCGATCCTCGGCGCAGGCTCCTGGGGCCTCGCTCTCGCCGAGCTCTTGCACGCTCCCGAGCGCGAGGTTTCGCTCTGGTTCCGGCGGCCAGAATTGGCCGAAGTCGTGGACCGAACCCGCGCTCACCCGCTTTATCTCCCGGCCCTGCGGCTCGACCGCGCAGTGCACGTGACCGCGCTCCTAGCTGAGGCCTGCGACGGAGCGGACACGGTTATTTTTGCGGCCCCCACTCACGGCGCGCGCACCGTGGCCGAGCGGGCTCGTGCCCTTGTGGGGGAGGCGTCGTTGCTGGTCAGCGCGAGCAAGGGCTTCGAGCCCGACTCGGCCATGACCATGACCGAGCTCCTAGCCGAGGTGCTGGGGGAGGGAGCCCAAGATAAGTTGGTGGCTCTCAGTGGCCCCAACCTCGCTCCAGAAGTGGCCGCCCACATGCCCACCGCGGCGGTGGTCGCGGCCATTAACCCTGAGGCACGAGCCCTTGCAGTCAGGCGCCTTGATGCCCCCAGTTGGCGTCTCTATGCCAACGATGATCCTCGGGGGGTCGAGTTTGCAGGGTCGATGAAGAATGTGATCGCCATCGCCGCGGGCGTCTGTGATGGGTTGGAAGTTGGCGACAACGCCAAGGCCGCCATCATCACCCGAGGCCTGAGCGAGATGACCCGTCTCGGAGTGCGCGCCGGGGCCAACCCGTTCACCTTCGCGGGATTGGCGGGAGTGGGCGACTGTCTGGCGACCTGTATCAGCCATCTGAGCCGCAACCGAACCCTAGGGGAGAGGATCGGCCGCGGCGAAACGCCGGAGGCGGCCCAGGCGGAGACCCCCATGGTTGCTGAGGGGGTCAATGCCTCCCGAGCAGCACTGGTCCTCGCCCGGCGATATCAGGTGGAAGTCCCCATCACCCAGGCGGTCCACGCCATCTTGTTTGAGGGGACGTCGGTGGCCGATGGGGTCCGGGGTTTGATGGCGCGGAACCTGCGGCCGGAGCTGGTCCCCGAGGACATCGGCCTCGGCTCCACGATTGTCCAGAGCTAGCTCTAGCCCCGCAGGCCACTTCGCAATGGATCAACGCGAAGCAGGTTGAAGCACCTCCGCCCGCTGGTCGGGGAAACCTCCCCTTAGTCGTCGGGGGTGGGGGCTCCGTCCACTTCCCGGAAGCTGTACCCCAGCGCTTCGGAGATCCAATGGCGGAACGGTTCCTCGATGCGAAACCTCTCGCCAGCGCCCTCTATCCCGTCCGAACTAACCAAACCCGCCTGGGCCAGTGCTGCCAGGTGGAAGCTGATCTCGGCGGGGTTGATCGAGACTTCGGTGGCCACGTCTTGGCCGGTCCGGGCGCCCGCCAGGAGGGCCTTGACCACGGCTAACCGCGGCACAGTCCCGAGCGCGTGCAGACGATTGGCCGCCGACTGCAAATCGGCCTCGACCAGCACCGGGGCAGCGCCTCCGGGTTCTGACTGGATGGGAACACGGCGGTGCAGGTAGACGGTGTGCAGCAGAGCTTCTCCCAGAGTGGCACCAGTGCTGCGTCGGGTCACGAACAGGTAGAGTGCGGCGAGCGCCGCCACCAGGATCACCCCGTCGGCCCAACTGGCGGTTACCCCGGCTCCGGTCAACCTGCGCACTAGGGCCAACAGACCGGTCAAGATGCTGGCGACCACTCCGAGGTCGATGAGAGCGGCCACGCTGGTCTTCAGCCAGCCAGGCACGTTGACAAGCGGCTCTCGGTTCGGAGCCGGCGCACGGCGGATGGCGAGGTACCCGCCAACGCCGATAACCAGGAGGATGGCCCCCTGGACTGCGAGTCGCGCGAACTTGGTCAGGAAGTGCTCGACAGGGATGCCGGCTACGACTCCCACCGCGATGTACACGCCGACCCAGATCGCGGTGCTGGGAAGCACCCCAGCGAGGAACGTGCGGCGCCGCACTCCGAAGGCTCCTGCCACCAGAGTCGTGTAGATGCGCAGGCCAGGGATCAGCCGGGAGGCGCCGATCCCCAGCGGGCGGGCTGCGCGCACCCGCGCGGCTACCCGTTCCAGTGCCCTGTCCTTGTGGAAGCGAACCGCGAGCCCGGTCATTCCCCGTTCGCCGACCACTCTGGCCCAGCTGTAGCCGACGGTGGCGCCGGCCACGCAGGCGGCGTACGCCAAGGGGACGAACACCCACGGATCGAGTCCTCCGGCAGCGATCAGCAGCCCACCAGCGAGCAGGGTAAGTTCACCTGGCGCGAACGGTAGTGGTACCCCCGCTTCCTCGACGAAGAGCAGGCTGCAGAGCAGGACGATCGCGACCACACCGTGGAGGCCGGAGAGGAAACTCATGGTCGCGGATTATCGACTCCGATGCGGGCGCGCCCGGCCCGTGCCGAACAGGGTCCGAGAATACCGCACTCGACGAACGGGCGAGCCATGAGGACCTACGCGGGCAACCACCAAGTCAGGTCGTCCGCGGCCCACTGCACAGTCCGGAGAGGTTCGAGGCGCCCGTTGGCCCATCTCAGGACCACCCTAATCGAGAACTTATCCGGTGTGACGCCGGCGACCCCGTCCTGGTCGGGCGGGACCGTGGAAGCTACGCCGCGCTGAGGCAGCGGCTTCAGATCGTGCGGCGGGAGTGTGGCTCAGTTCTTGCTCTGGCTTGTGGGCGAGGAAGGTCATGGTGCCTGAATTGAGAAGGTGGTCCGTGTCCACGAACTGCAGCGCTGGTGCGCCCAGCCGGCGCAGCTTGCGCCACTTTTCGGCATCGTCCTCACTCAAAAAGGTGAGTGCCCGGCCGCTGGCGCCGTTGCGAGCAGTGCGGCCGACGCGGTGCGTCAACCAGTCGGCGGTGTCTGGGAGTTCGTAATTAATGACGAGGTCCACGTCGACCACGTCGATCCCGCGAGCCGCGACGTTGGTGGCGACCAACACTGACGTCTCTCGCCGCCGAAACGCCGCGATCGCCCGGTCTCTGGCGACCTGGGACAGATTCCCCTGGAGCTCCGAGGTCGCATGACCTAGAGCGATCAGGTCACGCGCCAGCTTCTTGGTGCCGTGCTTGGTACGGTGAAAAACGATGGTCGAATCCGAGCGCTTGAGCAGGTGACTGAGCACCGATACCTTCTGGGAGCGTTGGACCGAGAAAAGGCCATGTTCCAACTGTGACTCTGCGGCTGGCGCCACGGTTACCCGCGCCGGAGCAATCATGTGCTTGCTGGCCATCTGGGTGACCCAATCGGGCATGGTGGCCGAGGCGAGGACGGTCTGGCGCTGTCCCAGTGGGGTGCGCTGCTTAGTCCGAGAGACCAACTTCTCCACGTCTTTGGCGAAGCCGGCGTCGAGCATCTCGTCGGCCTCGTCCAGCACCAGGAACTCGACCGAGCCCAGTGCCGCCGCCCCTCGATCTGACATGTCGACCAAGCGTCCGGGGCAGCCAATGATCACATCGGCGGCGGACAGGCTGCTGATTTGGCCCCCGTATCCGACGCCCCCGAACACCAGCGCCCGGCGCAGCCCGGGATCGAGCTGGGCGAGCACTGCGCCGATCTGAGTGGCCAGCTCCCGGGTGGGGGTGACGATCAGGGCTCGGGGCGCACAGCGCTGGTGACCCCGCAGCTTCTCGACCATGGGAATGAGGAAGGCCAGGGTCTTGCCAGATCCTGTTGGTGACTGGATCAGGCAGTCGCGGCCTTCATGGAGAATTGGAATCGCCGCGATCTGCACTTCGGTCGGATCGCTGATTCGGAGTCGGAGGAGAGTCTCAAGGGTGCGCGGTCGCACACCAAGTTCGGCAAACGAATTCATTTAAATGTCCCTGGGCAAAATCGCCCGCGCGTTGCGTCGTCAATACAGATGGCAGCGCTTCTAAACGATGCCACTGTGTCGACAGGACCAGGGAGCCGCAGAAGGCCGCAGTCGGTCACGACCGACTATATGGTCGATAGTAACAGGTATCTGAGGCGGCGGTCCTCACCCGAGCTATGAAACTGAAGGATCAGTCCGCTGGGGGTGGGGGGGCCGAAGTGGTGGTGAAGTGAGGGTGGGGTGCCGTCGAGGCGGGAGCCCAGCCAGCAGCTCCCCGGTCGCCGAAGCCACCTTGCGAACAGCGTCATCAAAGGAAGGCTGGGTACGGCCAGAGGGCGTCTGCACCCCACTGACCTTCCTGACGTATTGGAGTGCCGCGGCCTCGATCTCCTGCGCTGTGGCCGCAGGCTCCAGGCCTCTTAGGGTTGTGATGTTTCGGCACATGGCAGTGATCCTACGGATCCTGACGCGAGGGGACCGGGCCGTTTCCACCCAGCTGCTGCACCCACGCACCGACTGTGAGCACCGCTGACTGCCGCGGCAACACCTTCTCGAGTAGGACGCGGTGGACCTCAGGATCGCTGTCGGCACATCCGTCACTGAGAACCGTCAGCGTGTAGTCAAGGTCGGCCGCCTGGCGGACCGTGGACAGTACGACCCCGCTGGTCGCGATGCCGGTCAGGACCAGCGAATCGACGCTGAGCGATCGCAGCAAGACTTCGAGATCACTACCCGTGAAGGCGCTGACCCGCTTCTTGGTGACCACCATGTCCTTTCGGTGGGGAGTCACCGCTGGGTGGATCTGCGTGGCAGGGTCAGCCTCGGCCATGCCGGCGGACGCAATGGTCGAGAACGTTCGGTTATTCCGGCTCATCTCCGGAGCGCCCTGTCGGAACGCCACCCGCACGTAGATGACGGTCACTCCGGCGGCGCGGGCGGCGGTCGTCGCCCTCTTGATCGAGGCCAGCAGCATCTCGGAATCCACGGGGTAGCGCGCGACCACCCCACGTTGAACATCCATGACTAGCAAGGCGGTGTGCGACATTCGGGGCATCGTAGTCCGGCTGGTCCTCCGCCGGCCTAAACCTTGCTGGCGCTACTTCTAGGGCTCACCCCTTCAGTCTCCGCCACAGCTGGCCGTAGTGGCGATGTTGCCGTGACGGTGAGTCCGAATGCAGAATCGCACTTCCGGCGTCCCGTGGAGTTTGATCCGGAATTGCTTGAGGGCCAGAGACAGGAGTCGCCTGACGCTAACGGTCCAAACGGTCTCCCGAAATCCTAAAGCTTTACCCTGCGGACCGATCGCCAACAGGTTGTTCAGTCGATCAGTTCGGCAGGATGGCGGCCAGGTCGTACAGGCGCGGTCGCCGCGGAAACAGCTGGATTAGGATGCCAGGCGTCGACGCGCGTGCGGTTGCAAAGCGTTCTCCCGCCTCGCTTCCGAGATAGCGAGTGGCGATCGACCGTCGGATCTCGGTCACGTCGCACTGCGTCGGGCTCGCCGCGCCCCGCAGCTCCACTCCGCGGACTGGGGCCGGCGTCTCGAAGATGACCGGGCAGCACTCAGGGTTGCCTTCGAGATGGCGCAGCTTGACAGCGTCGCGTGCGATCACGGGTTCGAATGCCAGGCTCGTCCAGCGAAGCCAAGCGGGGGAGGTCAGGGCACTCCCATCTTTGCGATAGGTCGTCAGCACCGCCGGGGACGGCGCCACCAGAAGCGTCCGAACGTCGTCTAGCGTCTGCGCGGTCATCTACAGAAGCATCCTAAGGACTCGTTTCGGGACCGCTTTGTGGGCCGACTCCGCAAGTGGCTGCTTTCCGGACACCTTGACGGAGACCGATCGAGAAATGCCTAGGTTGCTGCTCACGGCGTGGCCGCGGGGGGAAGGGAGGTAAAGCTCATATCGCAATTGGCCGCACCGTTCTGGAACTGGCGCGTAGTGTGGGCTGTGACCGCATTCGCCGAGCTGCCGCACCCCTGTGGTCCGAACTCGGGATGACGACATGGCCGCCGGTGCGCTGAATGTTCGGATAGCCCATGCGGCGCAAGTCGCCCGGTACCGCGAGCGCCTAGCTTGAACAGTG
>Ga0307374_10003568_pt1 | contig 26495 bp, 22 predicted proteins | sample OX3MG_FD_202532 | JGI IMG/M metagenome (GOLD analysis project Ga0307374, IMG submission 202532) | Soil microbial communities from Risofladan, Vaasa, Finland - OX-3 | ecosystem: Environmental > Terrestrial > Soil > Coastal area > Acid sulfate soil | place: Finland: Risofladan, Vaasa | collected...
GGCTGTCACCGAGGACGTAGCTGGCGTCGCCGCCGTTGGGGTTGTTCAACCCGAAGTACACCCGGGGCTGCTCGATGGTGGGCGCGCCGGGCGCGGAGACGGGTGGGACCTGGGAGATGGAGAAGGCCGGCTGGTCGCCGTTCACGGCGTTGGAGGGCGCCAGGATCATGGCGTACCCGTGGGTGTACTGCAGATGGGTGTTCACCCACCCTTGCGAGGGCAGGTCGCTGTCGTTGATCTGCCGCACGCCCACGACCATCGGCACCAGCTTCCCGCCGATCGAGTAGCGGTCGACCCCCAACGTGTTGAAGGAGTAGTACGACTTGGTCGCCTGCAGCTTGGTGTAGGTGGGCCCCGTCAGGGTGGAGTCCCACAGCTGCACGTTGCCGAGAGTGGCCTGGTTGGCGACCACCTGGGCGGAGGTGAGGGTCTGCGTGGCGCTGAACGAGGACCGGCGCACGTTCTTGATGTCGAGCGCGGCCCGCGTGGCCACGATGTTGCGGGCGATGTAGGGGCGCTCGAGGGAGTTCTGCGCGGGGTTCACCTTCACGGTCTGGACGATCGCCGGGTAGATGGCGCCCACGACGACGGCGACGAACGCCCACAGCCCGACGCCGAGGACGGGCAGCGCCCAGCCGCGGCGGCGGATGTTGATGAGGAGGATCACCGCGGCGAGCAGGGAGATCCACATGAGCAGCGTGAGCGCCGGCATCCGGGCGTGCACGTCGGTGTACCCCGCACCCTGCACGTACCCGTTCTGCGACAGGTCGAGGTTGTAGCGGGCCAGCACGTACCCGCCGGCCTTGACCAGGGCCATGCAGGCCAGCAGGACCGAGACGTGCACCTTGACCTGGGGGGCGACGCTGGGGGCGCCGGCCTGCACCCGGATCCCGCCGTTCAGGTAGTGCGCGATCACGGTGATGACGGCCACCACCACCAGCGCGACGAAGGCCCAGCTCACCAGGAACGACAGGAACGGGAGCTTGAAGACGAAGAAGCCGACGTTCTTGTGGAACTGCGGGTCGGTGGCGTCGAAGGAGCCGCCGTTCATGAACAGCAGGTAGTTGCGCCACTGGCCGAGGACCCCCGAGGCCGCCAGGAGGGCGACGGCGAGCGAGACGAGGCTGCGCACCAGGCGGGCCCGCGGCGCCACCCGCTGCTGGTAGCGCCGGACGAGCTCGTCCTCCGGTCCCAGCGCGAGCTCGCTCGGCGCCAGACGGTCCACCACCGCCAGGTTCACCCACAGCACGACGAAGAAGATCGCCGCGAAGCCGAAGAACAGGCCCGCCTTCACTTCGAGCAGGCGCCGCCACACCCCACCGAGGTGCACCGACCCGAACCACAGGTAGTCCGTGTAGAAGATCGCGATGGTGCGCAGGGACGCCACCACGACGACGACCACGATGACGGCCACGATGAGCCACAGCCGCCCCCGCCGCACGGCACGGCGCGGCCGGCGCGGCAGATCCTGCGGGGTGCGCACGGGGCGGCAGCCTAGGCGTTCACGGGAGCGAGCAGGCACCGACACCCGGCGTGGGCCGGGGGATGGGGATGTCCGGTCGGGTAGTCCTCGCCGGCGGGCACCGGTCCCGCCAGCGCGTTGTCGTCGCAGTCCGGGCACTCGGTGACGTCGTCGTCGACGACCCACCGCAGCGCGTTGCCCGCGGGCACCGCGGCCAACGCGGCCCGCGCGAACGCCAGCACTGCCTGATCGCCTGCCAGGCGCTCGACGCGCGCACCCTTCCACTCCCGGAACGCGGCCCCCACCAGCTCGACCAGGGCGGCCTCGTCGCCAGCCTCCACGGCCGGACCGGCGCCGTCGAGGCGGCGACGCAGCGGGGCCACGATGGCGGTCGCCAGACCCGTGGCGACGTCGTCGACACCGGGTGCCTCGTCCGGCTTGCCCCCGGCGGACGTGGCGCCGGCCCGGGCGGCCTCGACGAGCTGGTCGACCGACGCCTTCACGTAGCGCTGGGCGTGCTCGTCCTCGGAGGGAAGCACCGAGGGGGCCCAGCCGCCCTTGGCCCGGAGGCGGTCGAGGATGTCGTTCTGGTCGTCCTGCAGGGCGCGCTTGAGCCGGCGCGCCAGGGTGGCCACCAGGGGGACGAGCACTTCGTCACGCTGGGCGATGACCGGGTCGGGTGGTTCGACCCCGTCCGCCGGTGGCGCCCCTTCGGCCCGCTCCTCCCCGGCGCCGCCCTGGTCCCCGGCGCCGCTCGGCCTTTCCTGCGGGGCCACCTCGGTGACGGCCGCGTGGCCCGCCGTGTCGGCCCTGCCCGCCGTGTCGGCCCGGGCCGCCGGTGCTGCCTTGGCCGTCGGTGCCAACCTGGCCGCCGGTGCTGCCGTGGCCGTCGGTGCCTGCGGCGCTTTGGCCGCGGGCGTCACGGACGGGGCGTGCGCCGCCGGCGGGGTCTGCCGGGCCGGCGCGGTCGGCGGCATGGGCGATGGCTCCGCCACCGACGCTGCGGCCGACGAGCCCGGCCGACCGGGAGCTGCGGCGGCGGGCTCCGACAGCGTCGATCCCACGGCGCCCAGAGGATCGGTGCCCAGCGCGCCCGGCGCGGCCTCCCCGGCGTGCTTGGTGTCGGCCTCGGCGCGCAGGCGGGCGAAGAGCTCTTCGATCGACTGCCGGCGCCCGTGCTCCGGCTCGTCGTCGGCGGGCCCGGACCCGCCCTCGGGCGCGACCGCCGTGTCGCCGCCGACACCGGTCGGGACCGGCTCGGCGAGCTCCTCCTGCGCGGCCTGGCGCCCGGCCGCCTCGGCCGCCAGGCGCGCCTCGTCCTCGGCGCGGAAGAGCTCGTCGGTGATCTGGTCGACGGCACTGCGCACGTCCCCGATCGTCTCCGCCAGTCGCTCACGGCCGGCCCGGAGCTGCTCGATCTGGCTGTGCAGGACGCGGCGCCGGCGCGTCAGGTCGGCGAGCACGCGCGCCCGCAGCTCCTGTGCCTCGTGCACCATGGCGCGGCACTCGGCGCGTGCCTGGTTGACGAGCGTCTCCGCCTCGAGCTTGGCCGCCTCGACCCGGGCGGTCGCCTCGTCCTGGGCACGGCGACGCAGCTCGGCGGCAGCTGCGTCGGCCTCGGCGGTCCGGTCGTGGGCGCTCTGCGCGGTCCGCCGCTCCAGCTGCTCGGCCTCTTCCTGCGCCTCGGCGCGCAGGCGCGTGGCGTCGTTCTCCGCCCTCGCCATCAGCTCGGCGGCGGCGTCGTGGGCCGAGCGCAGGACCCGCGCCGTCTCCAGCCCGAGCGCGGCGGTCAGCGTGGCCTCGTCGAGCACCGGATTGGCAGCCCTGTGGTCGGCCTCGGCCACGGCCCGCCGGAGCTCCTGCTCGCGGTCGGCCGACGCCGCCAGCTCCCGCGCCACGTGCTCGAGGAAGCTGCGCACCTCGGCGGGGTCGAACCCGCGTCGCGTCGTGCCGAAGGTGTGACGGGCGACCTCGTCGGGGTGGATCCGGGCGGTCGAGGAGATCGTGAGCCGGTCCTCTGCCATGGGCCAGAGCCTACGACGCGCCGTGCGCGCGCGGTGGCTGGCGTGACACGGGCGGGTGCCGGCCCGCCATCAGGTCCACGGCGACTGCTGCCAGTCGGTGGGCACGCTGTTGCCACCGGGACCCGGCGGCGGGCCGTGCGAGGCGGCCCCCAGCCTGCCGCCGAGGTGCTCGAGGTCCGAAAGGGCCTCGCTCAGGGACCCGACGGCGAAGACCTTCAGCTGGGAGCCGGCCACGGACCGGGCGAGCTTCAGCTCGGTGTCGCCCGGTGTCTTCGGGACGAGGAAGACGGTGGCGCCGGCGCTCTCGACGGCGGACGTCTTCTGCTTCACGCCGCCGACGTCCCCCACGGTGCCGTCGGGGCGGATCGTGCCCGTGGCGGCGACGTTCAGGCCGCCGGTGACGTTCCCGCCGCTGAGCGTGTTGACGATGCCCAGCGTGAATGCCAGCCCGGCCGACGGGCCGCCGATGTTGTCGGTGGAGATGCTCACCTTGAACGGGAAGTCGTACGCCGGCTGCGTGCCCATGGGCGACAGCAGCGACGCCTGGGGGTCCGTGGGGTCGCCGATGCCGATGAACGGCACCGTCTTGCCGGCGTCGACCCTCGACGCCAGCTTCACCGGGACGGCGCGACCCGGCGTGGGGTGGGCGATCGACCCCACGCGCACCGTGACCACGTCGCCGGGGCGGTGCGCACGGACCGCGTCGACGAGTGCCTGAGGGTTGGTCGTCGGCGTGCCGTCGATCGACGTCACCACGTCACCCACCTGCAGCGCCCGTGCCGCCGGGCTCCCCGGTGCGATCACGTAGATGGTGACGCCGACATCGTGTTCGGGGACCGAGTACCCGAGCTGGCGCAGGGCCACGGCCTCCGCAGTGAGCTGGGACTCGGCCATGTCGACGGTGCCCTGCGCGTTGAACTCGCTCAGGGGGAGGTTGCTCGTGAGGGCCCCCGTGGGCACCACGTCGTTCTTCGGGTCCGGGAACAGCTGCGTGTAGAAGTAGTTGATGTAGTGGAGGGTGTTCACGCCGACGTCGGTGAGGAAGAGCCGCCCGTGGTGCGGGTGCCCGAGGCCGGCGGGAACCGTGATCAGGGTGTCGACGGGCAGCGCGTCACCGGGGACGAGCTCGGTGTAGGGAGCCGTGACGAGCGACGCCACGATGACGAGGGCCGCCACGACGCCCACGACGACGCCCAGGGCGACCGGCCAGCGTCGGCGGCGGGTGCGGGGCGGCTCCAGGGCCGGCGGTAGCGTGAATTGGGAGGTTGACATGGCTGGAGGCGGTGCGGGGGATCACCAGCCTGCCATGCTTCGGCCCGGGGACCGGGGCGCCCCCGTCCGCGACGCCGTGATGGCGGGGCACCGCGGCGACCTCGCCACCGCCACTGAGCTCGCCCGCCATGCGGACCCGGCCGTGCGCGCCGCCGCGCTCGGTGCCTTGTGCCGCCTGGGGGCGCTCGATGCCCCGGCGTTGGCCGCGGCTGTCGCCGACGCCGACCCGGCGGTGCGCCGTCGCGCCTGCCTCCTCGCCGGCCGCCTCCTCGCCGCCGCTGCCGACGACGACACCGGCGAGGACGACACCGGCGACGACGACCACGAGAGGGCCGCGGCGACGGACCTCGTGGTGCTGCTCACCCGGACGCTGGGCACCGACGACGACCCTTCGGTGGTGGAGGTCGCCGCCTGGGCGCTCGGGGAGGCCGGTCCCCGGTGCGGGCCCGACGCCGTGCGCGCCCTCGAGCAGGTGGCGAGGACGAGCCCGGACGCGCTGTGCCGGGAGGCGGCCGTGGCCGCGCTGGGCGCCGTCGGCGACGCCGGCGCGCTCGACACGGTGCTCGGCGCGCTCGACGACAAGCCGGCGGTGCGCCGTCGGGCCGCGGTGGCCCTGGCCGCGTTCGACGACCCGCGCGTCGACGACGCCCTGCGCCGGTGCCTGGACGACCGGGACTGGCAGGTGCGCCAGGCGGCCGAGGACCTGCTGGGGCGGCCCTGACGCCACGCGCCGCGTGGGCGCGGGGGCGCCGTGGTGCGTTCAGGCGTCGGCGACGAACAGCTGGCGTAGGGTGTCGAACGACTCCAGGCAGTGCCCGGCGCCGAGCGCCACGCACTCCAGCGGGGTGTCGACGAGGTGGACGGGGACGGCCGTTTCGTTGGCCAGGCGGCGCGCCAGGCCACGCAGCAGCGCCCCGCCCCCGACGAGGTGGATGCCCTGGAAGATGATGTCCTGCGCCAATTCCGGCGGCGCCGCGCCGAGGCACTCCACCGCGGCGGCGATGATCTGGCGGATCTGGTCCTCCACGGCGCCGCGCAGTTCGGCCGGGGTCAGCACCACCGTCTTGGGCATGCCGGTCATCAGCTCGCGCCCGCGCACCTCGGCCTTCACCTCGTCGCTGTAGGGCGCCGCCGACCCGATCGCCAGCTTGATCTCCTCGGCGGTGCGCTCGCCGATGGCCACCCCGTGCTCGCGCCGCACGTAGGTCTGGATGGCGGCGTCGATGTCGAACCCGCCGCAGCGGATCGCCTCGGACGCCACCACGCCCCCGAGCGAGATGACGGCCGTCTCCGACGTCCCGCCGCCGACGTCGACCACCATGTTGCCGATCGGCTCGTGGATGGAGAGCCCCGCGCCGATCGCAGCGGCCATGGGCTGCTCGATGAGGTACGCGGCGGACGCGCCGGCCCGGTGGGTCGCCTCCTTCACCGCCCGGCGCTCCACCGACGTGATGGCCGACGGCACGCAGATCAGCACGCGCGGCTTGTTGATGCGGCTGACACCGCAGCGCTGGAGCAGGAGCCGGATCATGCGCTCGGTGATGTCGAAGTCGGTGATGGCACCCTGGCGCAGCGGGCGGACGGCCACGATGTAGCCCGGGGTCCGGCCGATCATCTGCCAGGCGTCCTGGCCCATGGCCAGGACCTCGTGGGTGCGCGTGTTGAGGGCGATCACGGTCGGCTCGTTCAGCACGATGCCCTTGCCCCGCGCGTAGACGAGCGTGTTGGCCGTGCCGAGGTCGATGGCGAGGTCCCTAGCCACGTCGCCCCGCTCGCACGCAGGCCATCGTACGGCCAACCGCCCCGGGCCGTGGCGGGTGGCGTCCCCGCCGCGGCGCGACGTCCCTTCGTGGGGGCCCGCAAGTATCCTCGGGCACGATGAACAGCGGGGGCTCGTTCACCGAGGGGGGCATCCCCGACGACCCTGACGGCCAGGACGACGAGGCCGCGGGCCTGCAGCGCGGCTGGATGCCGCCGGACGACCGCCTGTGGCGGCACCCGTCGGAGATCGCCCGCTTCGGGCCGCCGCGTCCGGTCTCCTCGCTCGTCGACCCCGCCGGCGGGGGCTGGCACCGCCGAAAGGTGCGGCGGGCCTCGCTGACCGCAGGCGTCGTCGGTGTCGCCGCCGTGGCCACGACGGTGGCCGTGGCGCTCTCTCTCGTCGACGCCCAGAGCTCCACGACCGCGCTGAAGGTGCAGGCGGGGGGCGGCGCCAGCGCGATCACAGTGGCCACGACATCTCTCACCACGTCCGTCATCGGCCACGACGTCATGCGGCTCGTGGCCTCGGTGCGCCCGTCCCTGGTGGGACTCGAGCCGCTGGCGGGCGGCGCCGCGGCGCGCATGACCGGTGTCGTCCTCCCGGGGGGGGCGCTGGTCGTGACGTCGGCGGTGGCGGTGGCCGGCGTGTCGCAGGTCGACGTCGTGACGTCCGACGGCCGGCGCCATCCCGGCAAGGTGGTGGGCTCCGATGCGCATTCGGGTGTGGCCGTGATCAGCACCGGTGGCGGCCTCGTCCCGGCGACGTTCGCCGACGAGGCGGTGCAGCCCGACGACCTCGCCGTCGTGGCCTGCCTGTGCTCCGGAGCCGTGGCGTCGAGCACGTCGCCCCCGGACGCGCCCGCGGCTGCCGGTGTGGGCATGGTCAAGGAGGTGGGCACCGACGTCACGCCGCAAGGCGGGTCGGACCTCGTGAACGCCATCGAGGCGGAGATGCCGCTCGGCCCGACGTCGTGGGGCGGCGTTCTCCTCGACGGTCACGGACGCGTGATCGGCATCCTGGACGGGCAGACCAATACGGCCGGTGACACGCTCGGCGTCTTCGTGCCCGCACCGTTGGCCGAGGGCGTGGCGACCGAGCTGGCGCAGGCGCACACCGTGGACCACGGGTGGCTCGGGGTCGTGTGCGGGGATGGGGGCTCCGCCGGGGCCACGGTGACGAAGATCCTGCCGGGGAGCCCGGCGGCGGCGGCCGGCCTCCACAGTGGCGACGTCGTGGTCGGGGTCGACACCCACGCCGTGAGCACCGTCGCCGACCTGCAGGAGCGCCTCTACACCGTGCCGCCGGGCACGACCGTGCAATTGGACGTGGAGCGCGGCACGGCGAGCGCCGAGGTGTCGGTCAAGCTGGCGGACGCTCCGGCGAGCTGACGCGCCGCCCGCCGCCGGAGCGGCGAGGTCGTCCGCCTACGATCCAGGGAGTGGCATTCCCGGGCTCCGGCGCGAGCGGCAACTTCTTCGAGCAGATCCTGGCCGACCTGCTCCAGCTGATGGGCGGCGCCGCCTCGGGCGGCGCCCGCGTCGACCTGGCCCGGACCCTGGCCCAGGGCGTGGCGACCGGCGGGGAGCCCGAGGGGAACGTCGACCCGGTCGACCGCATCCAATTCGAACAGCTGGCCCACGTGGCCGAGCTGCACGTGGCCGAGCTGACGGGCCTGCCGCTCACGCCCACGGGGGCGCCCGTCGAGGTCGCCGTCGTCGGCCCCGGGGCCTGGGCCTGGCAGACGGTGGAGGACTGGCGGTTCCTGCTCGACGCCATGACCGGCACTGCCGGCGACGACTCGGGGGGCGACGACTCCCCGGGCGGTGACCCCGGGAGCGGCGATGCGTCCGGCGGGGGCGCCGCTGCCGTGCCGGGGGAGGAGCGCGGGACGCCGCCGGGCCCGCCGGCATCGGCACCCGACGTGCCGGGGCTCGGCCTCGCCGACCTCGGGCGCCCCCTCGACGAACCCGAGGTACGACCCGCCGACCTCGTCGCCCGGTGGATGGCGACCATGGGGCCGATGCTCGCCGCCATGCAGCTCGGCTCGGCGGTCGGGCACCTGGCGCGCTCCACCATGGGCCCCTACGAGCTGCCCATCCCCCGCCCCGCGTCGCGCCTGCTGGTGGTGCCGGCCAACGCCACGCGCTTCGCCGAGGACTGGAGCCTCGCCCCCGACGAGGTGCGCCTGTGGGTCTGCCTGCGGGAGATGACCGTCCAGGCCGTGCTGTCGAGGCCGCACGTGGCGGCGCGGGTGCGCGAGCTCCTCGTGCGCGTCGTGCAGGGCATGGCGGCGGAGGCCGCTGGCCTCGTCGACCGCCTGCAGGACATCGACCCCTCCCAGCCCGACGCGCTGCAGGGCCTCATCGGCGACCCCACTTCCTTGATGAACCTCGAGCCCTCCCCCGCACGCCAACGGGCGTCCGACGATCTCATGGCCGTGGTGGCCGCCCTGCTCGGGTACGTGGAGCACGTCCTCGACCTGGCCGCCGCCCGGCTCCTCGGTGGGCGGGGCGCCATCGCCGAGGCCTGGCGGCGCCGGCAGGTGGACCGCGAGACGTCGGAGCGCGCCGCCGAGATGATGTTCGGCCTCGACCTCGGGCCCGCGCAGATCGACCGGGGAGCGGACTTCGTGCGGGGCGTGCGCGACCGCGCCGGTGACGACGGCCTGGCCCGGTTGTGGTCGGGGGCCCGGACCCTGCCGACGCCCTCCGAGGTGGACGCCCCCGGGCTGTGGCTCGAACGGATCAGCCTCGACGACGCCTGACCCTGTCGGCTGACGCCTGGCGCCTGACCTGACGGCCGCCTGACCTGGCGGGCTCTGGCGGGCTGGCGAGGTCAGGCGGGCGCAGCGGGAGCCGGAGCGGGCTCTTCTTCGGGCACGCCGAGGTCCCACTCGAGCTCCAGGTACTCCCGCTCGGCGTCGCGCACCACACGCTCGCGGTTGCGCCTGAATTGCGGGTCGTGCGGAGGGAGGAGCGTGAGGCGCGCCAGGGTGCGGTCCCGGAACGGCGAGATCACGGAATCCTCGCCGTAGGTGGACTGCACCTCCCAGTGGGGGGCGACAGGGCCCAGGTAGACGACGCGGACATGGCCTCGTGGGGGCTGGGGCTCCTCCTGCTCCTCGAATTCCTCGGCCACATCGCCTCCTTGGTGGGCGCCACACCGGTGATCGGGGGGAAAGACGGCGACCCCGGCGGCGGGCCCAGCCTAACGGGTGGCGGCCGCGCCCCTCTCCCGCCGTCCGACCCGGCTGCCGGCGCTCCCACCAGGGACTTGGGAGAAACCGAGGGAAAGTGTGCGGACTCACAGGTTTTCCCAAGGCGCGTTTGGGAACGTCTCGGGGGAACAGCTGGGACCGGCGGCGGGCTGCCGGGCGGGCCCGGCGTGAGGGATCCGGGCGCCACCCCCCGTAATCCATACGGGACGGCGTGACGGAAACACCTCGCTGGTAGTCTGAACCCCGGTATCGGAGGCGCAATGGACAGCGAATGGATGGGCCAGGGAAGGTGCAGGGAGATGGACCCTGCGTTGTTCTTCCCGAGCGACGGCATCGGTGTGCAGGCTGCCCAGCGCATCTGCTCCGAGTGCCCCGTGAAGGGCCCGTGCCTGGAGTACGCCCTCGACAATCGGGTGGACCACGGCGTCTGGGGCGGCACGTCCGAACGGGAGCGCCGCCGCATCCTCCGGCGTCGCCGCCTCTCGAGGCTCCAGGCCACCCACACCTGAGCCCCGCCATGCGGGTCGGGCCCCCGGGGTGACGCCGGCCGTGCTCGAGTGCGTGGTGAACGTCAGCGAGGGCCGGGACGCCGCGACCGTGGCCGCCGTGGGTGCGGCCGGCGGGGACTGCCTGCTCGACGTGCACAGCGATCCCGACCACAACCGGTCGGTCCTGACACTGGCCGGCCCCGCGGTCGAGGAGGCGGTGCGCGCCGTGGCCCGGGCGGCGCTCCTGCGGATCGACCTGCGGCACCACGACGGGGTCCACCCCCGACTCGGTGCGCTCGACGTGGTCCCCTTCGTCACCTTGGGACCCGACGGTGCCCCCCTGCCCCCGGGATCGGACCTCGCCCCCGCGTTGGCGGCCCGGAACCGGTTCGCGGCGTGGGCGGGTGAGGAGTTGGGCCTTCCGTGTTTCCTCTACGGCCCGGAGCGCACCCTGCCGGAGGTGCGGCGCACCGCCTTCCGCGGGTTGTCCCCCGACACCGGCCCGACGCGGCCGCACCCGAGCGCGGGGGCCTGCGCCGTCGGCGCGCGCCACGCCCTCGTGGCGTACAACCTGTGGCTCGCCACCCCCGACGTGTCGACGGCACGCGCCATCGCCGCCGCGCTACGGGGACCGGCGGTGCGGGCGCTCGGGCTGGCGCTGCCCGGGGCGGCACAGGTGTCGTGCAACCTCGTCGACCCGCTGCGGTTCGGCCCGGCCGACGCCTTCGACGCCGTGGAGCGACTGGCCCGGCAGGCCGGCACGCGCGTGGCACGCGCCGAGCTCGTCGGGTTGGCTCCGGCCGCCGTGGTGAACGGTGTGCCCGTGACGCGCCGGCGCACCCTGGACCTCGATCCCGAACGGACCGTCGAGGCTCGCCTGGCGCAGGTCAGCGCCCCCTGAGGGACGCGACCCGGAGGGCGCGCCCGGTGCGGGCGCGCCCTCTGGACGTCACGACGCCGAAGCGGTCGCCGCCGCGCGGCGGCTCATGGCACGGGCCCGGCGCAGACGCCGGCGCTCGCGCTCCGACAGGCCGCCCCAGATGCCGAACTTCTCGCCGTTGGCGAGCGCGTACTCGAGACAGTCCTCGCGCACCACGCAGCCCCGGCACACTTCCTTGGCCTCACGCGTGGACGCGCCACGCTCCGGGAAGAACAGGTCGGGGTCGACCCCCATGCAGTTGGCCCTCGACTGCCAGTCGCGGTCCTGGCGGCCGTACAACAGTGAAACGGCGTCCACCGGTACGCCTCCCCTCACCACCTAGTGGCATATATGTAGTTACAAGTGTGTCATCATGGTCGATCACCTCTGGGGGTGCAAGGGGCAATATCCGGCGGATGCAGGTGGTATTGCACGCAGCGTGACAGCGACGCCGTCACGCACCGGCACGCGGTGACGCGCACCGTGGCATGTCCGACGCGCTATGCCTCATTGTGAGTTCGCACACGCAGGCGCGTCGAACACTCGTTCCCCGAAAGGACGTCGAGCGGCGCGAACGTGCGCTACGCGCCGCGGCGCGTGGTCGAGTGTGTCGTGCGGCGGTGCTCGAGGAAGTCCACGAGCACGTAGTCGCCGAGCGTCTCGGGCGTGGTGAAGAACGCCCTCCCGCGGTTGAGCTTGGTCATCTGCTCGACGAACCCCTGCAGCGACCGGTTGGCGTCGAGCATGAAGGTGTTGATGGTGATGCCGGCACGCGTGCAGCGCACGACCTCCGCCAGGGTGACGCGCACCGTCTCGGCCGTGGGCGGGTAGTTGAAGTCCACGGTGAAGCCGCCGACGCCGTCGGGGATGATGTGGGCGGTGGGCTCGCCGTCGGTGATCATGATGATCTGCTTGGTCCCGGTCCGGTGCGCCAGCATGCGGCGGGCGAGCATGAGCCCGTGCTGCATGTTGGTGCCGTAGACGAAGTCCCACGACACCTCGGGGAGCTCCTGGGGCTTGATCTCGCGGGCCACCTCGGAGAAGCCGACGAGCCCGAGGAAGTCGCGGGGAAAGCGCGTGGAGATCAAGGTGTGCAGTGCGATGGCGACCTTCTTGGCGGCCAGGAAGTTGTCGCGCATCGGCATCGACAGCGACAGGTCGACCATGAGCACGGTGGATGCCCGCGTCATCTGCTCGGTCCGTGAGATCTCGAAGTCGCCGGGCTCGAGGCGCACCGGGGTGCCCGCGCCGGCGCGGCTCACGGCGTTGTGGACCGTGCGCTGGATGTCGAGGGTGAAGGGGTCGCCGAACTCGTAGGGCTTGGTCTGGCCCTCGGGCTCGTGGCCGGTGCCCACGAAGGTGTTGCGATGGCCGCCGAGGCGGTCCTTGGCGAGCTTCGAGAACAGGTCCGTGAGCGCCTGCTGGCCGATCTTGCGGATCCCGAGCGCGGTGAGCTCGTAGCGCCCCTCGCGCTGCTCGATGAGGCCGGCCGCCTCGAGCTCGCGCGCCAGGCGCGCCAGGCTGTCGAGGGACCGGGCGGCGTCCTCGCCGAGGTACTTCGTGACCTGGTCGAGGTCCACCTCCGCCAGGGCGCCGGGCGAGGTGGCCGAGCGCAGGAACTGCTCGAGCTGGTCCATCTCCCCCAGGCGCCGGGCGGCCGCGGCGGCGTCGGCGAGGCCCATGGGATCGGAGCCGCTGAAGCGGTAGCGCCGGCCCCACCCCGCGCCCGGCACGGCGCGCTGCAGGTTCTCCGACAGGCGGTCGACCTGCCAACGCAGGTCGAGGTCCTCGAACAGCGAGTCGGCCAGCGCCTGGAGCTGGGCGCGCTGCTCGGGCGACATGGAGTCGAGCGCCGCCTGGACCGCGGCCATCTGGGCGGCGAACTGCTCGAGGAGCTCGTCGAGGTTCTGGGGATTGCCCGGGAAGAAGTCGCCGAACCGGTCCATGAACGACTCGAACGACGGGTCGATCTCCTGGCCCTGCTCGCGCTGCTCGATCATGCGGTTCAGGGAGTCGAGCATCTGCCGGACGCGCTCGAGCTGCTCCGGGTCGGGATTCGCCATGGCGTCGGACATCTGGTCGAACCAGCTCTTCGTGATCTCCTCGCGCAGCTTGTCGAGGAGCTGCTCGAAGTGCTCGCGGGCCTCGGAGGAGACGAAGTCGTACTGCTGCAGGCCGCGCACCTTCCCGGCCAGGTCGGTGGGCAGCAGGTCGAGCTCGACACTGCGCTCGGCGACGACGTCGTCGGTGACCTGGCGGCGACGCTCGTCGCCCGACTCGCGGGCCTCGGACGCCAACGAGGTCAACCCGGCGCGCTCCTCGGCCACCACCTGGTCGAGCGCCTGGGCGATCTCGTGGAAGGCCCCGCCGAGGTCCCCGCGCTCGAGCTCCTCCTGGCGCTGCTGGCGCAGGCGCTCCATGAGCTCGCGCAGCCCCTGCACCTGCTCGCCGTCGGGGCGGCGGAACCCCGAGGTGAGCAGCCGGCGCAGGGCGGCGTCGGGGTCCCCGTGGTACAGCAGGTCGTCGGCGAGCTCGGCGAACAGCGAGTCGATGTCGTCTTCGAAGCCGCGCTGGGAGCCGTCCCAGCGTCGGTACTCCCAGTGGCGGGTCACGGCGCGGGCTCGGCCACGGCGCCGGCCGGGGCGCTCGTCATCCCCGGCCCCGGTAGGTCGCCTTGGTGCCGGCCGCCTCCTTGTTGAGCCGCTTGGTGAGGTGCAGGCCCTCCAGGATGAACTCGGCGGCGGACGCCACGGCGCCGGGTGTCTCGCTGCCGGCGAGGGCCAGGCAGGGCCCTTCGAGCGCGGGGACCTGCGCCAGCAGCTCGCCGTAGGCCGAGGCCGGGAGGTCGTCGCCGGCGTGCACCACCATGGCCTCGTCGAACGCGCTGACCACGGGGCCCAGCTGCTCGGTGGGGCAGCGGCGGCGGAAGACCGTGAGCACGGCGGCGGAGACGAGGCCTTGCAGGATGCGCTCCTCGCGCCCCTCCTCGAGGGCTTCGATCTCGATCTTGCCCTGGGTCGAGCTGATGAGCGCGCCGAGGTCGCTGATGCGGGGCACGGCGTCCGCCTCACCCAGGCGCAGGGCCCGCCGCACGGCGTTGGCCGCCAGGGTCTCGTAGTTCGAGATGCTGAGGCGCACCGACACCCCGGAGCGCTGGTTCACGTGCGGGCTCTGCCGGGCGAGCTGCGACAGCTCGGCGACGATCTCCGCCATGAAGTCGGGCACCTCCACCCGGGGGCCGTCGGCGGTGTGCACCGGCGGGCGCGCCTCCTGGTGGACGATGGCGAGCTCGGTGTCGGTGTCGGGCGGGTAATGGGTCCGGATCTGCGCCCCGAAGCGGTCCTTCAGGGGGGTGATGATCCGGCCGCGGTTGGTGTAGTCCTCGGGGTTGGCCGTGGCCACCAGGACGACGTCGAGCGGGAGCCGGACGGTGAACCCCCGGATCTGCACGTCGCGCTCCTCCAGCACGTTGAGCAGCCCCACCTGGATGCGCTCGGCCAGGTCGGGGAGCTCGTTGACGGCGAAGATGCCCCGGTTCGAGCGCGGCACGAGGCCGTAGTGCAGGGTGAGCTCGTCGGAGAGGTAGCGGCCCTCGGCCACCTTGATCGGGTCGACCTCCCCGATGAGGTCGGCGATGGAGGTGTCCGGCGTGGCGAGCTTCTCGGAGAACCGCAGCTCCCGGTGGACCCACGCCACGGGCGTGGCGTCGCCCTCGGCGGCCACGAGGTCACGGGCGTGGCGGGACACGGGCCGCGTGGGGTCGTCGCGGATCTCGGAGCCGGCCACCACGGGCAGCCACTCGTCGAGCAGCGCCGTGAGCGACCGGACGATGCGGGTCTTCGCCTGGCCCCGCTCGCCGAGGAGGATGACGTCGTGGCCGGCGAGGAGCGCGTTCTCCAGCTGGGGCAGCACCGTGTCCTCGAACCCGAGCACCCCCTCGACGAGGGGCTGCCCGGCGGCGATGCGGGCGGCGGCGTTGCGGCGGATCTCCTCGTGGACCGGGACCGACTCCCACCCCGAGGACCGCAGCTCGCCGAGCGTGGAGGGGAGGGTCGCGGGGGGGTCGGGGGGGATGGTGGCGCTCATGCGGCGAGCCTATGCCCGTGTGCGGCTGCGCTCGGCCGCGGGCTCCGGCCCGCCGGGCCGCCCGGCGGGCCACCCGAGACCCGGGCTTCTGGTGCGAAGCCACCCCGAGGTGGAAGGATGATGCACCGTCAGACCCCTGGCAGCGTCGCTCGGCCCCCCGGCCCGCGAGGACGGCCGGGGCCGGTGCGAAGTGGGAGGGTGGCCGCCGCGCGCCGATCGATGGGCAGGCGATCGATGAGAAGGAAGGCGGCGAGGGCGTGAGCAGCACACTGCAGGACCTGAAGCCCGTACCGGTCGAGCTCGGCGGCGTGCGGGGCGGGCCCGATGTCCGCACCCTGCGACGCGACCGCTGGTGGCGCAATCCCGCGGTCACCGTCGCCTTCCTCACCGTGATCGTGGTCTACGCCACGTGGGCCGTGTTCCAGAACGCCCACTACTACGTGGGCGCCGGGTCGCACCGGGACCTCATCTCGCCGCTCTACTCGCCGTGCATCGTCGGCAGCTGCGTGCCCGGCGCCGGCGGGAGCTTCACCCTCACGTGGTGGCGCATCTCGCCGGGCCTGCTGGCCCTGCTCATCCCGGGCGGGTTCCGGATGACCTGCTACTACTACCGCAAGGCCTACTACCGGGGCTTCTGGCAGTCCCCGCCGGCGTGCGGCGTCGCCGACGGCCACGCCCGGTACACCGGCGAGCGGCGCTTCCCGCTCGTGCTGCAGAACCTGCACCGCTACTTCTTCGTGCTGGCCCTGGTGTTCAACGTGATCCTGACGATCGACGCCGTCATGTCCTTCCGGCTGCCCGGCGACGGTGGCATCGGCATGAGCGTGGGCACCCTGGTGCTGTGCACCAACGCCGTCCTGCTGTGGCTGTACTCGGCGTCGTGCCATGCGTGTCGCCACCTGTGCGGCGGCCACGTGGACCAGTTCTCCAAGCACCCCGTGCGGTACCGGCTCTGGAAGCTCGTCACCCCCCTGAACGGGCGGCACATGCAGATCGCCTGGGCGAGCCTGGCGGTCGTGGCGCTGGCGGACCTCTACGTGCGCCTGGTGGCGAGCGGCGCGTTCCACGACCCCAAGATCTTCTGAGCGCCGGCGCGAAGGACACCCGAATGCCCGATCACGAGAACCACGACTACGACGTCGTCGTCGTCGGCGCCGGCGGTGCGGGCCTCCGGGCCGCCATCGAGGCGCGCGAGCTCGGCCAGCGCACGGCCCTGGTGTGCAAGTCGCTGCTCGGCAAGGCCCACACGGTCATGGCCGAAGGCGGCGCGGCGGCGGCCATGGGCAACGTCTGGCCCGAGGACAACTGGAAGGTCCACTTCCGCGACACCATGCGCGGCGGCAAGATGCTCAACAACTGGCGCATGGCGCAGCTCCACGCCCAGGAGGCGCCGGACCGGATCTACGAGCTCGAGCGCTGGGGGGCGCTGTTCGACCGCACCGGAGACGGTCGCATCCTGCAGCGGGACTTCGGTGGCCACCGCTACGCGCGCCTCGCCCACGTCGGGGACCGCACCGGCCTGGAGCTGATCAGAACACTGCAGCAGCGCGCCGTGACGCTCGGCATCGACGTGTTCATGGAGTGCAAGATCCTGCGCCTCCTGAAGGACGGCGACGGCACGGTGAGTGCGGCCGTCGGGTACTGGCGACCCACCGGCGAGATCGTCTCGTTCACCGCCAAGGCGTTCGTGCTGGCCACCGGGAGCATCGGCAAGTCGTGGCTCTACACCTCGAATTCCTGGGAGTCCACCGGCGACGGGCACGCCATGGCGGCGTGGGCGGGCGCCGACATGATCGACATGGAGTTCGTGCAGTTCCACCCCACCGGCATGGTCTGGCCGCTGTCAGTGCGGGGCATCCTCGTCACCGAGGGCGTGCGCGGCGACGGCGGCGTGCTGCGCAACACCGACGGCCGGCGCTTCATGTTCGACTACATCCCCGACATGTTCGCCGCCGAGACGGCCGACACCGAGGACGAGGCCGACCGCTGGTACGACGACCACACCAACAACCGCCGCCCGCCGGAGCTGCTGCCGCGTGACGAGGTCGCCCGGTCGATCAACTCCGAGGTGAAGGCGGGCCGGGGCGGCCCCCACGGCGGCGTGTTCCTGGACATCGCCACCCGCCGCAGCGCCGAGGACATCCGCCGGCGCCTCCCCTCGATGTATCACCAGTTCAAGGAGCTCGCCGGCGTCGACATCACCGCCCAGCCCATGGAAGTGGGCCCGACGTGCCACTACATGATGGGGGGCGTGCGCGTCGACGCCGACACCGAGCACTCCACGGTCCCGGGGCTCTTCGCCGCCGGCGAGGTGGCGGGCGGCATGCACGGCGCCAACCGCCTCGGGGGCAACTCGCTGTCGGACCTCCTCGTGTTCGGCCGGCGGGCGGGCATGGCCGCCGCCGAGTTCGCCCAGGGCCGCACGGGCTCGCCGACGGTGGACGCCGCCGAGGCGTCGGCGGTGGTCGCCGAGGCCGAGGCCCCCCTCGGGCGCGAAGGCGGGGAGAGCCCGTACGACGTCCACCAGTCGCTGCAAAAGACCATGCAGGACCTGGTGGGCATCATCCGGACCGAGCCCGAGCTCCGCCAGGCGCTCGACGCTCTCGACGTGCTGGAGGAGCGGGCCGGGAAGCTGTCGGTGTCGGGCGGCCGCGCCTACAACCCGGGGTGGAACCTCGCCACCGACCTGCCCTCCATGCTGACGGTGTCACGGCTCGTCACCTCGGGCGCGCTCGAGCGGCGCGAGAGCCGCGGCGGCCACACCCGCGAGGACTTCCCGGCCCCGGACGGCGAGCTCGGGCGGGTCAACCTGGTGCAGCGCATCGACGCCGACGCCCGGTACACGCTCACGCCCGAGCCGCTCGCCGACATGCCCGCCGAGCTGAAGCAGCTGTTCGAGGAGGAGCCCCACTGATGGCCGAGGTGACCATGCAGGTCTGGCGCGGCGACGACGGCGGCGGGCAGTTCGCCGAGTACGTCATGCCCGCCGTGGAGGGCGAGGTCGTCCTGGACGTGATCCACCGCATCCAGGCGGGCCCGGCGCCCGACCTCGCCTGCCGGTGGAACTGCAAGGCGGGCAAGTGCGGGTCGTGCTCGGCCGAGATCAACGGCCTGCCCAAGCTGATGTGCATGACCCGTATGGACCAGCTGCCCGAGGACGAGCCCGTGGTGGTGGCGCCCATGCGCACGTTCCCGGTCATCCGGGACCTCGTGACCGACGTGTCGTTCAACTACACGATGGCCCGGCAGGTGCCGCCGCTCAAGCCCCGGGCCCCGGAGCCCGACGGCACGTACCGGATGATGCAGATCGACATCGAGCGCGGGCAGGAGTTCCGCAAGTGCATCGAGTGCTTCATGTGCCAGGACGTGTGCCACGTCATCCGGGACCACGAGGACAACAAGGCCACCTACGCCGGGCCGCGGCTGTTCATCCGGTACATGGAGCTGGAGTCCCATCCCCTCGACACCGACGACCGGCGCGAGCTGCTGCGCCAGCGCATGGGCCTCGGCCTCTGCAACATCACCAAGTGCTGCACCGAGGTGTGCCCCGAGCACATCAAGATCACCGACAACGCCATCATCCCGCTGAAGGAGCGGGTCGTGGACGCGTCCTACGACCCGGTCGCCTGGCTCGGCCGCAAGATCCTCCGCCGCACGAAGCGCTCGGCGCTCGAGGCGGCGCTCGACGCACCCGCACAGCGCGAGCCGACACGCCTGGAGACCACGGCGCGCACCGGCAGCCTGGCGGCGTCGTCGACCCCCGCCCCCGTCCCCCCCCCGGTCGCCGACGGCAGCTCGGAGCGTGCCGTCGCCGGGGGAGACACCGGCACTGCCGTCTCCGGGGGCGACACCGGCACTGCCGTCTCCGACGGCGGCACCGGCCCCGGCACCTGAGCGCACCGGCGAGAGCTCGGCGTCCCCGGTGGTCCGGTTCCTCAGCCCGGAGTGGGTCGTCGCCTTCAACGAGGCCGTGGCCGGCGTCGAGGTGGCGCCCCCGGGTGACGACGCCGGCCTGGCGACGCGTGACGGTTCGTTCAGCATGGGCCAGGTCGTCACGGGGGGGCCCGGCGGTGAAGCCCGCACCACCCTCCGGGTGGGGGGCGGGCGGGTCGCCATGGAGGAGGGCGAGGCCGGCGACGCCGACGTCACCGTCCGGGTGGCGTGGGTCGACGCCGTGGCGCTGGCGGCCGGCGACCTCGTCCCGGGCGAGGCCATCGCCGCAGGTCGGGTGCGTGTCCGCGGGGACCTCTCGGTCCTGGCCGAGGCCCGGTCCGTGCTCCTCGCGCTCCAGCTGCACCTCGACGAATTGCGGAAGCGCACTGAGTACTGATTTCGCAATCGGAGTACAGTCGAACTCGAGGACGGCCCCGCGAGGGAGCCGGTGAGGGGAGGTTCCATGACCGTGCCCGGTGTGCTGGACGACCAGGCCCTCCGTCGCTACCGCGAGCTGCTCGACGCCGAGGACGCCGCATTCGACGAGCTGGAGCATGCCTACGAGGAGGGCGACCGCACCCACTTCGAGGCCGACCTGTCCGCCTGGCGCGAGTCCCTGGCACGGAAGCTGGCCTTCTTGCAGCGCCTGGGCATCGACGTCCCCCAGCCGTCGATCGCCCAGCCCGTCACGGTCTGATCCACCCCGGCGGCCTGCTGCCGCCCGGGGAGGGTGCTCAGCCCAGCAGGTCGCGCACCGCAGCGCGCTCGGACTCGAGTTCCTCGGTGGTCAGTGCGATCCGCCCCTGGGCGAAGTCGCTGTGCCCGAGCCCTTCCACCACGCCCCACGTCGAGCCGTCGGAGCGGATGGGGAACCCGAAGACGAGGCCCTCGGGGGTGGCGTACTGGCCGTTCGACACGACCGCCAGGGACACGCACTCCCCCGCCGGGGTGGGGTTCACGATGCTGCGCACGGAGTCGACCACGGCGTTGGCGGCCGACGCCGCCGACGAGGCCCCGCGGGCCTCGATGATCTTCGCCCCGCGCTGCTGGACCGTTGTGATGAACTCGCCCTGGAGCCACGCCGCGTCGTCGATGACGTCGGTGGCCGGCGTGCCGTCGATGCGGGCGTTCTCGAAGTCGGGGAACTGCGTCGAGGAGTGGTTGCCCCAGATCGCCATGCCCGTGACCGATGTCACCGGCACCCCCGCCTTGCGCGCCAGCAGGCTCTGCGCCCGGTTCTGGTCGAGGCGCGTCATGGCGAACCAGCGGTCGTCGGGCACCTCGGGCGCGTGCGCGCGGGCGATGAGGCAGTTGGTGTTGCACGGGTTCCCCACCACGAGGACGCGCACGTCGGAGGCGGCGTGGGCGGCGATGGCCTCGCCCTGGGGGCCGAAGATGCCGCCGTTGATGGTCAGGAGGTCGTTGCGCTCCATGCCCGCCTTGCGGGGGATCGACCCCACGAGCAGGGCCCACGACGTGCCGTCGAAGGCGGTCTTGGCGTCGGACGTGGGCTCGATGCCGGCGAGGAGGGGGAAGGCGCAGTCGTCGAGCTCCATGACCACGCCCTGGAGCGCGCCCAGGGCGGGCTCGATCTCGAGGAGGCGCAGCACCACGGGCTGGTCGGGGCCGAACATCTGGCCCGACGCGATGCGGAAGAGGAGCGAGTAGCCGATCTGCCCGGCGGCGCCGGTGACGGTGACGTGGACGGGAGTTCTCGACGGGGTCATGGGCCGAGGCTACCGGCGCCCGGCCGTGCCCGGCCAGGCCCGGAGAGGTCGCCGGCGCGGGCGCGTGGCGACGCCACGGCCGCTCGGACCGGGGTCAGAGGCGGTCGACGACGGCGGCCGCGAATTCCGAGCACTTGACCTCGGTGGCGCCCTGCATCAGGCGGGCGAAGTCGTACGTCACGATCTTGTCGGCGATGGTCGCCTCGAGGGCCCGCACGATGTCGGTGGCGGTGTCGGTCCAACCGAGGTGCTCGAACATGAGCACCCCCGAAAGGATCACCGATCCCGGGTTGACCTTGTCGAGCCCGGCGTACTTGGGCGCCGTGCCGTGCGTCGCCTCGAAGATCCCGTGCCCGGTCACGTAGTTGATGTTGCCCCCCGGCGCGATGCCGATGCCGCCGACCTGGGCGGCCAGCGCGTCCGACAGGTAGTCGCCGTTCAGGTTGGTCGTGGCGATCACGTCGAAGTCCTCGGGCCGGGTGAGCACCTGTTGGAGGGTGATGTCGGCGATGGCGTCCTTGACGAGGAGCTTGCCGCCCGGGTCCCCGCCGCAGTCGTCCCATCCCACGGCGACGTCGGAGAACTCGTCCCGGACGAGGTCGTAGCCCCAGTTCCGGAAGGCCCCCTCGGTGAACTTCTGGATGTTGCCCTTGTGCACGAGCGTCACCGACCGGCGGCCCGTGCGCAGGGCGTACTCGATGGCGGCGCGCACCAGGCGCTTGGAGCCCATCTCCGAGATCGGCTTGATCCCGATGCCCGAGTTGGGCCGGATCTCCCAGCCCAGCTCGTCGGCCAGGAAGGCGGCCAGGCGGTCGGCCTCGGGCGTGCCGGCCTGGACCTCGAGCCCGGCGTAGACGTCCTCGGTGTTCTCCCGGAAGATCACCATGTCGACCTTCTCGGGGTGGCGCACCGGGGACGGCACGCCGGTGAACCAGCGCACCGGGCGCAGGCACACGTAGAGGTCGAGGATCTGGCGCAGCGCCACGTTGAGGGACCGGATCCCCCCGCCGATGGGCGTCGTGAGAGGCCCCTTGATCCCGATGAGGTGGTCGCGGAACGCCGTCACCGTGTCGTCGGGGAGCCAGTCGCCGGTCTCCTTGAAGGCCTTCTCCCCCGCCAGGACCTCCTTCCAGGCGACGGACCGCCCGTGCTTGGCGGCGGCGGCGTCGAAGACCAGGCGCGACGCCGGCCAGATGTCGACGCCGGTGCCGTCGCCCTCGATGAAGGGGATGATGGGATCGTCGGGGACCTGAAGGGCGCCGTCGGGGCCCATGGTGATGCGCTGTGCCATTCCTGCGAGCCTACCGGGGGTGGTGTGCACCCCACGAAGGCGTGGACGTCTAGGCGTTCGCCGACAGCCCCAGCGCGGCGTAGATCTCGCGGGTCGCGCTCGACCGGTTGAGCGTGTAGAAGTGCAGGCCCGGCGCGCCCGCCGCCAGCAGCTTCTCGCACAGCTCGGTGGCCAGGCCCACGCCCGTGCGGCGCACCTCGGCGTCGCCGCCGCGGGCGTCCGCCTCCTCGAGGCGGGCCACGGCCCACGCCGGGACCGCCGCGCCCATCTGGGCCATGCGGGGCACCGAGCGCAGCGCCGTCACGGGCATGATGCCGGGCAGGACGGGCTTGTCCACGCCGCGCGCCGCGAGGTCGTCGACCAGGCCGACGTACTCCTCGGCTTCGAAGAAGAACTGCGTGACCGCGAAGTCGGCCAGCTGCAGCTTGGCGGCCAGCATGTCGCGGTCGCCGGCCATGTCCGGCGACGCCGGATGGCCGGCGGGGTGGGCGGCGACGCCGATCGAGAACCCGCCGATGGCCCGGGCGAGCTCGACGAGCTCGATGGCGTGGAGGAGCTCGCCGGGGCCCGCCGAGGGGTCGGTCGGGGGGTCGCCCCCGAGGGCCATCAGGTTCTCCACGCCCGCCTTGCGGAAGGAGACGAGGATCTCGGCCAGCTCGAGCCGGGTGTGGGCCACGCACACGAGGTGGGCCATCGGGGTCAGGGTGGTGGTCCGCAGCATGCCCGCCACCAGGTCGTGCGTGCGCTGGCGCGACTCGCGGCCCCCGCGGTAGGTCACCGACACGAACGACGGGGCCAGGGGCTCGAGCTCGCGCAGGGTGCGCACCAGGGTGGCCTGTTCCTCGTCGTTCTTCGGCGGGAAGAATTCGAAGGAGTAGGTGCGACCGGCGGCGAGCAGGTCCGAGATCAGGGCCATGACCAGGGAATCCTACCGGAGCACCTCGTGATCGACCCCGGACGAGGGGAATTCCCCGTCCTCGGGACCATCGCCCCTGCCGGGGAGGGGTGGGACCCGGCAGGATGACCAGGAGGGAGCCGAATGAAGGAGGACCGGGTGGGCGAGGGCAGCGACGAGCGCGGGCGGCGGGTGGTCGTGGGCGTGGACCGGTCCTCGGCCGCCCGGGCCGCTCTGGCCGTGGCGGTGGAGGAGGCCCGGTTGCGCCATGCCACCGTGCACTGCGTCCACGCCTGGCAGTTCCCCGCCGAGGCCGCCCTGAGCACGACCTCGGGAACGCCCGTGCCCGCCGCCGAGATGAAGCAATGGGCGGAGGAGGTGCTCGACGACGCGCTGACGGCGGTCGGCGTGGGTGACGACGTCCCGGTGGTCCGCGACGTGCGCATCGGGCCGGCGGCCGCTGTCCTCGGCGAGGCCAGCAAGGGCGCCGAGCTCCTCGTGGTGGGCACCCGGGGCCACAACCGGCTCACGGGACTGTTCCTGGGCTCGGTGAGCCAGTACCTGGTGGTCCACGCCCCCTGCCCGGTGCTCGTCGTCCACGGCCCGCGGTCGGCGACGGACGAAGCCGCGGCGACCGGCCCGGCCGGCGCACCGGGCGCACCGGGCGCACCGGGTGGCGCCGTCACGCCGGGGCCGCGGGGAGTGCTCGAGCCGATCCCCGAGGAGGAGTGCCTGGCCCTGCTGGCCGGCCAGGAGGTCGGTCGGCTCGTCGTCGTGCGCCAGGGCGTGCCGCTGGTGTTCCCCGTCAACTACACCCTCGACGGCCGGACGTTGGCGGCCCGGACCGACCCCGGCACCAAGCTCGACTGGGCCACGCTGGGTCACGTGGCCGTGGAGGTCGACGTCATCGACCCGGCCAGCCATGCGGGGTGGAGCGTGGTCGTCCGGGGCATCGGGCGCGACATCACCGACGGGGTCGACGAGTGGTCCGGGCGGGTGCGGGCCCGGGACCTCGAGCCGTGGGCCGACGGGGAGAAGGAGCACTGGATTGCGGTGGCCTCGCCCGAGATCTCCGGCCGCCGGATCCGCCCGGAGGCGTCGGCGCCCGGCGCGCCGCGCGGCGGCTAGCGCCGAACGGGCGGCGGCTAGCGCCGAACGGGCGGCGGCTAGCGCCGAACGGGCGGCGGCTGGCGCCGAACGGGCGACGGCCCGCGGCAGGCCAGGCCCATCATGGCCGGGCGGCGCGCTCGGCGGCGCGCACGGCGTTGCGCAGGAGCATGGCCCGGGTCATGGGCCCCACGCCGCCGATGCGGGGGGTGATCCACCCCGCCACCTCGGCGACGGACTCGTCGACGTCGGAGAGCAGGCGGCGCCCCTCCCACGAGGTGCCCGCCCCCACCACGGCCGCACCGGGCTTGACCATGTCGGGCGTGACCAGTCCGGCCGACCCCGCCGCCGCCACCACGACGTCGCCGCGCCGCACGTGCGGGGCGATGTCGGGCACGCCGGTGTGCACCACCGTGACCGCGGCGTTGCACCCCGGGCGTTTCAGGGCGAGGAGCAGCGCCAGCGGGCGGCCGATGGTGATGCCGCGCCCGATGACCACCACGTGGCGCCCCTCCACCGGCACGTCGTAGGCGTGGAGGAGCTCGAGGATGCCCGCCGGCGTGCACGGCAGCGGTCCCGGCGCGCCCATGACGAGCCGGCCGAGGTTCACCGGGTGCAGGCCGTCGACGTCCTTGGCGTCGTCCACGGCCAGCAGGGCGGCCTCCTCGTCGAGCCCGGCCGGCAGCGGCAGCTGCACGAGGTAGGCGTGGACGGCGGGATCGGCGTTGAAGCCGGCGATCACCGCCTCGAGCTCGGCCTGGCCGGCGTCGGCGGGGAGCTGCGCGTGCACGGAGGCGATGCCCACCTCCTTGCAGTCGGCGTGCTTGAGCGCCACGTAGCGGGCGCTGGCGGGGTCGTCGCCGACGAGGATGGTGCCGAGTCCCGGCCGCACGCCCCCGGCTCGGAGCGCCGCCACGCGCTCGGTGATCTCGGCCCGGATGCGTGCCGCCAGAGCCTCCCCGTCGAGGACCGTGGCCGTCACGGCGGCGCCCTCAGTGCCGGAAGTGGCGCTCACCGGTGAGCACCATGGCGATGCCGTGCTCGTCGGCCGCGGCCACCACCTCGCCGTCGCGGACGGACCCGCCCGGCTGCACCACGGCGGCCACGCCCGCGGCCGCCAGGACGTCGAGGCCGTCGCGGAACGGGAAGAAGGCGTCGCTGGCCGCCGCCCCGCCCCGGGCCCGGCCGGCGGCCTTGCCCACGGCGATCTGGGCCGCCTCGACACGGCTCTGCTGCCCGGCCCCCACCCCGAGCGCCTGCCCGTGGGCGGCTACCACGATGGCGTTCGACGACGTCCGGGCGCACACCCGCCACGCCAGCTCGATGTCGCGCCACTGGTCGTCGGTCGGAGCCGCCTTGGTGGGCACCTGCCAGTCGGAGCGGCCCGCCAGGAGGCGGTCGGCGTCCTGGACGAGGAAGCCCCCGCCGAGGCTGCGCAGCTCGAGGCCGCCGGCGGTGTGCGGGGGCGCCTCGAGCAGCCGGGTGGCCTTGCGCCGGGCCACCAGCGCCTCGACGGCACCCGGGTCGAACGCCGGGGCCACGATCACGTCGGCCTGGGGGCCCTCGGCCACGACGTGCGCCACCTCGGCCGTGCACGGGCCCCCCAGGGCCACCACGCCGCCGAAGGCTGACACCGGGTCGCACGCCAGGGCGAGCCGGTAGGCCTCGGCCAGCGTGGGGGCGACGGCCGCCCCGCAGGGGTTGGCGTGCTTGATGATCGCCACCGCCGCCGGCGCGCCCGCCCCCAGCTCGCCCACGAGGCGCCAGGCCGCGTCGGCGTCGAAGAGGTTCAGGTACGACAGCGCCGTGCCGCCGTGCTGGACGACCCCGTCCCACCACGTCGGGCGGCCCTGCACCCGGTAGCGGGCGCCGCGCTGGTGGGGGTTCTCGCCGTAGCGCAGCTCCCCGGCCCGTTCGAGCGCCAGGTGCAGCGTGGGCGGCAGCAGCTCGGCCTCGCCGCCGGGACCGCCGGCGTCGAACCACTCGACGATGGCGGCGTCGTAGGCGGCCGTGTGGGCGAAGCCGGCACGGGCCAGCCGCCTGCGGGTGTCGGCCGACAGCGAGCCGGCGGCCCGCAGCTCCTCGAGCACGACCGGGTAGTCGGCCGGGTCGACGACGACGCCCACGTGGGCGTGGTTCTTGGCCGCGGCCCGGACCATGGTGGGCCCGCCCACGTCGATCAGCCCGATCGACGGGTCGGAGGAGAACGGGTAGAGGTTGCACACGACCAGGTCGATGGGGTCGATCTGCTGCGCGGCCAGGTCGGCGAGGTGGGCGGGGTCGGACCGGTCGGCGAGGATGCCCCCGTGCAC
>Ga0307374_10003571_pt1 | contig 26471 bp, 21 predicted proteins | sample OX3MG_FD_202532 | JGI IMG/M metagenome (GOLD analysis project Ga0307374, IMG submission 202532) | Soil microbial communities from Risofladan, Vaasa, Finland - OX-3 | ecosystem: Environmental > Terrestrial > Soil > Coastal area > Acid sulfate soil | place: Finland: Risofladan, Vaasa | collected...
ATCGCAAGACCGGCTGGACCCGGGTCTAGGCGGCCGGGGGCCACCGCTCATCGGGCTGCGGCTGGCGCTGCCCGATCGTCAGTATCCTCTGGCGCCCGGGGTCCATCGCCTCATAGGGCCGCACGACGGGTGTCCGCCAAGTAATGAAGTTCTGGCAGGCGGCGTCGGAGTCATTGGGGAACTGACGAACCGCCTCGGCGAGTGCCTGAGCATCGCCGAGGCCGATCCCGGAACTCACCCCGGTCTCCGGTCCGAAGAAGTGCGCCGAATCTCCGATCAGCAGGACACCCGGCTTCCACCATTCGTCGGCGCTAAGGAGCGCTGGCTCGTTGTAGCGCACCTGATCCATCGACGTGAGCCCGGAGATGCCCTTCTCCGATTCGGGCAGCAGGCGTACCCACATTTCCTTGATCGCGTCAAGACCCGGCGCAAGTGCCGCCTCGGCACCGACCTTTTCGATGCTGCGCCAGCCCGCCGAGCCCTGCGGCCAGCCGAGCGTGCCGATGTGGCCGCCGTCGGACATGTACGACATCGCGAACGAGACGCCGCCCGGCTCGGGGCTCATCCAGGTCAGCCCGGCCTCGGGGAGCGCGTCGATTTTCGCGTCAAGACCGGCCATCTGGCGGACAGGCGACCCTGTCCCGTCGCATGCAACGACCAGGTCGGCGGGGATCGTGCGACTTCCGCCGGGGCCCTCGGCCACCACGCCGACCACGCGGCCGAGCGGATCGTGGACGAGTTCGGTCACCGTGTGCTCGTACTCGACCGGAAGGTCGTGGGCCAGAGCGTCGAGGATGCGGCCGATTTGCACGCAGATGGCGACGGCACTGCCGTCGGGACGCGGGGCAATGTCCCACCCGGCGTTGCGGATCTCGTCGAGGATGCCGATCTCCTCGAAGGTCGGGAACCCCTGGAACCCGAGCATGTAGCCGCGCGGCACGAACGCCCCCGCCGGCATCCGTTCGAGCACGATTGGCTCCTCGCCGCGCAGCCGCAGCAGGCGCGCGAGGGTCAAGCCGACCATCCCCCCGCCGCAAATCACGATATCCATGTGTGCCCCTCGCCGTTATCGTCCACGTCGGTCACCGCCGGGCCTAATCTTGACGAACGAGCCGGACACGTGCCCGGGGAACGGATCGACCGCGACCCTACATGAGCTCGGGTGCGGCCCAGCCAACCGGCAGTTTGTCGCCGCCCGATGCTGTTCGATAGCCTGTGCCGCGCACTCAGCGTTCGAGCGAAGGAAGCTGCATGGCGCGATCCGTCCAGACGCAACTCGTGCACTCGGTCCCGCTGCCCGAGGGTGCGGAATCACCCATCGCGGCGTTCGTGAACGGCACCGAACGTACCGAGGGCAATGGCATCAGCGTGCGCGATGGCCGAATCTGGTTCGACGAGCCCCTGCGGATCCCACACGCGACCTCGTTCGGGGGCAAGCTCATGCTGACCTTCGGAATCGGCGTCTATGGTGACGTCAAGGGCGACACCCTGGATCTCGCGTTTCGCCGCAGCGGCCAGGCACAGTGGCTGACCGAGGTGCCGCTCAGCGCGACGCCGCCGTCGGGCGACTGAGCTCCAGGAGCGATTCCCGCCACGCCTGGGTGGGGGCCCAGCCATAGTCGGCCAGGCGCACGGGCAGGACGTTCAGGGACGCCTGGAGCGCATCCGCCATGCCACCGCCGAGTGAGAATGCCGCCAGGCGCGGCGGGACGCGGTCGGGGCGCGGCACGCCGGTCCCGGCACAGATGTGATGGATGATCGCTTCCTGGGTCGCCGGCTCGGGCTCGCTGGCGGCGTAGACGCCCGGCGGGGCAAACTGCGCGGCGCGGAGCGCTCGAGCCGCATCGGGCGAGCTGATCAACGGCATGAGATTCTGTCCGTCTCCGACGATGCGAAACTGTCGCCAGCGAACGGCGGCCACCAGGTCACCGAACAACCCGTCGGGTCCGTATGTCCAGCCGAGGCGCACGACACGGAGGCCGGGGCCCTCGAGTGCCTGTTCTGCGGCAAGTCCCCAGTGGCCCATCGCGATCGGATCCGCTTCGGTGTCCTCAGTGACCGGATGCGCACCGTGGCTGCCCCACGCGAGCACATGGGAGCCGACGACGATCGTCCGCGACCGGTCGCCGTGGGCGATCAGGTTGTCCGCGCCGCGCCATGCAAGCTGCGCGTCCTTGCGCACCCGTGTTCCACGCAGGGGCGTGCGGACGCGTGGCAGGCCGAGGTGCCACAGCACGTCCGCGGCATCGGCGTCGTCCTGCCACGCCCCGGGCGTCGACAGGTCGCCGTAGACCGGGTCGGCCCCGATCGCCTCCAGCCGCCGCATGGCGTCGCCTGTGCGCCCGAGCGCCCGCACGGTCTGGCCGTCTGCCCGCAGATCGGCGATCAGCTGGCGACCGACCACCCCGGTGCCCCCGGTCACAAAATGGGTTGCCACTGCACCTCCGGGCGACGTGCCGCCGACGTGGTCCGTTCCGCGGACGGCGACCCCCCGGTGCGTTGTCAGCCTCCGGCGACCGCCGGCAGGATCGTGACCTCTTGACCGTCCGTGGTCACAGTAGCGATCCCATCGCCAAAGCGGACGTCTTCGCCGGCGACAAACACATTGACGAAGCGACGCAGCTGACCGTCTTGGCAGACCCGGTCCCGGAATCCCGGGTAGGTCGACTCAAGCTGATCGATGAGCTCGCGGATCGTGCCGGGTTCGCAATCGACTGTGGCCGCCCCAGCGGTCAGGTTGCGCAGTGGCGAAGGGATCTTCACGGTGACGGGCATGTGGGTCCTCTCGCGTCAGGCGATGGTGGTTGCAAGGGTGGGCAGAGCCGAAGCGGCATCGGTTGCCGCCTCAAACGACGCGACGTCCGCGTCGATCTGGATCGCCGCGACGTGCGGGCTCACGGCGTCAAGGGTCTTGAGGCCGTCGCCGGTGATGTACAGGACCACGCGCTCCTCGGGATCGATCTCGCCACGATCGGCGAGCTTGCGCATGACTGCCGTGGTCACGCCGCCAGCGGTCTCGGTGAAGATGCCGGTTGTCTCGGCAAGCAGGCGGATTCCGTCAACGATCTCGTCGTCGGTCACGGCAGTGATGGACCCGCCGGTCGTCCGTGCGGTCTCCAATGCGAAGACGCCGTCGGCGGGGTTCCCGATGGCGAGGCTCTTGGCGATCGTGTCCGGGTGGACCGGTGAGACGAAGTCCCGACCGTGTTCCCATGCGGTGGCGACCGGGCCGCAGCCCGATGCTTGGGCACCGTCGAGCGTCGGCACGGCCCCGTCGCACAACCCGAGCTCGAGCAGGTCCTGGTAGCCGCGGTGAATCTTCGTGTACAGCGATCCCGAGGCGATTGGCACGATGCAGCGGTCGGGCAGCGTCCACCCCAGCTGCTCGGCGACCTCGTAGGCGAGCGTCTTTGAGCCTTCGCTGTAGTACGGACGCACGTTGACGTTCACGAAGGCCCACGGTCGGTCGGCAGCCAGCTCCCCGCACAGGCGATTGACATCGTCATATGTCCCGGCCACCGCGAGCAGCGTGGTGTCGAACACGGCCGTGGCGACAATCTTCTGCGCTTCCAGGTTGGACGGCACGAACACGTAGCTCTCGAGCCCCAGCGCAGAGGCGTGAGCGGCGACCGCATGGGCGAGGTTGCCCGTCGATGCGCAGGCGACGGTCGAGTAGCCCAGGCATTGGGCCGCCTGGAGCGCGACGCTCACGACACGGTCCTTGAAGCTGTGGGTCGGGTTGGCGGTTTCGTTCTTGACCCACACGTTGCGGAGCCCAAGCCGTTGTGCCAACCGCGGCGCCCGCACGAGCGGGGTCAGGCCTGCGCTCAGCCCGAGCGTTGGATCATGCGGTGCGCACGGCAGCAGGTCGCGATATCGCCACAGGTTGAGCGGCCCTTGGGCGATGCGCTCGCGGGTCACGGTCGCGGCAAGGCGCTCGCGGTCATATTCGACCTCCAACGGGCCGAAACAGTACTCACACACATAGGCGGCGATCAACCCGGTGCGATGTCCACATTCCTTACAGTGCAAACCGGTGGCACAACCACCGAACTCCCCGTCGGTCCCGCTCATCGCATCTGCCCTCGTCGTCGTATCTGGATACAAAAAAACGCCCCTCGCTGGATTCTGCGAAAGGCGATCCGAATACGACCGGTGGCTTTCGCATCTCCCCGGCGATCTACCGGTTGGAATTGGCACCTGGCGCACAAGCGCTGGTTGCCGCGGCTTCAAAGGGCCAAATCCCTCCACCGCTCTAGATGCTGTGACTGAATTTACACACCGACCCGGACGCCTGTCAATCGACGGGTACGGTTGGTCGATCCGTGAGGGTCGGCTGTCAGTTATGCGCTGTCGCCGGCTTGCAACAGGTCTGCGACGGACCCTCAAAAGCACCCGCAATCCGGGAGGAACGCGGGTAATTACATCTAAGATGTAACTCCGTGAACGACGATCAACCCACGGCGTCCTTTCCGCGGCTTCCGTATCCATCGGCCGCGGACGCGGCCGCCACCCAGCCGACGCCTCCCGAGCCCACCCCGCCTGAGCCCGACGACCCGCCCAAGGGATGGCGCGCTCGCCGACGTGCCGCACGCGCGCGTGACGCCGCAGCGGAGTCGCTGCTGCTCGGACCCCCGCCCGTGCCGGCGCCGCCCGCCGAGCTCCTCGGGTCCAGTACGGACGTCGGCACCGACCTTCCGGGACCGATGGACGTGCCGGAGTCCCTGGCCTCGTCCACGCGTGGCCTGCGTCGCCAGCGACGTCGGCTGCTCAACAACCGTGATCAGATGATCTTCCATCTGGGCGGGCTCGCCTACGAGCTGCACCTGCTCGATGAACTGAGCGCCCCGGTCGCGCAGCACCGGGCCGGATTGATCTACGAGCTCGATACGACCGTACTTGCCATCGACGCGCAGCTGGCCGCGCGCGGCTCGACCAAGCCATCCGAACAGCGCCTGCCCATCGTGGTCGGTGCGTGCCGGACCTGCCACACCCTGTTTGTTGCGGAAGCGCGCTATTGCATGAAATGCGGCGCCGAGCTGGCGCCGGCCGAGGATCGTGAGCCGACCCCATGACCGACCCACCGGAACCGAACGAGCCACCCGAGGCTCCACCGCTCAACACGCCGCATTGCCGGGAATGCGACGCGCCGCTCGACCCGAACCAACGCTACTGCCTGCAGTGCGGTGCGCCAACCGCCAAGGCGCCGCGCCTGGCGACCGGCAAGGGTGCGCGCCTCGTCGCGCTCGCATTGGTGCTGCTGGCGCTCGGGACCGGGTTCCTTGCCGTCGCGGTCACCAAGCAGGGCAACGGTTCCTCGACGTCCAAGCCGGTCGGGTCCACCGGTACAGGATCGACGACTGGGACAGGCCCGACGACCGGCACGGGCACCGGCTCCGGCTTCGAGACGGTGACGTCGGGTACGACGCCGACCACCTCGACACCCGCGACGTCCACGCCGACGACATCGACACCCGCGACGTCCACGCCGACCACATCGACACCGACCACGTCCACGACCCCGAAGACATCGACGACCGCAAGCTGGCCGGCGGGCACGCAGGCCTACACGGTCGTCCTGGCGTCGGCGACGAGCCAGTCGACCGCGGACTCCATTGCCACGAAGGCAACGGCCGACGGGTTGAGCGCCGGTGTGCTCTACAGCAGCGCATACGCCACCCTCATCCCGGGGTACTGGGTCGTGTTTTCCGGCCAGTATTCAACCTCCTCGGCCGCACAGGCCGCAGCCTCGAGCGCCCAGGCGAACTTCCCGGGCGCCAACGTGCGCTTCATTCCCGCCGCCTCGTAACCCGCGTCGCCTGGGCGCGCGGCAGTAGAGTCTTGCGGCGATGAGTACTGACCGCACCGACCCCGTGATGCCGATCGCCGTCGGTGTGGACGTTGGGGGCACCTTCACCGACGCGACGCTCGTCCACGCCGGCACGATCTACACGGTCAAGGTTCCCACCACCCGCGAGGATCACGGACGCGGGGTCATGGACGCCGTGGGCGCCGTGATCGGTGCTGCGGGTGTGGGCGCACACCATGTCGCGCGCATCGCGCACGGGATGACGGTCGGCACCAACGCGCTCTTGGAAGGCACGCTGGCCCGCACGGCGCTGGTCGCGACGCGCGGGTTCGGCGACGTGCTCGAGCTGCGCCGGCAGGACCGCGCGGATCTCTACAGGCTGTCCGCCGCGCATCCGGCACCGGTCGTTCCCCACAGCTTGGTGGTGGAGGCCGCCGAGCGCTGCGGTCCGGATGGACCGATCGTTGCGCTGGACCCTGAGGAGGCCCAGAGGGTCGCAGACGCAGTGCGGGCACTGGGGGTCGAGGCTGTCGCCATTTGCCTGTTGTTCTCGTTTCGGTACCCGCGGCACGAGCAGGACCTCGCCGCCGCCCTCGCCACGGCGGTCCCCGGCGTCCACGTGAGCCTGTCGTCGGAGGTGCTCGCGGAAATACGTGAATACGAGCGCGCCGCTACGACGGCCGTCGACGCTGCCCTGACGCCACTACTTGGCAGCTATCTCGCCCGCTTGGCCGAACGGACGGGCGCCGCCGGACTGCCGGCACCCGAGGTGATGCAGTCCAATGGGGGTCTGATCGACCTCGTCACCGCGACACGCCACGCCTCGCGCACCGTCCTGTCGGGCCCGGCGGCAGGCGTCATCGGCGCGGCATTGTGGGCCCGGGCCGAACGGATCGCCCACGCCCTGAGCTTCGATATGGGCGGGACGTCGTGCGACGTCGCGCTGATCTCCCACGGGGAGCCTGGCCGTAGCGCCGGGACTCAGATCAACGGGCACCCGCTGCACCTGCCCATGCTGGACATCCAGACGGTGTCGGCCGGCGGCGGGAGTATCGCATGGGCCGACAGCGGTGGCGCGCTGCGGGTCGGACCGCAATCGGCCGGAGCCCGCCCGGGGCCCGCGGCCTACGGCCACGGTGGGACGGCGCCAACGGTGACCGACGCACAGGTGGTGCTCGGACGGGTCGGATCGGTCGGAACCCCCGGGCGCGAGACGCCCCTCGACACGGAGCTCGCCGCCCGCGCGGTCGACGGGCTCGCCGGGCGGCTTGGACTTGGCCGGGCGCTGTGTGCGGAGGGCATCATCCGCGTTGCCAACCACGAAATGGCACGCGCGCTGCGGATCGTCAGCGTCGAGCGCGGTGTCCATCCCGCCGGGGCGACCCTGGTGGCGTTCGGGGGCGCGGGTCCGCTGCATGCCTGCGAGGTCGCGGATCTCCTCGGTATTGGTCGGGTCATCGCCCCGGCCTGCGCGGGCGTGCTCGCAGCGCTCGGAACACTGATCGCAGGTGAACGCCGCGACTGGGTGCAGACCGTGCTGCTGGAGTTGATCGACAGCGCCGGTCTTGCCGCCGCGCTCGCCCCGCTGTTGGAGCGGGCGAGCGCGGTCCTTCCGGGTGCATCGATCGAGGTCTCGGCGGACTGCCGCTTTGTGGGTCAGGCGCATGCCCTGACCGTTGCCTGGCCCGGGCACGTCGACGCAGGAGTGTTGGCGACGGCGTTTCGCGATGCCCACACCGCGCGTTACGGCGACGCCGATGCACATGCGCCGATCGAGGTGGTCTCGCTGCGCGTGGCTGCCGCGCGCCCTGGTGCGGTGCCGGAGATCGACACCGGTGCCGTGGGCGCGCCCATCGCCGGGCCGACGGCCATCGATATGGCCGGCGCGACCCTGTGGGTGCCCGACGACTGGACCAGCCGCGCCTGCGCGGACGACAGCCACGACATCCGGCGTGACGGGACGGCGGCGGCATGGACCCGATAACCCTTCAGGTGATGGCGAGCGCGATGCGCACGGTGGCCGAGGAGATGGAGGCCGCGCTCGTGCGCAGTGCCTTCTCCCCGAACATCACCGAGCGCCGCGATTGCAGCACCGCCATCTGCGATACCGACGGCCGGATGATCGCCCAGTCGGCATCGATTCCCGTGCATCTCGGGGCCATGCCCGACGCGGTGCGGGCGGTCATCGCCGCCAAACCGGATCCCGGTGACGTTTGGATCCTGAACGATCCGTTCACCGGAGGAACACATCTGCCGGACCTCACCCTGGTGAGTCCGCTCCACGTGGATGACGTGCGCGTCGGATACGCGGTCTCGCGGGCCCACCACGCGGACGTCGGTGGCATCGCCCCCGGTTCGATGCCGGCAGGCACGCGTGAGCTGTTCCAGGAGGGGCTCATCCTGCCCCCGGTTCGCCTAGTCGCCGCCGGCGTCGTGCGGCAGGACATCATCCAGATCATCCTTGCCAATTCGCGCACGCCCCGCGAGCGCGCAGGTGACCTGCGGGCCCAGATCGCCGCCCATCGGCTCGCCGAGGCACGCATGACCGAGCTTGTGGAGCGCTGGGGCCGGGCGCAGATCGCGGAGGGGTGCACGGCATTGCTGGCCTATGCCGAGCGCCGCACGCGCGCCGCCCTGGCGTGCATTCCCGACGGGACATACCGGGCCGAGGAACTGCTCGAAGGCGACGGGGTCACCGACGAGCCCCTCGCGCTGCGGGTGGCTGTCACGGTCGTCGGGGACCGGCTGACGGCCGACTTCGCCGGTACCGATCCGGCCGGGCCCGGCAACTGCAACTGCCCGCTGGCCGTCACCCGTTCGGCGGTGTACTTCGTGGTCCGCTGCGTGACCGACCCGGACATTCCGGCCTCATCGGGGGCGTTTGCGCCCGTCACGGTGTCGGCCCCGGACGGGTGTCTGGTCAACGCGCGGTTCCCTGCGGCGGTCGCCGGCGGCAACGTCGAGACATCCAGCCGCATCGTTGACGCGGTCTTCGCCGCGTTGGGGCAGGCCATCCCCGTACCGGCCCAGGGCCAGGGCACAATGAACAACCTGACCATCGGGGCGCCGGGATTCACCTACTACGAAACGCTGGGCGGCGGTCAAGGGGCGAGCCCTGAGGCCGACGGGCCGTCGGCCGTGCATGTCGCCATGAGCAATACCCTCAACACGCCAGTCGAGGCACTGGAGGTTGCGTACCCGATTCGGGTGGAGCGCTACGCGATCCGCCGCCGGACGGGGGGTGCGGGCACCCACACCGGCGGAGATGGCGTGGAACGGACCATGCGCGTGCTCGTCGACGCGGAGGTGAGCGTGATCTCGGAGCGCCGTCTGACGGCGCCGCGCGGCGCCGCGGGAGGCGCCGATGGGCAGCCGGGCGCGAACCGTCTCAACGGCGCCGGCCTGCCAGCCAAGTGGCGTGGCCGCGTGGCCGCCGGCGATCTGATCGAAATCGCGACCCCAGGCGGTGGCGGTTGGGGGCCTGTCCCCTCACCGACCGACCGCCCCGGTGCCGGGCCGGCCCCGTGAGCGGTCGCGGGTAATCCTAGGCGGGCGCGTTGGCCTCGCGGACGAGCGTCCACACGGAGTAACCGCACGCCTGGCAGTGGCCCTGATCGGGTGCACCGTCGCGACGCACACCGTCGCAGTGCGCCCACGCGCCACACCGGCCGTCCTCTTCCCATGTCGACGCCTCGCAACTGGGGCATGCCGACGGGAGATACCTCGCACTGGTTACCTGGAGCGATTCCCAGCAGAACCGACACGCATAGACACTCTTGCGTGAGAGCCTCATCCGGTGGGCGACGGCGCGGCCTTCGGCAGCAGCTCGGGCGGGATGGAGCGTGGCCATTGGGTAACCCCCTAATGCGTGACAATCGTTACGATCGCACTCTGGGGAGATTGTAGCGATTGCTACGAATGATGCAAGCAGCGTTCCGCGCACGGCCCACCGCAACACGTCTGTTCAGACTGCTCCGCCGGGGGCGGTTCAGCCGTAGGCGATATCCCGGCCCACGAGGACGATTACCCCGGCGTTTCCCGCTTGCGATGCCGGAAGCAGGGTCAGCGACGTGACATGTCCGGCCGCGACCCCGAGGGCCGTCGCAACGCCGCAGGCGGCATCTAGATCGGACTTGGTGACGTACTGGATCGAGCTTACGGCCGCATTGGAGACCCCGGTCGGGGCGTTGCCGACCGTGCCAAGCGTGTAGCCGACCGATGAGAGCTTGGGTCCGACGACCTTGCCGGCGGCACCGACGACGCCGCTGCCGTTGTACACCGAGACGGTGGTGGCGGACGGGCTGGAGACCGGCGTGGCGTTCGCACAGGTCAACGCGGCGGCAGGCCTGGTGGTCGTCGTCCTCCCGGTCGACGTCGCGGTGTGGGTCGTGGCCGTATGGGTCGTCGGTTTTGCGGAGGCGCTGGCCTTGGAAGATGAGCTGTTGCGCGCGACGACGGCCCAGCCGACACCGGCCACGATCAGGGCGCCGACAACGCCGGCAACGATGATCTGGATACGTCGGCTGGCGATCGGCTGTCGCCCTCCCTCGCCACTGGCCGGCTTGGACTCCGAGAGCCCCGAGAGCGTCTTGAGGCGCTGCAGCGAGGGGTCGTATGCGGTCAATCCGGCCGAGGCGATCTGCTGCTCGAGACGGCGGATCTGGCGTCCGTGGCGGAAGGATTGGACGACCAGCGCGAGCGCTAGAAAGATCGCGATGATCGCCGCAGAGGGCGTGAGGAGATTCAACCAGCTCACGGTCGGCGAGGTTATCAGGCCGATCGGCGGACACCGTGCGCGGCGGTCGCGCCGCCGCCGCACCGTGTCCGGGCCGAATCATCCCGGCGTGACGCGGTACGCGTCGAACACGCTCTCCACGTTGCGCAGCGCACTCACGACGCCCTTGAGGCTGCCGATGTCCCCCACATCGACCACGAACCTGTCGTGGACCATCTGGTTCTCCATGTGGCAATTTGCAGAGACGATGTTGACGCCGGATTCGGCGAAGCTGCGCGAGAGATCTTCGAGGAGTCGCGGCCGGTCCCAGGCGTCGATTGCGATCTCTACCCGAAATCCATGACGGTTGGCACCTCCCCAGGACACCGGGGTGAATCGGTCGGGGTTCTTCAGCAGTGCCCGGGCGTTCGGGCAATCGGCGCGGTGGATCGTGATGCCGCGCCCGAGCGAGATGTAGCCAAGGATGCCGTCGCCAGGGACCGGCTTACAGCACTTGGCCAGGCGGACCAGGACGTCGCTGAGCCCCTCGACCTCAATACCCATGTCGCCGGAGGCCTGGGCCACGACCGCGCGGCGACCACGTGGTGCGGCGGTCGTCTGGCGCTCGTCGGAGACGGCCTCACCGGCCTTCAGTCGGGCCAGGATCTTGTTGACGACCGTCTGGACCGAGGTCTTGCCGCTGCCGATCGAGATGTAGAAGTCCTCCGCCTTGCGGAAGCCCATCTCTCGAATGACCTCCAGCAGCAACGGGGATCCGGCCACGCGCTGGCTGGGTAGCCCGGCCTTGCGCAGCTGCTCCTGCAGGGCGTCGCGACCCTGATGCTCGGCGTCTTCGCGCTGTTCCTTGCGGAAGAACGCCCGGATCTTCGAGCGGGCCTTGGTCGAGGCGACCAGCTTGAGCCAGTCTCGCGACGGACCCCGGGGCTGGCTCGAGGTCAGGATCTCGACGAACTCGCCGGAACTCAAGCGGTAGGTCAGCGGAACGATCCGTCCGTTCACCTTCGCGCCGACGCACCGGTGTCCGACGTCGGTGTGGACGTCATAGGCGAAGTCGATCGGCGTCGCACCGGCGGGCAGGTTGCGCAGTTCGCCCTTGGGAGTGAACACGAAGACCTCGTCCCCGTAGAGATCCCGGCGCAGCGATTCCAGGAACTCCGATGGGTCGGTCGTGTCCTGCTGCCAGTCCATCATCCCGTTGAGCCACGTGTAGTCGCCGCCCGAGTCGGGTCGGCCGCCCTTGTAGAGCCAGTGGGCCGCAACGCCGAACTCAGCCGTGCGATGCATGTCGTGGGTGCGGATCTGGATCTCCAGTGGCTGGCCCTCGGGCCCCACGACGGTCGTGTGCAGCGACTGGTACATGTTGGGCTTGGGGACCGCGATGTAGTCCTTGAAGCGTCCGGGCATCGGCTTCCACAGAGAATGGATAATCCCCACCGTGCCGTAGCAATCCCGCACGGACTCCACGAGCACCCGCATCGCGGTGAGATCGTAGATCTCGTTGAATTCCTTACCCTTGCGGGTCATCTTTTCGTAGATCGAGTAGAAGTGCTTGGCGCGCCCGGTGATCTCTGCGGTGATGGCGACCGCCCGCAGTTCACCCGACAGATACGCGCCCGCTTCGGCGACATACGACTCGCGATCGGCCCGCCGCTGGTTGACCATCTGCTGGATCTCGGAATACCGGCGCGGGTGGAGCGCCGCGAACGCGAGGTCCTCCAGCTCCCACTTCAGCGATTGGATACCCAGCCGATGCGCAAGCGGTGCGTAGACCTCGAGCGTTTCACGCGCCTTCTGGATCTGCTTTTGCTTGGTCATGTAGGCCAGCGTGCGCATGTTGTGCAGACGGTCGGCCAACTTGACGATCAGCACCCGGATGTCGCCGGACATCGAGACGATCAGCTTGCGGTAGTTCTCGGCCTGATGCTCTTCCTTGGAATCGAAGTGGATCTTCGACAACTTCGTGACCCCGTCGACGATCGTCGAGACATCCGCGCCGAACTCCCGCTCGATATCGGCGAGCGTCGCGCCCGTGTCCTCGACGGTGTCGTGTAGGAGGGCGGCGATGACCGAGACATCGTCCATGCCCACGTCCACGACGATGCGGGCGCATCCGACCGGGTGGATGATGTATGGCTCCCCGGAATGACGTACCTGGCCGCCGTGGTGCTCTTGGGCAAACAGCATCGCCCGCGTGATCGTGGTCACATCGGCGTCCGGATGCCGGTCTCGCAGGTCGCGCAGTAGCTCGTCGAACTGCGGCGCCAAGTGCGGCTGCGGGAGCGTCGCGTCGATGTCGGACGGGGTGTTCATCGGCTACACGGTACTCCGTTGGGCGGCGGCACTACAGCACATCCTGCTCGGGGCCTGGGATCGGAAGCATGTCGTAGTGCGGCGCGAACAGGTCGAGCGTCAGGGCGCGATCGAGGTAGGCGGTCGCCTGGGCGAGCCGCTCGGTGGCCGCAACGACGCGCTCGGCGTGCTCGAGCGGCCTCCGCTGTGCCGGCTGCAGGATGCGGATCCCCGCGGCGTCACACGCGATGAGCCCAAGCTCGACGAACGCGCCCAGGGCGTCTGCAACGGCGTCGGGGTGTCGGATCACCCCGTCGCCCCCCAGGAGGGCGCGCTCGCACGCGGCATCCCACCCCCAGGCTGGGTGCGCGGCAAGGTCCCGCCAGATCTGCTGGGCCAGCGGGCGCAGGTCCCAGCGCTCGGCGGCGATCAGGCGGGCGAACTCCACCTCATGGTCGGTCCACGCCAGATGCACGAAGCGTCCGGCTGCGCGGGCACGCAGCCACCCCGCCTGGCCGGCATCCTGCGGCGGGTCGAGAACCACCAGATGCGCCTCCTCGGGGAGGGCGATCTGCGCGAGCGTGGCATAGTCGACGACCGCGATGCTGGCGCGCCGAGCGGCCTGGGCCATCCGCTCGGCGGCCGGGGCGGCCGCACAGCGCACGCCGCCGAGGACCGCGAGCTCGACACCGAGCCGTTGCGGATGCAGCACGTCATCGAGCATGCTGCGTCGGCGCGGAACGTCGGCGACGATCACCACGACGCCGGCGTCGGCACCGGCCAGTGCGGCGATTCGCACAAGGGCGGTCCCATAGGCGCGCTGGTCGTCGATTGCCAGCGGTGGCCCGGTGACGTGCGGGAGCCCCGGCTCCGCGACCGCTGACGCGATGCCGGCGCGGACCTTCGTGAGGGTGATCCGCTGGGTGCAGGCCAGATCGCAGGCCGGCGCGCAGGTCGTGCCTGCCAACGCGGGGGCCCGCACGACGTCGAGGCGTTCGATACTCACGCGCGGACCGACCAAACCCTGGTAGCGCTCGATGCCCAGGGCGACATGGGCGTCCACGCGTTCACCGTCGGCGATGTCCCGGGCGCGATGGCCATGGCCGAAGCCCACTGCACGCAGGTGCGCACCGCCGCACTGCAGGCGCACGTTCAGGTGGCGTCCGGCCGTGCCCATCGTTCCAGCGGCGGTTGCGGTGCATGCGGGCATCAACAGGCGCGGCTGCGGGTTGCCTCTGCCGTACGGCGCCAGGGCCTCGAACGCCTCGGCGGTTTCCAGTGTGAGCTCGCGCGCTCCGACGACCGCGTCGATCGGTCGGATCCGTGCGCGTTCGAGGACTGGCCCGAGGGAGGCTGCGGCGCCCAGGAACTCCTCCCGGAACGGGGCGACCTGATCGACGGGCAACTGCAGCCCGACTGCGCCCGCATGTCCTCCCCACCGACTTAGGCGTCCCGAGGCCCGACCGACCAGATCGTGAAGGTCTAAGCCGGCCAGGCTGCGCCCTGATCCCTTGGCGAGGTCCTCGTCGCGGGTCAACACGAGGGCCGGGCGGTCGAAGTGGTCCACCAGGCGCGACGCGACGATGCCGATGACTCCTTCGTGCCATCCGTCCCCGATGGCGACGATCGCGTTGGCATCACGGATCTCCGGCGGCGAGGCTTCGATCTGAGCAATGGCCTCGGCGGTGATCGCCTGCTCGACCTCGCGGCGTTGGGCGTTGAGCTCCCAGAGCTCGTCGGCGATGGCGCGCGCCCGGTCGAAATCGTCTTCCAGGAGCAGCGCCAGCGCGTCCTCGGGATGCCGCAGGCGCCCGGCGGCATTGATCACCGGTGCGAGGCTGTAGCCCAGGGCACGGGCATCCAATGTGCGGGGGTCGATACCCGCCGCGTGGCAGAGCGCCCGAATTCCGGCGCGCGGGGATGTGCGCATCTCGGCGATGCCGCGGATCACCAGACGCCGGTTTTGCCCGACCAGGGGCACGGCGTCGGCGACCGTCGCCAGCGCGACCAAGTCGAGCTCCCGGTCCGGGTCGGGCCAAACCAACTGGGGACCGAGCCGCTCCGCGAGCGCTCGGACGACCGCGAACACCACGCCAGCCGCCGCGGGGGCGTCATCCGGGGCTTGCCCGAGGACGGGGTTGGCGATCAGGCCCGGCGGGCGAACGCCGCCGGCCAGATGGTGATCCAGGACGACCGGTTCGATGCCGAGCTCGACGGCACGCGTCAGGGCATCGACCGCTGAGGTGCCGCAATCCACGCAGACCAGCACGGCGACCCCGTCGTCAGCGAGCCGCTCGACCGTCTCGAGACGAATGCCGTATCCGTCGGTAAACCGGCTGGGGAGGTAGGTCACCACGTCGGCACCGGCGGCGCGCAGTGGACGGGCAAGCACCGCCGTCGAGCAGACGCCGTCGCAATCGTAATCGCCGTGGATGGCGATCCGTGCGCCGCGATCGAGCGCGAGGATCAGCCGATCGGCGATCTCGGCGACCCCATGGAGCGTCTCCGGCGGGTCGAGGGGCCCGTCAGCGTCGATAAACGCTCGCGCGAGCTCCGGGGTATCGAGTCCACGTCGCGCAAGTGTCCAGGCGAGCGCTTCGGGGATCTCGAGCGTGTCCCGAAGGGTGCACACGGTGACGTAGGGCACCCGGCGAGCGGTCCACGCCACTACCACTTCCCCGAGCGCAAGATGCCCACGATCAGCCATGCGATCAGGCAAAACCCGAAGAAGCCGGGCACGATGGCCATGAGCGCGAACCCGCCGAGGGAGAGTCCGGTGTGCAGCAAAGCGCCGATGATCGACGACGACACCATCAGTCCGAACGCCAGCATCCCGAGCACCAGTCGGTTCATCGCGCGCTCGATGCGCTCGGCAGACTGCGGCAGGTCGTCGACGTGGATGCCGACGGCGAAGTCGCCCTCGGTCAGCTCGCTCAGCAGCTCGCCAACCTGCAGCGGGAACTCGCGTGCGACGCGCACCCCTCGCTCGAGGTCGTGGCGCGCACGCTCTGCCACCCGATCCGGGCGCAGCCGCTCGGCCATCAACCGGCGGGCATAGGGGCGGGCGGATTCGAAGACGTTGAACTCCGGGGACAGCTGCAGCGCGACCCCGGCGAGTGTCGCGAGGGTCTTGTCGAGCATCACCCAGCGCGTCGGCAGCGTGAGCTGCAGCCGGTACACGGTCTGGAAGATCTCCGAGAGCATGGCGCGCGCGTCGATCTCCCCCATCGCCTGCCCGCTGTAGCGCTGCAGCACGACGGCAAGCTGATCGGCGAGTTCCTGCTCACGATGGCGCGGATACCGGAGCCCGAGGTCGCGCAGCCGTCGCGGCAGGCCGTCCGCGTTCAGGTCCAGAACGTCGATCAGCAGCCCGACCGCCGCCTCCCGGTCCCGCTGCGAGAGCGCCCCGACCATGCCGAAGTCGACGAGCCCGATGTCATCGGGCCCCTGGATCAGGATGTTGGCCTGGTGCGGATCGGCGTGGAAGAAGCCGTGGACGAACACCATTTGCATCCAGGTCTCCGCGAGGCGCGTCGCCAGCCGGCGTCGGTCCTCCTCGCTCCACCCCTCGAGCTCGAGCTGGGCAAGCGACGATCCCTGGACCCGTTCCATGACCAACACCCGGCCGGTCGTATACCGCCAGAACACCTTGGGCACATCGACATGCGGATCCTGGCCGAAGTTGCGCCGAAACGTGTCCGCGTTGTGCGCTTCCACCCCGTAGTCGAGCTCGCGGCGGATCGAGCTCGAGAACTCGTCGACCAACCCCACCAGGTCGATGAACGACAGGCGCCCCACCCGGTCCTTGAGCACGCGCGCCAGCTGGTAGAGCAGCTGGATGTCGGCGTTGATCTGGCGCTCGGCGTCGGGGCGCTGGACCTTGACGACGACCTCGTCGCCGCTGGGCAGGCGCGCGCGATGAACCTGGCCGATCGACGCCGCCGCGATGGGCAGCTCGTCGAACTCGATGAAGACCTGCTCGATCGTCAGGCCCAGCTCGCCTTCCACCACCGTGCGGATGTTCGCGAATGATTCCGGCCGAGCACGATCCTGCAACTGGCGCAGCTCGTCGACGATGTCGGCTGGAACGATGTCCGGACGGGTCGACAGCAACTGGCCGAACTTGACGAACGTCGGACCGAGTTCGTCAAGCATGTCGCGCAGCCGGCGCCCGCGCGTGCCAGGGACCTCGGGTGCGTCTGCTGCGGCCCTGCGGGAGGACCTCCCGAGCAGTTGGCCGAAGCCGTAGCGCGCGGCGACGTGAGCTATCTCACGGACGCGTGCGAGGTTTTGGCGCCGCTCAGAGGTCATCGCAGTCCGAGCGTACCAGGGGCACTCCCCTGGTCCGCTCGGCTTGCGGGGCCTATCCGGTCACCACGTAATAGCTGCCGCTGACTGCGAACGGACCCGGCCCGTCCGAGGAGAGGCTCAGCGTGAACCCGTCGGGCCGGTTCGGGTCGGCATCCTCCTGGAGCACCGACAGTCCGGCGGTGGAACAGTTCAGCACGGCGTCCACCACCAGCACCAGCGTGCCCGGAGCGTGGTGGGGTCCGTCGCCGATCGCCCACCCGAGGATCGGTCGGGCCAGCGCTGATCGAAACCGGACACGTGTAAATGCCCCGTCGCCTGTCGCGACGGCGCTGCCGCCGACGGCGAAGCGACCCGCGGTCTGGCGGTTCTGAGCGGAGGCGTCGAGTCGCGGAAGCAGCCGCGCCTGCGGCGCCCCGGCAGAGCCGCCGACGGCGCCGGTCGCCACGGCGGTGGCTCCGACGAGTTCGGCCGGCCCCGCGGCGGTCTGGGGTGCGCCCTGCCCGGTCGACATCGGCAGATCGCCGAAGCTGGTGTTCGCCGGTGGCGTGACCCACCAGGCATCATCGCCGTGCGGCTGGGCGGTCGGCGTGGCATCCCACCAGTCCGCCTCAGCTGGGGCGCCGGCGACCGCCGGGCGCTGGATACCCGACGGATCGGCGCTCGGCAGGGACCGCGCGTCAGGAACCGCCGTGGGCTCGGGCACGACGCTTGCTGCCTCAGCTGCCCACCAATCGTCCGAGCCGATCTCGGCGCCGCGCGCCGCGGTATCGATCGTGGTCGCCGCGTCGCCCGAACGGGTCGGGTCGGGTTCCGGCGCACCGGGACCCCAGACCCGCTCACCGGTGGTCGAAGCCTGCGGGGGCCACGTGTCGGTGGCGTCCGCACTGGTCGCGCTAACGCGGGGCTCCGCGCCGGCAGTTGCGGGCTCGCTGACCGGGCCGATTTCCCAGAAACTGGGATCGGTGCTGGGTGTCGTCGGCTGGGCCGGCTGACCGAGCGAGTCGACCCCGTCGCCAAAGGACGTATACGGTGGCTCGGCGATGGTGCCCGTCGGGGGCTCCATGGCGCCGGTAAACGACACCGGTGGTGACATCGCCGGGGCCGGATACGGGGCCCCGAGCACGATCGTCTCGGCGGCCGCGTCCGTGCCGGACGGCTCACCCGGGCCGTGGGCGTGATCGTTTGCGTCGACGGGCTCCTCGGTCCGCGCGGCTGCGATCTCCGCCCACTGGCCGAAGCCGGGCTCGGGCGGGTCGGGTGCCGGGACGGGAATCAGATCGGCGCTCTCCCACGCCTCGAGGTCGCCCGGAAGCGGCCATCCCGGACGGGTGATGAGCTCGTCGTCGTGCGCGGCGGGCGTGTGGGCCACGGGCGGCGTCGCGATCTCGGGCGCCGTTTCGTGCGCCAGTTCCTGCGTTTCGGGGACGTGCGGCAACCGCATCGACTCCCAGTTCGGCTCGTCGGCAGCTGCGATCGTGGGCCCGAAGATGGCGTCGTCGGAGGGCGATTTCGCCGGAGCGGGCGTCGGCGCGTCGGTCGCGGCCGTTTCGACGATGGCCACCGCGGGGATCACACCGGTGGTCGCGGCGTCGCCGCCGACCCGCGCGTGCTTGCGGGCACCGCGGCGGCGGCTCGACATGAATCCCTTGAAGCGATCGTCAAACTCGTCCTCGTTGGGAATCTGGGCGGTTGCGACGCGCGCGTCGCGATGGCGACGGAACCAGATCATGGCCAGCAGCACCATCAGGGCAGCCGGCGCGACGATGAGTTCGGCGCTCAGTGGGGTCATGACCGCCTCATCTTCCACTCGTCACCCCGGATGATCCGCATGGTCGCATTGGCCCCATCGTGGATCTCACAATACCTCTGCGCGCGGCGCATCTGGGATGTCCCTCGGAGTTCGGCGCACGAGCGCTTGGAAACTGACTGAGTGGCAACCATTCTAGATCTCCACCACGTAGTGACCATCCACCCGAACCGGTCCGTCGCCGAGTGAGGTCGTGATTAGTGTGAACCCTTGCCGGTCGGCGGCAAAGCCGCCCATGTCGGCCACAACGACCCCGTCTGGGGCGACGTTGGTGGCGCCGTCGATCGTCAATTCAATTGCCCCGGCCGGCGGCACGGCGCTGACCGCGTCGGGGAACGTGACCCCGGTAAACACGAGATCGCCCAGGCGGCGGGCGACGCCCTCGACGCTGAACCGCCCGTAGACCGTGTGCACCCCGACAGGCGTTGCCGCCCCCGTCGCGGCCGTCTCGACCAAGCCCCAGTTCGCGGGGACGGCGGCGGGAGCGGCCGGCTCGGGCGGCGAGGGGTTGACACCGATCCGCCGCAGTCCCCCGCCGCTGGTTGCGTCGACGTGCGGGAACTCAAGCTGGTCGGCGGCGTCATCGGTACCGCTCGCCACCGGTGCCGTCACCTCGACGGCGGTGGCGGTGGCCTGGGTATCGGCATTGGCGTCTGCGGTCGGTGTCGCGGGCGACGGCACGGCGGAGCGATCCTCGCGCGGCGCGTTCAACTGCGTGTCCTCAATCTCCCACCAGGCCGTCCAGGGCTGGTCGGGCATGAGCGTCCGCGCGGGCGGCCGCACGGGAGGGGTGGTTCGGGCGTAATGGGCCATCGTGTCCCGGCCTTCTCGTTTCCCAAGGCTCGTGTGCTGCGCGTGCAGCACTCTCGGGTCACGTATCGGCAGGCATACGGTGGCGCTTTACGATCGTGCAGGACGGCGCCGACGCCGGTGCACGTGCGCGCGGCTACTGCGGCGCCTCGGGTGCCTCGTCTGGTGTCGTTGTGTCATCTGCGGCGCCCTCGATCAGGCGGAGCCGGTGATCCAGCTCGGCCAAGTGCACGCGCAGGTCGTCGACCTCGGCGCGGGTCACGACCCCGGCATCCGAGAGGGCGCCTCGCATCGCCTCCTCAAGGTGCCCGATGACCCCAGACGGCGAGGGGCGCTGCGGATCGACGACGCGGGCGATCAGCCGCTCCATCAGGATGCGACCGTCCTCCGCGGAGACCCGGCCCTGGGCGACCAGTTCACCGACGATGTGTTCCACGCGATCGCGGGTGAGCGAGGCGGCGCCGACCGACAGCAGGATGGCTTGTTCGATCGCGTCGCGCAGGGACGGCGGTGTCATGTTCGCCTCCGGCGTTGCTGGGCTCGGTGGTGACGGCGCTCGCGAGGGGGAACTGGCGTCGCGTCGCCTTGGGCGGTCTGGGCGGGCAGCGGCTCCGCATCGGGCTCGTCCGGCGCGTCGGCGACCGCATCAGCCGGGACGCTGGGCGGGGGGCTCGGTGGCGCGTCCGAGAGTTCGGCCTCGACCGATTCGACGACGGACTGGCGTTCGGGCTCGGGCGCCGGCTCGATGTCGTCGTCGGTCAGCGGGCGTGTGGCCACCTCGTTGAAGGGATCCGGCAGACCCATGACCTCCCGCTCGGCACGTTCGAGCGCCGCGACATCGACCACATCGGCGTCGCGGGTTTCGAGCTCGCGGCGCTTGGCGCGCTTGGCCTGTTGCTTGCGATGCTCGGGTTGGCGTTCCTTCCACCACGACGCGAGCGGTGCGGCGATGACAATCGACGACACGCCACCGGACAGAATGCCGACCAGCAGCGCGAACGAGAAGTCTTTGAGCGTCGGTCCACCGAAGATGAACAGGCACAGGACGGGGATCAGCGTGGTCAGCGAGGTGATAACCGATCGCGTTATCGTCTCGTTGATGGAGCGGTTGACGATCGCGCGATAGCGGGAGCCGCGCATCAGCGGCACGTTCTCGCGGATCCGGTCGAAGACGATGACCACGTCGTAGAGCGAATACCCGAGGATCGTCAGCAGCGCGGCGACGGTGTCGCTCGTGACGACGCGGCCGGTGATCGCATAGACGCCGAGACTGAGGGCCACGTCGTGCACGACCGAGAGCATGGCCGGGAGCGCCAATCGGTATTCGAACCGGATGATCAGATATCCCAGCACGATGAGGAAACTCAGGATGATCGCGTAGATCGCGTTCTGGATCACCTCACGGCCGAACGTCGGGCCCACCACGTCGAGGTTGAACGTCGAGGTATTGACGCCGTACTTCGAATCGAGCGCCTCGCGCAAGGTGCGGATCTGCTGCTGATCGAGGGCCTTGGTCTCGATCTGGACGCCGTCGACCGTCTTGCCCTGGACCTGCTGGGTGAATGTCTGCACGGTGGCGTTCGGGAAGCCGGCCGCGGACACCGTCTGGCTGAGGCTCGCCTCGGAGGCGGGACGCTGCAGCGTCGTGCTAAGGCGAGTGCCGCTCGTGAAATCCAGACCCAGGTTGAGGCCGAAGATGCTCAGCCAAATCAGACCGATGCCGACCGGGATCGTCGAGATAGCGACCCACCAGCGCCAGTGCCCGACCCAGTCGAACTTGAAGACACGGCCCTGTTTGAGGGCCATGAAGCGGTCCTCGCGGATGACCTTGCTGTCGAGCAGCACGCCGAAGATGGCACGCGTGGCGACAACGGCGGTAAACAGTGAGATCAGGACGCCCACGCCCAGCGTAAAGGCGAACCCCTTCGGTCCCGCCGTCGCGAACATGAACACGATGATCGCCGTCGCGAGGGTGACGACGTTCGCGTCAACGATCGCCGCGAGGCCGCGCCGGTAGCCGGCCGACAGCGCGGCGGCGGGGCTCTTTCCGGAGCGCGCCTCTTCGCGCACGCGTTCGAAGATCACCACGTTGGCATCTGCGGAGATACCGATCGTGAGGATCACACCCGCGATCCCCGGAAGCGTCAGCGTGATCGGCCAGAGGACGACCACGGCATAGAACAGCGCCGCATAGATCATCAGGCCGAGTGCCGCCACGACTCCCAGCAGGCGGTAGTAGGCGATCAGGAAGATCAGGACCAGGATCAAGCCGACGATGCCGGCGATCAGGCCCTGGCGCAGCGACTGCGCGCCGAGTGTCGCCGAGACCTGGCTCTCGCTGATCGGCACCAAGCGGATCGGCAGCGCGCCCGAATTGATCTGGTCGGCGAGGGTGTTCGCCTGGGATTGGCTGAAGTTGCCTTGGATCTGCGCGCCGTTGCTGGCGTCGATGCCCGTTGGGTACTGGTTGTAGTCGACCGTCGGGTTGCTGATCATCTGCCCGTCGAGGACGATCGCGAAGCTCTGGTTGGACTGCTGGATCCGTCCGCGCTCGGCCAACTGGCGCGTCACGTTGGTGAAATCGTTCGCGCCCTTGCCGGTGAACTGCATGGTGACGACTGGCTGGCCACTGCCGCCGTTGCCGAAGTTGGCGAGGACCGCGGCGGAGCTGATGTCCGCACCGGTCAGGGCGGGGCGGTCCTGGAAGATCTGATAGGTCGAGATGCCCTGGTTGTGGCGGGTGGCGAGCGTCTGTTCTTGGCTGACGATCGTCAGGCCCTTGGGGACGGACTCGACCACCTGGTTGGACCAATTCAGACCGGCACCCTCGACGGTGTCGCGCAGCGCCTTGGTCGCCTGCACCTGCGTTTCGCCGGGGGTGATCGGTTCCGGACCGGCCGTGACCTGGTGCGTGGTCTTGTCGAACGCATACAGCGTCTCGGCACCCTGGGTGGGATCCGACACCGCGGTCTTCTGCGCCTGGAGGACCGCGGTGTACAGGCTGGTGTACGGCGTGCCCGTCACGACGTTGTTCTGATAGTCGTAGAACGCCAGCTGCGCGGGCTTGATGAGGTTGGTAACGACGACGTCAGGGTTCTTGACGCCGGGCAGCTGGACCAAGATCTGGTCGGTTCCAAGCGTCTGAATCGACGGCGAGGCGACACCGAAGGCGTTGACGCGGTTGTTGATGATGTTGACCGACCGCTGGATCGACGCCGGGGTGACCTGCGAGTCGGCAGTCGGCTTGCCCTGCAGGATCACCTGGACCCCGCCGCGCAGATCGAGGCCCAACACCACCGGGCGCACCGCGATCGCGACGAGCGATGCGAGCGTAAGCCCGGCGACCAGCAGGAGCAGCAGCAGGGAGCGGCGGCGCCGGCTCATGCGTTAGGCGTCGGTGTCGTGGGCGTCCGCGTCGACGGAATCGGAGTCGCCAGAGGGCTCGGGAGGAGGTGTCGCAGGTGTGATCGTCCGCGCGATTGCCGTCCGTGCGACCCGCACCTCGGTGTCCTCCGCGACCTCGAGCAACACGGTGTCGCCATCTTCGATCTCCGTCACGGTCCCGTGTAATCCACCCGTGGTAACCACTTCGGTTCCGGGTGTCAGCTTGTTGAGCAGTTCTTTCTGCGCTCGCTGAGCCCTGCGCTGCGGCAGGACCAAGAACACGTACACCGCGCCGAAGACGATGACGATAAACACCAGCGCAGTTGCGTTCACGACAGGACGGCCTCTCGGCAGGGACCAATGGACCGGAGGACCCTAGCAGAGGCGGTTTCATGCACTGTTACGGGCATGAGTCCGATCATAGGCGCCGAGCTTGGTCATTCGCCTACCCCGAGTCGCGGCAGCCCAAACGCGGCCGCGTGAGTGGATCGATCGGACGGGTCGGCTGCGCACGCCGGCCCTGCTAGGTTGCCCCCACGATGCAGGAGTGGATACGACGGCAGGGCTCGCGGGCCTGGCGGGCGCAGTGGCCGGTCTACTGCGAGTTCATGTTCTTCGCGTTGCTCGACCTCCTCTACGAGACGATCCGGGCGCTCATCGCGCCGGACACCTCGGCGATCCGCAGCGCGGTTACCAACGCCCACAATGTCCTGCGAGTCGAGGCGGCACTCGGCCTTGGGATGGAGGCGTGGAGTCAGCGGGCCACGGATGCGATCGCCGGGGGCCGCTTCGTGACGACGTGGTATTACACGCTCGCCTACACTCCCCTGTTCATCGGCTTCTTCGTCGCGATGTGGCTGTTGCGCCGCGCCAACTACGCGTTTGTGCGCAATTGGTTTTGGATGGCACATGGGATTGCGCTGGTCGTCTTCTGGGCCTACCCGCTGGCCCCGCCGCGGCTCGCCAAGGCCGGCCTGATCGATACAACCAAGCACGCGCTGACGCTGGGCGGCGCGCTCGACTGGTTTCAGCACCTGCGCAACGAGTACGCGGCGATGCCATCACTGCACATCGGTCAGTCGTTCCTGTACGCATTGACGCTCTATTGGCTGTGCGCGGGTTGGAGGTTGTGGCGGAACGTGTGGTGGATCTTGCCGGTGTGGATGGCATGGGTGACGATGTCGACGGCCAACCACTACCTGCTCGACGGGGTCGGCGGCGTGGCCGCGGTCCTGACGGCGCTGGCGATCGTCAACTGGATCTCGGCGGCCGACATCCCACGCCCCTGGCAGGCGACCACGCCGGCCGAGCGAACAGATACCCTCGGCACCGTACGTCAACGCGCGGGAGGAAGCGCATGATCCGACCGTTGCGCATCGCAATGGCCACCGAGTATGCATATCCGGTGCTTGGGGGCATCTCCGAGCACGTTCACTTCCTGTCTCGGGAGTTGGCCAATCTCGGACACGACGTGACCGTCGTGACCTCGAATCCGCCGCGCAGTATGCGTGCCGCCGCGGACTTCGCCGACGCCGACCACCGCGTCAACGCGGGATACCGCACGGTCCGCATCGGACGTTCGGTGCCGGTGGTGTCCAACGGCTCGATTGCCCGGGTGACGATGGGGCGTGCCATCAAGCGGCGCCTCGAGCGTATTCAGGCCCCCATGGACGTGGTGCACGCCCAGGGCTTGGCGGGACCCTTCATGGCGTTGTGGTCTTTGCGTGCGTCGAAGGCGCTGTGCACGGTCGGCACGTTCCACACCTATTTCGACGGCGGGCACATCGCGTACCGGACCTTGCACCAATACATCGCGACGACGTTGGGCAACGCGGACCGCAAGATCGCCGTCTCCAACGCGTGCGTGGTCTCCACGGGTCAGTACTTTCCCGACGAGGTCTTCGACATCGTCCCGAACGGGATCGACACCGAGTTCTTCCATCCCCTCGAGCACGCGGACGAACGCCTGCCGGGGCCGGCGCGGATCCTGTTTGTCGGGCGGTTCGATCCCCGCAACGGGCTCGGTACCCTGCTGGACGCCGCCCGCATCCTGCAGGATCGCGGTTACGAGTTCGAGGTGCAGGTGGTCGGCGATGGCCCGGCGCGTCCGCTGTACGAGCACCACGCCAAGCGCGCCGGCGTCTGGGACCGGATCAAATGGCTTGGCCTGCTCAACGAAGAGCGGCCCGAGCTCTATCGCCAGGCGACCGTTCTTGCCGCGCCGTGCACGCTCGCATCGTTTGGAGTGATTCTGCTGGAGGCATTTGCGAGCGGAATCCCGGTCGTGTGCGCGGACAACATCGGGTTCCGTCAAGTCATCCGCGACGGTGCGCCCGGGGAGTTCGTGCCCGGGGACAACCCGGAGGCGCTCGCCAACGGGCTCGCCACGGTCCTGGACGATGCCGGCCTGCGCGCGGATTGGGGCCGCCGGGGGCGGGCGGTCGCCGAGGAGCGATACGCGTGGCCCATCGTCGCGCGGCAAATCGAAGAGATCTACATCGAGGTGCTCGAGAGCAAGGGCGTCGACCTGCGCGTCGGGACGGCGTCTGCCATGCGCAGTTGAACGGCCGTGGTCGCTGGCGACACTCTCGCGCATTGCTGATGTAATACGACCCGCCCGACCGCCCAGCTGCCAGGCCGAGCGCGACGGGATGACCGCGACGAACCGCAGGGGGATGTGTTGGACGAATGGTCTTTGGCGGAATGGCTGCTCCGCTCACTCACGCAACAGACGGGCGTCATCCCCGGCGGTGACCTGATCACGCGGCTGGACAACACGCCGCCGCAGGTCCTGCGCAACCTGAATTCGCTCGATACCGAGATCGCGATCCTCTCGGCGGCAACCCCGCTGGACGTCGCGCCGGTGCTGGCCGACCTGCTCGATGACGCCTGCGGAGAGGACGATCGGATCGACCTGGAGACGGCCTTCGAGCTGCTACGCGCCGAGGCGGAATCGCCCGAGCCGGACGATTCCGAGGATGACGCCGAGGCCGACGACGACGAGATCGCCCCGCTGTATGACATCGCCCATGAAGCCCTTGGTCTCGCGGCTGGCTGCGCGGCCTGCCGGGAGGCCAGTCACCACGAGCATGAGCACGACGCGGATGACACGGATGACGAGGATGACGACGCCCACGCCCACCAGCACGCGCTGTTGGACGTGATCTTCGCCGAACATGCCGAGGAGCTCAATGCGTGGGAGCCGCAGATCGCGTGGCGGATCGCCCGTCAGGCCGGCGGCACGTTTACCTCCCGGTCCGGCCTGATGTTGCTGCACGAGGCATTCACCCATGGACCGTCCGGCGGCGACACCGCGCAGACGGAGC
>Ga0307374_10003572_pt1 | contig 26465 bp, 20 predicted proteins | sample OX3MG_FD_202532 | JGI IMG/M metagenome (GOLD analysis project Ga0307374, IMG submission 202532) | Soil microbial communities from Risofladan, Vaasa, Finland - OX-3 | ecosystem: Environmental > Terrestrial > Soil > Coastal area > Acid sulfate soil | place: Finland: Risofladan, Vaasa | collected...
GATGAAGAGGTCCTCCGCGATCGTCTCGGTCGAGTTGCCCCGTCCGAGCTTTTGGAGCACCTCTAACTCTCGCGCGGTGAGCAGATGCGTCTTCTGCTCGGGGGTCTTGCGCAGTTGACCCAGGAGGCTCGAGAACTCATCGGAGCGTATGACGAGTTCGCCTCGGGCCGCCGATCGCACCGCGCTCAAGACGTCGTCGATGGGACGGTCCTTGCTGAGCAGTCCCACGCAGCCGGCCTCGATCGAACGTGCCAAGAGGTCCGGCGAGCCGCTGCCCGTGAGCATCACGATGTGGGTTTCGGGGTATTTGCCCAGGATCTTCTTGACGGCGTCAAGACCGTCGCCGTCGGGCAATCGGTAGTCCATCAGCACGACGTTGGGGTGCTCTCGATTGACGAGTACGAGCGCGTCAGCAATATTGCCCGCCACGCCCACGAGTTGGAGATCGCTCTCCTTGGAGATCGTCAGCGCCAACATCTCGGCCACCATGATGTGATCGTCGACGACGGCGACGCTGGTGGGCGTAGTTGCGCTACTGGTCACTAATAACTGAGGCTAGTGACGTCGTAACTTAAATGCCCAAGAATCGAGGGTATTTTGTGGCCCGCGTATTGCGCGCATTACTTGTCACTTCTTGCACACTGTCGTCGCGTGACGACACCGCTACTTAGTTTCTTGATCGCGCGTGGCGACCTCGATCGGCGAGGTGTTCACGCGTTCGTCACGCACGCCACAGGGCTCGTGATGGTGTTCGTCCAGTACTGCACCGCACTCACCGCACAACAGATGCGCGTAGCAGGCGCTCTCGCCGCCGAGCTCTTCTGCTGGAGTGGGAACCTTTTCCATCATCACCTTTCGATCAACTCGAGACCGGGGTCAGCGAAAGTCCTCTTGCATGGTCGCGAGTTCCTTCGCCCCGGGGCAGAGAGTTGCGAAGGGCAGGGTGTTCAAGCCCTCCTTCGGGGTGTGGTTGAGTTCGTGGAGTTCGGGGCCCGACTCGTCGAGATACAAAAGTCCCGTCGCGATCTCGCCGCGGCTCTGGCGATCACGGATGTACTCTTCGACCTTCATCCGATCGCTCGGGTCGTAGCCCTCGGGCACGGAGCGAAAGCGCATCACGCTGCCGTCGTGCATGGTCACGGCCTTGGCGGCGTCACTGGGGATCGTCGCGCGGATCGGCACCTGGAGGGGCACGAAGTCCGCTTGGACTTCCTTGACCTCATGCTCGCGAAAGAACTTGTAGCTCTTGGTCGAACTCTCGTGATCGTTGAAGGTCACGCAGGGCGAGATCACGTCGATGAGGGCGAAACCGTGGTGCGCCACCGCGGCCTTCAAGATCGGGATGAGCTGCTCCTTGTCGCCTGAGAAACACCGCGCGAGGAACGTCGCGCCCAGTGTGAGGCCCAACATGATGGGGTCGATGGGCGCGAGCAGGTTGGGCTCGCCCTTCTTGGGGCTCGATCCGATGTCCGCCGACGCCGAGAGTTGGCCCTTGGTCAGGCCGTACACGCCGTTGTTCTCAATCACGTAGACCATGTTCACGTTGCGCCGGATGGCGTGCATCAAATGGCCTAGACCAATCGAGAGTGAGTCGCCGTCGCCCGAGATGCCGATGTAGGTCAGTTCGCGATTGGCCGCGTTGGCGCCCGTCGCGATGGTCGCCATGCGCCCGTGCGCGGAGTTAAAGCCGTGGGCCCCGCGCACGAAGTACGTCGGGGTCTTCGACGAGCAGCCAATGCCGCTTAACTTGGCGATCCGATGCGGGGGCGTCGAGAGTTCGAAGAAGGCGTGGCTGATGGCGGCGGTGACCGAGTCGTGGCCGCACCCGGCGCACAACGTCGACATCGCGCCCTCGTAGTCGCGAAGGGTGAGGCCCAGTTCGTTCTTGGGCAGCGGACTGAGTGGGATGAGGGGTTTGACGATCGAAGGCATTAGGGCATCTCCCTTTGGGTTAACACGCTATCGACGACCTGCTTCGCGCTTAAGGGGTAGCCCCCGTACGCCAGGACCGACTTCATCTTTTCGATGTCGACACCGGTCTCGATGGCGATGAGCGAGCGCAGCTGCGCGTCACGGTTTTGCTCGACGACAAAGCAGCGCTCGTGCTCTTCGACGAAAGAACGTACGCTGGCCACGAAGGGAAAGCCCCGCACCCGCATGAAATCAGCGACGAGTCCCTGCTCGGCCAGCTCGTCGATGGCTTCGCGCACCGCCAGGTCACAACTGCCCAGCGTGATAAGCCCGATGGTGGCGCCCGGACGGCGGAGAACGACCGGGGCGGGCACGTGCGACGCGGCGGCGGCGTGCTTTAGTTTCAAGCGATCGACCACCTCTTGGTACTCATCGGGGGTCTCGGTGTAATGGCCGAACTTGTCGTGGCCCGAGCCTCGAACGAAGTAGGCGCCCTTGGCGTGTGATCCGGGCAAGGTGCGCGGTGTGACGAACTCGTGGTCCTCGCCGGAGTAGCGAAAGAACTCGGCGATCTCGCTCAAGTCCTCGTCGCGCAGGACCCGACCCCGGTCCGGCACGTAGGCGTCGTCCCACTCGAGTTTGGGCACCACCCAGTCGTTCATCCCGATGTCGAGGTCGCTGAGCAGAAAGACCGGGGTCTGGAACCGTTCGGCCAGATCGAAGCTCGCGGCGGCGAAGTCGAAGCATTCGTGAGGATTGGCCGGGAACAACAAGATGTGCTTGGTGTCACCGTGCGAGGCGTAGGCGCACATCAAGATGTCGCCCTGTTGGGTGCGCGTGGGCATGCCGGTCGAAGGGCCGACCCGCTGCACGTCGACAATGACCGCGGGTATTTCGGTGTAGTACGCGAGACCGAGTAGTTCACTCATCAGCGAGATCCCCGGACCCGAGGTGGAGGTGAACGCCCTCGCGCCGCTCCACGATGCGCCGAGCACCATGCCGATCGAGGCGATTTCGTCTTCGGCCTGGATGATGAGGTAGTTGTTCTGGAAACTCGCGGGCACGTTGGGATCGTCGGAGTCGATCTTCACGCGCCGGTACCTCGCACAGAGTCGCGTGAAGTTGTCCATGACGGCCGTGGCGGGGGTGATGGGGTACCAGGCCGCGACGGTGGCGCCGGCGTAGAGACAGCCGAGCGCCGTTGCGGTATTGCCGTCAATGAGGATCGAGTCAGCGTTCTTGTCAAGAGGCGCCAGGTGAAAGGCGAGCGGACACTCGAAGTTCTCCTTGGCGTAGTCATAGCCGAGGCGTAGGGCCCGCTGATTGGAATCGCGCAGCGCCTCGTTGCGCGCGTAGGTCTCGGCCAACAGCGACGCGACGACCTCGAGGTCCACGCCCACCAGCGCCACCACCGCGCCGGCGTAGGCGACGTTCTTCATCAAGATGCGTTCGCGCGGCTTGGCGAAGTTCTCCAAGCACATCGCCGCGAGCGGCACGCCAAGGAACGTGATGTCCTCGCGCGCCAGCTTGGCGTCGAGGGGCCACGACGAGTCGTAGAGCACGTAGCCCCCACTCGAGACCTCGTCGATGTCCTCGGCGTAGGTCTGGGAGTTCATGGCGACCACGAGGTCGTAGTCGAGCGCTCGCGCGGTGTAGCCCGAGGCGTTGACGCGAATTTCGTACCACGTGGGCAGTCCCTGGATGTTCGAGGGAAAGAGGTTCTTGCCCGAGACGGGGATGCCCATGCGAAAGATGGCCTGCACCAAGAGACTGTTGGCACTGGCCGAGCCCGTGCCGTTGACGTTGGCCAGTTTGATCGAGAAGTCGTTGACCCGACTGCCCACGACCGACTTGGCGGTCATCGTCACGCTCGACCTCCGCCAAAGCCCACCGCGACGGGGATGAAGTTCTTGGAGCCGGCGTAGGGGATCGCCAGGTCGAACAGTTCCATGTCCCAGGCTGCCGTCGGGCAGCGCTCGGCGCAGAGCCCGCAGTGCACGCAGACGTTCTCGTCCTTTACCATCACTCGACCGGTCTGGGGTAGCCGCTCGGAGACGAAGAGATCTTGGCTCAAGTTGGTGGCGGGCGCGAGCAGCCGCTCGCGCAGGTCGGCCTCGTCGCCGTTGGCGGTGATAGTGAGACACTGCACCGGACAGATGTCCAAACAGGCGTCGCACTCAATGCACAGCGGCGCCGCGAAGGCGGTCTGCACGTCACAGTTCAAGCAGCGCTGCACCTCGCGCGCCGTCTGCTCGGCGCTGAAGCCGAGTTCGACTTCTAAGTTGAGCGACTCGAAGCGCTTCGTCAGCTCAACGTGGGTCATCTTCTGGCGGCTCGAGGGGTTGTAGTCGTTGTGGTAACTCCACTCGCTCATGCCCATCTTCTGGCTGACCAGATTCATGCCCTGGGCCGGACGCTGGGTCAAGGCGACGTCGTGGCAGTAGTTATCGATCGAGATCGCGGCCCCGTGACCGTGCGCGACGGCCCAGATGATGTTTTTCGGTCCCCAGGCGGCGTCGCCACCAAAGAAGACGCCGGCCACGCTCGACTCCATGGTGACCTCGTCAACGACCGGCATCTCCCACTCGCCAAAGGTCATCCCGAGGTCCCGTTCGATCCACGGGAAGGAGTTCTCCTGACCGATGGCCAGAATGACGTCGTCGCAGGGAATCGTCACGGTGTCCAACGTGGTTGAGTGCTTCGCCCCTTCGTCCCACTCGAGCACGTCGAACTCCATGCCCACGAGCTGGCCATTCTCGATGACGAAACGGGTGGGCGCGTGATTGACCAGGATCTCGACGCCCTCTTCCTCGGCGTCGTCGAGCTCCCAGGGCGAGGCCTTGAAGAACTCGCGCGGTCGTCTCGCCATGACCTTGATGTCGCGCCCGCCGAGGCGCCTCGAGGTGCGACAGCAGTCCATGGCGGTGTTCCCCACGCCGATGATGAGCACCCGTGATCCGATCTCGCTGACGTGGCCAAAGGCCACCGACTCCAGCCAGTCGATACCGATGAAGATGTGCGACTCGGCTTCGTCGTGGCGACCGGGGAGGTCGAGCTCTTTGCCGCGCGGCGCGCCCACGCCCACGAACACCGCGTCGTAGCCCTCGTCCATGAGCGAACGAAGGCTCGTTACCGGAGTGTTGTAGCGGATGTCGACGCCCATGTCCAGGATCATCGCGGTCTCTTCTTCGAGGACCTCTTCGGGCAGTCGAAAGGAAGGAATGTTCGAGCGCATGAGTCCGCCGGGCTTATCGAACTGCTCGTAAATGGTGACCGCGTACCCGAGGGGCATGAGGTCATTGGCGACGGTGAGCGAGGACGGTCCGGCCCCGATGCAGGCGACGCGCTTGCCGTTCTTCTGGGTGGGTATCGCGGGCAGGCGACTCGAGATGTCGCCCTTTAAGTCGCTGGCGACGCGCTTTAAGCGACAGATGGCTACGGGTGAGCCGTCCACGCGGTCGCGCCGACAGGCCGGTTCGCACGGCCGGTCACAGGTTCGCCCCAGGATGCCCGGAAAGACGTTGGACTCGCGGTTCAACATGTACGCGTCGTCGAAACGGCCCTGGGCGATCAGGCGGATATAGCCCGGGACGTTGGTGTGCGCGGGACAGGCCCACTGACAGTCGACGACCTTATGGAAGTAGTCGGGACCTTGAGTGTCCGTCGGTTCCACGCCTTTTCCTTCCTCGACTGATGCCCGAAGTAGCTCCACAAGCACGGAACTTTTCCCGAGGTCTTCTTGGATTAACTGTAGTTCCTCCGTTGCGCGGTTAAGTCGCGCGGCGACTCACGACGGGCCATAGAGCCGTGTCGTTTCGCAAAAGTGACTAAGGTCACTTGTCCCATCATCGAGCGCTACGCGTCGCGCTCGCGCCACGGCGCCCGTCACAGCCGTCCCCTAGGGTTGGCGCATAGCGAAATCGTCGGGACTCTCGGGAAGCAGTGCACTCGAACGCGTGATTAATGCCGCGCGTACCCCTGAGTGGAGTTTTGGACTCGACGCGCAGGGTCAGATCATGGCGACCCGCGATTCCGGCGAGATTGGTCTGCCCTGGGTGGTACGAGTGACGCGCGCCGGACGCGGGATGCGCGTGTCGAAGTATCACCCCGGTGACGACGTGGCGGTGGAAGGCGAGGTCATCGGAGAGATCTCGGGCAACCCCCGAGAGATGGGCCGTCAACTGCGCTCGCTGCTGGGCGATCTCGACTTCGACGCCTAGTTCCCGATCGATCCGAGCCCGCGCTCGCGCTACTCGGTCTTCTCGTTGCGGGGCTTTAGAAAAGCGAAAGGCTCGTCGACGATTTCACCGTCGAGCATCGCTTCGAAACCGTGGGCTTTTTCGACGTCGAGTTCGACGCTCGAGAGTTCGGAGTGGGCGATCTTCGCGCGCGAGAGCCCGGTGCAGATGACCCCGGCGAGCGCGGCCATTGACGCGACGTACAGCCAGAGGTGTTTAAAGTTACCGAGCGCTTCGGTGGCGCTGGACGGCGTGCCGAGGATCACCACGAGTATCGCCACGCCCAGCGCGCCGCCGACCTGTCGGGCCGTTTGGTTGACGGCGCTGCCCACGGCGTAGCGCGCGGGCTCGAGGCTCGACACCGCGGCCGCACTCAGCACCGGAAACGTGAGTCCGATGCCGAGCCCGACGGTGAGCGTGCCGGGGAGCCAGATCTTGAGATACTCCGGCGTGAGTCCTACACGGGTCACGTACCAGACCAGACCGAGCGTGAAGACGCCAAAGCCCATCATCAAGACCCGGCGAAAGCCCCAGCGACCGGCCAGTTTTCCCGCCGGTCCCGAGACCAGGGCGACGACCAACGGGCCGGGCGTCACGGCGAGGCCGGCGTCGAGGATCGAGTAGTGCCACACACTCGTCAAGAACAGAATGTTGCCGAGCAGCATCGCAAAGAAGCCCATGGCGTAGAGCAGCGCCGCGGCGTTCGCGACACTGAAGGAACGGGCCCGAAAGAGACGAAGGTCCAGCACCGGCTCTTCGTGGTGACCCGAGCGAAAGAGAAAGGCGCCGGCCAAGAGAACGGTCGCGACGAAGGCGCCGATGATACGGGCGTTGCTCCAACCCCAACTGGGTCCTTCGGAGATCGCCAGCACCAACGTCGCGAGCGCGCCACTGAGCAACACCACGCCCGGAAAGTCCGGGCTGCTCGTCGATGCCGATCTTTCGGTCTTGACTAAGACTCGCCTTCCCACCAGCCAGGCGATCACTCCGACGGGCAGATTCACGTAAAAGGCGGCACGCCAACTAAAGGCCGTGATGAGTACGGCGCCCAACGAGGGCCCGGTCGCCACGGCGAGTGCGCCGATGCCGCCCCATAACGCCACGACCTGGGAGCGTTTTTCTTTCGAGTACGAAGCCAAAAGGAGCGACAGTGACGCCGGGAGCAACGCGGCCGCCCCGAAACCTTGGACCACGCGACCGAGAATCAACAGGGGGACCGACGGCGCGACGGCACAGAGCAGGGAACCGACGCAGAACACGCCGAGGCCGAAGAAGAAGATTCGACGGCTTCCGAGACGATCGGCCGTTCGCCCGGCGACGACCAAGAGCGAGCCAAAGACGATGGCGTACCCCGTCAAGACCCAGGACAAGCTGGCGCGCGTGTCGTGGGTGAAGGCGCGCTCGAGCGCGGGAAAGGCGACATTGACGATTGACAGGTCGAGCGAGGCCATGAACGCGCCGAGCGCCGTCACGACGAAGATCGCCTTGCGGTGCGTTGCCAGAACCGAAGGAACGGTCGCGTCACCCGTAAGTTTTGTCACAAGACGCACCCTACATGCTTGCGTTTCATTATGCAACTAACTAGACTGGAATTATGGAGCGCAAGAGTTTTGCCCAGATGGACTGCTCGGTGGCTCAGTGTCTCGAAGTGGTTGGCGAGTGGTGGAGCATGCTCATTGTCCGTGACGTGTTTCTCGGCGTGACCCGATTCGAAGAGTTTCAGCGGCGTTTGGGGATATCGAGGAACATCCTGGGCGACCGCCTCAACTCCCTCGTGAACGCGGGGGTATTAGAGCGTGTGCCGTACTCCGAGCATCCGCCCCGAGACGACTACAAACTGACCCCCAAGGGTCGCGACCTGTGGCCGATCCTGACCGCGATGCGTCAGTGGGGCGATGACTACGCCGCGCCCTCGGGCCCGCCAATTGAACTGGTGCACCGGTCCTGTGGTGAAGTGACGCACGCCGAGATGGTGTGTGGCTCGTGTGGTGAACAACTTACGAGTCGAAACGTCAAGGTCGTCGCCGGCTCTGGCCGCGAGAGCAGCCCGCTCTTCGCTCCCTAGAGCGGACTCCTCGCCCCCGGACATCACCGACCCGTTGCACGCATATCGCCAACTTCGGTAAGCGAAGGTGCGCCGTCAATCTCGAGTTTGGAGACGCATCTCATCGCGCTGGACTACTGGTTTGCTGCTGCTCCATCGCCAAAGAACGTGAACAGTTTTTGATTCGGATCAAAGGTCTGCGGTTCGCTGATCAAGCGATGAGAGCCGACGCTGAATAACGCTCCCTCTTCGGTATCAAACGCGACCTCTTCGAACCCGAAATCATGAAACCACTCGCGGATTCGTGGCGTGAGATCCGGGTCTCGTCGATGGCGAGTCCAAATCACTGTCGCGTTGCGTGCCAGGAGGGTCGGAAGACGGGCGATGGTCGCGTGGATATCTGCGTCGCTGATGTTTCCAAAGATCCCACAGGCAAGGAGGATGTCGGCGGGAACAGCATTCTGGTACGCCGACGTCACGGACGCGTCTCCCACGTGCACCTCAACATTCCTTAAGCCAGCTCGTCGCGCTCTTTGTCGCGCGTCCTCAGCCAGTTGGACATCCAACTCCACGAGTAGAGCACGGACGTCGAGGGCACGTTGATGCTCCTCGAGTACTCCGATGACGTCTCGGCCCTGTCCCGCGCACATGCTGATGAGTCGTATCGGACCCCCGGGAGCCACGTCGAGCGTGCCGGCGAGCCTTCTTTGGACGGATCGGAGCCGTCGGCTGATGTAGGAAAGTGGATCGTCGTAGTCCGAATGCCAGTTGACCCAGTGTTGATCGTCATCCACGTGTGACAGGTTATTGGCGCCGCCGCGTGACCAGTTGTCCACAGGCGAAATGGACTTCGCTCAATTATCGCTAGGAATTCGTGCCAGGACGGTGACGTCGCCTCAGCGAGCGATTACTTATCGTTGGGCGACGTGGCGCCGGGCGCGAACCGTCCCATTTCGGCGCCCAACGCCTTGCCAATGTTGGAGACGTGCAGGTGGATCTCTTCGAGTAAGTCCGTGTTCTTCTTCACCGCTGAGGTGAGGTCCGTATTCTCTTGGATCAGCGTCTTGATGTCGTCGGTGTTGCTCGACGTGTGCAGGGCTACTTCTGAAGAGATCGCGTCGGCCCGCTTCGCGGCGATGAGCAATGCCGCGGCCTGCACGCCGGCCATCATCGAGAGGAAGAGGTTGAGCAAGATGTAGGGGTAGGGGTCGAACGCCTTGTGCTGAAGAATATGTTCGAAGAGCACGGTGTTCACCAGTGCCCAGGCGATCATGACGGCGAAGAACCCGAAGATGAAGCTCCACGAACCCATCGTGTTGCGCATGCGATCGGCGGCCCGCTCCCCGCGGGAGAGCTCCTCGCCGGAGCGAACCCCAGGGTGCTTATGCCAGAGAGACTGCCAGGGCGTCTTGGTCATGTAATTATCGTCGCATACGGATCTGGTGGCGACGGGTATCCGACGTGGTTATTCCCTCATCCATCACGGGCGGCTTACCTGTGACGCCGCACGAAGTGACATTCTCTTTGACGTCATCGTTGCACCACGTCGTGACGAGCGAGTGCCCACGCATCTCAGTGGTAAAGATGTAGCGGGCAACGAGGGGAATGATGAAGGCACCCAGACTGAGTGACCACCCGCGCCGACAGCGCTGCAGCGAGCATCTCGCGACGGTGATTCAGCACGAATTCGAGAACACCGACGCCGGGACGTACGAGGTGGCGTCGTGAATATCATCTTGACCGGCACCGGCAGTCCTTTGCCAGATCCCCATCGCGGGGGTCCCAGTACGGTCATCACCACCGCGTCGACCACCATCCTGGTCGACGCCGGCAGGGCAGTGGTGATGCGTCTCGCGGCGTGCGGCATCATCCCGCCCTTCCTCTCGGCAGTGGTGCTGACTCACCTCCACTCCGACCATATCTGCGACCTCAATGATGTCGTGACGACCCACTGGGTCATGACGCCCGAGCCGACAGATCTTCACGTCTACGGCCCGAAGGGCACCGCTCAAGTCGTGGAGGGCCTCTTGAGCATGCTGGCCAGTGACATTCGCTATCGAATGAGCCATCACGCGGATCTCCAAGAGGCTCCCCGAGTCATTGTTCATGAACTTACGCCGGGTGAGCAGTTTCTCGTGGGTGACGTCTCGGTACTAACGGGTGCGACGAACCACCGCCCGGTCGAGCCGAGCTTGGGTTATCGCTTCAGCGCCGAAGGCGTGAGTACCGTGGTTGCCGGGGACGGGGTGCCGTGCAGCGAACTTGACGAACTGGTTCGCGGCGCCGACGCCTACGTGCAGACCGTCGTGCGCGAGGACCTGGTACGCCTGGTTCCGCGCCAGCGATTCATCGACATCCTCGATTATCACTCCACAGTGCGCCAAGCGGCCCAGACGGCACAGCGTGGCGGGGTTCGCACTCTCGTGCTCACACACTTCGTGCCCACACCGGCGCTGGGGGAGTATGACGAGTGGCGTGCCCAAGCAGCTGATTTCGATGGCGTCGTGGTGACGGGTGATGATCTCACGCAGGTGAGTGTCACTCCACTGCCCTAGTTGATGCTCGCGGAACGAAGTATGAGCACTGGCTCTCAACTAGCGGCTACGGCCCCTTGACTGCACACGCTTCGAGCGTGCTGCGACGTCGGCGCTCTTGGCCTTCTTCGGCTTCTGACCCTGTTTCTTTTTGGACGGCACGTCACTCCCCTCGTGGCTACGCAACAGAATGGTAGCAATCGTTTTGACGAAATTTGGGCTTCACCATCGCCCAGGGCGTTCCGCGACGTCGCGTCGCCGTTGAGTCGGGGATTATGAGTGTTGGAGGCTCGTCGACGGTGCTGATCGAGTTCTGGGCACGGGACTTAAGTCGTTGGTTCGAAGCTCGGGCGAAGGACCATGTTGCTCTGGCCCTCGAATGGGCGCACGTTCAAGACTTGGTGGATCTCTAAGTGGTGGCGCTCAAAACCGACGGCCGAGCCGGCCATGTAGAGCCGCCACACCCGAGCGCGCTCGATTCCGACTTCTTCGACGGCTTCGTCCCATCGCTTGGTTAAGTTGTCGACCCAGTGCCGCAGCGTCAAGGCGTAATGCTCGCGCAGACTCTCCACGTGGCGCACCTCGAAGCCGTGGGCTTGGAATATTGAAATCAGTGCGCCCACTTCGTGGAGTTCGCCGTCGGGAAAGACGTAGCGATCGATGAATTGACTTCCCGTCTTCGAGGGCCCCCGTAGTCCAAGGGCAATCTGCATCTGTCGATTCACCTCGGAGGTCTTGGATGGACGAGGGTCGTCGGCGAAGGAGACCGGTCGACCAATCGCGTGATTCAAGAATCGTCCGCCGGGCTTCACGAGGTCGAACATCAGCTGGGTGTAGCTCGGCAGCGATTTGCGACCGACGTGTTCGGACATGCCAATGGAGCTAATCGCGTCGAAAGGTCCGTCGTTGACGTCGCGAAAGTCCTGGACGCGAAATTCCACAAGATCGCTCACGCCCGCGAGACGTGCTTGCTCTCTGGCGTAGTTGGCCTGGGGCTCAGAGAGCGTGATACCCACCACACGCGAGCCGAAGTGCTGCGCGGCGTGGATACTCATCGCGCCCCATCCACATCCCACGTCGAGCAGGCGGTCGCCGGGTTTCAGTGCCAATTTGCGCGCGACGAGGTCGACCTTTCGGGCCTGGGCCCGCTCGAGGGTGTCCTCGCGCGAGGTGAAGACCGCGCACGAGTAGGTCATCGAAGGTCCGAGCACCATCTCATAAAAGCGGTTCGACACGTTGTAGTGGTGGGTGACGGCTTGCGAATCGCGCGCGCGCGAGTGCAAGACGCCGCGCGGCTTGGCTTCGATGGCGGGCGGCGGCAACGGTTTGAGCGCTGAGGCTCCGACCACGGCGAGCAGGGCGCGAAGATTGTTGGGGCTGAGTAGTTGGCGCAGTGGCGGCAGCGAGAGCTCGAAGAGAGGATCCAGATCGCCCTCGACGTCGATGTCGCCCGCGACGTAGGCGCGCGCCACGCCGAGTTCTCCGGGATGGGTCAGCACTCTCGTGATCGCCTCACGACGAAGGATCTTGAGCGTGATGGCGTTGGCCCTTGACGCGACGGTCGGTTCGGCGGTACTGCCGTCGTACGCCTCGACGCGAAAGGGGAGTTGGTTGTCAAAGATCGAAGCAACAAAGGTGGCGACGTCCATGAGACTCCTTGTCGAAGCCCTTGCGTCTCAAGAGCTGGTCAGGTCTGGCTCTCACGTTTTACCAGGAACGTTGGCCCCATGACCACTTGGCGTGGGAGTGGCGGGCGGCCAAAAGATCGATTTTCACGTCCGATACACTGCCACTGTCAACCAAAACGTGACCAGTTACCGGAACTGACGCCAGTTTTGGGGAGGTAGCGGTCTATGAATTCCATTGGGATTGTTCTCGCAGTCATCGCCGGCATTATCGTCCTACTGGTCATCACGACCATTTCGAAGTCGGTGCGCATCGTCCAACAGGGTTTCGAAGGCGTAGTGACGCGTTTTGGTGAGTTCAAGGACATCAAGAATCCGGGCCTGACCTTCATCTTCCCCTTCATCGAAGTGATGAAGATCATCGACGTGCGCGAGACCCCGCGTACCGGCGACCGCCAACAGGTCATCACGCGCGACAACGTGGCCGTGATCGTGAACGCCACGATCTTCAGCCAGGTCGTCGACGTGCGCTTGGCGCTCTTCACCAACTCGGACTACCTGGTGAGCGTGGACAACCTCGCGCGCACCTCGGTACGTGCGGTCTTTGGCTCGATCAGCCTCGACGAGGCCTTCTCCCAACGTGAGCGCATCGGCACGCTGCTCCAGACCCAGATGGAAGAGGCCACCGACAAGTGGGGCGTACGCATCAACCGGGTGGAGGTCCTCGAGATCACCCCACCCGATCAGATCCTTCAGGCCATGGCCCTCCAGAAGCAGGCCGACCAGGAGAAGCGGGCTCGAATCCTCGAGTCAGAAGGTCAACAGCAGTCCGCCGTGAACGTCGCCGACGGGCAGCGCCAGGCCGCCATCAAAGAGGCCGAGGGTGTCCAGCAGTCCCTCATCCTTCGAGCCGAAGGTTCGCGCCAGGCCCAGATCCTCGAAGCGGAAGGACGTTCTCAAGCGATCAGCCTCATCTACGCCGCCATTAAATCCCAGGCGCCCGACGCGACCTTGGTGGCGATCTTGCAGCTTGACACCTTGTCGAAGTTCGCCGCCAGCGAAAACACGAAACTCATCATCCCCGCCGAGAGCGCCGCGCTGCTCGGCGCCGCCCAGGCCATCAAGAGCGTCATGGAGGGCGTGCCTGGCATGCCGGCTATCTAACTATTCGGTTCAAGCACTCAAGGCCTGGACCGAACAAAGAGAACGGATTAAACGCGGTCGACCCAGAGCGTGGTGCCGTAGGACTTTCTCACAATGACTTGGGTCCCGTCGGGGATCGACTCATTCGAGTCCGTCACGGCCTTCCACGACTCGCCCTTGATCTTGACTCGCCCGGGGTGTCCCTCGTCGCCGACGGCGGCTTCGACAAAGCCCGTGAGATTCGTCATCGAGCTGTTCGAGGGTGCCGAGAGGTCCAAGATCCCTCGATGGTGGAAGCGATGCATGGCGGCCGGACGCAGGGCGCCCAACAACGCTGCCGAGATGATGAGCCACAGCACGGTTTGCAGGGCGAAGGACACGCTCGCCAGGGCCAAGAAGAACGGGACTATGGCGCCGGCGGCCACGAAGATCGCGAAGAAGGCGTTGGTGTGTATTTCAGCGAAGATGCACACCAAGATGATGATCAACCAGAAAAGTACCGCCATGGTTCGAAGTATAAGACGCTCGGCGCCGATCCCCCACGGCGCTGCGCAGTCCGCCACGTAGGCGGACTTTCATCCCTCGCGAAAGAGCGTTACCTTGGCAGTAGGCGTACAAGGAGTTATTGGTGATCAGCAAGCTCGAAGAGCGTGACGAGGGCCGGGGCCTGCTGGCGCCGATGACCGACTCCCTCAATAGCCAAGTCGACGAACTTGACCCTCGGCGCGTCGAACTTCGCCAGTGGCTCACCGAGCACCCCAACGCGTCGGGTCGAGAACTGGCCGAGGCGAAACTCGTCGCTCCCGCCTGGCCCGAACCCTGGGGCCGCAACGCGTCGGTGGAGTATCAACTCCTCATCGACGACGAGCTTCGCCGGGCCAAGGTGCGTCGACCGATCAACCCCATCGGCATCGGTTGGGCCGGACCGACGATTGTCGTCGCGGGGACCCAGGCGCAACAGGACCAATGGTTACCCAAGCTGCTCAGTGGCGAAGAGTTTTGGTGCCAACTCTTCAGCGAGCCCAACGCCGGGAGCGATCTCGCGTCGCTGGCGACGTCGGCTCGAAAGGACGGCGAGGAGTGGGTCGTCACCGGACAGAAGCTCTGGACCAGTTACGCCCACCTGGCGACCTGGGGCATCTTGCTCGCGCGCACTTCGAACGAAGGTGCCCCCCAGAACGGCATCAGCTACTTCATCTGTTCGATGAAAGCGCCGGGCGTGACGATTCGTCCCGTGCTCGACATGACCGGCGACCACGCGTTCAATGAGGTCTTCTTCGACGAGGTCCGCCTTCCCGCGGACGCCCTCTTAGGCGAGGTGAATGAAGGCTGGCGTCTCGCCAAGGTCACCCTGGGCAATGAGCGCGTCGCGCTGTCAGGCGAGGGCGTCTTGTGGGGTCGCGGACCCACCGCCGAGGACTTGGTGGGCCTGGTTCGAAAACAGGGACGTGCGCTCTCGAAGATGGAGCGGGACGAACTCATGAGGTGCTGGTCGCACGGGGAGATACTGAGGTTCTTGCGATTACGTCTGAACGCCAACGCCCTGGCCGGTAAGTCGAGCGGTTCGGACGCGAGCCTTCGCAAAGCCCTCGCCGACGACCACGGTCAAGAGGTGATGACCTTGGCCCAACGACTGGCCGGCAGTGCGGGCATGCTCGCCAATCGAGGACCCGGGGGCATCGAAGGCGAAGAGGGGCGATCCTGGTACTGGGGGTTCCTCTACTCCCAGGCCCTCACGATCGGCGGAGGCACCTCGGTGGTCCAGCGCAACATCATCGCCGAACGCGTGTTGGGTCTGCCCAAGGACGCCAGCGCCTAGGAGACGAGCGTTAGCGCAGCGTCCATTCGCTAAGTCCGAGGCAGAGCGGTTTGGGCCCGGCGTGGACGTTGCCATAGCGATGATTGGTGATTGAGACACTCTGCTCGTGGAGCCACCTCGGGAGTTCAACGGCACCGCTCTGGGCGAGAGGGCGAGCGTCGACACTGACCCCACGCTCTAAGAGCGCGAGCGACGGCGGCGTCTCGTGGCTCAGCCAACGGACCTTGGCGAAAGTATCGGCTCGATCAGAGAATTCGTCGACGCTCTCGAGCGTGACGTCGAGCACGCCCTTTACCAGGGCGTCGGCGCTGAGCTCCACGTCGAGACCGGCCAACTCAACGAGGCCCTGGAGATACTTTCGCTGGTCCGCGGTAAATGAGTTGTCGATTCGAATCGCGATGGTCTTTAGGGAGCTGCGATAACGAACGAAGTTCTGCTCGGCCCCCAGGCCCGCGTCGTCGTGAGCTTTGGATCCGAACTCGCGCCACCACTCGCTCGCCTCGCTCAACGCCGCCTCGACGTCGTTGAGCGAACGCCACTGGCGAAGACAGTTCACGTAGTTGGCCCCGCCGGCTTTGGCCGTCGGTCCCACGCTCGATCGCTTCCAACCCCCGAAGGGCTGGCGACGAACGACGGCGCCGGTCGTGCCGCGATTGAGGTAGAGATTGCCTACTTCCACGTGCTCGATCCACCGCTCGCACTCCGCTTGATTGAGCGAGTGAAAGCCCCCGGTGAGTCCGTACGCCGTGGCGTTCTGCCAGGCGATGGCCTGGTCGAGGTTGTCCGCGACCATGACGCCCAGCACCGGCCCGAACCATTCGTTTAGGTGGCTCCACGACCCGGGCGCCACGCCGACCTTGACGCCGGGGCGCCAGAGATAACCCTCGTCGTCGAGCCGCACCGGCGCCACGAGCCACGACTCGCCGTCGTCGAGCTGGGTCAGGGCTCGCAACAGGTCGCGCTCGGGGGGACGAATGATCGGCCCGACGTGGGTGTCGAGTTGGTAGCCCGGTCCGACGCGGAGACTTCGTACGGCGTCTTCGAGTTGCGCGACGAATCTCGGGTCTTCGTACATCGAGCGTTCCACGATCGCCAGACTGGCCGCGCTGCACTTCTGTCCGGCGTGGCCAAAGGCCGACTGCACCACGTCCTTCACCGCGAGGTCGACGTCGGCGCTCGCGGTGATCACCAGGGCGTTCTTGCCGCTCGTCTCGGCGAGCAGGCGAAGCGTGGGCTTCCACGAGGTGAAGAGCTTCGCGGTGTCAAAGGAACCGGTGAGGATGACCGCACCGACCCCGACGTGGGTCACCAGGTGCTGACCGCACTCGTGGTCACGGGTGGGCACCAACTGCAGTACCTCTCGAGGCACGCCGGCGTCCCAGAGTTGGGTCACCAGTTCATTCGCCACCGCGACGGTCTCGGACGCCGGCTTCAAGATCACGGCGTTGCCCGCGGCGAGCGAGGCCAGTACGCCGCCGGCGGGAATGGCGTAGGGAAAGTTCCACGGCGGCACGACGAGGACCACGCCCAGCGGGGTCGAGTCGTCGTCGCTCGGCGCACGCGAGGCGTAGTACCGCGCGAAATCGATGGCCTCACTGACCTCAGGGTCGGCTTCGGCGACGGTCTTGCCGCCGTCGCGCGCCATGACCGCGATTGTCCTCGCGCGGCGCTCGCTCATCAGATCGGCCGCACGACGCAACGTCGCCTGGCGCTCGGGGAGGGCGAGACGGTGCCACGCGGCGAAGCCGGCGCTGGCGAACTCGAGCGCTTCATCGATCTCGTCGACCGAGGCCACGCGGTAGCGGTACCACACGCGGCCGTGGTCGTTGGGGTCTCGCCCGTCCCGGTACTCCTTGGCCTCCGAGTTCTGAAGGTGTCCCAGTGAGTCGATCACCGAGTCGACGCGTTGGTGAATCGCCGCCAGCGCCTCGACGACGTCCTGAGAGTACGAGGGGTCCGTTGGGTCGCCGTCGGGCTCGTTCGCGAAATCGCCCGACGCCACGTCGAGGGTGCTTCGCTTGCGAAGGGTGCTCACGCTGTGGCGAGCGTCCAGTGCGTCGATGAATCGCTGCTGTTGTTCTTCGAAGATGGTCGGGTCCTCGGCGATGAAGAGCGCGGCGCGCAGATAGTTCTCCGGCGCCGTGTTCTCGTCCAAGCGACGAACCAGGTACGCCACGGCCGAGGCGAAATCGTCTCGACGGGTCACCGGCGCGTAGAGCAACACCGGTTGACCGCTCGCCACGAGGGCTCGGGCCTCGGGATTGGCCATGCCCTCGAGCATCTCGACGTCAAGCTGGTCGGCAACGACGCGGAACGTGGCGAGTTCGAGCGCCCAGGCGATGTGAAAGATGTTGTGGCTCGCCACGCCGACGCGAAGGGCGGCCGCGTTCTCGGCGCGAAGCGCCACGTCCAACATCCGGCAGTAACTGGCGTCGACGTCGGCCTTGGTGTCGTAGGGGGCGCCCGTCCAACCGTGCAGCTCGGACTCGACGTGCTCCATGGCGAGGTTCGCGCCCTTGACGAAGCGAACCTTGATCTGGCCCCCGCCCCTGAGGTGACGCGATTTCGAGAATGCGATGAGCTCGTCGAGGGCGGCGTGTGAGTCCGGGAGGTACGCCTGGAGCACGATGCCCGCGCGAAGGTGCGTGAAGGCCGGTTCGCCAAGGACCGTCATGAAGGCGTCGAGCGTGAGACGAAGGTCGCGGTACTCCTCCATGTCCAGGTTGACGAAGGTGCCCGCCGCGTCGGCCTCGGCGTAGAGACGGCGCAGCTTCGCGGCGACGCGCTCGAGCGAGCCCGCGTGGTCAATGGTGAGCAGTTGGCTCTCGATCGACGAGAGTTTTACCGACACGTAGTTCACGTCGCTGCGTCGCACCATGTCGAGAACTCGCTCGAGGCGACGGTTCGCCTCTCGCTCACCGAGCACCGCTTCGCCCAGGACGTTCACGTTGAGTTGGAGCCCCTCGCGTTGGTGCGACGCGATTCGTTCGCCCAGCGACGCGGGCGCGGCGTCCAAGATGAGATTCTCGGTCAGGGCGCGAATTCGGGAGTGGACAATCTCTATCGCTACTGACGGCGCCGTCTTGGAGAGCGCGGCGACCAAGCGAAGTCCCGTCAGGTTGAACAGTCCAAAGCCCTTCCTCGAAGCGCTCTGGACCGCCGTGCGCAGCGCGCTCGACGCCCCCCGCACGGAACGAAATCGCATGACTTCATCGGTGAGGGCGATGGTAACGCCCACGGCGCTCGGATCTTGGAACAGTCGTCGAAAACGGCGACGAGTGGCGCGACCTTCGCGTGAGCGAGGCGCCGCAGCGTCGATCAATCGACGGGCCCGCGCGAGAGCGTCGTTGCGGACCGACTCAGGTTCGTCGCCCTTCGAAGCATTCATTGTCGAGCCATTTGCACGGTCCTATCCGGGGGGTGTGGTGACGTCGTCGCCAGCGAAAGCGCTCGTCGCGCGGCCCGATGGGGGCCGGGTCGAGTTCCAGATCTCACGAAACAACACGTGAATGGTGGCCGCTCCCGGCACGGCGAGCATCACCCCAACGAAGCCGCCAAAGATGCCGTCGACCCACGCGCCCAACACTGCAGCGACCAGCATCGCCACGAAGACGGTGAGTGGATTGATCTTGACGGTGCGGCTCATGATGATGGGATAGAGCACGTGATTCTCGATCTGGGTATAGATCAAAAAGACCACGGCCGTGACAATGCCCGCCGTGAGTGAGTGCACCAGCGCGAAAAGTACCGTGGGTATTCCCGCGAGGGCCCCCCCGATCTGGGGCAGGAAGTCCACGAGGGCGACCCATAGCGCCCACAAGAACGCGAAGGGTACGGAAAGACACCACAGCGTGACAAAGACGACGAAACCCGCGATGACTGACGTGGTGAGATTGCCGAGCATGTATCCGAGCGCGGCCTGACTCACTTCTGAACTGACTCTCGCAATCCATGCGCTTCGCTTGGGCGAGATCATCCGAAGGGACGCTTTCCTAATCTTTGGGCCCTCGAGCAGCAAGAGCACGACGAAGGCGAACAACACCACTAGCAGGAGCAGCACCGTGGCGGCGCCCCGTCCGAGCGCGAGCGCCGGTTTGCCTAAGCCCTTGGCGAAGGTGACCAGCTTCGAGGAGTTCTTATGGAGCCAATGCTCGATGTGGTAGCGCCGTAGCAGGTGACCGATCCAACCCTTGCCATGCTCGGCCCTGCGGATATACGAGGGCAGCGCGTGGGCGAGATGGGTCGTTGAGTTGACGAGCGGATAGCCAAAGGCGAAGGCCAACCCCGCGAAGGCCAGGACGGCTAGGAGCGTGACGACGAGGACGGCGAAACCTCGCCGGGGGAGTTTCCATCGTTGGAGCAAGGCGACCAGCGGGTTCAACAACAGTGCCACGAAACCACCCACCAGCATCAAGAGCAGAATGTCGCGCAGTCGAAAAAGCACGACGCCGGCTAAATAGACCGCGGCGACCGTGAACACGGTGACGAGGATGGTCTTGAGGGGGACGTCGTTTTCTTGGGCGCGCCGGATGATCAGGGCGCGCCGGGTACTGAAGTCGTCCTCGTCCTCGCCCTCGGCCCGCTCGGGCTCATCGGACATCGCCATGCCTCCTTTCGTGCCACTCTTCGAGTCACGCTAGCCCCGCCTGGTAGTGCGAGAACTGAGCTAGTCGGCGACGCGAGCGACGACCCACGTCGAGTTTCGTTGCCTCGACGTGGTGGAGGGCGTAACTTACGCGGCGCTCTCGCTCTGGCGCAATGGACCGTAACGGCGCCGGTAAAGGGCGTAACTGACACCTCCGGCCATGGTCGGCAGCCAGTACGAACCGACTCGAAAGGCCAACGTGGCCACGACGGCGTTGGCGCTGGGCACGTGGGCGAGCACGAGCAGACCGCTGAGGCTCGCCTCGACGATGCCCAGGCCACCGGGCGTGATGGGGAGCAGCGTCAACACGGCCGTGGCCGCGTAGGCCAAGAGCACCAGTGAGGGATTGGGGCGGGTGCCGGTGGCTCTCAGTACCGCCAAGAGGCTCATGTAGTCCAGGCCGATGCGCCCCGCGATCAATAGCAGCGCCTTCCACCAGTTCTTGCCGAGGTCACTTCGCACCTGATCTCGCTCGTTGACCAGACGCGCGCCCAGGTCCGACGACCCTTTGCGATGTCTCGGCATCTTGTCAAGTAGCCACTGGGAAGCGTGGCCAATGACCAACAGGGTCTTATTGGTCGTGAGAATCACGACGCCAAACACCACGATCAACACGAAGCCGATCGCCCCGAGCTCGCCGGCGTGCACCAGGCCCGGGCTGACCGAAACACCGCCGACAATGACCGGCAACGCGAAAACGGGCAAGAAGAACAGCGCGGCGACGCCAATGATCGAAGAGACCGCCAGGCCGCCCGCGGCCTGGACCGTGTCGATGCCACTGCCCTTGAGCATTCGATACTGCACGCTCGCCCCCACGGGGGCTCCGCCCGGCAAGGTGTTCGTGACCGCGTTGCCGGCGAGTGCCGCGGTCACCACCGCGAACCAGCTCTTGGTGCGCAGCACGAGACGGAGCAGACCCAACGCGCAGACGAAGCTGGCGACCTCACAGAGCAACGCCACCAGCAGCCACCACGGCGACAGAGTAAAGAGGCGCGGCCACGAGGACATGACGTGCACCAAGGCGGGCAGCAAGATGTAGAGGCTGAGTCCCGCGACGACGACCGCGATGATGCGGACGATTGGCGACTTGCTCGAGCGAGGCTTGGTGACGGTGGCTATCGGTTCAATATATGCCAGTCGCCCGTCATTCTGGACGGGCGAAGGTCATGAATGGCGTCAATATGGCTTTCTCGGACGTCATCCGGTAGTTTCACGACATGGTCAGTTATAACGACGACGTCCTGCCTCGACTGATGAATTGGGCCTGCGGCGCACGTGCCTTGGCGCCGTGGCGACAAAAGGTGTGTGAAGGACTTTCGGGCGCGGTCGTAGAAATTGGTTTTGGATCCGGCCACAACGTGCCCTACTATCCCTCCGAGATCGACGTCGTCTACGCCCTCGAACCCGACGCCATCGCCCTCAAGCTCGCGAAGAAGCGAATCGCCAGCGCCTTCGTGTCGATCAAACCGGTCGGACTCGATGGCCAGTCAATTCCCCTCGATGACGCATCGTGTGACATGGCGCTGACGACCTTCACGTTGTGCACGGTGCCCGATCCCGCGTTGGCTCTTCGCGAGCTCTGGAGAGTGTTGAAACCCGGTGGTCAGCTTCACTTTCTCGAACACGGTTTAGGACCGGGCCGAGCGCTCGCCTTTTCCCAACGTCTCCTCGATCCGCTCGAGCGCAGAATTGCCGGCGGCTGTCATCTCACGCGTCAACCACTCACCCTGGTGAGGGGGGCGGACTTTGAGATGGTCTGGAGCCAAGTGGGACCGGCCAAGGGACCCAAACCTTGGAGTTACTTCAGCCTGGGCGTCGCTGCCAAGGCGTGAGTTTCGCGCAGCGCTCGTGCGCCACGATCAATGAACCCTTCGAAAGTACATTGGCCAGGTGAAGCGAGTGGCGGTGGTCGGTTGCGGCGGCGCCGGGAAGTCAACTTTCGCTCGACACTTACGCGACGTGACGGGGCTACCTCTCTATCATCTCGATCAACTGCACTGGCGACCGGGCTGGGTCGCGCCACCCGAAGACGAGTGGCGACGTGTCCAACAGGAACTGGCCGCCCAAGAAGAGTGGATCATTGACGGCAACTACGGCAAGGAGTTCGAGATCCGCTTCGCCCGCGCGGACACCGTCATCATCTTGGCTCCATTGCGGCGAGTCTGCATTCGCCGGGTGTTGTGGCGAATGGCGAGGAACTGGCATCGCGATGTGCAAGCGAAGGGCTGCCGCGAGCACCTTGACCTTGAGTTCCTTCGTTGGATCTGGCGTTTCCCCTACGACGCGCGACCTCGACTCGACGAGGCACTTGCTCGCAACAAAGGAGACTTTGAGTTGGTTGAACTAAAGACCGTTCGCGAAGTTCGTAACTACTTCAAAAACGGTGGGCAAGGATGAGGTTCGTGTGACGCGGTCCCTGGTAGGAACGTGGCGTCCTTAATTGATCTCCGCAAAGTCGAACTGCGCGACCTGGTCCAGGCGTTCGTACCCGAGCCTTTGATAGACGCCGTTACTGGTGGGGTTGGTGGCGTCGGTGTAGAGCATGACGCGTGAACCGCCGCCCAACAAGGTCGCGCTTAGCGCGGCCGTCACCGCCGACCCGTATCCGTGACCGCGAAACTGCGCGGGGGTGTACACCGGACCGACGCGCGTGACCTGACTCGTCGGCGTGTCGACCGGTGAGGCGTGTCCGGCCATGGAAACGGGGACTTCGTTGACACACCACAGGCTCATCATGCCGGACCTCACTCGAGCGACGAGGGCGGCTCGGTCGTTCTCACTTGGCGTGGACGCTTCGCCTTCGATGAACTCTGAAAAGTCCCGGGTCCACTGCTCGACCAGAGCAAAGTCGTCGAGCGTGGCGAGGCGACACGACCCTTCAACCTTGGGAACGCGAAGATTGGTTAGTTCATAGAGCAACCTTTGACGGCCCGGAGTGGCGACGCGACGAGATCCCGGAGACTGATTCTCTCGGTACGCCCGCAGGAACTCCGAGATGACCTCCTCGTTGCCACTCACCCACGGGAACTGGTTGTCTTCGCGGGCCACGGCGCCGGCCAGGAGCGTTGCGGCCTCGAGGGGCATGGGTCCAAGGGAGAGGCCAAAGGGTGCCGTTCGAAAAGCCGCGCCCACCACCGCTCCTTGGGCGTCGTTGATCAACCACCACCAGTACGCGTCGTAGAGTCGATCGCCTCCGGCGACGGCCACGGCGATCGAGCCCAGCAGGTTCGCGCGGATTGGATCGAGTCCTCGATAGGACGTGGTCGCCGCGAGGAATTCTTCGGGCGTGGCGCAGCGTACGACTTCCATAGATAGACGTTAGATGCTGAATGGCGACCCGTCCTTCGTCACGCTCGCCCCCGGGTTTCGCTAACCGTGGGTGGATCTTGGCGTCGCGTCAATGAGTGAGAATGGTTCGGTGAGTGGTGAGATCTGGCTCGTCGTCGGTGTGCAAGCCTCGGGCAAGTCGACGGTTGCTGATCTTCTATCTCGACAGTTTGATCTAGGGGTTCACGTGCGCGGGGGCGAGTTCTACCGCTGGGGAGTGCGTGGATGGGTTCAGCACGACGATGAGCGGCGAACTGAGGCTCGCCGTCATCTTGATCTGCGCTACCGGCTTTCGGCGCAGGTTGCCGACGAATACTGCGCCGAAGGGTTCACCACCGTCGTACAAGACAACCTCTACGGGGAAGACGTTGTGACGTGGTTGCAACGCGTGCGCGCTCGACCTAGACATCTCGTCGTCTTACGGCCCAAGGTTGAGGTCGTGCGTCAACGAGAAGAGGGGCGGCTTCGGGCCATCGGCAAGGTCGCCTACCGAGAGGGCGGCGTCACCATCGAAGAACTCGACGGGCAACTGGGCTCGATCCCCAAGATTGGACTATGGCTCGACACCTCAGTACAGAGCGCCCTCGAGACGGTTGTCGAAATACTCCGTCGTCGATCAGAGGCGCGAGTGGACGACGTCATCAAGTAATTTTTCCCTTGAGCCTCATTTTAGGTATGGACGAAGCGTGGCTGACTCGAAGAGAGTAGGAAGTGACGACGAAGCGAGGTGACCAGTGAGTTCAACGATGCGCGCGTGGGCCGTGAAGACTCCGGGTCCCATCGACTCGGGACCGCTCGTTCAAATCGAACGCGACGTCCCCGTCCCGGGTCCAGGACAGCTTCGACTTCGCGTGACGACCTGCGGGGTGTGCCGAACCGATCTTCATCTGTCCGAGGGGGACTTGGTGCCGCGTCGGCCCCTGGTGGTACCGGGCCATGAGATTGTCGGCGTCGTCGACGAGCTCGGTCCCTCGACAACGCTCTACGCCCTCGGCGATCGAGTGGGGGCGGCGTGGCTCGCCAAAACCTGCGGCGCCTGTCGCTACTGTCTCGCCGACAGAGAGAACTTGTGTCTAAGTCCGACGTTCACCGGCTGGGACGTCGACGGCGGTTACGCGCAGTTCGTGCTCGTGAACGAGGCGTACGCGTACCACCTTCCTGAAGGCTTCAGTGATCTTGACGTGGCGCCGCTGCTGTGCGCGGGGATCATTGGCTACCGGGCATTGCGACGCGCGGAACTGCCCCAGGGCGGACGGCTCGGCATCTACGGATTTGGGGGATCGGCGCACCTGACCGCCCAGATCGCGATCGCCGAGGGCGCGCGGGTGCACGTCATGTCGCGCTCGCTCGAGTCGCGCGAGCTCGCGCTTTCGTTGGGGGTGGCGAGCGTCGGCGACACCCATGACGCGCCGCCCGAACTGCTCGACGCCGCGATCCTCTTCGCCCCGGTGGGCGAGATCGTCCCCACGGCGCTCGCCTCGCTGGACCGTGGCGGGACGTTGGCTATAGCGGGGATTTACCTCAGTGACATCCCGTCGCTCAACTACGAGCGCGATCTCTTCCAAGAGCGAACGATGCGGAGCGTCACCGCCAATACCCGCCAAGATGGGCGGGATTTTCTCGAAATCGCCGCGCGCATCGGCATGAAGTCCACCGTCACGCCGTACCCGTTCGAACACGCGGACCAGGCACTCGCCGATCTCGCGCACGAAAGATTCAGTGGCGCGGCGGTGTTGGTGGATTTCTATCGTTGAAGTGATTCGTCAGCGACGGCGCGCGTTGGCCTAGGACGCGGTGGAGCCCACGGCGGCTTCCACGGCGGCGGCAACGGCGGTGACGACGTTGGGATTAAAGACCGTCGGCACGATGTAGTCCGGCGAAAGTTCGGTCGGTTTGACGACGTCAGCGATCGCTCGACCGGCCGCGATCTCTACGTTTTCGCCTATCTGGCGCGCGCCCGCGTCCAGCAGACCACGAAAGATGCCCGGGAAGGCCAGGACGTTATTGATCTGGTTGGGCTCGTCACTTCGGCCCGTGGCGACGATCGCCGCGAACCGTCGTGCCACGGCGGGGTCAACCTCGGCGACCGGGTTCGCTAGGGCGAAGACAATTGAATCCTTCGCCATTACTTTGAGGTGCTCTTCACCCACGACGTTCGGACCCGAGACGCCGATCAGCACGTCCGCCCCGGCCATGGCGTCGGCGAGCGATCCGGTGAGCTTCTCGTTGTTGGTGTGCGCGGCCAGCCAACGGCGAGGCTCGTCGAGGCGCGAGTCGTTCTCGGACAGGATCCCGCTGCGGTTGACGGCGATCACGTCACCGACGCCCTCGGCCAGGAGCAGTTTTGAGATCGCCACGCCGGCCGCGCCGGGACCGAGCACGACCACCCGCACGTCCTTCATTGGCTTTCCCACGACCCGCAACGCGTTAAAGAGTGCGGCGTAGACCACGGTGGCGGTCCCGTGTTGATCGTCGTGAAAGACCGGAATGTCCAACAACTCGCGCAGTCGCGACTCGACCTCGAAGCAACGCGGCGCCGAGATGTCCTCTAAATTGATGCCCCCGTACACCGGCGCGAGGCACTCCACGATGCGCACGATCTCGTCGACGTCTTGGGTCGCTAAGCAGATCGGCCACGCGTCGATACCGGCGAAGCGCTTGAACAACAGGGCCTTTCCCTCCATGACCGGCAGCGCCGCCGCCGGGCCGATGTTGCCCAGGCCGAGCACCGCCGAGCCATCGGTGACGACCGCGACGGCGTTGCGCTTTATCGTGAGCTTGCGCACCAACGTCGGATCCTTCGCGATCGCCATCGAGATACGCGCCACGCCCGGTGTGTAGGCCATCGAGAGGTCGTCGCGGGTCTTGAGCGGGACCTTGGGCTCGACCGAAATGGTGCCCCCTAGGTGCATGAGGAACGTCCGGTCGCTGATGGCCTGGACGTGCGCTCCCTCGACCAATTCGACTTCAGCCTTTAGAAGTTCCGCGTGTTCGTCGTCAATGGCGTTGCAAGTGATATCGACGACCATGTGTCGCCCGTTGGGTTCGACCACGTCGAGCGCGGTGACCACACCGCCCAGGTCGCTCACGGCGGTCGCCACTTCGCCGATGCAGGACGCGTGGTCGAGTCCGACCCTCATGGTCACCGAATACGAAGCACTGGCGATGCTCATCGTGGC
>Ga0307374_10003573_pt1 | contig 26464 bp, 23 predicted proteins | sample OX3MG_FD_202532 | JGI IMG/M metagenome (GOLD analysis project Ga0307374, IMG submission 202532) | Soil microbial communities from Risofladan, Vaasa, Finland - OX-3 | ecosystem: Environmental > Terrestrial > Soil > Coastal area > Acid sulfate soil | place: Finland: Risofladan, Vaasa | collected...
GGTCGTTGTAGTCAGAGAGCCCCTCGTGCGAGCGACGGTCGGCGAGAAGAATATTTTCGAGCCAGGAATGCGCGGTCAGGCACATTTCAAAGGCGCGGTCGGTGGGATCGGAAATGAACGACGCCGGGGCCGGATGGACGTAAAAGAAAAGAGAGTAGCGGTTGACCAGTTTTTTCCCGAAGCGGTCATCCACGCCCGGTTGTCCGGAAAGGCGGCCATCATTATTCATCGTGGTGTTGAAAGGGTCGTGCGCCGCGGCTACATAGTGCGCCAGGAACGCGGCATCGAGTTTTGCCGCGGAAAAATTCGAGGAGTGGAAATCATCCGTGAGTTTTGCGCTATACAGGCCAACTTCCCAGGGCAGCAAGCCGTTGGCGTCGAGCGATCGTTTACTGAATTTCCGCGCGGCGTCCTTATAAATCCTCGGCAAGGCGGTGAATGGATACTGGCCATAGTGGTCCAAGCGGATATATTGGTTGTGCAGTTCCGCAGGGCTTTTTGTGGCTTCCTGCGTGGCATCGGCGACATGCAGGACTAGAAATTGCCGATTCGCTTCGAAGAACGGCCGAATTTCCTCCGGCAATGTTCCCACAGCGTTATTTACGACCAGGCGGTCCGCATTCCCGCCCCAGGCGAATGCCGGCGGGGCCAGAAGAATGCTTGCAATCACCAACGCCGCGATGCTAGTGCGAATGCTCGCCTGAATTTCATAACGGGTGCGTTGATTTCGGCTGGCCCGCGGCGAGCAGAGTGAGCTGGCCGTGTGTTTTGCGCGGCGCATCATGCCTTTTCCGTCGCGAGGGAGTCCTCACGATAGTGGTTATAGCCCTTCCAAAAAAATACGATGGCGAAAACCGTGACTACGACGAGTCCGATCATTTCCAGCACTCCAGTATGCAATAATCCTCGCCACACAACGGTTCCTCCGACGATGGACAGCAAGAGCAGGACACTGCTCAATGCCATCAGCGCCTTGTCGGAAACTAACATAAGGGCGCGTTGCGCTCTTGCATCGGCCGAGCGTCCGGCCGTGCTGTGCCGGACTCCGAAGTCGAAATAAAATAGCAGGCCAATCGTCAGCCACACAAAAAACCGGACCCAATTCTCCACGGTAAGACTCGCCATGAGAACGAAGCACAAAATTACGGAGGCGATGGGAATCCAAGGTGAAAGGGGAACTCGAAAGCCCCGCGGCCGGTCTGGTTGGCGCTTTCGCAAAATCAACACCGCAACGGAAACCAGAATAAAGGCGAAGAGCGTGCCGATATTCGTCAGGTTCACGAGCGTGCCAATATCGAAAATTCCAGCGGGAATCGCGACGAAAAAACCAGCAACCCAGGTCGCGAAGTCGGGAGTGCGAAATGTTTTGTGTACTCTCGAGAATATGGCAGGCAGCAAGCCGTCGCGAGACATCGCAAACCACACGCGGGCCTGTCCCAACTGGAACACGAGGATCGAGGAAATCATCCCCATCAGCGCGCCGACGGTGACCCATCGGTCGGTGAGCTTCAGCCCGATAGCTTCGAGGGCATTGGCGACCGGAGCGGCGTTGTCGAGCGTGTTCCACTTCTGGATGCCGGTGAGCACTATGGCGACACCGACGTAGAAGATGGCGCAGACGAATAGCGAGATCAGGATACCGATCGGTACGTCGCGTTTTGGATTTCGGCATTCTTCCGCGGCGGTCGATACCGAATCGAAGCCAATGTAAGTGAAGAATACAATCGCCCCGCCGGTCAGGACACCCTGAAAGCCATTGGGGAAAAACGGCTTCAAATTCGATGGCTGGATATACTTGCTCGCGACAACGCAGAAGACAACGATGGCCAACAGTTTGATACCAACCATGAGGTTATTTGCGCCCGCCGATTCACGAATGCCGCGAACCAGCAAAACTGTCAGAAACATGACGATCAGGAAACCGAGAATGTTGAAGTGCCAGGCCCAGCCAGCCATGGGATCGTACGCGGGAGTGGCCAACGAAGCGGGCATGTGCAGGCCGAAAGTATTGAGAAGATTGTCGACATAGGCGGAAAAGCCGACGGCAACCGCCATGTTCGAGACGGCGTATTCGAGGATCAAATCCCAGCCAATGATCCAGGCGATGAATTCGCCCATCGTGGCATACGTGTACGTGTAGGCGCTGCCGGCAATCGGGATCATGGACGCAAGTTCGGCGTAGCACAGGCCCGCCAGGGCGCAAATCAGGGCGACCGCCAGAAACGATACGGCGATACCCGGGCCCGCGCCGGGCCTGCCGTTGATGCCAAGCGCGTGCGTGCCGTGCATCAGCACGCTCAGCAATGGGGCCTGGAGGATCGAGGGATAGCGATCCACCTCGCCGGCTGCGGCGGTTCCAGTGGTAATGAAAATGCCGCTGCCGATGATCGCGCCGATTCCGAGAGCAGTCAGGCTGAGCCAGCCGAGCGTTTTTTTCAAGCGCTTGGCGGGGGCGTCAGCGTCGGAAATCAGTTGATCAATGCTCTTGGTACGGAAAAACTCGCTATTCAACGGCAGCCGTCCCTTCGTCCTTCCGCGTTCGCCGGGCGAAACTGTACCTTGAGCTGGGTTGCCGCTGCAATGGAAGATCTCGACTGCGCAGCTAGACGGTTTCTAGGTGCGCATAACGCTCGATCAGCTTTTTGGTTCCATGGTCAAGGAAGCTGACGGTGAGCCGCCGATCGTCGCCATCATCCTCAACTTTCAGGATCGTTCCCACTCCGTAGTTGGGATGGCGCACGCGAGTCCCGATCAGGGGATTCGCTGTTCGCTTGGGACGAGCTGCATTTGAACCACGCGATGCAAATTTTCCCGGGCGCCGATATTCGGAGTCGTAGAAGTCTGGGTCCGGCACATAGCGCCGCGTTTCCCCGGGCGCACGCAACGATCCTGCGGCGGCTTCGACCATCTCTGCCGGGATTTCCGCAAGAAACCGCGACGGTGCGGCTGGCGCCAACTCGGCGTCTCCCCACGAGCGCCGGTAGATGGCTCGCGACAGCGTCAGTGTGCGTTTAGCCCGCGTCATACCCACATAGCACAACCTTCTTTCCTCCTCGATGTTCTCTTCGCTGGACATCGAGCGGCCGTGCGGAAGCAACCCTTCTTCGAGGCCCACCAGGAAAACGTGATCGAATTCCAATCCCTTCGCGCTATGGAGCGTCATCAGCGACACGGGCACGCTTTCGTCATACTCGTCGGCGTCACTCACGAGCGCCGCCCGGTCGAGGACATCCTCGAGGGATTGGCCCGCTTCGATGGCCTCCGCGAGGGCGTTTGATAACTCGCGCAGATTATCGGCTCGCGTCGAATGATCCAATTTGTCTTGCTGTTCCACCCATTCGTAATATCCGGTGCGGTCGAGAACGACTTCGAGCAGCTCGCCGGGCGCGCGCTCCTGGCATGCTTCCGTAAGGCGGAGAATCATTTCACGGAAGGCGCCGAGCGCGGTTCCTCCTCGTGCTTTGCCCGCTCCAGCGATGCGCGGAATCGCCTGCCAGAGCGATTCATTGAACTCACGCGCGACTTCTCGCAGCGCCTCGAGGCTCACTTTGCCGATTCCCCGCGGTGGGACGTTCAGCACGCGCATCAGGGCAATATCGTCCTCGGGATGCAGGACCATGCGGACATACGCGAGCGCGTCTCGAATTTCCGCGCGCTGATAAAAACTGAAGCCACCGACCACGCGATAGCGGACGCCAATGCGGCGCAGACATTCCTCGAACGCTCGCGACTGCGCCGACGTGCGATACAGCACCGCAATCGTTGCGCTGGAATCCTCGCGCAAGATGCGCGTGATTTCGCCGCAAGCGTATTCCGCCTCGTCGGAAGCGTCCCGGGCCTCGTAGAACCTCAGCAACTCGCCCGCGCCAAGCGCCGCTTTCAGATCTTTTCCCAGGCGCTTCCGGTTATGGCTGACGACCGCGCCCGCCGCGTCGAGTATCGATTGCGTCGAACGATAATTTTCCTCGAGGCGAATTGTGCGCCCGCCTTCAAAATCCTCGAGGAAACGTTGGAAATTCCCGCTCACCGCGCCGCGCCAGCTATAGATCGACTGGTCTTCATCACCGACGACGCAAACATTTCGTTCCTTTCCCGCGAGAAGCCGCACCAGTTCTTCCTGCGAGGCATTCGTGTCCTGAAATTCGTCGACTTGCACAAAGCGGAGCCGCTCGGACCATCGCGCGCGAACTTGCGCATCTTCGCGAAGCAGCTTGACCGCCCGAAGCAGCAAATCGTCAAAATCGAGGGCGCTCGCTTTGCGCAGGATATTTTCGTACTCGCGGTAAATCGCGGCGACTTTCTTGCCGAAGGGATCGTAGGCTTCCTCTTCCATCTCGTCAGGAGGGAGATTGCGACTCTTCGCGGAACTGATGCGGTCGCGAACTTGCCGCGGCGGGAATTCCTTTTCGGCGAACTTCAGGTTCTGGACGGCGAGCTTGACGGCGCGCGTCTGGTCATCGTCATCGTAAATCGCGAAGTCTCTGGGCAAGGCCGCGTGGGACGCTTCGCGCCGCAGCACACGCGCGCAGAAGGAATGAAAGGTCAATATCCAAATATCCGAAGCGTCGCGCCCGCCAGCGCGCACCAGGTCTTCGATCCGGCGGCGCATTTGATCCGCGGCTCGGTTCGTGAACGTCACCGCGAGAATATTTCTGCCCGGGACGCCCTGCGCAATCAAATGGGCCACGCGATACGTGATGACACGCGTTTTGCCCGTGCCTGCACCGGCAAGCACGAGGACAGGACCCTCCGTCGCCAAAACCGCTTCGCGTTGCTGTGGATTCAGTTCGTCGAGAAGCGCCATGAGCCTCGGGTAATTTGTGGAGGAAAAAAGCGAAATCTGATTCTAGCCGAGTGCCAAGCATTCAGCAAACACGGTCAGCAAATCGAAATGCGGATTATGGGTTATTGTTTCCGCCAAGCGAGACCTGAAAGTAGATAAGCCCCGTGCCGGAGGCCACAGATTTCACGTCAGGAACATAGAGCGACGCGTAGGGCACCAGGTCGAAATGGCGATTCACGTCAAAGAAGACGCAGCCGTGGGTCGTTCCGCCCGGCGGCACAATATCGGACTGGAACGTCAACGGCTGAAGTTTGTCCATCACCTTCTGTTGCTTGCTATCGCCATGGGGGAAGGGAAGTCCGGCAGGAAAACGGCTTGCCTTTGGCGCCGATGGCCCCTTGGGATGCGCAATGTCCACACTCACTTGTTTGAGACTCAAAGGCTTGAGATGAAACCTCTGCCCATTCGGCGCGTCAACATTCAGCCGAATGGCGTCCAGATCAACATGGACGGGATCCTTCATATTATTTCGAAAATATACATCGACGGCGAGCAGCCCGGCCTTGTAAGGATCCGCTTTACCGAACTTCTGCTTGGAGCGCGCCGCGTTGCCGTAACTCTGCGTGGCAACGACGAAATTCTGATGCATATCCTTTGCAGGCCATTTTGAGATATCGGCGTGTTGAACCTGCGGCACAGTTGCCAGCAATCCCAGGGTTGTAATCAGCAGAAAGCTTCGCATTGTTCTTGCTCCGTCATTTCTCGCCTCGTCATTTCTTGCCGATAGATGCACCACCGCCTGGAAACGTTGTGGGCTTCAAACGCGCGTTGCCACTATAATGCTTCTCTTGCGACTGCAGCCTTTTTTCGAAAGGTGCCCTGCTCCCGCCCATGTATTTTTTGTACAGCGTGCTGATGGCAGTTGGCATGGTGCTGCTTGCGCCGCTTTTCGCGGTGCGAGGGCTGCGCCGTGGCAAATATCTGGCGAGCTTCAGCGAGCGCATGGGGCATTTGCCGGAGGCGTTTGCACGTGGCACTACCCATCGTTCGTCCATCTGGGTTCACGCCGTCTCGGTCGGCGAAGTGTTGGCTGCCAAGCCGCTTGTTGAAGGGCTCAAGCAACGATTTCCGGACCGGCGGATTTTCGTGTCAACGACCACGACCACAGGGCAGCGCGTGGCTCGCGAACGCATCCGCTTCGCCGACGGCATTTTCTATTTTCCGTTTGACTGGGCCGGCCCGATCCGTCGCGATTTCCGGCGAATCCAGCCAGCGCTCATTGTGATTCTCGAAACGGAAATCTGGCCGAATTTCATGCGTGAGGCGGACCGCGCGGGCATTCCGGCTGTTTTCGTCAACAGCCGCATTTCCGAGCGATCTTTTCGCCGCTTCTGCCGTTTCAAACCGCTCATCGGCAAATTCTTCGAGCGCGTTTTGCACAACGCCGATCTTTTTCTCGCGCAATCACCCGATGACGCACAGCGTCTACAAAAAATGGGCGCGCCCGCCGATCGAATCGAAGTGATCGGGAATTTGAAATACGATCACGAGCCGCCTCCGCAGAGCGCTTTTGGCAATTGGCTCGCGCAGCAAATCCGCGAGCAGGAACGCTGGCCCGTGCTTGTCGCTGGCAGCGTGGTGGCCGGCGAGGAAGAAGCCGTTCTCGCTGCGTACGACATCGTTCAGCGCCAGTGGCGGCGCGCCCTGTTTGTGCTTGCCCCGCGCAAGCCCGAGCGGTTCGATTCCATGGTGCGCGCCGTCGAGGAGCGCGGCTGGAAAGCGGTTCGGCGCAGCACGCTTGATATGGATATTCCGCTGAATGAAAATGCTGACGTTTTGGTGCTCGATTCCATCGGGGAACTTGCGGGTCTATATTCTCTCGCCGACGCCGTGTTTGTGGGTGGCTCGCTCGTGTCCTCCGGCGGCCATAATATTCTCGAGCCGGCGTGGTTTTCAAAGCCTCCCGTGTTTGGATCGTTCATGGAAAATTTTCGCGACATGGCTGCGCGATTCTCGAGCGCCGGTGCGGGGATTCAGGTTTCGAGCGGTGAACAACTCGGCAAGGCGTGGGTACAGTTGATTCGCGACTCGGTCCGTACGGCCGAAATGGGCCGCAAAGCGCGTGCGCTTGTCGATGCGAATCGCGGCGCCACTGCGCGGACGCTCGCACGAATCTCGCAGGTTCTCGAATCTGCGCGGAGTGGCGAGTGACTTTTGCTCAGGCTCTCCTGTGGCCGTTTTCGCTTCTCTATAATGCGGGCGCGCGACTCCGTGTCGCGAGCTATCGCGCCAGCATTTTGCGCCAACAGCATTTGAACGGCATCGTCATCAGCGTTGGCAATCTGACGGTCGGCGGCACGGGGAAAACTCCTTTCGTCGTGTGGCTGGCGGAACGCTTCGCGCAAACCGGCAAAATGACCGCCGTGCTGTGCCGCGGCTATCGTCCCTTGCCGCAAAGATCACGCGCCAGCGAAGCCCCAGAAATTGCCGAAGGCTGGAATGACGAGACGCTGTTGCTCCGGAGCCGTCTGGATAAAAGGGTGCGATTCGGCGTAGGTGCCCGCCGATTCGACCAGGGCAGAGAACTCGAACGTTTGGGCGTCGAGTGCTTTATTTTGGACGACGGTTTTCAGCACCTTCAGCTTGCGCGCGATGTCGATATCGTTTTGGTTGATGCCACAAATCCGTTCGGCGGAGGCCGTCTGTTGCCCGCTGGGCGCCTTCGCGAGCCGATTTCCGCGTTGCGCCGCGCCGACGTTGTCGTCGTCACGCGAAGCGAACAAGCTCCGGCAACCGAGGCGGTGATTCAGCGCTATACATCCGCGCCCATCTACTGCGCGCGGACTGAATTACTGGGTATTGAGGCCTATTGCGAACCTGCCGATCCGGCGCGTAGGGAGACGCCCGCGGGGAAGAAGTGTTTCGCGTTTTGCGGCATCGGCAACCCGCCCGCTTTTTTTGATGATCTGAAGAAGTGGGGAATTCATCTCGCTGGCCACGCAACATTTCGCGACCATCATCTGTACACCGAGCGCGATGTTTCCGAGCTTGAAGCGCGCGCCATAGCCGCTGATGCGGACGCACTTTTATGTACCGAGAAAGACATCTACGATTTGACGCCGCTTCGCACAGCTCGCTTTCCGGTATTTTTCTGCAAAATAGCTTTGCGGTTCAACAACGAAGAGGCGCTTTGGCAAACGATCCTGGATAAAATCGAGCGCCAGCGGCTCGGACCGTCTCGATGAAAATCTTAATCCGCGCGACAAATTGGGTGGGCGATGCGGTGATGTGCATTCCCGCGCTCGAAGCCATTCGCGCGCGCTGGCCGAAAGCCAAAATTACGATCCTGGCGCGCGCTTGGGTCGCGGACCTGTATCGCGGCCAGCCATTCGCGGATGAAATTATCCCGCTGGATGCGTCGGCCCACCGTCTGCTCGCAATGGAGAATATTGCCCGCGAACTGCGCTCCGAGTGTTTCGATTGCGCGGTACTGCTCCAGAACGCGTTTTCGGCTGCATGGCTTGCGTGGCGAGCAAGAATTCCAGAGCGCATCGGCTATTCTCGAGACGGCCGCAGTTGGTTGCTCACGCGCGCGATTCCTGTTCCGCGTGCGGGCGAAACACCCGCGCACGAAACGTACTATTATCTCGAGCTCGTTCGCCGCGCTGGCTGGCTGGGTCAATGGCCGGACGTTGCGGAAATTCAATTGCGTCTTGCGCCGGGCGCCTCGGACGCGGCGGAGATTCGGCTCCAGAACGCGGGCGTCCGGCGCGACTCCCGCCGAATTGCGCTTGCGCCAGGAGCCGCGTACGGCTCCGCGAAATGTTGGCTGCCAGAGCGTTTCGCCGCTGTCGCCGATACCCTCGTTGATGAATTTGCTACGGATGTGATACTTTTCGGGACGCCTTCAGAAGCCGGCATTGCACGGCAAATTGCCTCACGAATGCGCCATCCGCCTATCAGCTTGGTTGGTCAGACGCCCATCGGCGAGCTTCCGGCATTGTTTTCGCGCTGCCAACTTTTTATTGGCAATGATTCCGGAGCAATGCATGTGGCCGCGGCCGTCGGCGTTCCGGTCGTCGGCGTTTTTGGTTCGACGGACCCGGAAGGCACGGCGCCAATCACGCCGCGGCGCACGATCGTTCGCCATGCCGTAGCGTGCAGTCCATGTTTTTTGCGTAAATGTCCGATCGATCATCGCTGCATGACGCGCATCGAAAGCCGTGACGTTCATGCCGCCGCCGTCAGATGGCTGGAGCAAGCATCCCGTGCCTGAGCCGCAAGCGAAACGCCGCGCCGTCTTTCTCGATCGTGATGGCACAATCGCGGAAGAGATGGGCTACGTCAATCACTTGAGCCGCTTCACGATTTTTCCGTTTGCTGCTGCGGCGATACGGCGGTTAAACGAAGCTGGCCTCCCGGTCATTGTAGTGACGAATCAATCGGGCATAGCACGCGGATTTTTCCCGGAGTCTCTGATTGATACAATTCACGAAAAAATGAAAGCAGAGCTGGCCGCGGGTGGCGCACATATAGACGCCCTCTACTACTGTCCTCACATTCGCGACGACAATTGTGAGTGTCGCAAGCCGCTACCGGGAATGCTCGAGCAGGCGGCGCGCGAACACGCGCTCGATCTCGCGAGATCAATCCTCGTGAGCGACCGCTACGACGATATTTCGATGGCGCAGTCGGTCGGATGCGAAGGGATTCTCGTTTTGTCCGGCTATGGGCGCGGCGAATACGAGTGGCATCGTCACGATTGGCCGCGCCAGCCCAATCATGTCGTGGAAAATCTAATCGCCGCAGTGGATCTCGTCCTGGGGGGAAAGCGATGAGCCGCCCGCGAAACACAAATGATCGCGCGGGGCGTCTGCCCGATTTATCCCGCCTGCTCGACCTTGTTTCCGCGTTTTCGCGCCAGACGGTCGTGGTCCTCGGCGATTTTGTCGTAGACGAATACGTAACAGGCGAGATATCGCGTGTTTCCCGCGAAGCGCCGGTACTGATTCTGCGTCACAAGCAAACCGAAATTACTCCCGGCGGAGGTGCGAATGCGGCGAACAATCTTGCCGATTTGGGCGCACGCGTTCTGCCGGTCGGGGCAGTCGGTGACGACGCTGCAGGCGACGCTCTCATCGGCTATTTTCGGCGCAAACACGTTGACGTTTCCGGCATTATCCGCGCGCGAGGCTGGACGACAACCACGAAGACACGCTACCTCGCGCGTTGGACCCATACGACGCGACAGCAGGTGTTGCGGGTGGATCGTGAACCTGAAGCGCAACTGTCGCCGCGCGTCGCCGCGGAAATCGTTCGTAAAAGTCGCTCCCGCATCTCGAAATCAAATGCGGTGATCATTTCGGATTACGGGGCCGGGTCAGTCGCGCCTCAGTTGCTTAAGGGTCTGCGCCCGAAAATCGCGGTGCTCGATTCGCGATATCGCTTGCTCGATTACCGGGGCGCGAAACTTAATGCCGCTACACCGAATGAACCGGAGCTTGAGGCTCTGTATCATTCCCAGATCGGCAACAATCGCCGCCAGCTCGAAGTGCTTGGACAACGCACGTTGCGAGCGCTGAATCTGGGCGCTCTTCTGGTCACTCGGGGAAAAGATGGCATGGTGCTTTTTGAGCGCGCGAAACCGCCCTGCGAAATTCGCGTGTACGGTTCGGACGAAGCCGTGGACGTTACCGGCGCGGGAGATACGGTCATCGCCGTCTTCACGCTGGCGCTCGCGACGGGAGCATCGTTTGTCGAGGCGGCCCATCTTGCCAACTATGCAGGAGGGATCGTCGTAATGAAACGCGGCACTGCAACGGTCACGCGCGCTGAACTCGAGGCGGCGATTCGCGGCGAAGCCACGGCTGGCGCATGAACACCCGCTCAAAGATTCTCGCTCGCGCCGAACTGCAATCGCGGCTCGGTGAGCATCGAAAGCGCGGACAGCGAATTGTGCTCACGAATGGCTGCTTCGATATCTTGCATGCTGGACATGTCCGCTATCTCGAAGGCGCGCATCGCGAGGGAGATGTGCTCGTCGTCGCCGTGAACTCAGATTCGAGCGTCCGCGGACTGAAAGGTCCTGGCCGGCCCGTTTTGCCCGAGCAAGCCCGTGCCGAGCTTGTTGCGGCGCTCTCGGCAGTGGATTATGTCGTGATCTTTGACGAACCCGATGTCCACAGTCTTTTGCGTGACCTTCGTCCCGATGTCCACGCGAAGGGCACCGACTACAGCGTCGACACCATTCCCGAGCGCGAGGAAGCGGCTCGTCTCGGCATTCGAATCGCAATCGTCGGAGACGCCAAGCAGCATTCCACGCGGGATCTCGTCGCGCGCATTCGCCAAGCATCCCATGGCTGAGGAGCGCTTTCTCATTTTGCGCATGGGTGCGCTGGGAGACATCGTACATACACTGCCCCCCGTTGCCGCGCTCCGGGAATCGTTTCCCCGTGCGGAAATCGATTGGCTCGTCGACCGCAAATGGGCGCCGATTCTCGATGGCAATCCTGACGTCAGCCGCGTGATCGCAATCGACCGAACGAGTTCTCGCAACGTTATCGCGACTGTTCGCCGATTGCGCGCAGCGCATTACACCACCGCGCTCGACTTTCAATCTCTCTATCGCTCCGCAATTCTTGGCCGCTTGTCCGGTGCGCCGCGCCGTGTGGGTTTTGACTCCAATTATGCGCGCGAAGGCGGAGCGGCGTTGTTCTACACCGAAAAAGTCACGCCGCGCCGCACCCACAAAGTCGGGCATAATCTCGAGTTGGCGGAAAGCATCGGCGCGCAAACCAGAGAGATTCGGTTTCCACTTCACATTTCCGCGGACACCGTCGAATACGTAAACCGCGTCCTGGCTGCGCGCGGCGTAAATGATTTCTTTGTTCTTTCTCCCGGCGGCGGGTGGGGTTCGAAATGCTGGCCTGCGGAACGTTACGGCGTGTTGCACGAAGCACTGGTTCGCGAATATGGGTGGCGCGGCGTTATCAGTTTCGGTCCGGGCGAACGCGACTTGGCTGAAATTGTGCGTCGCGAAGCTGGGCCGCCTGGGCCGGGAGGCTCGCCGGAGCCTTTGGTTGAGTCGTTTAACCTCCCGCAACTGATCGCCCTGCTCCGCCGCGCGAAGTTCATCGTCGCTGCCGACACAGGCCCGTTGCACCTCGCTTCCGCGCTTGGGACGCCTGTCATTGGTCTTTACGGCCCGACCGATCCGGCCCGCAACGGCCCGTTTTCGAAGCGCGATGTGATTGTTCGAAACGCCTCGCCGGAAGAGACCACGTACCGCCGCGACAGGTCTCCCGCGCCCTCGATGCTTTCGATCACCGTCGAGCAAGTGCTCGACGCCGTCGCGCGCCGATTGAGGACCGCCTGATGCCCGTCACGAACTTCTGGATTCGCTGGCGCGTTCGCATTGGCTATCCCGTGGCTCTTGCTTATCTGACTTTCGCGAGGCCGACCATAGGCTCTCTCATCGCCGGGGCCTTCGCCGGGGCGGCCGGACTTGCCGTGCGCGCTTGGGCTGCGGGCTATCTTCGCAAGCATGAAGCCCTGGCGACGAGCGGTCCATACGCTTTCACGCGCAATCCCCTGTATTTCGGCAGCGTGATTTTGGCAGCGGGATTCGTTGTTGCGGGCCACTCGCTTTGGGCAGGGATTATCGTTGCCGCGTATCTCGCGGTATTTTATCCAGCGGTAATGAAACGCGAGGAAGGGGAATTGCAGCGCCATTACGGAAACGACTTCGTCGAGTATGCAATTCGCGTGCCTTTATTCTTGCCCAGACTTCTTCCGAGCCGACGCGACCGGCAATCCACCTCGCGATTTTCTTTTCAACGGTACCGCCGGAATCGGGAGTATCAGGCTGCCCTGGGCTTTCTCGTTGGACTCGCGCTACTGTGGGCGAAGATGCACTGGCTTCGATATTTTCCGTGGTAGCGGCATCAATGGAGCCAGTACAGCGTGCTGATAAGCTTTTGAAATTTCGGCCGGTACAGCAAATTGAACGCGTCTTCCTTGCCGGGAAACATCTCCAATGCCAGGCGCCGCGTTGATGTCACGACTTCTTCGGCCTGCTCCAACGACAGCCCGCCCGCGGCAATCGCCTGGAGCGCCAATTGAACCACGACGCGAAGCCGCCGCAATTGCCGGCTCTCTTCGTCGATTTCGTCTGGTGTTGGCGAATGTTTGCAATCTTCCGTAATCATCGCTGGCCCATAGGCGCTTCTTCGATTAGTATGAGGGAAGTTCCATCGCCCGGCAATGGTGGGCCATTTTGTTTTTGAGGAGCTACGTTGGTTCCTGACCATAGCCAAGAGAAGACAGTTGTGATTCACTCGGCCGGCTCCGCCACCGAAGCGATGGTGATTCGTGGCCTGCTCGAGAGCGCCGGTATCTCGGCCCCAGGTTCTTCCTCGACCACGGACCCGTTTCCCATGGGCGATCCGGTCGAAGGATCGCACGGCTCCGACGTGATTGTTTTGCAATCCCAGGCTGACGAGGCCCGCCGGATCATCACTGAGTACCTGAAGAGCAACGAAGGAATCGAAATCGAAAACCCCGAGAATTTGAACTCGTAGACGGCATTTCCCCAGGCACCTCTACATTCGAGCCCTAGTGTCCAGCGGCGGCGGCAAATTCCCGCACCCGGAGTGTGCGTCCGTCTGTCGAGGCCGTAACAGCCCAGCGCCGCGCGCAGAATGGGCGGGCGATCCTGCCCAATGCCGAGATACCTCACGAGTACGACGAGCGTGATCACCGTCGTAGCGGCTATAGGCAAACGCAGCAATCGGCACAGCCAGAAAACGAAAATCGCCAGCGCGCCCACGTGAAGCCCCGCCGCCACGAGCACGTGAAACGCCGCCGTTTTCTGAAACGTTTCGGCCAGTTCCGTGTTTACGAAATTGCGGTCGCCCCACAGCATCGCCCGCAGCACTGCAATCCGGCTCGGTTTTCGAGCGCAGAGACTGTCAAGCCGCGAAAGCAGAGCGCGCGAGCGCGCGCGAAGCCCCGCGGAATCGTGAGGTTGTCCAAGCCCGTTTTTTCGATAAGCTCCGTGCTGCGCAACGTGCCCAGCAGCTCGATATCTTGCCACTTCAGGAATCCGCATTCATCGAACGCGCCGGGGTCCTGGTAATTTCGCGAAACCTGCGCGCGACAAAGCGCTTCCACGCTGTCTCCCGCGCGCAACTTCGGAAGCCTTTCGTCCTCGCGGCCGAAATAATAATTCAGCCTCAGGCCGCCCTGCACGAGGATTGTCTTGCCTGCTATTTTTGCCTGTCCAGCCAGAGCGCCGGGAGCTTCACCGCACTCGCTCCAGCCGCACGAGGGTCTCGATGTGGTAGGTCTGTGGAAACATATCGAACAGGTGAATTTCCTGGAGAGCATACGCCCTCGTGCACAAGTTCGCCAAGTCACGCGCCAGCGTCGAGGGATCGCATGAGACATAGAGAATCCTTGCAGGCGCAATCGCGGCCAGCTTGTCCAAAGCCGTCGGCTCGATTCCCGCTCGCGGCGGGTCCACGATAACCACATCGGGTGTTGCTTCGCGCTTCTGCTTCCATTCCGCCAGAAACGATTCCGCCGAGTCGTTTCGCGCCTTGATCGTCTTCCCGCTCAACCCCGCATTCGTCTCCAGGTCGCGCGCCGCCGCCGGATTTGCCTCGACGGCTTCCACGCGCCCGAAATTCCCAGCCAGCGTCGTGGCAAACAATCCCACGCCCGCGTATAAATCAAAAGCCAATTCGCCGCCTCCCGCCGCGGCCGCCGCGACGTTCGCCATTTCATTCACCAGAAATCGATTCACTTGAAAAAAGGAGAGATGCCCCACGCGGAAACTGCTTTGCATCACTTTGTATTGCAGAAATCCCGGCCCGTGCAACGACATTCGCTCGCCTCGCACGTCTTGCAGAAGAATGCTCTTCACGCCGTCGATTCGCTCGGAGAGCATTTTGGCGAGCGCGTCGGCTCCGCGCGGCAGCGACGTGCAGGAAAGGTTCAGCAGTATCCCTTGGTCTTCCGCGTCGGCGAACGCCTCCACTTCACGCAATGTTTCCGGAAGTTTCTCTTCGCTCAACATCGCGCGGAATTGCTCAAACGTCGCGAGCAGCTTCGGCGACAGAATCGTGCAGACTTGCACAGGACACAGCGTTGAAGACCCAGCTCGAAAATACCCGATGTCAGAATGCTCGCTGCCGGAAGAACGCGCGACGGAGCCCGCGTCCTCACGCGGGCGCCCACCCTCGATCGAATGTGGCCGAATTTTCCACTGCGCCCGGTTGCGGTACTCCCATGGCGGCGACGCATGCAGGGTGACAGGGCCTTGCCAGTCGATTCGTCCGAGGCGCCGCAGCGTTTCCCGCAGGATTTCTTCCTTGTATCGGAGTTGCGCCTCATACGAAACGTGCTGATAGTCGCATCCGCCGCAACGGCCAAAATGCGGACATCGCGCGGCCACTCGATCCGGCGAAGCTTCGAGCACTCGCGTCACCCGCGCGCGAACGAATTTCTTTTTGCGCGTTCCCGGCGTCAGCTCGACCTCTTCGCCCGGCAGCACGAACGGCACAAACACGGCCTCGCCGCCTTCGTGCGCGAGACCTTCGCCTCCATACACAAGTTTTTCGATTTTTGCGCGCATCGGAGCAGGGTGTTGCAGCCAGAAAATCTATTTCAAATAATAAAGGCTCAATCTCGGCACACGGTAGTTCTCAAACAGCCGCTTCTGAATGTACTGCCGTTCGACAATCGTCAGTTGTTCCGCCGACATTTTCCGTCGGTAGGGCGCCAGCGCGCGATCCATTTCGCGTCGCACCTCTAGCATCGTTTCCGGATTCGCCGCGGAAGTTAGCGTCGCGGACAATTTATCCTCCAGCACGGTCAGCCGCCGTTCGAGTTCTTCGAGATCAAGCGCCGCCGGCGCGTCGAGCATCGTCTGCGCCTCTTCAACTCCTCGCAGTATCTCGATGAACCGCTTCGCAAGTTCAGGCGACGCACCGGCGCATTTTTCCGCCGCCGCCTGCAGTTTCCGGATATTGTCGTCAAAATATCCCTTCAGTTCCTCCCGCGAGAACGGTTCTGCAGTCGCGTGCCTAACGTGTGCGTCCGGTCCCTTACCGGCGGCAATTTCCTGCGCCTCCGCTGCCGCGTCGAGCACCGCGTCCACGCAATACGCCAAACTTTTCAGCGGCCGCCCCAACGAGCCGCGCCGCGAGCGCCCGTAGCTTTCAAACGCGCGGTCGATGCCCTTAAGCACCGCCTCCAACGGAATCCCCGCCTTCTGCCACGTCTCGACAATTGCCCAGTCGAGCGGCGACACCAACAGATGCGCTCCCCGTTTGCGCCAGAAATGTTCTTCGATTTCGGTGAAATAATTGAAGTAGTTGAATTCCGCCATCGCCACAACGCAATTAACGCGCCGGCTTCCGCGCCGAAGGCGCCGCCTCGCGCGCGACATCACGATTCTTCACAGGCGCACTCGATATCTCCGGAGTCGCATTTCTCTCCCATAGAATTCGCAGCCCTTCGAGCGTCAAATGTTCGTCCACCTCGTCGATATGCTGCGACGCGCCGCCAATCAGCGCCGCCTGCCCGCCGGTCGCGATCACGCGCGTTTCCGCGCCTAATTCTTTTTTCAGCCGCTCGAGAATCCCATCCACCAGATCCGTGAAGCCGTAATACAAACCTGCCTGCATCGACGCCGCCGTGTTCGTCCCGATAATTTTCCCCGGATCGCGAATCTCCACGCGAAACAGCCGCGCTGCCCGCGCAAACAGCGCATCTGCGGAAATCCCCACTCCCGGCGCCAGCACTCCTCCCAAATATTCCCCGCGTTTCGACACCACGTCGAAATTAATTGCTGTGCCAAAATCCACCACCACGCACGGTCCGCCGTATTTTGCGAACGCCGCCACGCCATTCGCGATGCGGTCCGCGCCCACTTCTTGCGGATTGTCGTAATGTACCGGCATTCCCGTCTTGATGCCCGGCTCGACGAACAGCGCTTTTAACCCAAAATATCGCTCTCCCATTTCAGCCAGCGTCGCGTTCAGCGATGGCACCACGGACGCGATCATCAAGCCTTTAATTTCCGTCGCCGCCAGTCCCGCCAGCGTGAACAGCTCGCGCGTCAGAATTCCGTATTCGTCCACCGTCTGGTCGCGCGCCGTCGTCAGCCGCCAGTTTGCCAGCAGCTCCTTGTCGCGGAACACCCCGAGCACCGTGTTCGTGTTTCCCACGTCCATTGCCAGCAGCATCATTCCGCCTCTGCCACCGCGCCCGAAATCACGCTTTCGATTCTTCCGTCATCGCGCTTCACGCGCAGAATCCCCGTGGGCTCAAGCCCCGCCGTTGTTCCGGTGAAAGTTTCCTTGCCAGTCGTGATGCGCACGCGTTTGCCCTCAAAATAGCTCGACACTTCCGCGAATCGCCGCAGAATCGGCCCTGCGCCTTCCGCGATGAACTGATTGTAGTAGCGGTCGAGGTGCCGTAGCAACCGCGCCAGCGTCTCCAGCCGTGAATGCACGCGTCCCGTTTCAATCCGAAGCGACGTCGCGATCGCCGCAAGCTCCCCGGGCATTTTGGTTTGATTCATGTTGATCCCGATTCCGACGACCGCGAAATGAATGTGGTCCGGCTCCGCATGCATTTCCGTCAGGATGCCGCAAACTTTTTTGCCATTCAGCATCACGTCATTCGGCCAGCGTATGTCTGGCGACAATCCTGATTCTTCGACGATCGCGTCGCGCGCCGCAAGTCCCGCCGCCAACGTCAATGCCGGCGCCAGCATCGGCGAAATCTGCGGCCGCAGTAAAATGCTGACGTAGATTCCCGCTGATTTCTCCGACATCCACGAGTGTCCTGCGCGCCCGCGACCGGCCGTTTGTTCCTCGGCGACGACGATGGTGCCATGCGGCTCCCCGGCTTCTCCCAAGCGCATCGCGACCGTGTTTGTCGAGTCCGTCTTGAAAAAGTGAAAAATGCGTTTCGCGAAGGGCGTCCCGTGAATTCGCCCTGCCAGCAGCTTTGGCGCCAGAATATCCGGCACGCGCTCGATGTGATAGCCGGTCCGCGGATGTCCTTTCACTTTGACGCCCGAGGCGCGCAATGTTTCGATCCATCGCCATACCGTTTGCCGCCGTACGCCGATTTCCTTCGCGAGTTGCGCCCCGCTGATCACAATCGTCGGGTTCTCGACCAGCAGCGACAGCAGCGCGTCGATGCGCTTGTCCGTGGGCCCGGGCAAGCTCGAACGGTTTTTCTTTCTCGGTGATTTGGTCGCAGCCATGATGGGGTCAGTGATTACGGGAACTTCACCGACCGGTCACATACGTCATCCCGAGCCGTTATACGGCGAGGGATCTAGGGTGCGCGGAAAGTCAGAAAAAACGCACCGCCCTATTCCAATTGCGCCAGCCGGTCCACAATTTTCTGGTATTCAATTCGCCTCTCGGCGAGTGTCGCTTCTAGCCCGCGCACAATCTCCGCCGGCGCGCGGCTGCGAAACGTATCATCCGCCATCCGCTGCTGTTTCGCCGCGATGTCCTTCTCCAAACGCTCCTTCTCTTTTTTCAGTTTGGCTGTTTCGGCCTTTGCGTCAATGGGCTCGCCGTCCGCTTGAATTCGCAGATCGAATTGAGGCGTCGAGCGCACGGCTCCTTCGCCTGCCTCCAGCTCTCCGTGCCGAACGCGTAGTTCCGAGAGTGTTCCGAGACGGCAGATCACATCCAGATTGGCCTCAACGAGTTTGCGCGCGTCCGCGTTCTTCAACGCTACCTCAGCGCCGACTTTTCTCTTGTTATCCAACTTCAGGTCGGCGCGGATATTTCGCGCCGCGATTATCAGCTCCTGCAGCGCCGCAACGCCCTGCTCTGCGCCTGTATTCGCACAGCCGCTATGCGGTACGGGGAAGCTCCGCAGCGAAATCGATTTCGCGCCTGCGGTTTGCGGCAACATATGCCATAGTTCTTCCGTCAGAAACGGCATGAATGGATGCAGCAGCCGCAGTGCGTATTCGAACGCCGCAAACAAATTGCGCCAGGTCGCGATTGCATCCTCGCGATCTTGCGACGCAAGGTGCGGCTTCAGCCATTCGATATACCAGTCGCAGAAATCGCCCCAAAAAAAGTGGTAGATGACGTGCGCCGCTTCGTGGAAACGAAAATTCTCGAGCGCATCATTGATCTGCGCCGTTACTGCCGCGAGGCGCGAAAAAATCCATTGGTGCGGCAGTGCATCGCGAGTCGCATAAGGCGCCTTCGCGCGAATCTCGGGTGCTGCCAGTTCTTCGAGAGTCACTCCCGCCGCTTCGATTTTCTCCAGATTGAAAAACAAAAATCGCGCCGCGTTCCAGATTTTGTTCGCGAACGCGCGATAGCTCAAAATGCGCTCTTCGCTCAGGGCAATGTCCGTCCCCGGAGCAGCCATCACCGTCAGCGCGAAGCGCAGCGCGTCCGTGCCGTATTTCTCGATGATTTCGAGCGGATCGACCACATTCCCGCGCGTCTTCGACATCTTCATCCCGTGCGGGTCGCGCACAATCGCGTGCAGGTAAAGCTCGCGGAAGGGAATTCGCTCTTCGATTGTCGCGCCCGGCGCCAGGTGCAGTCCCATCATCACCATCCGCGCATCCCAGAAAAACAGAATGTCGTATCCGCTGATCAGCAGGCTCGTGGGATAAAACGTCCGCAAATCCTCCGTCTCGTCCGGCCAGCCCAGTGTCGATAGGGGCCACAGCCCCGAACTGAACCACGTGTCGAGAACATCCGGATCCTGCGTCAGCTTCCCGCCCCCGCATTTCTCGCATTTTTCCGGCACGCTCGCGATCTGCGCCCGTCCGTTTACCACTTCCACGCGCGAATCTCGCGCCGGCGTCATTGCCCCGCAATCGCCGCAATGCCAGATGGGAATGCGATGCCCCCACCAGAGCTGCCGCGAAATGCACCAGTCGCGAATATTGGTCAGCCAGTCCAGAAAAATCTTCTTCTGATTCTCCGGCACCACGGAAAGCAGCCTGTCTTGCACCGCCTGAATGCCCGGCTCGGCCAGCGGCTTCATCTTGCAGAACCATTGCACGGAAAGTCGCGGCTCGATCACCGTTTTGCAGCGGTCGCAAATGCCCACCGACATCGCGTGGTTCGTCACGCGTTCGAGCAGCCCCTGTGCCTTCAAGTCCTCGAAGATTTTGTCGCGCGCCGCAAACCGTTCCATTCCCGCGTACGCGCCCGCCGCCGCGCTCATGTGTCCGTCCGGAGTCATCACGTCAATTTCCGCGAGTTTGTGTCGCTGGCCCATCGCAAAATCATTCGAATCGTGCGCCGGAGTCACTTTCACGGCGCCGGTGCCGAATTCTTGGTCCACAAGATCGTCCGCGATAATTGGAATCTCGCGATTCATCAACGGCAGCACGGCCATCTTCCCGATCAGATTTCTGTATCGCTCATCTTCCGGATGCACGGCCACCGCCGTATCGCCCAGCATCGTCTCGGGACGCGTCGTCGCAACTGTAATCGTCTCGTTCGACCCTGCGATCGGATAACGGATGAACCACAATTTCCCTTCGCGCTGCTCGTGTACCGTTTCAAGATCGCTCAACGCCGTCTGGCAGCGCGGGCACCAATTCACCATATAACGCCCGCGGTAAATCAACCCTTCGCGATACAGCCGCAGGAACGCTTCCATCACCGCGCGATACAGCGGCGGATCGAGTGTGAATCGCTCGCGCGTCCAATCGCACGAAACGCCCAGCCGTATCATTTGTTTCTTGATGCGTCCGCCGCTCTCCGTCTTCCATTGCCAGACGCGCCGCTCAAACTCCTCGCGTCCCATCTGCTCGCGCTTCAGTCCCTCTTTCGCCAGCTCCCGTTCCACCACCACCTGCGTGGCAATCCCAGCGTGATCCATCCCGGGCAGCCACAGCGTCTTGAAGCCGCGCATCCGGCGCCAGCGCACCAGAATGTCGATTTGCGTGTGCTCGAGCATGTGCCCGATGTGAATCGACCCAGTCACATTCGGCGGCGGCAACACAATCGAAAACACTTCGCCGGGTCCGCGCGCATCCGCGCGGTACAGTTCTTCGTCAAACCAGGCCTGCGCCCAGCGCCGCTCAATCTCCTGCGGTTCGTATGCCTTGGGAATTTCTCTCGCCATGATTTTGTTGAATTCCGGTTTCCGCGTCTCGCTGCTTTTGACTTTCGGCTGCTAACTTTCGACTATCAACTGATGCCACGAAACTATACGGGGCAATCGTGCGGCCCGTCAAATGCGCGCGCGAAAATATGCGAAAAGTCGAAAAATGAATGGCCCGCTGTAGCAGGCCAATTGCAGCCAAAAAAGAGGCCAAAATCAGCCGATTTGGACGGTACTAGAGCCAGGATTCCACACTGTGGGTGGTCACAAAGGTGATGAGGGGTTACTTTTTGCCGCGTTCGCGGTTCAGCATTTCTTCGACCAGCGGCCGAAGAATTCCGTTCGAAAGTGCCTGATGAATTTGCGGCTCCAGCTTTTCAAGCAGTTTCGCCACCACGCTGTCAATCGCCGCAGCGTCCATTTCCGAGGATCTCGCCGGCGCAATTTCACCAGTGTCAGCGTAAAATGCTTGATGCGGCTCGCTGCTGGCAGCGGAGTCTCCGGAAATTTCGATCGGCGTCTCGAGTTTTTCTTGCGGCGCGGATGTTTCCGCTTCAACTCGCACATCGCTGATCCCTTCAGCGACGTATGGCGGAGTTTCTGGCGTTTCGTGCGCGGCAATTTCCGCGTTGCCCGACTCGCTGGGCATTTCGAACACGGAAGCAGAAGCAATCTCCGGAGGCGCAGGGAAGGGAATTGCTTCGGCGGGCGGCGCGGGCCAGTCGGTTTGCTGCGCGCGCGCAGGTTCTGAAAGCCGCTCTCCGTGCCGTGACGATGTTTCGTGCTGCGAGGGTTCTTCTTGCGATATGTAAGATGGCGCTGTTTCTTGCGGGTTTATTACCGATAAACTATCCGGCAAATTATGAGTTGCGTTTTCCAGGTGCTCATCCCTCAACAGGCTCTCGATCGTAGAGTGATCTTCTTCCGCCGCGGAAACCGGAACTTCGCCAGCATCCTCAATCGGCTTGATTTTCTCCTTTTCCACGATGCCCATCAAATCCATCCACTCGTCGCGCACTGGCGTTGGGGGCGGATCGATTTTCACCGGGGCATTTTCGGCTTCGGCGCCGAACGACACATGCGCCGGCTCCCGTGCGTCGGTGCTCTCGAGAAACGACGAATCCTCCGCCGTGGCCTGGCCGGAAAGTTTTTCGACCATGCTGGCGGACTCGGCCGCCGGGATATCGTATTCGACCGTATTCCGCCGCCGGGTCCATTCGCTCACCGGCTGCTCGTAGTCATCTTCTTTTTCGTTGTGTTTTGCCGAGGGAGTGGCGACGGGTTCGCCGAACGCGGGAGCTGTATCCGCAGGCTCGTCAAAATCGTGGGGAGCTGAGCCATACGAAAATTCCTCGGGAACAGCTTCGCGCAACTCGTAGGTTGGCACGGCCGGCGCACGTTGTGCGGGCGTCCATTCTTTCGGCAGCGCCGGAATTTCGTGCTTCGCGGGCGCCGCCGGTGGTTCGGCTGACGGCGCGATTTTTGGCAGCAGCGAAGTGACCATGGCGATCAGCGGGTCCGGCGGCACAAACGGCTTCTTCAGTACGCCATCGGCTCCCACGCGCTTCGCCTCTTTTTCATCGAGCGGGTCGAACGCGCCCACGAGAAGAATCACGGGAATGCCGGAAAATTGCGAATCCTGCTTCACGAACTCGCAGACTTCATAGCCGCTGCGGACGGGCATAAATATGTCGGCCAGCACAATGTCGGGGCGCACTTCGGACATTTTGCGGCACGCGGCCTCGCCATTGCCCACCGCGACCACACGAATTCCCTTTTCCTCGAAGACGAGCGACACCATCTTCTGAATGTTGCTGTTGTCGTCCGCGACCAGAATTGTGGGCACTATCGATACCTCAGGGACGCTACCGCCAGCAGGCGGAGCGCGCCATTCCTGCAACTATTGGAGCACCCGCAAGCCAGGCCGTCAACGGATTCGCGTGCATCGCGTGCCGCAGAAGTGACGAGTCGTCAAAAGCAAACTAAGTCTGCGCCAGTTTCACGTGCGAGGGCTGCTGAAAGCTCAGACCGAACTGATGTGGACCTGCCTTACCTATAACCTGCAACAATCGATCCGCCTCGGTAGACTCCAGGCCATTCCCATCAGCGGTTGAGCGAATCATCGCCCGGCTCCTTTCTTCCGAGCCTCGGCCGTTAGCGCAGCCAAGTTTACGCGGAACTGGGAGCCGACGCCCTCATCCAATCAGCCAAACCCTTCTGCCGTGAAGAGAAACGGGAGCCTTCGCCAGGCTCAGGACCATCCGGCGCTACGGGTCCGGCAGAGGAGACGCCGGCGCGCGACGCGGTCCGACCGTAGTCGGGCCCGACACGAGCAAGAGCGGGAAGCGAGACGCTGGTGCGCGACAGCGGAGAGATAATCGTGTGTTCGTGTTCGCCGTCGTGCACGTGTTAAAATTTATATGAAGGGAAGATGCAGGTCGCTCGCCGCGGGGCGGCTCGGGATGACACGAAATTAATTTATGAAGCCGCTCAATGAGACAGCGGTATAAACAGCGGGACGCGGAGGACGAGAGAGAGCGGCGCCGAACCTGCCTGTCCGCCGCACTCCACGCCGATGCGGATTCCTCGTCGCGCGGATCCTCGGAATGACACGGAATTAATTTGTGATGGCGCTCGATAAGGGAGTCGCGTAGAGCGGGCGCGGAATTGCGCGGCGGAGGACGAAAATTGGGGAAAGTGAAGGGGCGGCAGGAATTGATGCGGCGCGTGGCGGGGGCGAAGCGCGCGGGGAAGCGCGTGGTGTTCACGAATGGATGCTACGATTTGCTGCATCCGGGGCACGTGCGATTGCTGGAGGCGGCGCGGGGGCTGGGCGACGTGCTGGTACTGGCGCTCAATAGCGACCGCAGCGTGAGGGAAAATAAGGGCGCGAATCGTCCGATCATTCCGGAAGGCGAACGCGCGGAAATTGCGGCGGCGCTGGCGGCGGTGGATTACGTGGTGCTGTTCGACGAGCCGACGCCGCGCGAGATCATTGCGCGCGTGCTGCCGGATGTGCTGGTGAAGGGAAGCGATTGGGGCGCGGATGAGATTGTGGGGCGAGAAGAAGTCGAAGCGGCGGGCGGGCGCGTGGTGCTGATTCCGCTGGAGCCGGGATATTCGACGTCGTCGATCATCGAGAGCGTTTTGAAGATTTCGGCATGATGTGTTTTTGGGCGGCGAACTGCTTTTGCGCGCGGGAGGCAGGCACTTCGGATGGCGTGGTGCTGTTTGACGAGGCGATGACGTGGGAGGACTCGGCGCTTTGCGCCGACGGCCGGACCATCGTCCGGCCCTGCAGGGGCCGAGGCGACGAGCGAGTGGAGTTGACGCAGGGAGTGGCTGGCTGACCCTTCGGCGCTGCCTCAGGGCAAGAGGCCTCCGGTGAGAGAGCCAAAGGAGCCGGCGGGACGCCGGCGCTACGGGTTCGGCAGGGAACAGGCCACGCGGGGAGCGGCGGTTGAAGGCCGCCGCTGCAGAAAGACCAAAGGTTCATCATTGAGATGTTTCATTGAAAGCGCTTTGAAAATTTCAACATGATTCTTCCTCTGGTCGGCGAGCTGCTTTCCCGCGTGGGACGCCAGCACGCTGTTGAAGAATGCTTCGATCGTTTGCGGCGCGGCGCGCCCGCCCAGGCGGACAAGTCCGCCACGGCCGGCGGGCGCGAAGTGGTGCTGACCGGGCTCACGGATCCCGCGAAGGCGCTGCTGACGGCGCTCGCGGTGCAAACGCTTTCCAAACAAGCCATCCTGCTGGTCGAATCCAATCAAAAGGCAGACGATTTTGAGGCGCTGACGCTGTACTTTTTGCGCGCGCTGGGGCGCGCGAACGCGCAAGTGACGGTGCTGCCCGCGCACGAAGTGTTTCCGTACGATCATCAGTCGCCGCATCTGGAGATTTCGGAGGCGCGCGCGGCGGCGCTGTGGAGGCTGACGAGCGGGGAAGCGGACTTGGTGATCGCTCCGGTGACGGCGGCGGTGCTGCGTCTGCGGGAGCCGCAATATTACAAGAGCCTCGCGCTGGAGCTGGCACGCGGCGAGGATGTGCCGCGCGAGGAATTGCTCGCGCATCTGGCGAGCGTCGGATACGAGGCGGTGGAAACGGTCGAAATGCCGGGGCAGTTCGCGGTGCGCGGGGGAATTTTGGATGTGTTTCCGCCAGAGGCGGAGCGTCCCGTGCGGCTGGAGCTGCTGGGCGACACGCTGGAGTCGCTGCGCGAATTTGATACGGATACGCAGCGGTCGACAGGGCCGGTCGAGCGCATCACGCTGCTGCCGCTGACGGACAGCCCGCGCAGCGCGGAGCAACTCGAGCGGCTGCGCGCGCCCGTGATTGCAGGGCATGAAGATTCCGAAGGCCGCGCGCCGGATGTTCCCGCGGGATTTTTTCCGGGCTGGGAATTTCGCGCGTTTCTCGGCGACCGGCGAGAATCGAATTTGCTGCGGCTGCGCGAAAATGTGCTGGTGATCGAGGATGAACCGGCGGCGCTCGATGCGGCGCTCGAGAAATATCGCGCGCGATTCGCGGAGTCCGCGGCGGAGGAGCCGGACGAGGCGGGGCCGGAAAGTTACATTCTGAGCGATGAGGAATGGCGGAGGGCGAAGCAGGCGGTTTCGCGCTGGGGCGTCGAGCAGCTCGAAGTCGAAAATGCGGGCGAAGGGCGCTTCACTTTGCCGACGCGGCCGACGACGAGATATCACGGGAATGTCGCGGCGTTCATGGCGGAGCTGAAAGGCCGATTGAATGCAGCGCAGCAAATTTTCCTGAGCGCGGCGAGTACGGGCGAACTCGAGCGGCTCGCGGATTTGTGCCACGAATTCGAGTTGCCGTTCCGGCTGGGGGAATTGGGGCAGGGAGCGACGGCGTCGCGGCTGGCGGATGAATCGAGCGCGGGAAGCGTTCCCGCGGCAGTGCTGATTAAAGCGCCGCTCGAAGGCGGCGTCGAATTCGTTTCCGCGAAGCTGGCGCTGTTTGGCAATTCGGATTTGTTCGAAACGGTGGCGACACCGGCGCGACCGCGCAGCCGGCCCAAGACCGCGAGTTTCTTTAGCGATTTTTCGGAGCTGAAGGCGGGGGATTTTGTCGTTCACGTGGATCACGGGATCGGGCGTTTTCAGGGATTGCGGCAGGTCAGCGTGGACGGAGTGAATGGCGAATTTCTGCTGCTCGAATATGCGGAAGAGGCGAAGGTGTACGTTCCGCTGACGCGCCTCGACTTGGTGCAGAAATATCAGTCGCTCGGCGGCGTGGAGCCGCGGCTTGACCGGTTGGGTTCGCAGGCGTGGGAAGCGCGGAAGACGCGCGTGCGGAAATCGGTTGGCGACATGGCGCAGCAATTGTTGCGGCTGTATGCGGAGCGGAAATCGGTGGAGGGGCACGCGTTCCCGACGGACACGCCGTGGCAAAAAGAATTCGAGGACGCGTTCGAGTTTCAGGAAACGACGGATCAGGATCGCGCGATTGAAGATGTGAAGCGCGATTTGGAGCGGGCGCAGCCGATGGATCGTTTGCTGTGCGGCGACGTGGGTTACGGAAAAACGGAAGTGGCGATGCGCGCGG
>Ga0307374_10003574_pt1 | contig 26456 bp, 27 predicted proteins | sample OX3MG_FD_202532 | JGI IMG/M metagenome (GOLD analysis project Ga0307374, IMG submission 202532) | Soil microbial communities from Risofladan, Vaasa, Finland - OX-3 | ecosystem: Environmental > Terrestrial > Soil > Coastal area > Acid sulfate soil | place: Finland: Risofladan, Vaasa | collected...
ATCTGGCCAAGCTCTGCCCCAGCCACCGCTTTTTGCTCGCGGAAAAATGTCTCATTCTCGGCCGCGTGAAGTATATACCAGGACCGGGCAGGGAAGCTACGGGTTCCTCTTCTCTGTTCGGGTCAGTCGCTCATGGCCCGTTTCCAGGCCACCACCTCGCGAATCACGTCGTCGAGCGAGAACCGCGGGCGATAGTCGATCGTTTCGCGCAACCGGCCCAGGTCGGGCACGCGGCTGCGGACGTCTTCGAAGTCGGGCGAATAGGCTTCCGCATAACTCTGGAATTCGACCGACAAGCTGGGGTGTACGATGGCGATCACCCGCCGGGCCAGCTCCAGGATCGACACCGGCTGGTCGCTGCCGATGTTGAACACGCGGCCCAGGGCCGCCGGCGTCTGCATCAGATCGAGCACGGCCCCGACCACGTCGGCCACGTGCCCGAAGCACCGCACCTGCTGGCCGTCGTCGTGGACCGTGGGCGGGCGGCCGGCGAGCGCGGCATCGACGAACCGCGGCAACACCATGCCGTAGCTGCCGGTCTGCCGCGGACCGACCACGTTGAAGAAGCGGCCCACGACGACGGGCAATTCGTACTGCCGCCAATACGCCAGGGCCAGAAACTCGTCGATCGCCTTCGATACGCCGTACGACCAGCGGGCACGCGTCGTCGGCCCGAACACCAGGTCGTCGTCTTCCGTCCAGCGGGGCTTGGGGTTCTTGCCATACACCTCGCTGGTGCTGGCCAGAAACAGCTTGACCGTGTGGCCCGCCTCTTGCCGGCGGCGCAACTCGGCCAGCAGCAGTTCGGTGGGGTAAACGTTGGTCTCAATCGTGCGAATCGGATTGCTGGCGATGAGCTGCACGCCGACCGCCGCCGCCAGGTGATAAACTTCGTCGGCTTCGGCCACCAGCCGCACCACGAGCGGGCGATCGGCCACGCTCCCCTTGAAGTACGCAAAGTTCGGGTGCCGGCGGATGGCGGCCAGATTGTCGGCGTCGCCGGTCGATTCGTCATCGACCACGGTCACCCGAGCGCCGCGGGCGACGAGCGCTTCGGCCAGATGGCTGCCGATGAAGCCCGCTCCACCGGTAATCAGGGCTCGGCTCATGTTCGATCCACGCGCTTCTGATTTTCCGCGTGCATTTCGCCGATGGCCTCCCTACCGTCAGCGTCGCCCCTGGGGTCTTCAATGGCGTCGCTGCCACCGAGATCGATCTGGGGCTTAGGGTGCCGAGCGTTTCGCGTCTCGCGCCGTGAGGCAATCATCGACGCGGCGATGGCGATCGTCAGAAAAGAGACGATGACTATCAGGTTGGCCCAGGCCGGAATCTTCGCGCCGTCGAGCAGAAACTCTTCGACCAGCATTTTGAGCCCGACAAAGACCAGAATCGCCGCCAGTCCGAACCGCAGATAGCGGAACAGGTCCATCGCGCCGGCCAACAGAAAGTAGAGCGCTCGCAGGCCGAGGATGGCGAAAATGTTCGAGGTGAAGACGATAAACGTGTCTTGGGTGATGAGCAAAATCAGCGGCACGCTGTCCAGGGCGAAGGCCACGTCGACGAAGTCGATCACCAGCAACACGAGGAACAGCGGTGTCATGCAAAGCAGGCCGTTCTCGCGCACGAAAAACTGCTGACCGTGATCCTCACGCGACACGCGGAAAAACCGCCGCGAAAGGCGAATGACCAGGCTGGCCTCCGGGTCGAACTCGTCGTCATGGAAACAAAGCTTGATCCCGGTGTAGATCAAAAACACCGCCAGAACGTAGAGTATCCAATGAAAGCGGGCGATGAGAGCGGCGCCCGCCAGGATAAAGACCAGCCGCAGAACCACCGCCCCGATAATTCCCCAGAACAGAACCCGGTACTGGTACTTCTTAGGCACGCGAAAATACGTGAAGATCACCGCGAAGACAAAGACGTTGTCCATCGACAGCGACCATTCGACGAGATAGCCCTGCAGAAAATCGAGCGCGTTTTGCTGTCCGGCGGCAAAAAACACGTAGACAGCGAAGGCCAGTGCCAGGCAGCACCAGATGACTGTCGAGAGGGCGGCCTCGCGCAGCGAGGTGTCGCGCGAGTGACGGTGGAAGACCCCCAGATCGAGAACGAGCAGGACGGTGACGAGGACGCCGAAGCCTAGCCAGTGCAGAAGATCGAATTGTATCAACGTCTTGCCGTGCGGGAGATTAGGTCGTCAGCGGCGGCCAGGGCCGCCGTTTCGAGCATCATAGGTCTTCGCCCCGCATAGGGCAACCTCGCGGCGAGGCGTCGGGACTCCGCTTCCACCTGTTCAACGTTTTCCGTTCGGGGAAGCGTTGCATGGTGTCAGCGCCCTCCGCTTGCGGAGCAAGCGGGCTACGTAGCCCGCTCGCTCCGCGAGCGGAACGGCCTTCCACCTGTTTAACCTTTTACCTTCGTGAAGGCCTTCCCTGGCGTCAGCGTCCTTCCGCTTGCGGAGCAAGCGGGCTGCGTAGCCCGCTCGCTCCGCGAGCGGAACGGCCTTCCCTCGAAAAAGCGTTCGACGATGCATTGCGCATCTTGATTTGCCTTGGCCCAGAACAGAAAATGCAGCTTGCCTGCTTTCGGGGCCTTCCTTCGAACCCCGCGTTACCTTCATGGTTGCACCGTTCGAATACTTCGATCTTGACGACGATCTGGAGATCACGCAGCAACATCTGCCGCATTGGGACCAACCGGGCAAAACCTATTTCGTCACCTTCAGGACCGCGGATTCGATGCCCGCCGATGTGCTGCGGCAGTGGCACCAACGGCGTCGCGATTGGCTCAGTCGGCACCATATCAATCCCGACCGCGAGGACTGGGAAGACCGGCTCGCTCAACTGCCGGAACGCTTTCAGCGGCAGTTCCACGAGACCATATCGCGCGAATACCATCGGCATCTCGACGACTGTCACGGGGAGTGCGTCCTGCGCCAGCCCGATTTGGCCAAGTCCGTGGCGGACAGCCTTCATTTTTTCGACGCCGAGCGCTATCGGCTGGGCGACTTCATCGTCATGCCGAACCATGTCCACTTGCTGGTAGGGCTGGTTCCTGGGATCAAGATCAAGGCTCAGTGTCGTTCTTGGAAACGATACACGGCCGGTGAGATCAACAAAAAGCTGGGGCGAAGAGGGCGTTTTTGGCAGGTCGAGAGTTTCGATCATATCGTCCGCAGCCCGGACCAGTTTGAGCGGTTGCGGCGGTACATTGCCAGCAATCCGCAAAAGGCGGGCTTGCGCGAGGGCGAATACCTGCTTTACCGATTCGATGGCGCTCGGTAGCCCGCTCGCTCCGCGAGCGGAGGGGCGTTCAACCTGTTCGACGTTTTTCCGTTCGCGAGGGCGTTGCATGCTGCCAGCGCCCCTCCGCTTGCGGAGCAAGCGGGCTACGTAGCCCGCTCGCTCCGCGAGCGGAACGGCCTTCCCCTTGCTGACGCTTTCCTGCTCCGAAAGACCTTTCCCTTCGGCTCCGCCCCTCCGCTTGCGGAGCAAGCGGGCTACGGCCGCGTCTCACTCGTCCCAGATTGAGAACACGAGCCGACGGCGAGGCTCACAAAAACGTCAGAATCGCCGAAGAAATCAAACCGCTCGCGTTTGGCACACGGACTGCTACAAGAATCGCGACCGTGCCGGGCCAGAGGCAAATTGATTCCGGGCAAGTGCCTTTGGCCTGGCACGGCCAACTCGCGCCGGGGTGCCGGAAAGCCAAGCCGGGCAACATTTTTTGCCCGCCGCGCTTGGCTTTTCCAGCGGCATCTTGGTAGAATCATGGTCGGCCAGTCTACAAACATCGGGCACCTCTAAATCAGGCTCTTCAGGAAGCCAGGAACGGGAGCGATCTAGCTATGGCACGTGGAAAATCAGGTTTGCGTCGTCGTGGGGCGTTTACGCTCGTGGAGCTACTTGTGGTGATCAGCATCATCGGCATGCTGATCGGTCTGTTGTTGCCCGCCGTGCAGCAAGCACGCGAGGCCGCCCGCAGCAACACCTGCCGCAGCAATATGCATAACCTTGTCCTGGGGGTGCAGAATTTCGTGTCGTCCAAGGGCTACTATCCCGGCTACTGTGATACGCTCTCGCTGCAAGCTAGCAGCGCGAGCACCGCGAACTCAGTGCTGCCGGTTAGCTGGATCGTGCCCACCCTCCCGTACCTGGAACGCACCGACATCTACAATGTCTGGCGCGATCAGTCCCAGTGGACCGGCGCGGGCGGATCGACTGCTGGTCCACCGGCGTATCCACCGCAGATCTACATGCAACTGCTGAACTGCCCCAGCACGCCGCCGCCTTCCACGACAGGCAACACGCCGTGCGTGTATGTCGTGAACACGGGGATGGTTGACGTAGCGGTGGCGGGCGGCGGTAGTACATATTCTGCTGATTTTCAGGCAAACGGCGTGTTCTTCAATCGCTTCCCACCGTTCCAGCCTGGATCCACCGATGCGCCGACGCCTGCCCCGGGTACTGCGCCGGTTGCCGGGACGGTGATGAACGCGCCGCCCCTGGTCAACCAGAGCCAGGACTATATTACCATTCACGATGGCTCCAACCTGACGTTAATGATGTCGGAGAACAACAATGTTCCGTTCGCGACGCCCGCTTCGGCAGCCGGTGCCCCAGCGCTGACATTCCAGACCGGGCCTAGCGGCGTTAGCAATTTATCCGGTACGTGGGGCACTACTCAGTCAGGCATTGGCACCTCAGTTTTTACTACCTATGCCGGCCTGGAATCCACGAACGGCTTTGTGTTCTGGCCTGACCAAAAGCCCATGCAGGCGATGAAGATCAACGCTCCGATCAACGCGTTGGACACCGGCGGTCCCGTTAGTAGTCAGTACTTTATGCACCCATCCAGCAATCATCCGACGGGCGTGAACGTGGCGTTTTGCGGAGGAAACGTGCAGTTTATGAGTCAGGACATCGATTACACCGTTTTTTGCCTGCTCATGACTCCGTGGGGGCAATGGTGCAATACGCCCGGTATGCCGAACGCCACAACGCTGGACCAAGTTAACGGAACTTCTGCGAACGCAGCGTATTATTATCCAAGCGGGATGCATAATTACGGCACAGCCACAGTACCTGGCCTGCGAAACAGACCCGTCGATGAATCGCTGATCCGCTAGGATCGTCTCTCGCACCGCTAAGGGTTTATTTGCTGCATGCTCGCAGATCGCGAGCATGCAGCATTTTTGTTAGTGCCCAATCGTCCGCGCGAATTCAAAATCGGGGCGACGACGTGGGCACATCCTTGTTGCGCTCAGGACGACGCCGCTGGCTTGTCCGGCGGAGCTTCACGCACGTTTCCAGATGGACAGCGCGAAGACCGCGACGATGCCGCCCGCTTGCCGCGCGGAGCTCCACGCTCGTTTCTAGAGAGCCGCAGCGAGGGAGCGCGGTGATGCCGCCCGTTTGTCGGGCGGAGCCTCACGTTCCTTTCTAGGGGAACCGGACGGACGCCATCCCTAGAGGCCAACGTCAACGACCGCCCGGCAAGCGGGCGGCATGCCTCGCGCCACGCGGCACGTTCTCTAGAGACCAACGTCAGCCACCGCCCGGCAAGCGGGCGGCATGCCTCGCGCCACGCGGCACGTTCTCTGGAGACCAACGTCAGCCGCCGCCCGGCAAGCGGGCGGCATGCCTCGCGCCACGCGGCACGTTCTCTAGAGACCAACGTCAGCCACCGCCCGGCAAGCGGGCGGCATGCCTCGCGCAGCACGGCACCTTCTCCAGAGACCAACGTCAACGACCGCCCGGCAAGCGGGCGGCATGCCTCGCGCCACACGGCACGTTCTCTAGAGACCAACGTCAGCCGCCGCCCGACAAGCGGGCCGCATGCGGCTACCGCGTCTCTAAGTATTCATTCCTCCGCGCAGCGCCGCAAATATGCCTGTAGTTGACCGGTTGCAAACTCACCAAAGCTGCCAACGTAGGCTGAGGGCTGCCAAAGCCGCTCGACCCTCGCCTGAATTGCATCCGAAGCAAACTTGCCCCAGATGAGCGTCTGTGCCGCATTCATCAACGCCACAATGAGCGTTCCAGGCGCGACCATCGGATGCACGCGCACCGCCAGATGCACATGGTCGGCAACAAACGACACCTTGCACAACGCGAACCGGTTCGCTTGCTCCATCGACCTCCACAAGCGAGTGATCTCGGCCCCGGAAGCGTCTCCGAAAATCCCATGCCTGTGCCACGTAACGAGCACAAAGTGAAACCGTACCAGCGCGTAGGCGTTCGGCGGCTGCAATCGCTGCTCGTCGGGGGGATCAACCGCGAAAGTCGCCACGAAGATCGGCGGCCGGGCGTGCCGCAAATATCCGTGATGCTGTCCCTGCGACGAAAGGTATTGGTCGACCTTGTCGGCCGGGCTCTTGCCCGCGGTACAGGCGAAATAGCCGCGGGCAAACCGCTCGCCCGACTTCTCGCGGAGCCATTTCGCGGCCTGCCCTTTGAGCTTGCTGGCGGCGGCCGAGATGGCGTCGCCTGGCCTCAAGCTGACCAATAGCCGTACACCCTGACTGTTCGATTGGCAGTCGAGGATGTGGATCGAATGCCGTGCAGCGAAGCTATTCGCGGTTTCGCGGTCGAGATTCGCGAGGCAACTGCTGGCGCGCTTGCGATAGGTTTGCCAGTGCAGGTAAGCATGATACGCATACGCGAACTTCATCTCATCGACGGAATAGTCGGCCGCGGGAAGCATGGACGGTTTCCTCATTTGTGACGTAAACAGCTTACCGCGCGCCGTCGCCCCGGAAAGAGGCCGCCCGCTCGCCGGGCGGAGTTTCACGTTGGTTTCTAGTGGGGCACAGCGGCCGATCGCTAAGAGGCCGCCCGCTTGCCGGGCGGAGCCTCACGTTCGTTTCTAGGGGAACCAGACGGACGCCATCCCTAGAGGCCAACGTCAACGACCGCCCGGCAAGCGGGCGGCATGCCGCGCGACGCGGCGCGTTCTCTAGAAACCAACGTCAACGACCGCCCGGCAAGCGGGCGGCATGCCCGCGCGACGCGGCGCGTTGTCTAGAAACCAACGTCAGCCACCGCCCGGCAAGCGGGCGGCATGCCCGCGCGAGGCGGCGCGTTCTCTAGAAACCAACGTCAGCAACCGCCCGGCAAGCGGGCGGCATGGCCGCGCGACGCGGTGCGTTCTCTAGAAACCAACGTCAGCAACCGCCCGGCAAGCGGGCGGCATGCCCGCGCGACGCGGCGCGTTCTCTAGAAACCAACGTCAACGACCGCCCGGCAAGCGGGCGGCATGCCCGCGCGAGGCGGCGCGTTCTCTAGAAACCAACGTCAGCAACCGCCCGGCAAGCGGGCGGCATGCCCGCGCGAGGCGGCGCGTTCTCTAGAAACCAACGTCAGCAACCGCCCGGCAAGCGGGCGGCATGCCCGCGCCACGCGGCGCGTTCTCTAGAAACCAACGTCAGCAACCGCCCGGCAAGCGGGCGGCATGGCCGCGGACCACTCGCACTGCTTACAATACCTACTCCGAGAACCAAGGCGACCGGCGCAGCTCTCAATCGATGAACCCGAACCTTTTCCCCAACGCCCAAACCGACCGCGTCTGGTCCGTCTCCGAGCTCACCTCGCAGATCAAGGACCTGCTGGAAGGCCAGTTCCAATCGGTCTGGGTGGGCGGCGAGATCTCCAACTTCTCGCGCCCGCAATCGGGCCATTGCTATTTCACGCTCAAGGACGATCGGGCACAAATCCGCGCCGTCGTGTGGCGCACCGCGGCCCTGCGGCTGAAGTTCGAGCTGGAAGACGGCCTGGAAGTGGTCTGCCAGGGCGATCTCGATGTCTACGCTCCCCGCGGCAGCTATCAACTCGTAGTCCGCGAGATCGAGCCGAAGGGCATCGGCGCCCTCGAACTGGCGCTGCGAAAGCTGAAAGAACGGCTGGCCGCCGAAGGACTGTTCGACCCTGCCCGCAAGCGGCCCTTGCCACGATTTCCGCGGCGGGTGGCGTTCGTCACCAGCCCGACGGGCGCGGCCATCCGCGATTTTTTGGAGGTGCTCAGGCGGCGCTGGCAAGGCGTCGACGTGCTGGTGGTTCCCACGCGGGTGCAGGGCGACGGCGCCGCGCGCGAGATCGCCGCCGCCATCGGGCTGGTCAATCGCCTCAGCGAGCCGGTCGATTGCCTGGTCGTGGGCCGCGGCGGAGGCAGCCTGGAAGACCTGTGGGCCTTCAATGAAGAGCCGGTCGTCCGCGCCATCCACGCTTCGCGCATTCCGGTCGTCTCCGCCGTGGGGCACGAGATCGACGTCACGCTGGCCGACCTGGTGGCCGACGTGCGAGCGCTTACGCCCAGCGAGGCGGCCGAATTGGTCGTGCCCGCCGCCGACGAAATCCGCGCGGCGATGTTCCAGAAACAGCAGCGGTTGCTGATGGCCCTGCGTCGCCGCGCGGCTGCCTCGCGGGCGCGGCTGGAGTGGCTCGTCGGGCGGCGCGCTTTCCGCAAGCCGTTCGACGCGGTGCATGACCGCCAGCGCCGGCTCGACGAGTTGTCGTCGCGCTCGGCGCGTGCCATGCGCGGGCGCAGTCGCGCCGCGCGTCGCCAGCTCGACGCCGCGGCCGCCCACCTGGAATCGCTCAGCCCCCTGGCGGTGCTTGGGCGTGGCTACAGCGTCACGCAGCGGATCAGCGACGGCTTGCTCATTCGCGACGCGGCGATGCTCTCGCCCGGCGAGCGGTTGACTACGCGTTTTGCCAATGGCGAGGCGATCAGCCGGGTGGAGTAGCCCGCTTGCTCCGCAAGCGGATCGCCGTCGACACCAGGGACCGCTTTCACGAACGGAAAACGTTGAACAGGTGCGAGGCCGTTCCGCTTGCGGAGCAAGCGGGCTACAACGCGTTTGACGTTCCAGACCGCGCCGGCCTCCGCTACAATCCCGGCGGAATTCTTGCCCGCGACGGAATGCTCGATGAACCGTTTTGCCTGGCTTTTGATCGCTTCGGCGGCAGGCTGTATCAACGGCGCGCCGCTGCCGCCCACGCCGACGTCTTCGTTGACCCCGACCAACGTCGCGCCCGACCGCGAGCAGCAAGAAGCCGAATACGTGCAGATCGCCCAGACTTATATGCGAGGTTTGGGCAAAGATCCGACGCAGGCCACCTATCAGGTCCGCCAAAATCCGCGCCGTGATGAGGAACAAGACGACGAGGCCGCCACGGCAGCCATCGTCGACGTCAACTATCTCAACGGCAACGTCTGGCATCTCGCCGTCAAAGAGAACGGCGACATCGCGCCGCTCACAAAATACTGAGCTTCGGCAGCGGCGGGGCGGCGCGGTGGGTGTCGGCCAGGTTCTTGGCAAGATTGAAGCAGATCGCCTCGAAAAACTCGGCGCCCGCCGCGGCAGTGTAATTGTCGGCAAGCTGCCCGGCGTCGCCGTTCACGCGAATCTGAATGTTGATCGGCACTTCGCCCAAAAACGGGATCTCCAAATCCGCCGCCCGCTTGCGCGCCCCGCCGCTGCCAAAGATGTCGTACCGCTGACCACAATTCGGGCAAAGAAAATAGCTCATGTTTTCGATCATGCCCAGCACCGGGATGTTCACCTTGCGGAACATGGCGATCGCTTTCACGGCGTCCAGCAGGGCCACGTCTTGCGGAGTGCAAACCACCACCGCGCCCGTCAGCGGCAACAGTTGCGAGAGCGTGAGCGCGATGTCGCCGGTGCCCGGCGGCATGTCGATAATCAAATAGTCGAGATCGCCCCAGGCGGTGTCGCGCAGGAACTGCGTGATGGCGCCGTGCAGCATCGGCCCGCGCCACACCACGGCCTCGCCCGGCGGCACCAGAAAGCCCATCGACATGACCTTCATGCCGGCCGCCTCGATCGGCTTGATCTTTTTGTCGACGATTTCCGGCCGCTGGTTGACGCCCACCAGGTGCGGAATGCTGGGTCCGTAGACGTCGGCGTCCAGCAGTCCCACGACCGACCCGGCCCGCTTCAGGCCGTAAGCCAGGCTGGCGGCCAGGGTGCTTTTGCCCACGCCCCCTTTGCCCGACCCCACGGCGATCACCGTCTTGGCGGTCAGCCCGATCTCGCCCAGCTTTTGCGGTGGACGCGGATGGACGGCCAACCGCACGTCGATCTCTTTCAGCGACGGGAAACGACCGCGAAGCAGCTCGACGCATTCGTCTTGGGTGCGTTTCCAGAGCGGCGCCGAATGAGTCGACAGGGCCAGCGTGAGCGACAGCCGGTCGCCCTCACGAGTCACGTCGCGCACTTGCCCTTGCTGCGTGACGCCGCGGCCGGTTTCAGGGTCTTTCAGGCCGGTCAAGGCTTCGGTGATTTCGTCAGACATCGCTTTCGGTTTCTCCAGTGACGGCCTAGGAAGGCCATCCTCCCGTTGTCGCCAGTCAAGCCCACGGCAGTTCGTTCCAGATTCTTTGACACACGTCGGCGGGTTCGCGAGCGGCTTGCTTGAGGTGCCGCTCGGCGAGATCACAAACGTCTTCCAGTTCCAGCGGCGACACGACGAAGGCCAGCGCTCCCAACTCGCGGGCAAGCGGTCCGTAGCCCGACATCGCCCGCTCGGCCACCACAGCGCTCGCCACGCCGGGAAAGGCGAAACTCAAATCGAACAGCAAATCGAGGGTCGCCTCGGCGTTGGTCGAGGCGATCTCCGCCACGACGAACGCCGCCCGGTTAGCGGCAATCCGCTCGCGGCACTCGCTGGCGCCGCGGGTTTCGACGATCCGCGGCGCCGATTTGCCACGCAAGGCGCGTCTCGACCAGACGCGCCGCCAAGCCGCGGCCCAGACGCCCGTTCGCTCGCAAAACACGATCGGTGGTGCGTAGGCTAGCATGATAGAAGGAGCGGCGCGGGTTGGCAACGGTCACGAACTGAACAACTCGGAGACGGAAAGCGCAATCTTGGGCAGCACCAGCGGACGAACCTCTTCGCCCGCTGTGAAGGTCTGCAGGGCGCGGTAGCGGCCTCGCCACGGATCGCGGCGAACTTCGACGCAATGGTCCTGTAGATTGACGATCCAGTAATCTTTGATCCCGGCGGTCGCGTAGAGTTTTGCCTTCGTGCCACGGTCGTCGTCGAGACTGCTGTCCGAGACCTCGATCAGCAACAGCACATCGCCCTTGGCCGGACGGGCTTTTTTATAGCCCTTCTTCTCCCGCACCCACGCGATGTCGGGTTCCGGCGCGCTGGCCAACGGCGCGATGCCGATCGAGTTTTGCACCCGGATGCGGACCTTCTCGCCGGCCGTCGAAAGTACGCTCCATTTGGTGAGGAAATCGACGGCGTCTTCGTGTGATGGTCCGGGCGGTGTCATTTCTCGCAGTTCTCCGCGAATGAGCTCGACGTGCCGCCGCTGGGGAAAGTCGAACACGCCGCTGGCGATCAGTCGATCGTATTCCTGAAGCGAAAAGCGAGCGATGGTACTCATAGGGTCACTTGCTTGCCTGACCGCCCCGCAGTTCGTTCAACAACTCAACTTCGGTAAGCACACGAATACCAAACGTGGCACAATACGCCTGCACGACCGGATGCCGTATGTGCCGGTCGCGAGTGCAGATTACGTCGGCGCCGCCGGTGACGGCAGTGGCGACGACCATATTGTCGTCCGGGTCGCTCGCGACGGCGGGTACGGAATCGGGCAGGGTCACAAGTACCGCCAGTTCGCGAAGATCGTTGACAAAGGAGTCGATCTCGGCGTCCGTCAGTCGCGCCTGGGCCCGGACGCGTTCGTATTGCAAGACGCGAACCAGTTCCGTCACAATGTGCTCCGAAAGGATAAGTTCATGCTCGTCAGAAAGGAGCTCGACGAATACGGCCCGCGCAGGCCCTGCCGGACGTACTGCCGCACGCGCCAAAATGTTTGTGTCGCAGGTGGCCCGCATCACGCACCGGACGAAGGGCGGACAAACTGCATCGCCTCTTCGATGGCATTGTCCATCCCCTCGTCAGGCACATCACGGGTCTTTTCGTCCATCTTCGCCAGCAGCGTGAGCAGTCGCTTCCTGACAATGGCCCGTCGCGTTGCGCGCTCATCGTCTGCGGCGCGACGAAGGGCCAGCGTCAATTGGTCACCGTCACAGAGATCGACATGCAAGACGCTCGCCACCCACTCGCGAGCAGCCGGGGCGATGTCCTCGGCTCGAAGAATAGCTGACGCTTCCATGTCCCGCTCCTGTTTTCGATGATTCACCATGCCCATATTTTATCCCGATTTTGCGGAACTTCAAACGGCTTCTCCGGTCTCTTGCTTGAGACCACCGCGGTTTTAGCCTAAATTGGGGCCTTTCTGGAAGCCACTGGAGACAAGGCCCAATGGAACGGACGTTAATTCTGCTCAAACCCGACTGCGTCGAACGGCGGCTGGTCGGACGCATCCTCGCGCGATTCGAAGACAAGGGGCTGAACCTGATCGCCATGAAGCTGATCCGGATCACACCCGACCTGGCAAAGCGGCACTACGCCGAGCACGTCTCGAAGCCGTTTTATCCGGCGTTGGAGAAGTTCATCACCGGCGGCCCGGTGGTGGCCGCGATCGTCGAAGGGCTGGAGGCCATCCGCGTGGTCCGGGAGATGCTCGGCGCCACCAGCGGTTTGAAGGCCGCGGCCGGTACCATCCGCGGCGACTTCAGTTCCAGCCGCCAGATGAACCTGGTCCACGCCTCCGACGGCCCGGACGCCGCCGCCCGCGAGATCGAGTTGTATTTCAAGCCCGACGAAATCTGCCCCTCTGAACCAACGCTCACTCCGTGGTTCCGGGCACCGGATGAGGGATGAGAAGAGGGTTCAGGGTTCAGGGCATTGGGCAATTTGCAATTTGCAATTTCCTGAACCCTGAACCCTGAACCCTGAACCCTGAACCCTTCCCGCCGCTTGCCACGCCGGCCTTCCCGAACCACAATGTCATCGTCCCCGCAACCACCGACTTGGAGATGCCATGTTGAACGCTCGCACGAACAAAACCTGGTTGGGCCTGGCCGTCGCCGCCGCTTGCATCGCAGGCATCGGTATCGCCGCCAGTGTCCAACGGTCGACCGCTTATGCCGCTAACGCCGAAGGAACCAACACCATGCTCGCTCACAACGTCTATTTCTCGCTCAAGGAACCAAACGAAACGAACCGCCGCAAGCTGGTCGCGGCCTGCGACAAGTACCTTTCGGACCATCCGGGCACGGTGTTCTATGCCGCCGGCACCGTCTCGGACCTGAACCGGTCGGTGAACGACCGCGATTGGGACGTCGGCCTGCACGTCGTTTTCAAAGACCGCGCCAGCCACGACGCTTATCAGGACGCCCCCCAGCACCTCAAATTCATCGACGAAAACAAAGACACGTGGGCCAAGGTGCGCGTCTTCGACACCGACCTAAGCGGAGCCAAGAAGTGATCGCCATGACAACCACCATCCACCGCCGCCAGTTTCTTCGCAGGGCTTCGGCCCTTTCCGCCGCCGGGCTGGGCGCCTACTCGTTGGCGGAAAGCACGGCCCACGCGCTCGACGCCACCACTCCGCTCTACAAGATTTCGCTGGCCGAGTGGTCGTTGCACCGCACGCTGCGATCGGGCCAGCTCGACAATCTCGATTTCGCCAAGACCGCCAAGAACGATTACGGCATCGAGGCCATCGAATACGTCAACCAGTTCTTCAAAGACAAGGCCAAAGACAAGGAGTATCTGACCGAGCTGAAACTCCGGGCGGCCGATATCGGCGTCAAGACGCTGCTGATCATGATCGACGAGGAAGGCCATTTGGGCGACGCCGACGAGGCCAAGCGGAAGCAGGCGGTCGAGAACCATTATCCTTGGGTCGAGGCGGCCAAGTTTCTCGGCTGCCATTCGATTCGCGTCAATGCCGCCAGCAGCGGCAACTACGAAGAGCAGCTCGACCGCGCGGCCGACGGTCTGCGGCGGTTGACCGAATTCGCCGGGCCGCACGGCATCAACGTGATCGTCGAAAACCACGGGGGGCTGTCGTCGAACGGCCAATGGCTCAGTTCGGTCATCCAGAAGGTCGGCATGCAGCGGTGTGGCACGTTGCCCGACTTCGGCAACTTCATGCTGGGCGAAGGCAAAGAATACGACCGCTATCAGGGCGTGACGGAGTTGATGCCGTTCGCCAAGGCGGTCAGCGCCAAGTCGGGCGATTTCGACGCCGAAGGCAACGAAACGCATACCGACTACCGCCGGATGATGAAGATCGTGGTCGCGGCCGGCTATCACGGTTACCTGGGCATCGAATATGAAGGCGGCAAGCTGAGCGAGCCGGAAGGGATTCGGGCCACGAAGAAATTGCTGGAAAAGGTCCGCGACGAGCTGAGCACGTAGTTCGACAGGCGTCCCGTGCAGAAATCGCGGAAAATCGGCGCCAAGAGCATCAGCCGGTAACGTCGCAACACAGGTCCCTGAAAGCACTTACGGATATTTTTTCGTAAAGCTTCGCCGAACCCGGTACGCAGGCGCCCTACACCAACCCGAAGCGCCAGCGAGGAACGTGAAAAAGGCGGCAAAACCTCGCTTGCGCTTCGGGTTAGTGTGGAAATGGGAACGGGTTCGGCGAAGCTTTACATTTTTTCACGCGAGGCGCCCGAGCGCGCCGTTAGAAAAGCGACGCGCGCGTGTCGCTTTTGTATTGGCGCGCCGCTGCAAAAGCGTCGCGCGCGACGCTTTTGCGGTGATCGCGCTTGCGCGTGCGGCGTGTGCGCCGCGATTTTCATGGGTCGCCGCGCACGGCATGCACGCGACAAACGTGTCGCCTGCCGCAATGCCCACGTCGCGTCCGCCGCGTGATCGTTCGGTGCGGATTGGCCCGGCCGGGCGGAGTGTTTTTCGTCGGTCGAATGCAGTGCCGCGAGTCTGGCCGTACCGCACAACTCAGTAGCGAGAGTTCCATTCGCGGCGAGAATACTTCGCTGCCACCAATTCGGCGACGCGCTCTCGGGGCCAATCGGTTTCGGCCTCGTCAACTCCCCAGGCGCCCGCAACCAGGCGTCGCAGTACGGCGGCAGTGAGGGGCAGATTCGTGACGAACGACGGATGCTCTCGCCCGGCCCGGTATTCGGGCTGGCGCGGAGGGGAGCCGAGGCACGCGCCGATCAGGTCCACGTCGAAGTCGTAGAGCAACGTTCCGTGATACAGCAGGTGCTCGCGGCGCACTCGCAGGCTGTTGCCCGAAAACTTGCGGTTGTCGAGCGTCAGGTCGCTCGTGCCGGAATGCTCGACGGCCAGCCCTTGCCGTCGCAGCGCCGCGGCCATCGACTCCAGCACGAACCGGTGGGCCGAGTCGATGGCCCGCAGCGCCGGCCGCGATTGCAGGCTGAGCACCACGGCATACATCAGGCAGCCGGGGCCCGTGACGATGGCCCCGCCTCCACTGGAGCGGCGCAAAACGGGAATGCCCAGCGCGCGGCACCGTTCTTGGCGGACCTCCACGGCCACCCGCGACGAGCGGCCGACCACGACCATCGGCGACGACGGTTCCCACAGCCGCAAACACTCGCACGGCACGCCGGCGGCCTCCGCCTCGTCGAGCAGCGCTTCGTCGAGCGCCAGGTTCTCTTCGGCCAGCGGCAGCGTTAGATCAATTCGTCGCATGATGCCTGTCGCACGGACCGCAAAGGCGTTAATCTGACGAGATATGTCGAACTACGAAACCATCGACGCCGCTTCGCCCGACGATCACTTGCCGCCGGTCGAACCGCCCAACGCCGGTTTTATCGTGCAACTGTTCGTGATTCCGGCGTTGATCGTCGTTATCATGTTCGCCCTCGGCGGCGGCATCAAGTGGCTTGTGGAGCGCGACAACAATCCCGAGGCCTACGTCGATGCCTTGCGGCGGAACAACGACGCCCGCTGGCAGGCGGCCCACGACCTGGCCGACGTGCTGCGCAACCCGCGCAACGCGAAGCTCAAAGACGATGCCCGGCTGGCCGAGCAACTGGCCGGCATTCTCAATAAAGAGCTCGACGAGGGCAGCCTCGATAAGAATCCGATCGAGTTGCGGATTTATTTGTGTCACTTGCTGGGCGAGTTTCATAGTCCGGAGGTGCTGGACGTGTTGTTGAAGGCGGCCGGCACCGAGCGCGACGCGGCGGAGTCGGCGGTGCGTTTCGCCGCCATGAAAGCCCTGGCCGTATGGCTGGACGGCTCGCCGCACGACAAGACCGTGGTCGAGCGGCGACTGATGCCGGCAATTTTGGCGGCTTCGCGCGACGAACGGCCCTTGTTGCGGTCCACCGCCGCTTTCGCCTTGGGCGCGGCCGACACGCCGGAAGCGACGAAGCGCCTCGAGCGAATGCTGGTCGATAGCTACCCCGATGTACGCTACAATGCGGCCACCATGTTGGCCCGGCACGGCGACACCCGCGCCGTCGAGGTGCTGGCCGAGATGCTCGACGAGCGGCAAACATCGTCGCTGGAAAAGGAAGAACAGGCTGAGGCGCGGGACTACAAGCGCGATTTGATTGTGGTGAACGCTCTGCGGGCAACCAAGGATCTCGCCGAGAAGAACCCCGCGGCCGACCTGGCCCCGCTGGCCGAGGCGGTGGAGAGATTGAGCGGCTCGGAGTTGCCGGCTGCTATTCGGGTGCAGGCCAAAGACGTGTCGATCGAACTGAACCAACGGAGGAAATGATGCCCGCCAACCAAAACGTCATCGAAATGCTTCAGGCGGCCTACAGCATGGAGCTGGAGACCGTCATGAATTACCTGGCCAACAGCATCAATCTCGACGGCGTGCGGGCCGAGGAGATCAAGAAGTCGCTGCAGGCCGACATCACACAAGAACTGGGGCACGCCACCCAACTTGGCAACCGCATCAAGCAGGTGGGCGGGCTGGTGCCCGGCTCGTTGCGGGTGAAGCTCGGCAACCAGACGCAGCCCACGGAGAACACCACCGACGTGGTGGGCGTCATCAAGGCGGTGATCGCCGCCGAAGAGGCCGCTTGCGCCCAGTATCGCAAGATCATCAAGGCCACCGAGGGCGAAGACTACGTGACGCAGGACCTCTGCATTCAGCTATTGGGGGCCGAAGAGGAACACCTGATCCTGTTCCAAGGGTTTTTGAAGGAATACACGCAGCCGTGAAGAACGAGGGAGCCGCCTGAATTCTTTGTAACTTATGGCCGGAGCGCTGTATTTCGACCGCGGCGTCGATTATGCTGGATTGACGGTATTCAAGAGTGTGGTGCTCAGTGAGGTGCTTGATGAAATCGAAATTCGTGATGGTGGCGTTGACCGTCGCTTTGGTCCTGGGATCCCAAACGTCTGTGCGGGCGTATCGCCGTGGTGGTGGCGGTTACGGCGGCGGAATGGGGTTTGCCGGAGCTGGCACGACCCCGCTGGGCAGCGCCATGCTCGGTGCGGCGGCGATGACGTGGTCGGCCGGCATGTTCAATATGTACACGGGGCAAGCGGCGGTAAGTTATCAGCAGGCCTATCAACACTGGATCGAAAATCAGAAGCTGCGCACCCAGACTTACTTCGACATGCGGCGAATGAACGCCAGCTACCGGGCCGAGCGGGAGATGCAGCATCCGCACGCCACGCCGGACGAGATTGTGGCGTTCAATCAAGCCCGGCTGCCGGCGCCGCTTTCGGCCAACGAGTTCGATCCGGCGCGCGGCGTGCTCGACTGGCCGGCACTCTTGACCCGTCCGGAATTCAACGACGAGCGTGCCAAGCTGGAAGGGCTGTTCGCGCAATGGGCCACCGATCCCCACGGTTCCGGCCTGGGAACTCAGAACTACCGCGACATTCAACACGCTGCCACCGCCCTGAGCGACAAACTTCACTCCGAGATTCAGGACTTTTCCGCCAATGAGTACATCGCCGCGAGCAAGTTCTTAAAGAGCCTCGCTTACGCGGCGAGCAAGCCGTCGACCGAAACGGTAGCCAAGAAGTAGCGGCCAAAAAGTAGATACCCTTTGACTGTCAGCGGAAAGAGCGGTATGATGAGCCGCTGATGTGATCGGCATGGGCTTGGCCCCGACCGGGAAGGCGATTCTCGGCGGCAGCCTGTGCGGGTCGCGTTGCACGTTCGTCACGCCACCTGTCACGCAAGAACCGCAATGAGCTACGGCGATTTCAACCGTCAGCGACCTACCAGCAATAAGAAGCGCTCCAAGGTCACTCCGCGTCAAAAAAAGAAGGACCCGATTTTTGTCGACGGCGCTCGTCCTCGGCCGATGTACGTCGATTACAAGGACCTGGAGTTGCTGACCAAGCTCACCAGTCGGCAAGGCAAACTGCTGAGCCGCCGCAAGAGCGGCTGCACGGCCGCCAGCCAGCACGCCGTGGCCAAGGCCATCAAGCGGGCCCGTTTCATGGCCTTGCTGCCCTACGTCGCCGATTAAACCCGCCCGTGCTCGACGGACGGCCCCACCTGAATGGCTCAGCAAGCCGAGACTAGTTCATAAACCCGGCCGTGCTGGAGCAGCCAGCGTTTGTCTCCTTTCACCGCGCGGTCGGCCACTTCTTTGAGCAAGTCGACCGTTTCCGCTTCGTAGCACGGCTCGGAGGAATCGTCAGGCGGGATGACCATCTCCACATCGACCGCGACGACAAATCGTCCGCCTTGAATCAGCCGCGTTCGTTTCAACCGTTTGCCGGCAATCCGCATCGCCGCTCCTCATTGAAAAAATGCACCGTCATGAGCTTCGCGGCGATGATATCGCCATTCAAACCACAGCCCGACGACGCTCCCGCCAAACGCCCCCAGAAAGACGCCGAACAGACCTATTGTGCCGCCGAAGTGCGCCGCCATGGTTAGAACCGTCCAGTACTGCATGCGCACGTAGTCGATGATGGACCAATCAAACCGCTGCGCCTGCGCGATGATCATGGCGATAAACCAGGGCACGACCACTTGTGCCATGAAGAGCACGCCGTTCCAGGCGCCCGTCCACGCCGCGGGCAAGGCATGCCGAGGCCCGGGCCCACCGCTCCGGTAGACACGATGCCGTGAGCGCGCGGTAAAGATGGCGGCATAAATGACCGTGCATGCCAACAAGTTGAAAAACGCCGATGCGCTCTGCTTGCCGTGCTCAAGCTCGGCTCGGACAAAAACGGCAGAGAGGAACATAGGACTCACGAACAGCGGCAATAAGAGAAGGGACGGCAGACCGAAACGAACCGGTTGCGTGAGTGCGGAATCGGGCTCGTGTTGCACAGCTGCCATGAAAGTACGCGATCGAGGTGCGGCCCCGGTCCTCACAAAGTATACTGAGAAATTCCCGATCGCAGGACAGGCAGGCCGACCCCACTGATTCAAAATGCCCATCCATCTCAACAAATACAGTTCCCGCATCACGCAGGTCAAAAGCCAGGGCGCCAGCCAGGCGATGCTCTATGGCACCGGGCTCAAGCCGGAAGACTTCGAGAAGGCCCAGGTCGGCATCGCCAGCATGTGGTATGAGGGAAACACCTGCAACATGCACCTCAATGGTCTCGCCGCCAAGGTCAAGGAAGGCGTCGAGGCGGCCGGCATGGTGGGCATGCGGTTCAATACCATCGGCGTCAGCGACGGCATTTCGATGGGCACCGAAGGCATGAGCTACTCGCTGCAATCGCGCGACCTGATCGCCGACTCGATCGAGACCGTCATGCACGCCCAGTGGTACGACGCCAATATCTCCATTCCCGGCTGCGACAAGAACATGCCCGGCTGCCTGATCGCCATGGGCCGCGTGAACCGCCCGTCGCTGATGGTCTACGGCGGCACCATCAAACCCGGCCATCGCAACGGCGACAAGCTCGACATCGTTTCGGCCTTTCAATGCTACGGCGAATATCTGGCCGGCAATCTCAGCGACGACGAGCGCGAGCAGGTGGTCCGCAAAAGTTGTCCGGGGGCCGGCGCCTGCGGCGGCATGTATACCGCCAACACCATGGCCTCCGCCATCGAAGCGATGGGCATGTCGCTCCCCTACAGCTCGTCGATTCCCGCCGAAGACCCGGAAAAACTCGACGAGTGCGTGCGCGCGGGCCAGGCGATTCGTGTTTGCCTGGAGCGCGACCTCAAACCGCGCGACATCATGACCCGTCGGGCGTTCGAGAACGCGATGGTCGTGGTGATGGCCGTGGGCGGCTCGACCAACGCCGTACTGCACCTGATCGCCATGGCGCGGGCCGTGGGCGTCGAGCTTGCGATCGACGACTTCCAGAAAGTGAGCAACCGCGTGCCCTACCTCGCCGATCTCAAGCCGAGCGGCCGCTTCGTGCAGGAAGATCTTCATAAAGTCGGCGGCACGCCCGCCGTGATGAAATACTTGCTGGAGAAAGGTCTGCTCGACGGCGATTGCCCGACCGTCACCGGCAAAACGATCGCCCAGAACCTGGCGGGCCTGCCGGGCCTTTCGTCCGGGCAGGAGATCGTGCAGACGCTGGAAAAGCCGATCAAACCGAGCGGGCATATTCAAATTCTCAAGGGCAATCTCGCGCCGGCCGGAGCGGTGGCGAAGATCACCGGCAAAGAGGGCGAGCGGTTCGCCGGCGTGGCCAACGTGTTCGATTCCGAAGAAGAAATGTTGGCGGCCCTGGAACGCAAGGAGATCAAAAAGGGCGACGTGGTGATTATCCGCTACGAAGGCCCGAAGGGCGGGCCGGGCATGCCCGAAATGCTCACACCCACCTCGGCCATCATGGGCGCCGGCCTGGGCAAAGACGTGGCCTTGTTGACCGACGGGCGTTTTTCCGGCGGATCGCACGGCTTCATCGTCGGGCACGTCACGCCCGAGGCCCAGGAAGGCGGGCCGATCGCCCTGGTCGAAAACGGCGACCGGATCGTGATCGACGCCGGCCGCAACCTGCTGGAAGTCGAAATCAGCGACGCCGAGCTGACCGCCCGCCGCGCTCGCTGGAAAGCTCCGCCCTACAAGGCAAGCCGCGGCACGCTTTACAAGTACATCAAGAACGTCAAGAGCGCGTCGGAAGGCTGCGTGACGGACGAGTGACTCGCTTTCCGGGACCTGACATCAGCGCCGAGGGAGTTCGACGCATCCGTTGGCGTTCGCTGATATGCCCTACCGGCAACCGGCGCGGCCCGCGTAGGCAATGGCGCTGTCAGGAGCGAGACGAATCATTTCTGCGAAGTCACTCAATGCTTTCTCGAACTCCTCATCCTCGGCAAAGATCGACGCGCGCACGAAATAAGCGTCTACGTCGTCGGGGCGCAACCGCAGGTATTCGGTCAGGTCGATTATGGCGCTCGCTCGATCGCCCTTCATTTCCCAGGCTCCCGCCCGCAATTGATAAAGACGGGGATCATCGCTCTTGATCGAGATTGCCTGCGTCAAGTCGGCGATTGCCGCGTCCAAGTGCCGCATTGAAAAGTGGACAAGCGCGCGGTTCGCTATGGTCGCCACGTCGCTCGCACCGAGGCGAATGGCCTCATCAAGGTCGCCTAACGCCTTGTCGAATTGTTGCAGCGCCAAGCGCGTCGTCCCTCGGACGGTGAAGCCGTACTCCTGCTTCGGAGCCAGCAGAATGGCACGGTCGGCGTCAGACAATGCCGCGTCATACTGCTGCCGACGGTAATACAGCGAGGCGCGGCTGGCAAACGCGAAGGCGTTTTTCGAGTCGAGGCGAGTGGCCTCGCTCAAGCCGTCGAGAGCTTTGTCGTCGTCACCCTTTCGCAGCCAGACGATTGCACGCGCCACCCACAGCGAAGGATCTGCGGGCTGGGCGGCGTTCGGCTCAGCAGACGATGAGGTCGCAACGAGAATCCATACCACCCCGACGAACCAAGCGACGCGATAGTCCTTCATGGCGATTGCCTCCGGCCAGATGACTATACCGCAGTGTACAGCGGCGCTCCGGGCCTTGGCAAGGTGGGCATGTCGAGCGCCGTCCGGCGCCCAGCGCAGTTGACCCTCGGAAGGCAAACGGGCTACACTGCGTCTGCGCAGCGCTATCGATGCTCGCAGCCGACGTTGCGCATGCGGTCAACCAACGGCAATTGAAAGCGGAGGCGATGATGAGCCATTCACGGAGGGTTGTATGCGCGGCTTTGTTGGCTTGTTCGCTGGCCACGTGCGTGAATGCCCGGGAGGAGAATGTCCAGACCATTAAAGGTTGGGGGACGGTCACCGATTTGCTGGGCGATTGCAGCGTCAAGGCGGACGGTCAAAAACTGCTGGTTCGCGTGCCCGGTGGCACGCACGACTTGAACAAGGATGTTGGTGGCCTGAGCGCCCCGCGGATCCTGCAATCGGTCGAAGGCGACTTTGTGATCGAAGTGAAGGTGACGAGCGATTTCGAGCCCGGTCACGAATCGGCCGCGCCTCAGACTCGTCCCTTCAACAGCGCCGGCCTGTTAGTCTGGCAGGATGAAAAAAACTATATCCGCCTCGAGCGCAACAGATGGTGGGCGGCAGAGGCAAACGACTACGCCTGTTACCCGCCGCTCATTGAACACTTTCGCGACGGCGTCTTTCAGGAATCGAACCCGCGGCCGACGTGGGCGTCGTTCTTTGCCGGAAAGGCGACCTGGCTGCGGCTCGAGCGGAAAGGCGAAGTAGTCACCGCGTCCTACAGCCAAGATAGCGAGAAATGGACCCAAGCGAAACAACTCAAGACCGACCTTCCGAAGCAACTGCAAGTCGGCGTCATGGTCGTCAACACATCCACCAAAGAACTGGTCGTGGAGTTCGACCGGCTGAAGATCAGCAATCGATCGAAGATCGCGGCGGAGCGGGCGGAAGGGGAACGGCGGGCCAAGCTCGAGGCAGAGGCGAAGTAGTGCCAACGACGGACAGCCCTGCCAGGGCCTGAGGCCGGATTTCCGCGATCTTTCCAACTGCATTGGGTGGCTGAAGGTGGGTTTGTCTGTCATCGCCTGGAAGCGCCGCGATCTGAACCTCGCCGTGCTCTGGAACGAGCTCGGCGGCAAGAACGGCCGACGGCGGACAGGCTGACCGATCGCGCTCGATCGCGACCTGAGTGTCACGGCCCTCGACGGCGCGCCGAAGAATCTCTTCGCGGATGCGGAGCTTGTTGAGGGCAAAATCGTTCCGCCGCTGCCAAGCTATGCCGATTTGCCGTTTCGGTCAAATCCTGCCGGCAGCGAATCTCCGCCAGCGGCAACGCCGCAAAAGCGGCAAATAGCAGAGCGAGAGGGGCCTTTTTGTTCCGGCGACCGGCACCGCTAGGCGGCTTCTTCCTTGCCTCGACCTTGCGTTTTCGCTTTCCTGGTTTAATGTAGTTCGTATGCCCATCGGTACTCGTCGAGCAGCGGCGCGGAAAGCGGTCAAGAGCCGCCGCTGGCGAAAGCCATCGCTCTACATAGCCCAAATCCTGGCCTGGGCCGACGCCCACCATGAACAGACGGGCCATTGGCCCCGCCGCGACACGGGGCGGGTGCGCGGTACCCTGGAAGAAAAATGGGAGGGCGTCGACAGTGCGCTGCGGCTGGGCCTGCGAGGGTTGCCCGGCGAAGATTCGTTGGCCCGCGTGCTGGCGCGCTTCCGCGGCGTGCGGAATCGTAAAGGGCTGCCGCCGTATACCATCGATCAAATCCTCGGTTGGGCCGATGCTTTTTTCGCCCGTCACGGCCGCTGGCCGCTGAATCGCGACGGCAGCATCGATGGTGCCCCCGGCGAAACCTGGATGGCCGTGGAGATGGCCCTCAACAATGGACTGCGCGGGCTGCCAGGCGGCTCCTCGCTGGCCAAGCTGTTTGCCAAGCACCGGGGCCGGCGCAACAGGGGAGACCTGCCCGTTCTCGCGACGCAAACGATCTTGAAGTGGGCCGACTCGCATCATCAGCGGACCGGAATGTGGCCGACGATCGAGAGCGGCGCGGTCCAGAACGCCCCGGGCGAAACCTGGAGCGCGATTGAACAGGCGCTACGCAACGGCACGCGCGGTTTAAAGGGCGGCTCGTCGCTCGCGCGCTTGCTTTACCGCTCGCGCGGCATTCCGATCAAGCATCGCCGCCAGCCGCCCCTGTCGATCGAACAAATACTCGCCTGGGCCGACGCCTTCCACGAACGAACGCGCAAGTGGCCTAATGTCAAATCTGGCGCCATCCCCGAAGCTCCGGGCGAGACCTGGGGCACCGTGCAAATCGCGCTCAACCAGGGCAAGCGAGGATTGAGCGGCGGATCTTCGCTGGCAATGTTGCTGGCGAAGCACCGCGGCGTGCGGAACGTGCAAGACCTGCCCGACCTTACGATCAGGCAGATTCTCGCCTGGGCCGACCTGCATTTCCAACGATATGGCGTGTGGCCCGCGAAGAGTGGCGGTCCGATCGACGACGCCCCGGGTGAAACGTGGTCCGCGGTAAACATCGCTCTTGCGCATGGCGGCCGCGGCTTGCCGGGCGGCTCGTCGTTGGCCCGACTGCTGGCCGACCGGCGCGGCGTCCCGCACCCTGGCGACCTCCCCAAATTCAGCACCGCTCGCATTCTCGCCTGGGCCGACGCCCACCACGCCCGCCACGGCGCCTGGCCCAATAGCCGATCGGGCTCCATTGCCCAGTCGCCCGGAGATACATGGGCCAGGGTGCAATCCGCGCTGAGGGAGGGCCTGCGCGGGCTGAAGGGCGGTTCTTCCTTGGCCAAATTGCTTGCCAAACATCGCGGCGTACGCAACCTTCACGAGTTGCCAAACCTCACCGTCGCACAAATTCTCGCCTGGGCCGACAGGTACTTTAAGCGACGCGGCGTTTGGCCCCGCGCGAGCTCCGGAAGCATCGAAGGCGCAGCGGGCGAAACGTGGGCCGCCGTCGACCATGCACTTTCGCGCGGGTCGCGGGGCCTGCCGGGCCGCACATCGTTGGCCCGCCTGCTGGCCAAAAAGCGCGGGGTGCGCCATCGCGATGACGTGCGCCAATGCACCAGCGCACAGATTCTGGCCTGGGCCGACGCTTACTACGACCGAACGGGAATGTGGCCCACTAAGTCGTCTGGCCCGATCTCCGAGATGCCAGGCGAAACATGGTCGACGGTCAACCAGTCGCTACGCAAGGCAGCGCGCGGTCTGCGCGGAGGATCCTCGCTGGCGCGGCTGCTGAAGCGGCACCGCGGAGTCCTGCCTAAGCACCGCCGCAAGCCTCCCTTGACGATCGAGACAATTCTGAAATGGGCCGATGCATACCACCGCCGCACGGGGCGTTGGCCGAACCAGACTTCAGGCCAAGTGCCCGACGCGCCAGGCGAAAGTTGGGGAACGATTGACGTCGCCTTGCGAAAGGGAAGCCGCGGACTTCCCAAGGGCCTGTCGTTGGGCAAGCTCTGGGCGCAATACCGCGGCGTACGAAACCTGCATTCGATTCCAAAACTGTCGCCCGAGCGGATTCTCAAATGGGCCGACGCCCATTACCGCCGCACGCGCACCTGGCCGCAGGTCCGCTCGGGGACGATCATCGAGTCGCCCACCGACAATTGGTCAAGTGTGGAAAACGCCTTGCGAATCGGCCTGCGCGGTCTGCCCGGCGGCTCTTCCCTCAAGCGGTTCCTCGCCGACCATCGCCGCAACGGCCAGGTGCGTGCTGTCGCGCCACGGCCGGCAACAGCCAAGCGGGCGCCAGTGTCTCCGAAGCGAAGAAAGCCGCGGTGATCGTCGGCGTGCTGAAGGTAGTGCAATGCGTGACACCTGCCGCCGCAGCGGCTCGGCTCGGGTATTGAGCCTGCCCGTACCGGCACTATAATCAAGCGTGCCAAGTCAGATCGTTCTAGGAAGCCCGTTTTTCGCTGGAGTCGCGTCCCGTGGCAATGATATACGACTATGTAATGGCAGTCTGGCTGCATATCGAATTGCCGCAGCTCGCGCCGGAGTTCGAGGATGAGCTGCGCGAGCACCTTCTTGAAGCCGGCTTTCAGGTCAACAAGCTTGAAATCGTTGACAACGATGACGACGGGGCGAAGGGCGAAGTCCAGGTTTCGTTGCAGATTCAATTAACGCTCGACGAATCGCAGATGGATGGCGACGAGCCGACCGCCGAGGCGGTCGCCGAATTCGATGAAGAACTGCGAACCTGCCTGACGTCAAAGTATGAAGTCACTTATCTGGAAGTGATGGACGATGCCCCCGCCTCATTCCTGATTGCCGAGCGGGATGACCCCGGATCCGCGGAAATATCCTGAACCGAAGCAGTACCGCGGGACGGTCGGTAGGATATAATTTGCCGGAGAGGAAGATAATCATGCCCTTACGCGATCACTTTCGACCGCCGCTCTCGAATACCTCGTCCTGGGAGGAACTGCACGGGGGTTGGCCGATGGTCATTGTCCAGCAGTTGCGAAACTTGCTCCCGCCCGGCTATGTCGCCGGACCCAAGGTGCATTCCGGCCCGGAGGTGGAAATCGATGTCGCGACCTTCGAAAAAGACCGCGATCTGTTTTCCGCCGCCTCACAGGCAAACGGCGGCGTGGCCACAGCCGTCTGGCTCGCGGCGCCGGTCGTCCGAGTCGAAACAGGGCTGCCCGACGACGACGAGTACGAGGTCCGCGTCTACGACGCCAGCCGCGGCCGGCGCCT
>Ga0307374_10003575_pt1 | contig 26447 bp, 23 predicted proteins | sample OX3MG_FD_202532 | JGI IMG/M metagenome (GOLD analysis project Ga0307374, IMG submission 202532) | Soil microbial communities from Risofladan, Vaasa, Finland - OX-3 | ecosystem: Environmental > Terrestrial > Soil > Coastal area > Acid sulfate soil | place: Finland: Risofladan, Vaasa | collected...
GCATTGCTGATTTCCATGACCGCTTTACTGGCTGAGCCACCGTCTGCATTTTCATCGCGGCAGAAGCAAGCTGTTGCGCTGAGCTCGCTGGCCGCGGCCGCAGCGCTCGTCCTGCTGAAGACTGCGGTGGGAGCGCTAACCGGAAGCCTCGGCATTCTCTCCGAGGCCGCCCATTCCGGCCTTGACCTTGTCGCCGCGCTCGTCACGTTTCTTTCCGTACGCCTCGCGGACAAGCCCGCGGACTCCTCCCACCCATTCGGCCACGGCAAGTTTGAGCAGCTTTCAGCGCTGATTGAAGCGGGCTTGCTGCTCCTGACCTGCGGATGGATCGTGTTTGAGGCCGTCCGCCGCCTTCTCTTCAACCCCGTGCACGTGCGGCCGTCGGTATGGGCCTTCGTGGTGATGGGAATCTCGATCGCCGTGGATGTGCTGCGGTCGCGCTCCCTCGCCGAAGCGGCGCGAAGGTACAAAAGCCAGGCGTTGGAGGCGGACGCGCTCCACTTTTCTACCGATATCTACGGCTCAAGCGCCGTCATTCTGGGTCTCGTACTGGTCCTGGCCGCCCATAAGTGGAACATGCCGTGGCTGCGGACCGCGGATCCCGCTGCCGCTTTAGCCGTGGCCGCAATCACTATTTACATCAGCGCGCGGCTGGGGAAGAGGACGGTCGACGCCTTGGTGGATGCGGCGCCCTCCGGCATTCCCGGGCGGATTGCGAAGGCGATAGACGGCACTCCGGACGTCCTGCGCCCGGAGCGCATCCGGGTGCGGCAGAGCGGCAACCGTCTTTTCGTAGACCTCCGGCTGACGCTGCGAAGCAACATCCCGCTTGAACACGCCCAGGCAGTGGAGGACCAAGTCGAGTCCCGCGTTCAGGAGCTGTATCCCGACGCGGATATTGTGATTCACTCGGCGCCTCAAAAACCGCTAGCGAGCGACCTGGTTGGAAAGATCAGGGCGGTGGCTCACCGTAGTGATTTTCAGATTCACGACGTGACCCCTTACGAGGTGCCAGGAGGAAGGGTGAATTTAAACCTCGACCTGGAGCTTGATCCGGCCCTGACGCTTGCCGCGGCGCACCGCAGGGCGACCGAACTAGAAAACGAAATCAAGCGCCAGGTTCCCGAAGTGAACGAGGTCAACATCCACATTGAACCAATGCTTAATCAGGTGGAGCCGGCGCGCGAGGCCGGCTGGCTCCGCGAAGGCATCGAAAAAAAGCTGCTGGCGATTGCTCGCGAAACACCGGGATTACTGGACTGCCACGATTTGGTGGCTCATCAGGTGGGGGACAACATTTTGGTGAGCGTCCACTGCACGCTCGAGCCGGATCTCCCGCTGGGGCGGGTCCACGACATCACCGAGGATTTGGAATTCAGGTTTCGCAAGGAATTCCCTCAGGTTATGAAAGTGAGCATCCACGCAGAGCCGCGCGAGGATGCGTGATCACTCGCAACCCTAAGGGTTGGGAATGCTTGCATGTGTTTTGCGGATAGAAGCAAGGGTCCGCTCCGCGCCCTGACGTGTACCAGCTATTTGACTGGCTTAGCGCCTGCGGCGGCATCGGCTTTTACGGGATACGTTTTGTTATAAAGAGCGACGATATCCTCGGTTATATCCACCGCTTTAGAAACATAATACACGGGAACCTGCTGATCGCCGAGCACGAGTGCGAAGTGGTGCTCCGGGGCGTATTGGCCTATAAGTTTCACCATCTTCTGGCCGATTTGGCGAACAGCTTCTTGCGTATCCGCTTGATAGTCAGCTTGGGCGTCGTCTTGAGCCTCTTTGAAATGGCGCTGCTTCTGGTCGAGCTCACGCGTCAGATCGTAGCGTTCCTGATCGCTGAGCATGGTGCTTTGGTTCTGCAGTTTGTCCTGTAAGGCTGTGATATCTTTTCCCTGCTGCTGCAGACTCTGTTGCCGGGGAGCGTACTTTTTCTGCAGGTCCGAAAGCATCTTCTTGCCGTCGTTCGTTTCTCCGATAGCCTGCTGGATGTTGATCACCGCTATCTTTTCTGGAACATCATCCGCAGTCTTGGTTTGCGCCGGCAGTAGGGCGGGCGAAACCATCAAGTACGTCAGAAAAATGATGATGAGGTTATGGTTAAAGCGTTTCATGCGGAGTTCTTTATCCTCCTTCCAAACACAAGATAATACCATGGCTGGGGCGCTCGCGCAGCGCTAAAACGCCTGCGACACCGTGAAACCGGCAAGGCCGTGCGGCTCCGAAAAAAGCTGCCTTTCGAAGAAAGGCAGCGCTGCGTCATAGGTAGCGACGTTCGGGAACAGCGACTGGGGCGGCAATTCCTGTGGCGGAGTCGCGTACACGTTTCTCAGGCGGAGCCAGTTGTATCCGTAATAGATCTCGATCGGCGCATGAATTACCGGCAAGTTCATCTCAAGAGCCAGGCCGGTGGAGCTGCGCGGGTAGAAATTCAAGCCTGAAATCGGCTGCAGATGGTTTGTCGGGACGGAAAAGTAAGGGTACTGGCTCGTTATGCTTGAGAGCGCGTTGGGTTGCAGTCTGAGCTGGCCGGGGCGGAGGATGAAAGCGTCCCCGATGTCGAGGAAATAGGCGAGTGTTACTGGGCCGGCGATCGGAACGCGGTACTCGAAATTCCCCAGTACCTCAGTGTCACCGCCAGGCACTTCGACGGTGTTATACGGGAAGCTGGTAAATGAGCCGCAAGTCCCTGGTTGTCTTATTCCGTTTGATCCCACCGCCAGAATCTGATTTCCTGCGCTGTCGCGATTGCAAACCTGGCCGATCGTGGGGAAGAAGATCACCGGGCTGATGCTGTACATGTTGAATCCCCGAATGTCGTATTGGCCTCCCATGTAAAAGCGGGAATAAGGGGGCGGCACCTTTCCACCGTATCCGGTAATAGTCTCGGCCAGGAAATGAAATGCCAGGGTGTTCCGGTTATGGTTAATCGGACGATAGTATTTCATTTCGATAGAAGGCGTGATGGTGTTGACGTTGCCGCCTAGCACGCTACCCGAAAAACCCAGCGACGCCGCAATGTATTTGCCGTGATGCGGGCTCATCGGGTTATCCACATTGTTGTAAGAGTACGTGGGCGTGATGCTGCTTTGGGTGATTCCCTGAAGTTGGTTGGGTCCGGCGAACTGGCCGTAAGCCAAAGAGTCGAACAGGCTCTGCGACGCGGCGCTGAAAGTTTGAACGGTGCTAACCTGATACTCGTAGCTGATGCCGACCTGGCCGAACGAGCGGCGGAGAGGATACTGGGCAAAAACCGTGAAACCCTTGGAATTTTGCTGGAAGTTCTGGAAGTATGATTGGCCGAAAGCCGTATTCTGGAGACCGCTCAGGTTTACGCCGTTCAGGGCTCCATACTGCTGCAGAGCATCAAAGTGGTAGTCGTTGATGAAAACGGTGAAACCAGCCGTGATTGGACGATTGAAGAGATATGGTTCCGTGAAACCCAGCGTGGCATTGGTGACGAAAGTGCCAACTTGGCCGCCAATGCTCAGGGTATCGCCCAAGCCCAGGAAATTGTGCGTGGCGTAATTGGCGCCGACGAAATTACCGTAGAGGCCGCTGATGCCTCCCGAAAAGCCGATGGAATTGCGGCCTTTTTCCTTAAGGTTCACGTTCAGATCGACGGTGTGATTTTTATTGTTCTGGACTACCTCATAGCGGTTCTTCTTGATGGGATCGAAGTAGCCGAGTTGATTGATGCGGTAAATGCTCACCTTCCACAGGGCGGTGTTGAAGACGCTGCCTTCGTCAAGGAGCAGTTGGCGCCGGATGACCTTGTCGCGAGTCTTGGCATTGCCCGCGAAATTAATGCGGTGAACGAAGTACTGTTGCTCTTCGTCAAAGTCGAGCGCCAGGTTGATGATGTGCCGTTTGCGGTCCGGTTCGATGTCGGGATTGGCGGTGAAGTTGATGTATCCGTATTCGCCGTACAGTCTGGTGTAATTCTTGAGGGCGTCCCGCACTTTGGTAAGGTTGAAAACATCTCCCGGTTTCATCTGCAGTACGGGGGCCAGTTGCTGCCCATTGAAAAGATGGTTGCCCCGGATTACGAACTTCCCCAGGTGGTACTGCGCGCCCTCTTCGATGGGAATGGTGACGTCCACACGCTTGCCGCGCCCTCGCCCGAGAAAAATGAACGGCAGAGGCGGATGCGTATCGACGGTCTTCGTGATGGGCTCCTCAGGGAGAGCGAAGAAATAGCCATGGGCCTGGTAAAGCTCGCGGATCTTTTCGAGGTCCGCGTCGAGCTTGTCTTTATTGTAGGTGCGGTGAAAAATCCAGAACCAAGGCGGAAGCCCGATGGGCTTCGAATACTTCATAGCCATGATCAGCGTGGAGTTGCTGAAGACCGTATTCCCTTTGAAGCGAATGTTTCCGACCTTTACCTTCGGACCCTCAACCACAACGAAGGTCAGCGCCACCGAATCAGGCGGGATGTCCCGTGTGCGCGCCCGCACGGTGGCAAACTGTCTGCCGTTCTCCGAAAGCATTTCTTCAATCACCACTTCGGCGCGTTTCACCACCACGGGGTCGTACATGGACATGATGGATAGGCCCACTTTTTCATGCCGGAAGCGGTCCATCACGTCTGACTCGCTTACTGAGCCCATCCCCTTGTAATCGATGCTCCGGATGAGCTTCTTTTCACGCACGTAGAACGTGAGTATCTTACCGTGCTTGCCATCCGAGGCGACCAGGCGGATATCGTCGAAGTAGTGGGTGTTCCAAAGCGCCATAAAGTCGCGCTCAAGGGTGTTGACGTTGTAAACGTCACCGGGATGGGTGAAGATGCGCGCCTGCAAAGTGGATGAAGGAATGCGGCGGTTGCCGCGGAAGATGATCGCTTCGACCAACACTTGTTTGGCCGCCGCCGGGCCGCCCGGTTTTGTCTGGGAGGGGGTGGGCGCGATGCCTGGCGCCTGAAGCTGGATTTGGCCTGCCGGAGCCTGTTGGGCCGGCGAAGTGGAAGGGGCCGTGCCCGGATTTTCAAGCTGTAGCTTGCCCCCTGAGGGAGCCTGCTGAGGCGGTTTTTTTTTGGCGGTATTCTGCGATGGGGAAGCCGGCAACGGTTTGGGTGATCCGCTCTGCTGTGCTGCGAGCTGCTCCCCTAAAAGGAGGCACGCCGCCCAGCACGCCAGAATACATGACAACCCGCAAATCCGCCTTCTGAACGGCCGCCCCGATGGAATTGAAAGACGCAGCGCTCCCCCTTTATCCCGCATTGTTAAGAATCCTACGGAACCGGCCGGAATAATTCCGGCTGCAAAACTTACATCTTATATGAAAGTCGCCTTCTTTGGGAGTCGTCCGGTTATATTCAATCTCGACAGGTCACACGCAGATCGATCAACTCCGGTGGAAAGACTCAATGGGAAAGCGGTGTGGCGGTAACCAGGCTATCGTTCACCGGCCGGTAATAGAGACCTTCGCTGCCTACAATCACTTCGAGCACTGCCGGCGTTTGAATTTCACCCTGAATGAGCGCCTCTGACAAAGGATCTTCAAGGTGCTTTTGCAGGGCGCGGCGAAGCGGCCTGGCCCCGTAGGAACGATCTGTGCATGTTTTTTCTAAAATCCATCGCCCAGCCTCTGCAGACAGATTGATCGAGATATTCTTCTGGGCCAAGTGAATGTTCACATTCGCTACCATCAGATCGATAATTTGCAGCAGGTCGTCTTCGGACAGCGCATTGAAGATAATGACTTCGTCGAGCCGGTTGAGAAACTCGGGATTAAACAACCGCTTCACCTCGCTCATCACGAGGTTCTCGATCTTTTTATCGGTCAACTCATCATTGGCAGACTGGAATCCAAGATGGCTCCGGCGCTCGAGGTGCCGCGCCCCGATATTCGACGTCATGATGATAATCGTGTTTTTGAAGTCGACGGTGTTGCCCAGCCCGTCTGTTAACTGCCCGTCTTCAAAGACCTGTAGCAGAATGTTGAAAACATCCGGATGAGCCTTTTCAATTTCGTCCAACAGGATCACCGAATACGGTGCCCGCCGGACCCGCTCTGTAAGCTGGCCGCCCTCTTCATAACCCACGTATCCTGGCGGAGAACCAATCAGTTTGGATACCGAATGCTTCTCCATGAATTCGGACATGTCGAAGCGGATCAAAGACCGCTCGCTGCCAAATAGAAACGCCGCCAATGTCCGGGCTGCCTCTGTTTTTCCCACTCCCGTAGGTCCCAGGAACAGAAACGAGCCCACCGGGCGGCCAGGAGCCTTCAGTCCTGCGCGCGAGCGCCGGATGGCGCGAGAGAGGGCGGATATCGCCTTGTCCTGGCTGATCACGCGCCGGTGCAGCTCTTCCTCCATTCGCAGAAGCTTGGACATTTCCTCTTCTTTGATGGATGTGACTGGCACTCCCGTCCAGCGCGCAACCACCTCTTCAATGTCCGCTTCCTTTACTTCACCCGTTGCAGTCTCGTCGATGTTGTATTTCTCGCGCAGCAGGCGTAGATTCTCCCGCTCTTTGCGCTCTTCATCCGAGTAGAACCGGGCCTTTTCGAACTCGTGGTTGGCGATCGCCGCTTCCATGCGGTGGACGACGAACTTGATGCGCTTCTGGGCGTCCACCATCTCCTCGGGCAGGCTGCTTTGGTGCAGCTTCACCCGCGCTCCCGCCTCGTCGATCAGGTCTACAGCCTTGTCGGGCAGAAAGCGGTCCGGAATGTAGCGGCTGGAATAGTAAACCGATGACCGGATGGCTTCGTCCGTATAGGTGACAGCGTGAAATTTTTCGTAACGCTCCTTGATTCCGAACAGAACCTTGATGGCGTCGTTCTCGGAAGGCGGAGGCACCTTCACGGACTGGAAGCGCCGCTCGAGCGAGCGGTCCCTTTCAATCGACTTGCGATACTCTCCGGGGGTGGTGGCTCCGATGCACTGGATTTCGCCGCGCGAAAGTGCGGGCTTGAGGATGTTGGCCGCGTCGAGCGAGCCTTCAGCCGATCCAGCTCCGACCAAGGTGTGAAGCTCGTCAATGAAAATGACGGCGTTCTGCGCTTCCATCAGCTCCTTCATGATGGTTTTCAGGCGCTCTTCGAACTGGCCACGGTACTTGGTGCCCGCGACGATCAGCGAAAGGTCAAGCGCAAGTATGCGTTTGTCCGCCAGGAACGAAGGAACGTTCCCGTCGGAGATCCGTTGCGCCAAGCCTTCAACGATGGCCGTTTTGCCAACGCCGGGCTCGCCGATGAGCACAGGATTGTTCTTGGTTCGGCGGCACAGAATCTCGACCACGCGCTCCAGCTCGTTTTCGCGTCCGACCAGCGGGTCCAACTGGTTTTCAAGCGCCGCCTGGGTAAGATCACGGCTGAATTCCGCCAAAAGGGAAGTTTCTTTCGGACGATTGGAGGAAACTTTTTCGCTCTGGGCCCGGCTAAGCTCCTCACGCAGCGCAGAGAGCCGCAGGCCGCGCTCGTGCAGGATTTCCGCCGCAAACGATTTCTCCTCGCGCAGCAAGCCCATCAGCAGGTGTTCGGTGCCGATATGCTTGTGAGAGAGGCGCTCCGCCTCCTCCGCCGCATAGGCGAGCACCCGTTTGCATTCCTGGCTCAAAGGCAAATCAACCGAGGTTGATACCTTTTCGCGAATCGTAGTTCTTCCCTCGATTTGCTTGCGGATAGATTCGATGGAGGTGTGAGACCGCAGGAAGCGGTTGGTGAGGGCTTTATCTTCCCGCAGCAGGCCAAGCAGCAGGTGTTCCGTTTCAATGTAACTACTTCCGAACTGGCTCGCCTCGTAGCGCGCGAAAAAGATGACTCGACGGGCCTTTTCGGTGTATTTCTCGAACATCGCCCCTCACCTCTCCCAAGCCTGTGCAAGTTGTCGAGGGCCGGGGTAGTGACTCAGTTTGCCGTAGTGCCGACCTGAAGGTCGGCATTTTGAAGGCTGTGCCGGGCTGAAGCCCGGCGCTACACAACCAAAATGAGTCACTACCAGGGCCGGAAGACCCCTTTGCTTCATATGCTTTCTTCAGTGCGCTCCAGGAAGAACGGTTTCAACCAGCTTGCCTTTTGACAGGCGCAGGGCGCGATTAGCTTTTTGCGCCAGCTCCATATTGTGTGTTGCGAGCACCGAGGTTAGCCCATGGTCCCGGTGCAACTTCCCGAGCAATGCGAAAACCCGGCCGGCCGACACGGCGTCCAGATTTCCCGTCGGCTCGTCGGCCAATAACAGCGAAGGGTTGTTGATGAGGGCGCGCGCCAAAGCGACGCGCTGCTGCTCGCCTCCTGAAATCTCTCCCACTCGCCGGTCCATGGCGTGAGACAATCCCACTTCCGCCAGAAGTTCTTCGGCCCTGGCGCGGGCATCCCGGAAACTGCCGCCGCCGATCAGGTTCGGCATCATGACATTTTCAGCAGCGCTGAATTCTGGTAGGAGATAGTGCATCTGCCACACAAACCCGATTCGTTTGTTCCGGTAATCGGAGCGCTGACGCTCGCTAAATTCGCCAACCCTTTCCGTTAAAAAGTATACCTCACCGCGCGTTGGAGTGTCCAGCGCGGCCAGGATATGAAGCAGCGTCGTCTTGCCTGTTCCGGATTCTCCCACAAGCGCCACAAACTCTCCGGTGTGGATCTCAAAATTCAAGTCCTCGAATACGGCGACCTCGTCTTCACCGGAGCGGTAAATCTTAGTCAGATTTTCGACGCGGATCATGAAACTCCTAGTGAAACAAGCTCTCGCTCGCTGCTCTCGCTCGAATGCCGCGAGAGGCGGGGCCGCGCCGCTTAACCAACCGCCATTCGACAATCGCCGCTAACGTAGAAGCGGTATTATTCATACCTGAGAATCTCCGTGGGCTGTACTTTGGCGGCGGTGAGGGAAGGATAAAGCGTGGCGAGGAAGCTCACGCCCAGCGCCATTCCGGCGATCCATACCCCATCCCAGGGGCGCGAATGAAAAGGGACGTAAGAAAGTGCATATATGTCCGCCGGAATACGAATCCATTGGTAATGATTCGCCAGCCACGAAACGCCGTATCCCAGTGACAGGCCGAGCGCTGTCCCGACGGCCCCGATCATCAGGCCGTGCAGCGTGAAGATCGACCATATCTGCCGCCGCCGCGTTCCCATCGACATCATCACTGCGATCTCGCGATTCTTCTCCATCACCATCATCGCCAGGGTGATGAAGATGTTCAGCGCGGCCACCAAAACGATCAGGCCAATGGTCAGAATAGTGACCAGCCGCTCCAGGTGCAGCGCATTGAAGAGCGAGCGGTTCTGCTCGATCCAGGTCGTCGTGTCGAATCCCGGACCCGCCGCCTTGCGGATGATCCTGGCCACCTGGGGCGCCCGGTCTACGTCGTCGACTTTGAACTCGATTACCGAGACGACATTCGTCAGATCAAAAAGCCGTTGCGCCGCGCCCAGACTTGTGAAAGCCCAGGTCGCATCAAAATCATAAAACCCGGAATCAAAAATCGCCACGATGCGGAAGTGACGGTACTTGGGTACTATCTCAAGCGGCGTCAGGTAACCTTGAGGACTCGTCACTAGAACCGTGTCGCCCACGAAGACGCCTAGGTCCTTGGCGAGCTGCCTTCCGATCACGATCGGGTCTACCTCGGGCGACGACTCTGAAAGTCCCTGCAGCGACCCAGCCTTCAGATGGGTCAGCAAGTCTCCAACGCGCACTTCGCGTTGCGCGTCTACTCCCTTTAGCACGATTCCTTCTGCCCGCGAGTGGCTCGAAATCAGCACCTCTTCGTAAAGCGCTGGGGCTGCCGCTATTACATGCGGCAGGCGCGCCAGGCGTTCAACGAGCGCGTTGTAGTTCGGAATACCGTCGTTTTGCTTTCGGATGAGGTTGATGTTGGCAGTGGCGCCGAGGAGCCGCTGCTCAAGGTCGCGGCGGAATCCGTTGTTAATGGCCAATGCTACTACCAGCGCGCATACGCCGGCAGTAACCCCCAAGACTGAAATCACAGTGATGATAGAAATGGCAGACTGGCGTTTTTTTGCCTTTAGATATCGTAGAGCCACAAAGAAAGCGAAGCGCATGAATTCACCAAGTTTCTATTATCAATAACTTCGCAATCCTGTCCAAGTACCAAAAAAATGACAGCGCTGTTCCCCGGCTACCTACGCCTTGGGGGCCAAAAGCCCTAGGAAAGGCAGTTGGGTTTAATCTTTAATAAGATATTGACTCTTCAATTAATACATAATATTATGAACCCGGATTAAAAAAACCTCATACAACAAGCGCTAAAGCGTCAGTAGCGCGCGAAGGTTATGAGCATGCCTGGATCATCCAGCATTGAAGGCACCGCGGCGTGTGTGCTCTCTCCTTGGCCTTTGCAGCAACCATTGATTTCGTTTTTGATCGAGGCCCAGAACCCTGATGGGGGTTGGGGATACCACGCCCGCGCGTCGAGCGCCGTCGAACCTTCCGCATGGGCGTTGCTGGCGCTTTCGACGGCATTCGACCGGCCTGAATTGCCGCAAGTCGTGGATCGCGGACTCCGCTGGCTCTCTGAGACTCAACTTCCCGACGGGTCCTGGCCGTCATTCGTGGGTCAGAACCAGGGGTGTTGGACCACTTCGGTCGCCTGCGGTGTGTGCTCTGTCTATTTGGCGCAATCACCCGAATATTGTGAAGTTTCCCTCTCGTGCGGACTCGATTGGCTATGCCGCTCTGTGCCTGGGGAAGGCTCCTGGCAGTCCCGCATCAGGTTCCGGCTGAAGCCTTCAAGCCGTCCGGGCGCGCCAGGCGCTTATGGGTGGAGTTGGACCAGGAGCACGAGCAGTTGGGTCGAGCCTACCGCCTATGCCCTCCTGGCGTTACGAGCGGCTCCCTCGGCTCTTCTTCCCCAACGGGCGAAGGCTAGGATCGAACGGGCCGAGCAGTTCCTTTTCGAGGCAAGGTGCCGCCGCGCAGGTTGGGACGTGGGCAACCCGTCTGGCCCAGGAACTAACCGGACGCCGCAAGCAGAGCCGACGGCATGGGCGCTGATCGCGCTGTCACACCACGCAGAACGCGCCGATGTTCAGGAAGCCGTCGAGTGGCTCGAATCGCAGGTTGCGCAGCTCAAGGGTCTGGCCACGCGCGCCGCGGTCCAGCTTTGTCTTCAGGCTTACGGGCGGGTAAACGCACTGCTGCCCGAGGACCCGTTGGCCTTTGAGCGGCCAAGACTCCCGGACGTCTTAACGGCGTCCTGGATGGCTCTTGCTGCGAGCGGCTCATCGCAAGGCCTAACCGTCTTCTTGAAGGGAAACTGAACGTGAAGGGTCTGGACACACTTCAGCCAGCCTACCTCCGGCCGCCTTCGTGCGTGACAATTCGGCGCGCGGAACACTACGCCGCGAACCTGGAATCGATGGTTTACGAAACTCTCCGCGAGTTCGGCTCTCCGGTGCGCGAAAAGAACGTCCTTCTCAAGCCCAATTTTGTCGGCTTGGACTCCGGCGGTGCCATGGATACCTCTCCGGCCTTGGTGGCCGCGGCGCGTGATGCGTTCCTTCGCCTCGGCGCACGCAGCGTGACAGTGGCGGAGGGCTCCGCTCTCGAACGCGATTCAACCGCGATTGCCGAGTCCCTGCATCTTTGGGACTTCATGGAACGAAGCCGTGATGCCTTTGTCGATCTGAACACGGACGAGGTTTGCCGGGTGGCCTTGAGGAGCCGGGCGTCTTCGTTGCGTGAGCTGTACCTTCCCCGCACGGTTTTGCGCTCTGATTTCATCGTCTCGATGCCTAAGCTGAAGACCCATCGCTGGGCCGGGTTAACCCTGTCGTTGAAGAATATGTTCGGCATCGTACCCGGCAATTGTTACGGGTGGCCAAAAAACGTGTTGCACTGGGCCGGCATCTCGCGGGCCATCCTGGATCTCAACAGCACTGTTCGCCCGGATTTCGCTATCGTCGATGGCGTGATCGGCATGGAGGGTGACGGGCCTTTGCACGGCACGGCCAAACCGTGCGGCGTGATTGTGATGGGCGATGATCCTGTCGCAGTGGATGCCACCTGCGCCCGGATTGCGGGATTCGCGCCCGAGCGGCTGGACTATCTGGCTCATGCCGGCCGCCTGCTCGGCAACCTGCGGGAAGAAGGCATCCGGCAAATTGGGGAAACGGTTGAAAGCGTTCGAACGCCCTTTGTGCCGCCGCCTCGCCGCCATTCGAGCCAGGCGCGCCACCTTGCTTAGAACATGGGAACCAAGGATGAAAGCGTTTAAGGCGGATACGATGGCAAGTTTGCAATCAGGCGCTCAGATTGCCAAACCGAGGGGCTGGAAGAGGCTCGCCGGGGAAGAAGGCTCTGAGATGCTTGAAGTGGCCATGGTAGTTCCGCTGCTTGTGGGGCTGATTTTGGCGATCTTCTGGTTTGGCCGCGCGTACAACATCTATGAAACCATCACTCGCGCGGCTCGGGAGGGCGCTCGGGCCGCCGCCGCCCCCAGTTGCGCAACGTGCGGTAACACTTCTCTGTCTTCAACCCAGGTGCAGCAGGTGGTGAACCAAATGCTCAGCGCAGATGGCCTTGATCCGGCCAAAGTGCAATCCTTTCAGGCGCTTGCTAACCAGCCCTTGGCCGGTTCGATGAGCTGTCCGGCTTCGCCGGCGGTGCTTTCATCGGGCCAGATTTGCGGTGCTGTGGTTAGTTTTACTTATCCGTTTACGTTCCGTCTGCCGCTCACGACACTCAACGTCTTGAATATTTCAACCCAGGTGCAGATGGCGGAGGAAAATCCGTGAGCGCCCGAAAGAAGACGTTCCTTGATTATCGGCGAGGCCGCGGAGCTGCGCTGTTGGAATTTGCGTTCGCATTGCCGGTTTTATTATTGATGGCTGCCGGGATTTATGACTTCGGAAGCGTCTATACGCTTAAGGACAAGCTTACCAACGCGGCGCGCGAAGGCGCGCGCATTGCCACGAACCAGCCGCCCGATCTTGCTTCCACGCAGTGCGTCGTGAATGGAACCACTTACAACGCGCCCTGTTCGGTGTCGTTGGCCATGCTGGCGGTTCAGAACTATTTGAGCGCCGCTGGCATCACTTCCTGCGGCATCAACACGAACGCAACCTCCGCGGGAAATTTCGTCTGGACGTATTCTTCGGCAAGCTCCGGTTGCACCGCGAATCCGGTTCTGACGGTCGAGCGCAATGTTCAACTCTCCGCCAACGGCGCGACGGCCTTCGCCACACGGGTGACCGTGCAATATCCCTTCAGTTGGGATTTGGCGCGGGTGAGTGGCTCCTCGGGTATTGCCGGGAGCTTTTGGATTTCGACGAATGCGGTTATGCAGAATCCCTGGTAAACGGAGGGATTGAGTCATTGACCCATTGATTCAATGAATCAATGAAGCAATCGTTTTCAGGCGAACGCGGCGTGGTGCTGTGGATGGTAGCGGCAGCGATGGTGATGATCCTGGGCGTAGCGGCTTTGGCGATCGACCTTGCGGCTCTGTATGCGGCGCGCGACGAAGCTCAGAGGGCAGCGGACGCGGCGGCCCTGGCTGGCGCGGAGGAATTTGTGACGTCTGGCTACACTTCCGGCGCGGTGAACTCAGCCACGGTTACGACGCTCGTTACTCAGCAAGCGGTCGCGGTCGGCGATGAAGATACGATTGGCGGCCAGGCAGTGCAAGTACGCTCTTCGGATGTGAGCGTGGACCTTTCCGTGCCCAGCAACCCGCGTGTCACGGTGACGGTCGGGCGCTCTACCGCAAGGGGGAATGCACTTTCCACGGTGTTCGCCAAGATCTTTGGCATACAGACGGCTGATGTGTCGGCCACCGCCACGGCAGAGGCGTATAACCCATCGGGGAGTGGCGGTCCTCCCGTAGCCAGCGAATGCGTGAAACCCTGGCTGATTCCGGATTGCGACCCGACTCGAAGGGGTAACAGAGGCAACATCCCCGGCTGTACCGTCCAGCGGGGCCAGAAGTACGAGCCGTTTATCAATGGGAAAACGGGCGCCATTATCAATCCCGGCCCGGTCTCGCAGGGCGGAGTAATAGGAGAGACGGTCACCTATACGGTAGCGCCCACAAGTGGTCAGGCCACGGGAGATCAGTATTACCCGGCAAATGTTTCCGGCGGCCGAGGCAACAGCTATTTGCAAAACATCCAGTCTTGCACTCCCGAGCCTTTTTCATGTGGCGACACCGTGCCCGTAATTAACGGCGTTCCGGCCAACCAGACGATTAACGGTATCGAGACGATGATTCACGCGCGCGGGCAGCGTTTGAATAAGGGACAAGACAGGATAAATACGTCGGTGGTTCCACCGCTCACGCTGCTTGCGGGATATCGAAACCCCTACGTGGCTTCGGGCACGCAGATCGCTGCGAGCGACTCCATCGTTTCGGCACCGCTCTTTGATAGCGCACAAGGAGGCCGGAACAACTCTTCGGAAAGGGTCCTCGGATTTATACAAGTGTTTCTGACACAGGCGTTGTCAAACGGAAGAATCCAGGGAGTCGTTTTGAACGTTTCCGGCTGCGGCACGAACAACCAGAGCGGCCAGCCAATTGAAGGAACCACGCCGATTCCGGTTCGGTTGGTCCAGGAATAAAAACCATGGCCACGGCTCGTGCCATTTTGGATGACGTAAGGCAGCCCACCGAAGCTTGGAGGCTGGCGGCTCGGGTGGCGCTTTCCTTCCCGGTCCTGCTCGGTGCGCTCTTAGCGTTAGCGGGCGGGGCCGCCTTGCACTTTCACTTCTTCGACCCGGATACGTGGTGGCACCTGAAGGCGGGCGAACAGATATTGAAGACGGCGTCGCTTCCTCATCATGATGCCTATTCCTTCACTGTGGCTGGCAATCCGTGGATGGCCTATGAGTGGTTCGGTGAAGTGGTGATCGCGCTATTCGCGCGCTGGCTGGGGCTGACCGGGCTCGCGATTCTGCTGCTAGTTTTGTCCGGAACGATCATGGTTTTGCTATACACCTATGCGGTCTTGAGAACAGGAAATTGCAAGGCGGCTTTCGCGGCCTGCGCCCTCTTCCTGCCCGTTATCGTGGTCTTCTTCACGCTCCGCCCGCAGTTGCTGGGATACATCTTTTTGCTTTTCACGCTCATCGCTCTAGAACTTTTCCGCCAAGGGCGCCGCCGTGCACTCTGGGCTTTGCCTGCGGTCTTTCTGATCTGGGTCAATACGCACGGCACTTTTGTCCTGGGGCTTGCCTGCCTTGGGGTTTATTGGCTGTCTGGCTTAAAGACCTTCGAATGGGGCGGCGTGGAGGCGCGGCGCTGGACGGATAACGAGCGGCGGCAGCTTGAAACGGTGGGGCTGTTGTCTGTTGTCGCGCTTCTCATCACTCCTTACGGCTCGAAGCTGGCTGCTTACCCCTTGGAAATGCTGCTTCTGCAACCGGTGAACTTGGCCAACATCCAGGAATGGCAGCCGTTGTCTTTCAGGCTGCTGCTCGGGAAGGTGCTGCTCGTTCTATTGCTGCTCTACTTCCTGGGCGAAGTCATTTTTCGCTTCAAATACCGCCTGGAAGATCTGGCTTTGGTTGTAATGGCGGTTTTCGCGGCCTGTGTCCACGTTCGCCTCATCGTGTTTCTCGTGATGGTGCTTGTGCCGCTTTATGCCTCAGCGCTTCGCCGATGGATTCCGCCGTACCGGCCCTTGCAGGATCACTTTGCCCTGAACGCTTGCCTGATGGTGATGGTTGCCGCCGGGTTTGTGTGGGCGACGCCGACTGGAGCGCGGCTCCACCGGTTGACGATCCATGACTACCCCGCAGGGGCAGTGGCGTATCTGCGCGCACATCCCTCTCCTGCAAGGATGTTTAACGAGTATGGGTGGGGTGGTTACTTGATCTGGTCGCTCGGCCCGCAGCGCAAGGTCTTCATTGACGGAAGGGCCGACGTTTATGAATACGCCGGCGTACTTCAGGATTACTTGCGCATGACTAGGCTAGCGCCTAATACGCTTTTCCTGTTCCGAAAGTATGGCATTCAGGCTTGCCTCGTCCGGCGTAACGCGGCGCTCGCGACAATGTTGAGCCATCTGGCGGCCTGGAATCGCGTTTACGAAGGCCGGGTTTCGGTGCTCTACGTCCGCCGGAATGAGCCATCGGCCACGAACGCGCGCGCGGCGCACGACGTCGCACCAACTATCGTTTACTTCAACAGGAGGCTAAACAAGTTATGAGCACACTCATGGCAAGGCTGTGGAAAGAGGAGTCAGGACAGGATTTGGTGGAGTACGCGCTGTTGGTCGCCCTGCTGGCTTTGGCTGTGGTGGCAACGCTGGGAACGCTCGCAAATACGATCAAGAACGTTTTCAGCAGCGCGGCCAGCAACTTGGCTAGTTCTTCGACGTAGCACACGTGGAGCCAAAATGCGTTACTTCAATGGGAGCCTAAAAAAATATGAGCAGACTGATAGCAAGGCTGTGGAAAGAAGAGTCAGGGCAAGACTTGGTGGAGTACGCGCTGTTAGTTGCCTTGCTGGCTTTGGCTGCGGTGGCAACCATGGGAACGCTCGCGAATACGATCAAGAACGTTTTCAGCAACGCAGCTAAGAATATGACCACGTAACGGGTATCTGGCCCGGCTCATTCGAATCGGGGCGGCGCAGCAGTAGCACTCGCTGAGCCGCGGTGGGAGTGCGCCCGTGGTGAGTTGATGTCCCCGCCAGGCCGTGCACTGCATGCCCTGCCGGGAACACGTCGGAGGTGTGAGTGAGCCCCATGCAGGAGTGGGTTGGAATCTCTGGACTGGCTCTGGCCTTAGCCGCTGGATGGCTTGACTGGCGAAGCCGGCGAATTCCCAATTGGCTCACTGTGACGGGCTCGATTGCCGGCTTGGCGCTCAACTCATTCGTTGCGCACTGGCGCGGCTTCGAGGCGGGGCTGGAAGGCGCGGGGCTCGCTCTGGGTCTGCTGCTGCCGTTGGTTCTGTTGAGAACGCTGGGAGCCGGAGACTGGAAGCTGATGGGCGCTCTTGGCGCATTCTGGGGTCCGGGGCCGATCCTCATGGTTCTGTTAGTGAGTGTGTTTGTGGCAGGCCTGATGGCGGTGGTGGAGGTCGTTCGCTTGAAGCGCGTGAAGGAGACGGTTAGGAATATGGTCATCCTGGTGCACGGCGTCTTCACCTTTGGCGTCCGGCCGGGTTCGCCCATCTCGTTGGACCAACCGGGCGTTCTGGCAATTCCGTTCGGAGTGGCGGCGGCCTTCGGGGCGCTATTGATTTATGGGCTAGGCTACTTGGGTCTAGCCTCACATGCGCTCAAGGCATGGCGCTAGGGGGAAGTACCAGGCCACGGTGCGAAAACGAGCTTGGCGGGCATGTGCTCGTCAAAGTCGGGGGCGTTGCAGTTGTAGCGCAGCGTTCGTCGTTCAAACGCTGCGGTTTTTCGGACTGATGACAGGCCGCAGGGCTGAAAAACGAGCCCTGCGCTACAAAGGGAGAAGACGTGCAAAGGACTTAAGAATCATGACCGATCGCAAGCGCATGATCATCGGGTTGGTCTCCGCCGTGCTCGTGGGGATTCTTGCCAGCGCCTTTGTCTACTTGCGCCTTAGACGGGCTAACGGTCAGGTGTCGGTGGCGGGATTGACAGACGTCGTGGCAGCGGGAAAGTCTCTGCCGATGGGCGTGGTTCTTGACGCCAAAGACTTGAACATGGTTCCGTGGCCTACCGGCGCCGTGCAAGCGGGAATGTTCAAACGATTGCAGGATTGTGCAGGCCGGGCGCTGGTCGCGCCCGTCTCGCAAGGCCAACCCATTCTTGAGACCGGCCTGGCTCCGAAAGGCGCCGGAGCGGGTCTGGCTGCGACCATACCGGTAGGTATGCGAGCCATTTCCGTCCCGGTTAATGATGTGACGGCGGTAGCTGGTTTCGTCCTGCCGGGCACGATGGTGGATGTCCTTATGACGGGGCAAGTGCAGCAGGACAACACGCAGGTGAGTCTGACACGCACCATCCTGGAGGATCTCCGGGTGCTCGCCGTCGGGCGGCGTATGGAAGAACAGGTTGAGTCTGGCAAGCCACGCGCCGTTTCCGTGGTGACGCTGGAGGCGACCCCAGAGCAAGCGGATAAGCTCGCCATGGCTAGCACCGAAGGACGGATACAGCTTGTTTTGCGCAACCAGGTGGATTCCCAGATTGTTTCGCCTCCGCCAGTATACCGTTCCAACTTGTTCGGAGTTCATGATCAGCCACCAGCTAATCCCGTAGCGAAGGCGGATGCTCCAGCGGCCAAAAAACCTGCGAGCTATACCGTCGAAGTGATTCGTGGAAACCAACGCGTTATCCAGTCCTTCCCCGAAGGTGGGAAAAAGTGATGACTCCAATCGGCCGCAATCCGTTGAAACTTTGGTTGGGCATCGTGGTTCTGTCTGTTGTTGCTGCTTCAGGCGTGGTGGGAACGCAGACTTCCGCTGCTGTTGCCGGATCGGGGGAATCTCCTGGTAAGCCGGCTCCGGCTGCTATTGAATTCAAGTCCGCCCCAGAGGTTGCGCAGATGCCAGAGCGGATGCACCTTCTGGTGGGGCAGTCTCTGGTAATAAATTTTGTGGAACGCATCCGGCGGGTCTCAATCGCCAATCCCGCCGTCTGCGACGCTCTGATCGTCAGCCCTCATCAGATGGTTTTGGACGGCAAGGCGCCTGGGAACGTTTCGGTCGTAGTTTGGCGTGAATCAGGCAAGAGTCAGACATTCGACGTGTCCGTGGATCTCAACATCGGCGAGCTTGCGCAGAGGATTCATGAGATTTTCCCGGAACAGCCGGTGGACGTGGAATCGGCTCAGGATGCGATTACTCTCTCCGGCCACGTTTCGTCGAAAGCCGTGGCGGACCAGATCGCGCAGATCGCCGCTGCCATCACGCCGAAAGTCGTCAACCTAATGGAAATCCCTGCGCCGCCATCGGGAGGCGAAATTCTCCTCGCGGTCAAATTCGCGGAAGTTGATCAAACGGCAATCCAGCAACTCGGCGCCAACCTGATCAGCCTGCCTCCCAATAAAATTGTTGGCTCGACCTCTACGCAGCAGTTTGCTCCGCCCCAAGTGCTGCCGCAGACGCCACTGACGGGAGCGAACAGCGCGGTCACGCTGAGCGACCTGCTGAATGTGTTCCTCTTTCGTCCAGACCTCAACTTGGCGGCTACCATTCAAGCTTTGGAGCAAAAAAATCTGTTGCAGATGTTGGCGGAACCCAACCTCCTTACCCAGACGGGCAAAACCGCCAGCTTCCTCGCTGGCGGCGAGTTTCCCTTTCCTGTAGTGCAGGGAGGGACCAGTTTCACCTCCGTGACGATTGAGTTCAAGGAGTTCGGCGTGCGCCTGAATTTCACACCCACGATCCTTCCAAATGGAATGATCCATTTGCACGTACAGCCGGAAGTCAGCTCGCTGGATTTCGCAGACGGTCTGACCGTTTCCGGATTCCAGGTGCCGGCCCTTTCCGAGCGGCGCGTTGACACCGAGATGGACCTGCGAGACGGCCAGAGCTTCGCGATAGCGGGCCTGATTAACAACAATGTGACGGAATCTTTCGAAAAGATTCCCGGCATCGGAGACATCCCGGTTCTCGGCAAGCTCTTCCAAAGCCGCTCGGTGAATAAGACTAAAACCCAGCTCCTGGTTGTGGTCACTCCATACATCGTGCATCCAGGACGATCGGTGATGAGCGCGCCGAAATTTTCGGTGCCTTTTCTGAAAGATTCGACGTCTCAAAAGCCCAAGCGGCCCCGGACGAAGTAAGCGGCCGGGCATTTTCTAAATTTGACTGGGAGGTTTTGGTAACACTCATGGCGATGGGCAAATTAACGGCGGCGATTGCGAGCGCGAACCCATCTGACCGGGCTGCCTTGCGTTCTGCTCTGCAGAAGACCGAGATGGTGGATTCCGTGCTTGAATGGGCGGAGCCGTCCGCCGGAGAGTGGCAACTCTCTTCATCGGAGCGTATTCCGGAGGTCGTCCTGCTTGACCTTCCGCGCGAGGCTGAAGTTGCATTCTTCTTTGCGACCGAATTGCGCCGCTTGCGCCCTTCGGTCCGGATCATCGCGTGCGCAGCGGCTGAGTCGCGGCCCGATCCTGATCTTCTGTTGCAGGCCATGCGAGCGGGCATCCAGGATTTTTTGAGCAAGCCCGTCCCCCTGCAAACACTCAAGGAAACCCTTGAACGATTTCTAAAGGATCGGGACGGAGAATCAAAATCCGAAGTTTCGAAGGTAACGGTGGTGATGGGCGCCAAGGGCGGAGTCGGAACCACCACCGTCGCGGTGAACCTTGGCGTGCAGATGGCCAGATTGACGCGCAAGCGAGTCGTGCTGCTCGATTTCGGAAGACCACTGGGAGAGGTCTCTCTACTTTTGGACTTGAGACCACGCTTCTCTATTCGTGATGCGGTTGAGAATATCGACCGGCTGGACGGGCATTTTCTGGAAAAGCTTGTTGACCACCACAAGAGCGGGTTGCAGGTGCTGGCAGGCGCATCCAGCCCGGATGATTGGCAGAAACTGCCGGTTCCCGAGCTGGCCCGGCTAGTACATCGGACCCAAAATTACTACGATCACATTCTCATCGACTTCGGCTCTGTTTACACGTCGGAGTGGAAGCCAGTTCTTGAACCGGCGAGAGACATCCTAATCGTAGCCGAGGCGGATGTCCCGGCGCTTTGGCCCTTAGAGCGGCACCTGATTGCTTTAGGCTCCATGGGCATTGGTCCTAGCCGCATTCACATTGTGATTAACCGCTGGCACCGCCAGGACGAGGAGGCGCTGAAGAGCGTCGAAAAGCTGGCGAAATGTCCCATCTTTGCGCGCATTCCGAACGATTTCCGGCAGGCTAGCCGCGCCAACAACATGGGTGTCCCAATGGTTGAAGATCGGGTCAACGGTCTTGCTTCCAAGTATGACGAAATGGCGCGCCAGTTAGCGGGTTTGGTTCCAGGCACTGGAGGCGTTAAGTAGATTCGCGGGGCGGTAATGGGGTACAGGGAATCCCGGCTTGGAGCTATGGGTAACCAATGAAAACCAATCTTAGGACAGGAGGTTTTTGAAGGTCTGGCTGATTCCGTGCGGGCGTCAAGTTAGCCGCGCCGTCCATGTGCGAACCCATGCTACCCTGAGCCGCTGAGTTACCCCCCCTTCCTCGGCGCCCCTGGGACCCGAATGGGTTCGGTTGCTGACGGCGCGGCTAACTTGACGCCCGCACGGGTGTAATGGGTGATGCAGTTTGGTTCGCGCTGATTCCAACCTGGAACTGCAAAACAGCCCAATGTTCCCAGAACGGGAAGATCGCAGTCTGCAGCCGTTTAGCTGAGCCAGGATATATCATTTAAGTTGTGTTGTTACAGTAGGTTATCGCAAGCGCGAGGAACCGGAGAGTGTGGCTAGGCGATTGCTATATACCGGGCAGAGGTAACTTAAATGACCCGAGATACAGCCGTTGCAGCCATAGACTTTAACGCGATCAAAGGCGAAATCCATCGCAAGTTGATCCAGCAGCTCAATCTGGAGCGTGTGACCCGGCTGGACCGTGATGCGGTCCGTAGCGAACTGAAGGAGATCATCGAAAAACTCGTCGCGGAAGAATCCGCTCCGATGAGTTTTCAGGAAAGACAGCGCATTGCCGAAGAGGTGCTGGATGAGGTTTTTGGCCTGGGCCCGCTTGAGCCGTTGCTCAAAGACCCGCGCGTGTCCGACATTCTCGTGAATACGTACAAGAACGTATACATCGAACGGGACGGCCTTCTTGAGCGAACCCCGGTCCAGTTCCGAGACAACGCGCATTTGATGCTGATCATCGACCGCATTGTCTCGGCTGTGGGAAGACGCGTGGATGAATCTTCACCCATGGTGGATGCACGCTTGGCTGACGGGTCGCGAGTGAACGCCATTATTCCGCCGCTCGCCCTGGACGGACCAGTCCTTTCCATCCGCCGTTTCGGACACCATCCTCTGGCGGCAGAGGACCTGCTTCGCAAGGGTGCGTTAAGCCCAGGGATGCTCGAATTTTTAGAAGGATGTGTCAAGGCCCGATTGAACATTTTGATTTCGGGCGGCACGGGCGCCGGCAAGACGACTCTGTTGAACGTGCTTTCCTCTTACATCTCGGACGGGGAGCGCATCGTCACCATTGAAGACGCAGCGGAGTTACAGCTCCACCAGCAGCACGTGGTACGGCTTGAAACACGGCCCGCCAACATCGAGGGCAAGGGAGCCGTGCATCAGCGCCAGCTCGTCATCAACAGTTTGCGTATGAGGCCGGACCGCATCATCGTCGGCGAGGTGCGAAGCGAAGAGGCGTTGGACATGCTGCAAGCCATGAACACAGGCCACGACGGCTCGCTGACCACCGTTCACGCCAACTCTTCCCGCGACGCCTTAAGCCGGATCGAGACGATGGTGGCGATGGCAAATCTGAATATTCCAGAGCGCGCCGTGCGCCGCCAGATTGCTTCCGCGATCCAGGTGATTGTTCAAGTCTCCCGTCTGAGTGACGGCAGCCGCAAGGTTATGGCAATCACTGAAATTACGGGTATGGAAGGCGATCTCATCACCACGCAGGATATTTTTGCCTACCAGAAAATGGGCGTGGGAGAAAACAGAGAGGTGCTCGGCGAGTTCGTGAGCAGCGGGTTCCGGCCCCAGTGCGCGGAGCGGCTGGAGGTTTCCGGCATCCGGCTGCCTGAAGAACTATTTGAGAGCTCCTCGATGAGTTTGCGAAACTGATTATGCCGCTTCTTGCTGCCGCCGTCACGTTTGCCAGCGCCGTCCTTATCGGGGGCCTGCTGCTTTACGCCTTCGGGGGACGCGCCGAGGCGGGCGTCGGGCAGAGGCTTGAGGCGATTCAGAGGTCCTCACGGCTCGAGCGAGCCTCCCGGGCGACTCAGTTGCTTCGGGACCAAAAGTTAAGCGAAGTATCCTTGCTGCATACAGCATTGGCCAAGTGGTCGTGGCCGGCGAAACTGCGGGATTACATGGGGCAGGCGGGCCTCTCGATTAAGCCCGCGAAACTGCTGCTGATTAGCGGCAATCTGGGCGTTGTAGCCTATATTTCCGTGGCGCTAGCCGCTCAAGCCGTTCTTCCCGCGGCCGCTTCGGGCGCCGCCGCTTTCTTCATTCCCTTAGCGTTCGTAGCCCTCAAGCGCCGCCGGCGGTTGCGGGCTTTTGAGCAGTATTTCCCTGAAGCAATCGATCTTGTGGCGCGCGTAGTGCGCGCAGGCCACGCGCTCTCCACCGGGTTGGAGATGATCCCCAGCGAAACGCATGAGCCCGTCGCCGGAGAGTTTCGCGCGCTGTTCGAAGAGCAGAAACTCGGCCTTCCGCTCAATGAGGCTCTGGTGCGTCTTGCCCGGCGGGTTCCGCTGATGGACATCCAGTTTTTCGTCACCGCCCTCTTCATTCAGCGTGAAGCGGGGGGCAATCTTAATGAAATACTGGACAACCTCTCCCGCGTCATCCGGGAGCGTTTCAGGGTCTACGGTGAGATACGCACCCACAGCGCTCAGGGCCGGCTGACTGCGGCGATGCTGATTGCGCTGCCGCCCGGCATCCTGGCGATGCTGGCCGTCACGAACCCCGGCTACTTGCAACCCCTGTTTGCACAGCCGCTCGGCCGCCTCATGCTCGTGGCGGCAGTGGCGTTACAAGTTTTTGGAGCCTTCCTGCTTTGGAAAATCGTGAGCATTGAGGTGTAATTTTCCGCGGAGCATCCGGCAAATGATGACTTCAGTTCTACTGGCGACTTTCCTTGGCTCGTCGATCGTGGTTCTAGCCCTGTACTTTGCTTTCACCGCCCGCACGGCGCCGACCGCCGACCGGCTCTCAAACTTGTGGACTGTATCCTCCGGCGCTTCAAGGCGGGGAGGACAATTACCATTCGCGAAGCAGTTGCGGGGGATTCTCGACCGCATCGGCGAGTTGATTCCAGCTTCTCCTCGGGAGGCCAGGCGCACGGAGAGGGTTCTGATGCGCGCGGGATTCCGCCGTCCTGAAGCCATAAAGGCTCTGCGCGGCCTCAAGCTGGTCTTCCCCGCCGTGCTGCTGGCAGCGGTGGTGGCGAGCGGAATCTACCGGATTAACCCTGTTTTCATGGTGGGAGGATCGGCAATGGCGGGATTCGTGCTGCCCGAACTTTGGCTGACGCGACAGGTCCGGAGACGCCAGCGGCGCATTCAGCGTGGGTTGCCCGATGTGTTGGATCTGCTGGTCATTTGCGTTGAGGGCGGCTTGGGGCTGGATCAGGCTATGCTCCGCGTATCCCGCGAGCTAGCCCGCGCTCATCGCGATTTGAGCGAGGAGCTTCAGTTAGTCAATTTCGAAGTGCGGGTCGGTAAGACGCGCGCTGAGGCGTTGCGGAGCTTCGCCACCCGAACCGGTGTTGAGGACGTTCAGGCCCTGGCCTCGATCCTGGTGCAGGCCGACCGGTTTGGAACCAGCGTCGCCCAATCGCTGCGTATCTATTCGGATACCTTGCGCACCAAGCGGCGGCAACGCGCTGAAGAGTTGGCGGCGAAGACCTCCGTGAAAATGATCCCGGTGCTGGTGTTGTTCATTTTCCCGTCGCTGTTCGTCGTGGTCCTGGGCCCGGCGGTGATCACGTTGATGCATCAGTTAGCACGAATGCGGTGAGCAACCGGAGGAGAGCGAGGCCTACAAACCCCAGGTTTCAAGAAATTCTCGGAGGCATCATGGATACAACAGTCGTTCGTATTATCGCGGGCGTGTTTGCTTTGGTAGTGCTGGCGCTAATCGTCTGGCGCCGCCGGCACGCTGCGGAGTAGCTTTGGGGCTGCTTCATTAGCTTTTTCGAGCTTTCGGCTCTTACTGGGATACGGATAGCAGGAGCTAATACAAACGCATTGGTTGATGTGACGCCACTCTGGTGCGCCGGTGTCCCCACCGGCGAAAAACCGGCGATGAGGACATCGCCGCACCAGCAGACAACACGCCACTTAATGCGTTTGTATTAGCATGACGGCCCGGTAAACCGGCGCCGGAGTGTCGAAGTGATTGTGTCGGTGTACAATCGCACGCGTGGTTGCCCGGTTTCGGTCCGGGTCGCCGTGGCGAAGACGGCTTTCGCGCGGTTGGTAGGATTGCTGGGTAAGGCGCGAAACTGGGCGGAATCCGGCATGGGCCTCTGGATCGTGCCCTCCCAGGGAGTGCACACTTTCGGAATGAGCTTCCCAATCGACGTGGTCTTTCTCGACGGGGCGCGCCGCGTTATGTGCATTCAGGAGCGCCTGCGCCCGTTTCGTATTTCCCGCCTTCACTTGAGCGCCCACAGTGTGTTGGAACTTGCGCCGGGTACAGTCGAAAAATCCAGAACACAGCCGGGCGACGAGCTTGAAATCACTCCACAGAAGAGCGCCTGATATTGAAGTCGCGCTTAGTGCCCGTTCAGAAATAACTGTTCCATCTTCCAACCAGCGCCCCTCACCCGCCGCTTCGCGTCACCCTCTCCCCGCTTGCGGGGAGAGGGTGACGCGAAGCGGCGGGTGAGGGGGTGTATTTGATCCGAAAGGGAACAGTTATTATCTGACAGCCCCATAGCGCGCGAGCTTGCCCGCAATTTCAGCGACGTGGCGTCCCTGGAATCTGGCGATTTTGAGTTCATTCTCGGTGGGTTGGCGCGAGCCGTCGCCGCCCGTCAGGGTCGCAGCACCGTAGGGCGAACCGCCCGTGATGCCGTCCATGTAGAGCAGCCCGGACTCCGTGTAAGGCACGCCGACGATAATCATTCCGTGATGGAGCAGCGTCGAGTGGAAGCTTGTGATCGTGGTCTCCTGCCCTCCGTGCTGAGTGGCGGTTGAGGTGAAGACGCTCCCCACCTTGCCTGCCAGCGCCCCTTTGGCCCAAAGCTGTCCCGTCTGGTCGAAAAAGTTACGCATCTGGGCGCACATGTTCCCGAACCGGGTAGGCGTGCCGAATATGATGGCGTCCGCCTCAGTCATTTGCTCGGGCTTTGCCACCGGAATGTGCGCGAAAACCTGCCGGGCGGCTTTTGCTCCAACGCGTTCCAGGGTTTCGTCGGGAACGAGCTCCGCAACTTGATAAAGGCTTACGTCTGTACCGGCTGCTTCGCGGGCGCCGGCGGCCACGGCTTCCGCCATTTTATAGACGTGCCCGTACATGCTATAGAAAATCACTTGAACTTTCGTGCTCATCAATTCAGCTCCTTGCTGCGAAAATGACCCGCTCGATCTTGAGAGAACTTTGCAATTTTACGAAGTCCGCGATAGGTCTATCAAGCAGCCATTGGAGATCAGAAACCTTGTGGGGTTTTTCTGAGTTCCTTGAGCAGCTCGATCAGTTGCTGCCTTTCCTTTCGGGTGAGGCCTGAAGCCGCCGCTTCCATGGCTTCGTGATGTTCGGCGAAGACGGATGCGAACTCGATACGGCTCATCGCTCGCCGCTCTTATAACAGCCGAGAACGCGCAGAAATTCGGTGACTTCAGAGAGATGAGCGAGGGCGTTTTTGCACTTTGGGTCTTTGATGTTTCCTGCGAAGTC
>Ga0307374_10003576_pt1 | contig 26444 bp, 19 predicted proteins | sample OX3MG_FD_202532 | JGI IMG/M metagenome (GOLD analysis project Ga0307374, IMG submission 202532) | Soil microbial communities from Risofladan, Vaasa, Finland - OX-3 | ecosystem: Environmental > Terrestrial > Soil > Coastal area > Acid sulfate soil | place: Finland: Risofladan, Vaasa | collected...
CCTGTACGCCGCCACCAACCCGGACCGGGCGGGCCCTTACTTAAGCCAGCGCTGGCGGGTGAACCGCTATCCCGAAGCCATGCACAGATTCAATCGGATGGATGCTGATAAGGCTCTATGGGGTACACGGGTGAGAAATCCGGAAGCTATGGATTTGATAAATGTCACGGATGTCACCGGCAAGCTGGATGAATTGATGGCGGCGCGAGCGCACGGTTAAACACTGGTGAACCCGTTCAAATAATCGCTCGGGATTCCCGCTATCTGCTCAAATCCCCCTTCATCCCCCATTTTCCAAAGGGGGTAGAACACATCAACCACCATGCTTCATTCGAGTCTGGCCCTGACCTATCCCCACAAAATCATATCTCAAGCACAGACTGGAAGTACTGTAATCTGCGGCAAGCTGGCCGGCTTTCTCGAAGCAGTCGACTGGCAATCGTTCCTGGAGATGGTGAATCACCAGTCTTGCGAGGGTGAGAGCGGAGTAATCAGCGTGCTGACTGGAGGAGTTGACGCGCACGGCCTGATCCCAATGACGCGCCTTGGCGAGACAGCCGATCATCCATAATACAAAGATAGCCAAGGCGGCAATGAGCAACAGGTTGGCGGCGCGTGCCAATGTGGTGTGAACGCTGCGGGCAATACCGAGACCGTAGGCAAGGGACTTGGTGTCGCGGAAATTTTCCTCGATCTGCATGCGGGTTTTGTACAGACGCACGATCTGCCGGGGAGTCAAATCTGCCAGGGATGGGGCCGCGATGAGCAGCCAGGGCTCACGTACCTGCTGCGCGTGTTTGCGGCTCAGGCGCGAGCGCCGCGCACTTCCGGCCAAGGTGCAATCCTTGCGGCCTTGTTGCGGGTGGCGAATGTGCCGTCTATATATACCGGAACCGCGGCTGCCCCGGTTTCTTTCAGCACTCTACCGATCCCGGGGAGAAATGCCTGCAGGCGGCCATCCGGCGTCTCCCATCCTTCCGGGAACCAGATCAGCGCTTGGTCGCGGGCCAGCACTTCTTTGGCAATGGAGAGAGCCTGGCCCGGTTTATGCTCATCCACCGGAAAGGTATGCAGGGTATGCAGAGCACGCAGCAACTCTCGCGGCCAAGATCGCGAGAATAAACGTTTGGCATCGCCGCCCCAGTAAAGATTACGCAGTCGGGCCCTACCTAAGAGCGCTGCCAGAACCATGGGATCTAGGTCGCTCGCGTGGTTCGGCGTCAATACATAGTGCCTGCCGTGAGGCAGGTTTTCCCGCCCTTCAAGTCGCACGCGGAACAGCAGATGTATGCCTAGCCAGTTTAACCAATGAACCAACGCCGCTAGGAACGCGAGTCCCCAGCCAGGTGGGGCGATCCAACGCATTTCCTCAAGTGAAAGTGTGTGCCGTGCTGGTTCAGGACGATCTCCGCCATGAGCCTGTACCGACGTCAATACCATCCTCAGGAGTTCATCAACAGTGACCGCCCGACTTACCTGCTCCTCATCGAGGCGGATACCAAATTGCTCCTCGAGGGCAAGGGACAAACCGATCATTTCCAGCGGGCCGGCGGCTCTGCTCGAGCCGGTAGCTGTTGCCGTTTATCCCCAGGATGTGGACTTTGTGTATCAACCGGTCGAGCAGCGCGCCGGTCAGGCGCTCGGAGCCGAGTTCATCGATGATCAGGAGCTTGTAGCCGGCCAGCTGCTTCTGCAGGCGAAGCAACCGCTTCTCGTCCCGGGCTTCCAAGAACTCATGGACCAGAGCGGCAGCCGTAGTAAAACTGACCGACAGGCTCCGCTGGCAGGCGGCGAGGCCGAGACCGTACGCGATGTGGGTCTTGCCCGTACCGGAGTTGCCGAGCGCGATCAAGTTCTCCTGCCTCGCAATGTACTCGCTGGCGCTGCAGGCCGGCGCACCGCCTTCGGATGCACCCCAGGATCACGGCAATATCTTTCTGGCTCACGCCTTGCTTTACTGACTCTTGAATCATGAGGAAGTCTCTCTTCTTGAGCATCGGTGCTTCTCCAGCCATGCAGATGGCCAGACAATAACCAGCGGTCGGGTGGAGGGACAAAATTAGTTGCCGATTAGGGGACATCTATCATTGCCGCTGACAAACAGCACCAGGTGCTTGACCGCATCAAAGCCGAGCGCCCCCAGGGCGAGCGCCTGGCTGACGGCTGCGGTGACCTCGTTCAGGTCGAAGTTCTCGATGAGCCTGAGCACCTGCACGTACTCGCGCTTGCTCTATCATTGCCGCTGACAAACAGCACCAGGTGCTTGACCGCATCAAAGCCGAGCGCCCCCAGGGCGAGCGCCTGGCTGACGGCTGCGGTGACCTCGTTCAGGTCGAAGTTCTCGATGAGCCTGAGCACCTGCACGTACTCGCGCTTGCCGGCCTTGCCGAGACGCGCTTCCAAAAGACGGCGCAAGGTGGCAAAGACTGCCGGTAACGGAAGCGCATCAGGGTATGTTGAATCCAAGCATAGCAGTCTTCCTGGGCGTCGATCACCAGATCCACCGCCCCGGTCCCTGCAAGGAATTGGCGTACCTGGCTCAGGGTCTGGATGTGTGCGTCGTTCATGATGGTTTTTATCCCTCATCATGAACAGGGAACGGACTGTGTGTTCAGTATCATTTCATGTTAGAAACAGCCTGCCCCTTCAGCATCATAGCGTATTGGAAGAGACTTTGAGTTGACATTCCGCCATATAGCTCCTAGACTCCCTCCCCCATGCGTTATTTCTTCGCCACCACTTATGGCTATTACGTCTTTCCCCTTGCGGGAAAGAGGGCGCATTTAGTTTAGGCGAAGACCACCGATCAGCGACGAAATCAGGCCCGCTTTCCCGAATCGAGGGAAGCGGGCCTTTTTCGTTTTCCCTCGGTTCCTCTGACTCTTACAGAGGCAACCAATGTCTGAGAATGCTGCCAGAAACATTACCGCCATGGGCCAGTCAGCCCCCTACCAACTGGTGGCGCGTGCAACTCGTCCGCAAGGCACACGTGTGCACGTCGGCGCTGTGGAATTCGGTGGCAGCGAATTCGTTGTTATTGCGGGTCCCTGCGCTGTCGAAAGCGAGGGGCAGATACGCGAGGCGGCGTACGCTGTGGCAGGAGCAGGCGCCCATCTTTTACGGGGGGGCGCCTTCAAGCCGCGTACCTCACCCTACTCATTCCAAGGTCTCGGTGAAGAGGGTCTTCGGCTGCTCGCAATCGCTGGCCGCGAGGTGGGCCTGCCGATCGTCACAGAGGTATTGAGTACCGAGGATTTGCCCCTCGTCTCTTGCTATGCGGACATGCTGCAGGTGGGTGCCCGCAACATGCAGAACTTCGCACTGCTCAAAGCGCTTGGTGCGACCAACAAACCGGTCTTGCTCAAACGTGGCCTTGCTGCAAGCATTGAAGAGCTGTTGCTGGCGGCAGAATATATCGCGTACACCGGAAACCCCCATGTGGTCCTTTGTGAACGTGGCATTCGCACCTTTGAACCCGCGACACGCAACACTTTGGATCTGAATGCAGTAGCAGTACTCAAGGAACTTACGCATTTGCCAGTTTTGGTGGACCCAAGCCACGGCACAGGCCGACATAACCTTGTTGCGCCACTGGCAAAAGCTTCAGCGGCAGTTGGCGCTGATGGCCTTATCATTGAAGTCCATCCGGTACCCGAACAGGCGCTCTCCGACGGCGAGCAGTCATTGAATCCTTCCGAGTTCGCCGCGCTAATGCACGAGTTGGCCTGCTACGCGCCACTGGTAGCTCGCACCCTCGCGGGAACGCCTACGAAAGATGCACCAGCCAATACTACGAGGATTTCGCGTAGTTACCGGCAGCGCATTGATCGCCTGGATAATGCGCTCGTACAGCTCCTGAACGAGCGCATACGGGTAGCGCTACATATTGGTAAGGACAAGTTAGCCACAGGCTTGCCGTTACGTGACCCCCAGCGTGAGGAAGAAGTGCTGCAGCGCAGGGTCGCTATGGCGAGTGAGCTGCTTCCCACGGAGGGACTCACACGGGTGTTTCGTGCCGTCATGGACGAAACCCTTTTGGCAGAGAGGAAGTTCTATGAGCGATAGGGCCTCCTGCAGATTACTCACAAAGTTCGAAATTGGTGTTGTAGATAAGTCAAGTTGCGCATTTCACCCTATGATTAAATGCTTGGCAATTATTGGCGTGGGCCTGATCGGCGGCTCGCTAGCACTCGCGGTAAAGCGGGCTGGTATGTGCCAGGAAATTGTGGGGGGCGGGCGCGATGAGGCTCAGTTGTGCAAGGCGCTAGAACTGGGTGTTATAGATCGGTATGAAATTAATATCGCTACGGCAATACATGACGCAGATATGGTGGTTGTGGCGGTGCCGCTGGGCGCAATGGAAGAGGTACTCAGACAGATTGCGGGACATGTCCGACCGGATACCATTATTACCGATACAGGCAGTGTCAAGGGCAGTGTTGTAGCTGCCGCCCGCGCTGCTTTTGGTGTGGTCCCACAGACATTTGTGCCCGGGCATCCGATAGCCGGGATGGAAAAAAACGGTGTGGAGGCTTCATCCGTTGATCTTTTTGAAGGACAGCGTGTAATCCTCACCCCGTTGCCCGACACCCAAATGGCAGCGCTCGCCGCCGTCCGCACGCTGTGGCAACATACTGGTGCTGAGGTCGTGGAAATGGAGGTGGAGCACCATGATGGAGTGCTGGCGGCGACCAGCCATTTGCCACATGTGCTTGCCTATGTCCTCGTTGATATGCTGGCGCGTATGGATAAGAGCCAGGAGATTTTTCATTTCGCCGCGGGTGGATTACGCGATTTTACGCGCATCGCTTCCAGCGATCCGGTGATGTGGCGCGATATTTGTCTTGCAAACCGCGTAACGGTGCTGAGCATGCTGGAGTGTTTCAGTTCCAAACTTGCTTCTTTGGCCGCCGCCATCCACGCGGCAGACGGGACGCACATCTTATCCGTGTTTACCCGTGCCAAGGCCGCGCGCGATTTATACTACCAATACAAATCGCTCGTGTCGAAAGAAATCCAATAATGATCACTTTTCTAGGTAGTCATTTTATTTTTCACCCTTCCACACGCGGCACAAGCCGTAAATTACACCGCCTACAGCTGCGACGAGGAGTGTTTGAATAATCGGCTGAAACAACAATGGTTTATTAACATTACCGAACGCGATCGATAGTCCAAACCAAGAGGAAATCGTAATCGTAAATAGCGCAAGACCTATCTGTATCCCGCGTTTTTTTGCTATCCACGATTTGTTTTCAGCGTACAGCATTGGAGCGGTTCGTCGAAGTACAAGCACGCCTATGCCCAAGAATATAAACACTATCATCACTGCCAGCAGCCGTATACTGACGCCGAACACATAACCATACTTAACCGACTCTATAAGACTCACCGAACCGAGCAGAGCACTGATGCAAAGAGCCAATACGGGAGTTTTATATTTTTTGTGTGTTCGTCCAAATACCGCCGGAATTATCCCATCCTTACTCCATGCATATATCCATCGGGATTGTGCTAGAAAAATAGGTAAAAATGCTTTCACGACAATAATTGCAACAGCAATATTTATTATTATTGACAACCATGGCGGCATTATGATTCCCAGAAGTCCTGTGGAGGTTGTGTAAGTGGACATTCCGAGTGTCGCTAAACCTGCAATCAATTGCCAACGCACCGCGTGATAGAGTGCGAAGGTAAAGAGTGTATAAATGACCGCAACAATCAAAGGAGCGATAATAACCGCTCTTGCCAGCGAATGACGAGCATTTATAGCTTCATCTCCAGTTTGGGTTGCAGTAGATAAGCCCAGATATCCAAAGAATAAAATTGGTAATGCTGTTTTAAAGGCTTCGACAAAGTTCAAGTGTTGAACTGGAGCTGCGTTAATGATTTTATCCGCAACAATATGAACTTTGTGGCTGATGGCGACCTCAAAAGTATGTTGTGTAGTACTGAAACCGTAAATAATTATTACAATAGTCACACCAATGACAATGAACATTGCCACAACCGCGAGCGCACCCACCAAACGAATACCGCGTATATGTATAAACAATACACCCCATAAAAGACCCAACCCAATAATTAATGTTCCGGTAGGAGAAGCCAGATAATGACTCAGTGAGATCGCCCCCATAGACAGGCTCGCGGCTGCCATAAATTTTGGCGCAGCATATGCGAGTGTTCCAAGAGCGCCAGAGAACCCAAACCATGCGAGAAATGTTGCTATGAACGCATAACCCTGACCGACACTCCCCGATATCATCACATATTCCCCACCCGCACCAATTAGACCGGAGGAAAAAAAATATCTATACACGATGGCGATCGCAAATGTAATTAATCCACCCACAATCATTAACCATGGCACAAGATTGCCAACCCCAGGGGCCGTTTGTTGTATTTGCGTAGAGATAAAAAATAAGCCCGCACCAACTTCGTTTGTTACCCCGAATGCAATGACGGCGAGCATGCCCAACGTTCTGTGCAGGTCACTCTGTTGTTTCATGTAAGAATATGCAATGCGCCGTACACTCAGCGCATTCTGGTGAAGATATTGCTTCTAAATGCCATTTATTCATTGAAAAAGAATTGGCATTCCCATAGTAGTTACAACAGATTATTACTTCTTTTGTCGTACTGAAATATCTATGAATCTATCCAGATTATGATGAAGCGCTGCAAGCGATGGTGTGTTTAAATACAGCATATGCCCGACATAATAATGGTACGTATGCAGGTGGTTTTTCAGTTTATTGGGCAATTTAAGTTCATTGATTGTATATTGTGTAGCAAAATAAGGTGTGCCAAGATCAAAGTATCCGGAATTGACCATAAGCTGTAGGTGCGGATTGGTAATCATGGCGCGCCGTAGATCCGGTACTGCATTGGTAAAACCGGGTCGTGCGCCAAAATTGCGAAATGGCAACTTGTGTTTCCAATCCCAATGCCGATTGACATTACGGTTCATTATGAGATATGGCCTGGGGCTAACGTAATGTAAGTCATTGCGTATGTAATAATTGACCGCAGCTGTGAATGCACCGTCAATGGCGCTGGCCATAACAGGATATTCACGGAATGGCAAAAGAGGATTTACCGCGTAATCTGTATAGCGTGCATCCAATCGTCCGATGACTAGGCTCTGGTGGCTCAACAGTGCCGTTTCAAATTCATCCGCATTAACCCGCAGATCTGCTTTACGCCAGTATGATTGGCTTAATCCTGTGTACTCGGAAAGTTTTGCAACTATCTTATCCTCCTGATTTATACTCAGACTATCGCCCTGCAGGAGAGCTATTGAATAATCGGATACTGCAAACTTCTCCACTCGTCCCAGAAACGCAGTTAAGTTTTTAGGTTCTGGAGATAGTGCGTGGTGATACCACGCTATCGCTGCATACGATGGCAGAAAGAGGATGTACGGTAAATCATTCCCCGGCTGGAACGATGAAGCCTCGAAGTTCAGCACACTGGAAAGCAGGATGACTCCATTGAATTGCATTCCCTGGTTCTGCAGGTAATTAATCAATACGGCCGTTCTAAACGTTCCATAGCTTTCGCCGAGAAGGAACTTGGGGGAATTCCAGCGATTAAACCTTGAAACATAATCTATAATGAATTCCCCCATGGAATGCACATCCTGATCCACGCCCCAGAACTGCTTTCCTGTTGCCTTGCCAAGAGGATGGCTGTAGCCGGTACCCACCGGATCAATAAATACCACATCCGATTTATCAAGAATACTGTATGGATTATTCGATATATCGTAAGGCGGCGGCGGCACGCTCTTTGCGTCCGAGGGCACCATCACGCGTCGGGGACCGATACCCCCCATCTGCAGCCACACCGATGAAGACCCGGGACCACCATTGTAAGCAAAGGTAATCGGCCGGTTAGCTGCGTTTCGTACCCCGTCTTTCCAGTAGGCAACATAAAAAACACTTGCGATCGGTACTTGCAACGCATTACGCAAGATAAGCGTTCCTGCGCGGGCTGTATAATGAATTGTCACTCCATGAATAACCACCATGCCATGCGTAATAACACTATTCGCAGATGGACGAGAAGGCTGTACGGCAGCATATAGGTCATGTGTGGGTAATACCGCCATTATTAGCAGAAGAAATAAAGCACAACGCTTAATGTACATGTTAGATTCCTCAATAACTTTGCTAAATCCAATCCAAAAAGTCGCGAAGATAGCCCCGCTCCTGCCCAGTCACACAGATATTCCGGCCAGCATTGAGGCTGCCTCTAAGGAGGCTTCTCACTTTAGTATATGCACCTCTGGCGGCAACCGTAGGAGTTGACCGGAGAATAGAGTAGGTGCTCCCGTGGCATACGCCTCATGGTTATAGGCTGCAACACGGGTGGTGATGAGCGCGTTGTAACGGTCAAGGTACGTCTGTAAATCAGACCGCTCTTCGGTCATTAGTGTCTGCAATGGTGCACTGGGTCGCTCCCCCCACAGACGGTAGGCCACCATCCCGTACAACCTTTGCATTTGCCCATGGAGATGGCCTAAATAATGGAGGAAGTCCTCGGCAACACGGTGTTGGAGCTTGAGGTTATAGGCGCCGTTTTCCAGAGTGTACAGTTGCTTATCAAGCAATCGTGCCTGCTGAAGCAGAGCAGCATAGTGCTCTGCCTGGGCAGCGGGGGTGTGTACCATTTTCTCGAACCGGTGCAGTGTCACTCGCATGTCCTGCAATCGATTGAGAGAGACGTTAAGGACGCTCAGCTCATCGCGTACGGTGAGCCCTGCCTGCGTGGCCGCGGCATAGACGTCGGCTGGTACCGCGTAGCGTGGATCACCCTTAACTTCGGCGGTAGTCTTATAGGACCTGCCCGCATAGGTCGTTACAATGACGTAGCGGCCCGGCGTGACGCGCGGACCGCGACTACCCGGACCGTGACTGCTCCGTAAGGATGCCCCACTCCGATGCAGCACAAAGTCGAGATTCGTCGGCCCCGCGTAGCGCAAATCCCACACCGCCTCGTTGATCCCGGCGTGAGCGGGACCGGAGAAAGTATCAATCACCTGACCCGCCGCGGTCTCAACCCGAATCTGCACGGGGCTATGGCCGGCTTTAGGGGATGCCTCGGAAGGTGGCATAGCCCCCCGCTTCCGCAGGTAATAGCCGATCACCACGCCCGTGGACGCATTCGGCGCCGAATAGTAGGGAATCGCCGGTCCCCGCACATAACGATGATAGAACAGTGTGCCGGGTGCGGCAGTAAAAAGATGGAAGGGTTCGCGCTCGACCCCCGCGGTGAGCTCCTCGAGCGGCCGCAGGTTGTCCAGCACCCAGATCCCCCGTCCGTGACTGGCGACCACGAGACTGGACGTAGCCTTCACAAATTTCAGATCCCACACCGGCATCGTCGGCAGATTCGCCGTGACCTGCTGCCAGTGTCCTCCGTCGTCCCGCGAGTAGTACAGCCCCGTCATCGTCCCGGCCATCAGAAAGCCATGAAGGTTGGGGTCTTCCCGCACCACCAGCACCGCTGCATTTCCTGGCAAACCCGCAGTGATCGGGCGCCAGCTCTTCCCGTAGTTATCCGTCCGGTAAATATAAGGGTGATCGTTACCCAGCTTGTGCGCATCAAAAACCGCGTAGGCAGTCCCCGCACTGAAGGGCGACACTCCAATCTGGTAGACCCGGGCCCATGCCGGCGCCCCCGGCGGAGTCACCTTCTCCCAGTGACCGCCCTGATTACGGCTCACCCATACGAGCCCGTCATCCGTCCCCACCCACATCACCTTCGCATTCCGTCGCGACAGGCTGATCGATTGAATCGTGTCGTAAACATTCGCGCCGATATTATCGACAGATTCAGTGAGTATCCTCTTTGACTGTTGTTGTTTTGCCTTGTCGTTGCGGGTGAGATCCGGGCTGATGATCTTCCAGTGTTTGCCGCCGTCCACACTCCGGAAGACCACATTGGCCCCCAGGTAGACCGCGTTCGGGTCGGTATACGAGACCGCAATGGGACTGGTCCAGTTGAAACGATAACGCTGTCTGAAAAGCGGTTCTCCCTTAAGAAATGGAGCCAGATCAGGGCTGATGAACCGTGTCATGCCTTTGCTGCGATCGAAGCGTACAACCGAGCCATTCTGCGAATCCGCATAAATGATATCGGGGTCCGAGGGTGCGGGCACGACGTACTGGCCATCACCACCAGTTACAATCCACCAGTTACCGCCAGTGACTCCGGCACCATCAAGGTTGGTTGAGTCGCCACACCAAGCGTTGTTGTCTTGGAGGCCACCGCAGATGAGGAAGGGCACGGTGTCACCGATGCCTACCTGATAAAACTCCTCGATTGGGAGATTATCGAGATAGCGCCAGGTTTTGCCTTCGTCCGTGGAGAGATCCACCCCTCCATCATTACCCTGGATGATGCGTTCGGGATTGCGGGGATCGATCCAGATGGCATGATGATCCGGGTGCACGCCGGGATCGGCATAAAACACTTTCTTTCCCCCGTCCTTTGACTCCATAAGCCTCATGGACAGGAAAAAGATACGCTCTGGATTATTCGGTGCGACCGTCATTTGCGAGAAATAGAACGGTCGCACGTCAAGATCATGATTGTTTGAAACAAGTTGCCAATGACTGCCAAGATCGTGGGAAACCCATAGCATGCCGTGATGAGCCTGAATCAGGGCATAGACGGTCTCGGGAGCGCTCGGGGCAAAGGCGACAGCACTTCTTCCGGTCGGCCCTACGGGGAATCCGCTACTCAGTTTCTGCCAGCTCCGCCCCCCGTCGGTGGAACGGTAAAGGCCACTGTCCAGCCCACCGTTCACCAGCGTCCAGGGGTAAGAATGTAGTTGCCACATTCCCGCGATCAGCACCTGCGGGTTGCCGGGCTGCAGGGCAATATCCGAACAACCCGTCTCGTTATTGACGTAGAGCACCTTCTTCCAGTGCCCGCCCCCGTCGCTGCTCATGAATACGCCGCGCTGCTCGTTGGGTTTCCACACATCCCCCAGAGCGCATACGTAGACCACCTTCGGATCGGCCGGGTCAATCACAATTCGCCCGATCTGGCCCGCATCCCTGAGCCCCATAAAGCGCCAGCTCTTGCCCGCATCCGGCGAGTAGTACACTCCACCCCCGTCCACCATGTCGTTGCGCGGGTTGGCCTCTCCCGTACCCACCCAGACCAGGTTCGGATTGGAGGGCGCGAGCGCAATCGCCCCAATCGAGGCGCTATCCCCGTGCCCGAAAACGTTTTTCCAGGCGTTACCTCCGTCCGTGGTCTTCCATACCCCCCCAGCCGCCGCTCCCACATAGTAGAGGTTGGGGTTCCCCGCAATCCCCACCACGCTCGTTACCCGCCCCCCCGCCACCGCCGGCCCAAGATTACGGAAATCAAGATGCGCGAGAGAATTTGATATCGGCGATGCCATGACTCCGCCCTGACAGGCCCCGAAAATAACAGCCATGACGAACGCAAGCGCTGATAGTTTCTCGAGCTTTGACATACCATCTCCTGCCGACGATTTATGGCACGCTACACGCACATCACACAGATCGGGATGCTACTTAATCAGAACTTCACCCCTACCCGAGCGTAGAAGAACCGGCCGGGTATCGGGTAAAGCTCTGTCAGGAAGCTGGGGCCGAAGGCTGTCAAGGCCGCCGGGGGCTGCTTATCAAAAATATTCCGAATGCCGAAGGTGAAATCGGCGTTCCAACTGTCCACATGATAAGTCATCTGCGCATTGTGGTAGATGGTCCTGCCCAGATAGTTCGTCCCCATCGAAGCAGTCGGCGCATAGTACCCAGTCGGGTCGGAACAGTAGCCCAGTTTGATCGTGAGTGGAGTACATCCCTCATGCATAGAATCGATGTACTGGATCTGCCATAGCGCCGACCAGTTACCATAGTTCCAGGCAACGTCCGCGTTTGCGCGCTGGCTGGGAAACCCGCCGACGCTCGTGGTGGTGCCAACCATTTCCATGTTCGAGAACCCGGTGGGGCTCTGGCTGTTCGGGATAGTCTCCACAAAGGACCGCAGGAATGTCCAGTCCAGACCCAGCTTGAAGTCGCCAACGCGGGTGGATGGCAAGCGGTAGTGGCTGGACATGTCGATACCACTGGTACGCTCACCGCCGATGTTCAGGTTGGTATCCAGTATGTTGGTGACCGTGGTGCCCTGCATGGTAATCAGCTTGCAGTAGTTCTGGTTCTGCGAGACATAGCAGCCGTTCAGAATGGTCTCTACCCCGATGGCACTCACCGCATTGACCAGCGTGATCTTGTAGTAGTCGGCGCTGAAATCAAAGCCCGGCAGCCAACTGGGATTGTAGACAAACCCGACGCTCTGCGAGATAGCCTTCTCCGGCGTCAGGTTCGGATTACCGCCGACAGTCGCCTGAAATTGGGAATTCGGTTGTATATGCTCGACGCCGTTGCATCCCGGCGGCAGCGGACCAGTACCGGAGTAAGAACCGTTTGGTCCCGGCGCACAGGGATCGGTCGCATGCGGGTAGCTTGTGCTATTGCCGAAGTACAGGTCGCTCAGACTCGGTACCCGGAACCCCTGCGACCAGCTGGCGCGCAGCAACAGATCATTGGTGGTCTGCCAGCGCAGGGCTGCGCGGCCGGTCGTGGCGCCCGTATGGTGCATGACCCCGTAGTTGGTACTCGTCGGCTCACCTCCCTTCCACGAAAACTGCGACCAGCGGTTGGCGAGGTCCAGGCTCACGCTCTTCATGAACGGCGCGTCCGTCACCAGCGGGATATTGAACTCCACGTACTCCGCATGGGTCCACTGACGACCGTCCGTAGGCTGGGTCACGTTGCCCGAAGTATTGCCTGAGGCAGTGGTGGCATCCGGATGGCTGAAGCCGTCGTATTCGAGGTACTCCGCACCCAATGCCACACCCAACGGACCGGCGGGTAACTGCGCCAAATTGCCGGTGATGTTGGCGGTGTAATCACGCATGGTATTTTCAACGACGTCATGTGCCTCAAAGAGCACATAGTTGAGCATCGCTGGGGTGATGGAGGGATTACCACCAAACCAGTTGAACGGAACACAGCCTGGACTCTGGCTGCAAGGCGTAAAACCCGGTGCATCAAGCGCTTGAGCCAGATTCAGAGTATTAAACAGGCCGGTGGTAATATCGGTCTCGTAGTTGTTGCCGTAGCTGTAGCCGGCATCCCAGTCCCACTCGCTGCCCAAGGCGTTAAAGTAGCCGTTCAGTCCGGAGCGGAACATGTACGTTGCTACGTTCCGCGCATAGATGCGATTGCCCGCTTCTATCATGCGGCGGCCGGAAAGGAACAGCAGTTCGTTGGGATTGGTGCTGCAGTTGTTCTGCACCACGCACCACTGGCTTCTGCTGCCCACCAGATCGATACCGAACGGATTGTAGGGATTGCTTGCGCCGATACCGATGGGCAGACCGTTAGCGTGCTGGCCACTTGCGAGACCAATGAACACTGGCATGGCAGCCAGCAACTCCTGCGAATCGCGCCGATTGTACATCACCTCCGTGGTGAAGGTCAGGTTGTCCGCCAGGTTGTAGTGTCCCTGCACGTACAGGCCGGTACGCTCACTTGGTGTCACAAGATAGTTGGCCGGGGCGTAATTGTACGCATCGGCGCTGGTGTAATTGGTGAAATTGTTGATCGGCACCGGCTGGCTGGTCTGCCCAGGTGTGAGCAGTGTCATGTTGCAGGTACCATTGGATTGAGGTGGATTATAAGGCGCACAGGTGGCCTGGCCGAAGGTCTGGCCTCCTAATACGGGGCCTTCCAACCAGAAGCGGCCGCTCGGGATCCCGGAACTGCCAGTCTGCGCGCCCTCGCCCCAGATAGGTTCCGCAGACATGGTGCGCTGCCCGGCCCATACCGGGCTCTGGTTCACATAGGACACGTTCATCACCACGCCACCGTGGTTGCCGCTGCTGCCGATGGTGAAATCATATTCCTGGGTCTTGCCGTCCCAGCCGCCGCCGACCCCATGGCCATCGTACATGCCCATGTAGGCATTGGCCTCGGCACCGTTGAAGTTCTTGATGGTGATGATGTTCACTACCCCGGCGATGGCGTCGGAACCGTAAATAGCCGAGGCGCCGTCCTGCAGGATTTCAACATGGTCGATGATGGAGACGGGAATCTGGTTCAGATCCACCGCACCCCCCAATCCCGGAATCCATCGCCGGCCGTTCACCAGCACCAATACGCGGCTGGAACCAAGGTACCGCAGATCAATCTGCGTTTGACCGTTGCCACCGTTGTTGACGGCAGTGTTCAGCGCCGGACCGGCCTGGGTCAGTTGCTGCAGTACCTGACCGACAGAAGTCAGGCCCGTTTCCTGAATCTGCTTATGGGTAATGACGGTGATCGGCTGGGCGGTCTCCACGTTGGTGCGCAGGATGCGCGAGCCGGTCACCTCGATCTTGCCCAATTGCGCGGAATTGCTGTTCTGGTTGTTGCTGCTCTGACTGGTGTTCTGGGCGAACACCGCCGGAGAAGCTACTGCCAATACCACACCTCCCGCCAAGGCATACCGTACGATACTGCTGATCAGGTTACTGCTCATAACACGCTCCTAATTAGTGCTAGTTGCAAGAATCCAACCGTTTATTCAGGGAGTAATTGCAGCAGGGCGGGGGAAATGCAACGAATCGCCCCGACCTCTACAGCTGGTAAAATAGCAAGAAATGTATAACTTACAAGAAACCTGTTACAAACATGAAACATTGGACGCGACACGCAACTAACCAACTTGACATGAACCAGTGGAATAACAGGTTGTACTGCAGCTGCTCGCACAGCTGCCGCTCGCTGCGGATCGTGTAGAGCACCTGCAACAGCTGCGCGCGCAGCAGACGCACGGGCGGGATCGAATCCCGACCACCGTCCGTATAGATCGCATCAAACAACCCGTTCAGTTCCTTCAGCGCTTCATCCATCAGCACCCGCAGGGCGCGTAACGGATGATCCTGTGGCACGAACGTCTCCAGTTGCACCGTCGTGAACAAAGGTTCCTGCATCACATCCGCTCCGCGCATCGCACACTCCTCTACACAGTTATCGCCCCAACAACTATAGTTGAGCCTGTAATTACCGTAGAAAAAATCAACAACCTGCTTAACTGAGAGTTGTTGGTAGAGAGAAACCCAACGCGCGCTTGCCGGATTAAGCCGGTGTATTTCAGTGCATACCAACAGGAAGATATAATGCATCAAGCAGTTAGAATCAGAGCTTCCCCGTGGTATTGATGATTCTTTAGCTTTTGCGTGGGGAACATTTTTAGTATTATGAGCAGGGTTTGGACTTGGCCAATGAGGAACCTCTGAAATGAATGGCTTATTGAACAGCGTATTAGAGTCGATAGGAGAAACCCCTTTAGTCTGGCTTCGTAATTTAAGTACGGAAAATCTGAAAATTTATGCCAAGCTCGAATATTACGGCCCTGGTTTGAGCATTAAAGACAGAGTTGCTATACAGCTATTGGAACAAGCCGAGCAAGACGGGAAGATCGTTCCAAAGCGTTCCGTTATAATCGAGAGAACCAGCGGCAACATGGGTATCGGCTTGGCCATAGCCTGCGCAGTGAAAGACTATAAATTCATTGCTGTCATGTCCGAGGGCAATTCTTCAGAAAGACGGCAAATGCTTTCTGCTTTTGGGGCTGAAGTAATACTTGTCCCCCAGGCGTCGGGCGGAAAACAAGGCTTCGTGTCGGGGGAAGATTTGAATCTTGTCGAGGAAAAGGTCAAGGAACTGACGAAGAAATTAGGGGCCTATAGACCTGATCAGTTTAATAATCCCGCCAACCCCCTGGCACATGAGCGGACAACGGGAGAGGAAATCTGGAAGCAATCCGGCGGCGATATTGATGCCTTCGTTTCTTACGTGGGATCCGGCGGAACTTTTACCGGCATTGCCAGGGCACTAAAAAAACACCGCCCGGAAATAAAGTGTTTCCCCGTAGAGCCCGAGGGGGCCCCCTATCTGGCTGGGAAGCCTGTCATATCCACCAGACACAGAATACAAGGCGGCGGCTATGCATTCAAACCATTATTCTGGGATGACCGGCTTGTAGATGGTTATCTCACAGTCACTGATGAAGAAAGCATAGAAACAGCCAAACAATTGGCAAGAAAGGAGGGGATATTCGCCGGACTGTCTAGCGGCGCTAATGTGGCCGCTGCATTAAAACTCGCCGGAATCATCAAGCCGGGCAGTACGGTAGTTACGGTCTTACCAGATTCTGGTTTGAAATATATTTCTACCGGCGTCTATTCGTAAGAAATACCATTTCTGCAGCGACTACAAAATGATCGTGTAACACTGCTCTGACGTGGGAATACCTTGGAAAATATTGTCTTCAAATCGGCCGCATGTACCTTGAACTCAGCGTCGAATAGGGAGGATCGCCCGTGATCCCTTCCACCGACTTACTCCCCGTAGCGGTGGCACAAGCCGCATCCATCCTGTTTGACGCCGACCGCAGTTTGAACAAACTCGCTGATCTTGCGGCTGATGCGCAGCGACGAGGGGCTCGGTTGATGGTATTCCCCGAGGCATTTATTGGCGGCTACCCTTATGGATTCGATTTTGGTGCGAGAATCGGCTACCGGACGGCCGAAGGTCGAGAGCAATTTCGCAACTATCACGCATCGGCTATCGAGGTCCCGGGTCCAAAAACCAAACGGTTGGGCGCCATCGCCAAGTCAACGAAATTGCACCTTGTGATCGGCGTCATTGAGCGCGCAGGTGGCACGCTCTATTGCACAGTGCTTTTCTTCGATGACCACGGCATCCTGCTCGGCAAACACCGGAAGGTAATGCCGACAGCGCTTGAACGTCTGGTCTGGGGTTTTGGCGATGGTTCAACCCTCACAGTGGTGGAGACAGAAATTGGCCGCATTGGCGCGGCCATCTGCTGGGAGAACTACATGCCGTCACTGCGCTTGGCTCTGTACGCCAAAGGCATCGAACTGTACTGTGCTCCGACTGCGGACAGCCGCGAGACTTGGCTGCCGAGCATGCGCCACGTCGCCCTGGAGGGACGCTGCTTCGTGCTGTCCGCCTGCCAATATCTGACACGTCAGGACATCCCTGAATCCTGCCGTTCAGGGTTGGAAGCCGATGGGGACGTACTGATGCGGGGCGGCAGTTGTATCGTTGATCCTCTGGGCAACGTGCTGACCGGCCCCTATTTCGGGGGAGAGACCATTCTCTATGCGCCGTTGGACATGAACGCGATTAGTCGGGGCAAGTATGATTTCGACGTGACGGGCCACTATGCGCGACCCGACATCTTCACCTTGCGGGTAAATGAAAACGTACAAGTGCCCGTGCGTAGCGTACTGAGTATCAACCCCGAACCATTCGATGCACCCGCTTGCGGCAAATCGAACGAAAGTTCAAAAAATAACCCAAAAGATGTCATCTCGATGAGACAGACAAAAAGATGAGTGGGCGTACCCGCCTCGGTACGAGGCAGAAAGGCCAAAATTCCCGGCTCACGCCGACTCCGGATTCCGCGGCAGGGTAAGTACCGCTTCGAGCCCCCCCCCTGCGTGGTTGCGTAATATCAATTCCCCATCGTGGTCCACGGCAATGTTGCGCGCAATACTCAGCCCCAGTCCTGTCCCACCACCCGTGCGACTGCGCGAATTGTCAAGACGATAATAGGGCTCGAATACATTTTCGAGCTGATCTTCCGGGATGCCGCTGCCATAGTCGCGCACTACGATCTCCACGTTGTCACCCGCTTCCCGTACCCGCAGTTCAGCACGCCCACCGTACCGTATAGCATTGTTTAGCAGGTTTTCGAGACAACGGCGCAGCGCCCGTGGCTGGCCGCGGAACGGACTGGATATCGTACCTCTTACCGTCACTTCATGTTTCATTTCCACGGCATCCACCTGAAGGGTTTCAAGCAGCGCCATCAAATTCATGGGCTGCGACGATTCACTCACGTTCAAACCCTGCAGAAACTCCAGCGTAGCAACAGTCATGTCCTCCACTTCCTGCAGGTCGTGATTGAATTTCTGCTTGAGTTCCTCGTCATCGAGTAGCTCGCTGCGCAGGCGCAAACGGGTGATCGGCGTCCTCAGGTCATGGGAAATCGCGGTCAACAAATGTGTACGGTCCTCCACATAGCGCCGCAAACGCATCCGCATCTCATTGAAGGCGTGTGTGGCCTCGCGCACCTCTGTGGGGCCGCGCTCGGGTAGTGGCGGTTGATTGATATCGCGGCCGAATTTCTCTGCCGCCGCCGCCATCACCGTCAGTGGCCGCGTCGTAAGTCGTACCGCGATCAACAATAAAAGAACGACTGCCGCCAGTAGCACGGCAAGATACACGAGCAACGGGTAAGGCCATTCGCTCACGGCAAGTGGTCGAAGTGGTCGCAAGAAATTGAAGTATACCCAGTTGCCATCCGTGAGCCGTACTCCGTTCACACTGCGGATGCGATAGCCCAGATCAAAGGGTGTATCCCGCTCGTCCCCCGGTATCGGGATCCGGAATAGATAGCCATACACTTTGTGCCTAGGCAGAAGCCGCTGCAGTTTCGCCTGGAACCTAACAGCAGCGGTATCCTCTGGAAGTGAGCCTGGGGAATCCGGCAAGGGCTTGCGTGATAGAGTTACGATGAGTCTCGGTGTGATACTGGTAATGGCCACCTGCGGGCGTTCCTCCGCAGGTAGGGTTTCCATGAGATGCACCACCTCCGCATAGTGCTGCGCCCACCACTGATCACTAAAGTAAATCATGGCTCGGTCGCGCTCGTAGAGACTCAGGGTGACCGCCAAGAGCTGGGCACCGATCAATCCTGTAAGCAGGATCAATATCAGCCGGCCAGAGAGGGAACGTGGTAAAAAATGCATCAGCGTTCGATTTCCACCGGTAACGTGAACAGGTAGCCCTGGCCGCGAACCGTGCGGATTGCCGCCGATTTTCGCTCGTGATCCTGTAACCGCTGGCGCAGACGGCTTATCTGCACATCCACGCTGCGGTTGAAGTGCAAATCAGCCTCTCGGCTATGCAACATTTCGCCTAATCGCTCGCGGCTCAGCACCACGTTGGGCAACTGCAAGAAAATGCACAGCAACCGGAACTCGACCCCCGGAAGTGGAATCACTATGCCGCCGGGAGCAATCAGGTGGCGGGCAGCAGTATTGAGCCGCCAGCCTCCGAAACAGAAATATCGCACATCGCTTCTGTGCGGTACCTCTGGCAAAGTACGTGCTCGGTGTAGCACGCTCTTGATGCGCGCCAGAAGCTCGCGTGGGTTGAAGGGTTTGGGGAGATAATCATCCGCACCTGTCTCCAGGCCTATAATCCGGTCAACTTGTTCGCCGCGTGCCGTCAGCATGATAACCGGTAGATTATTGCGTTTGCGCAAGCGTCGGCAAATTGTAATACCGTCTTCCCCGGGCAACATCAAGTCGAGTACTACCATATCGAAAATGACGCCTGTCTCATCCAGTGCTTTATCCATGGTATTGCCATCTGCCACAGCAGTTACGCGATAGCCCTGGCGGGAAAGATATTCTCGCAATAATGCGCGAGTCTCGGCATCATCGTCTACCACCAGAATGTAATCGTCTTTGACCATGCGGGAGCCATCCCTCGGGTAAAACGTATATTTAAGGTCTGCCTCCATAACTATGAAACAAGTATAATGGCTAACCGGTACGGGGCATGGAAATGATCTTGACTCAGCGAACTTCTGCCCGAACGGAGCGTCCGAGTGCATTACTACCCCATCCTGGGTGGTAACCTGCCATGCGTTGTCGTCATGCCATACTGCTCCTCGTAGTGCTTGTACCTGCGACACCAGTGGTACACGCCGCCGGCAACTCGTCCCAGTTCATACGGCCCCTGACCCTGATAGAACTCACCGACATGGCGCTCTCCAATAATCCGCAAACGAAACTCTCCTGGGCGGAAATCCGCTCCAGTCAGGCGGGTGTGGAGCTGGCGCGCGCCGGTTACTGGCCACAGGTAAGTCTTAGCTACTCCTATTCCCGTAACGATCTGGTCAGCTTCTCCGGCCAGGGTACCGGTGCCCAAACCCGGTACGGACCCGCCATCAGTCTGAACTATCTGCTGTGGGATTTCGGTACCCGCTCCAACAGCCTGGATGCGGCCAAGTTCGCCCTGACCTCGGCGGAACTTGCCAAAAGTCAGACCTTAGAGGATGTGATACTCGCCGTGGAACAGGATTACTACCAGGTGCTGGGTCTGCAGGCGTTGGAACAGGCCGACCAGTTGAGCGTACATGATGCGACAACCAGTCTGGACTCGGTGCGCGAGAACCGGAAATCGGGACTCGCAACTATCGGCGATGTTTACCAGGCCGAGGCCGCATTGGCCGGTACACAACTCGCCCTGCAGCAGGCCCAGGGTCAGTTGGCCGTTGCCCAGGGCACCTTGGCCTTGGAAGTGGGATTCCCAGCCAACACACACCTGGCGCTCGCCCCCTGGAATCAGCATGTGCCACCGGTGATGCCGGAGCAAACGGTCGAGATGCTCCTGGATGAGGCAACTCTTGCCCGCCCGGAGCTGCTTGCCGCCAAAGCCGGCGAACAGCAGGCCATTGCAACTCTCGAAGCCACCAAAGGCCGTGGTTTACCCACGCTCACCTTGAGCGCCAACGCAGGCAGCACGCGCACGCTGAGCGGCGGCCTCAGCCAATCCACGAAAAACTACAGCGCCGGACTGACCCTAAGCATGCCGCTGTTTACAGGATTCAGCAACCAGGCGGCCAACCGGCAGGCGCAGGCGGCCGTGGATGTGAGCCAGGCCACTACCAGGCAACTGCAACAGCAGGTGGAGCTGGAAGTGTGGCAGGCCTATCAAAATCTGCGCACCTCCGCAGTGACCCTGAAGACCACCGCAGTGCAGTTGAAAAGCGCACAGCAGGCGGAAGACGTGGAAACAGCCCGTTATCATATCGGGCTGGACCCGATCCTCAACTTGCTGACCGAGCAACAAACATTAGCCAATGCGCGTGTGCAGCAGGTGCAAGCACAGCTCAACTGGTTCACGGCGCTGGCCGCCCTCGGTCATGCCGTGGGCGGGCTGAATGCGCCAGCCGAAGACGCGGAATCACAGTGAACAAAAAAGTAAAATACCTCTCCACCGGTGGGCTAATCGTTGCAATTCTTGTCATGCTGATAGCCTGGCGCATTATCAGCAATGCCCGCATCGCGGACACTAAATTGGTCGCGCGGGCTCTGCCCGTCGAGACCGCCATCTCCACCATAAAACCGATGCCGATTGAGTTCACGGCGGTAGGGCAGGTGCAATCAGAACACACCGTGGTGGTGCAACCGCAGGTCAGCGGCATGCTCAAGCAGGTGCTCTTCAAGGAGGGTCAGTACGTACGCAAGGGCCAACGTCTATTCCTGATTGATCCGGCGCCTTTCGAGGCGGCGCTGGCCTCAGCCAAGTCGGCTTACTTGACTGCCAAGGCACAAGCAGACCGGGAAGCGCCGCTAGCCGCGAAGGATTACGTATCTCCGCAGGGTTATGAAAGTGCAGTGGCCACCGCAACCCAGGCAAAAGCTGCCCTGCAACAGGCCAAAATCAATCTTTCCTACACCAATATCCGTTCCCAAATTGACGGCCTGACCGGAAGTCTCACAGTCAAGGCCGGTAATGTAGTTTCGCCTGCCGCCACCACGCCGTTGGTAACCATTAATCAGATGAAGCCTATCCTGGTGCAATTCAACATTCCGCAGCGGTTACTGCCTCAGGTCCGCCACTACGATGGGCTACACAGTACCCGGGTCTTCATCACCAATGAGGACAGCAGCGACGATCTGGGGACGGGTACATTGGTGTTCATCGATAACACCGTCAACACCGACACAGGTACGGTGATGTTGAAGGCAGAAATCCCCAACAAAAAAGTGCAACTTTGGCCCGGCCAGTATGTGGGAGTCACCCTGCAACTCACCATCCAACCCGATGCCGTGGTGGTGCCGGACGCCGCCGTGCAAGCAGGGCAAAATGGCAATTTTGTTTATACGGTCGTAAATAACCATACCGTCATCGTGCCGGTGACCAAGGATCGCCAGGTGGGCGATGAGGCGGTCATTTCCAAAGGCCTAAAGGCGGGAGAAGTGGTCATTACCCGAGTGCCGCGCACCCTGCGGGCCAACATGCGCGTGATCGTGAACAACGCTGCGCCGGCGGCCTCTCCATGAAGCTCAATCCTTCTGCACCGTTCATCCACCGCCCGGTCATGACCACGGTGGTCATGTCCGCACTGCTGATTTTCGGCATGGTGGCGTATTTCACACTGCCGGTTAGCGAGCTGCCCAACGTGGATTTCCCGACTATAAATGTTTATGCGAGCTTGCCCGGTGCTGACCCGGAAACCATGGCGGCTTCAGTGGCCACTCCGCTGGAGCGGCAATTCTCCACCATTGCTGGGCTCTCCTCCATGAGTTCGGTGAATACCACCGGCAACACGTCTATTACCTTGCAGTTCGACCTCTCCCGCAATATTGACGATGCCGCCATGGATGTGCAGACCGCCATCTCCCAGGCGATTCGCCAATTACCTCTTAACATGCCGCAACCGCCGCACCTCTCCAAAGTGAATCCAACCGCATCACCCATCATTTTCATGGGCATGACTGCAAGCAACATCCCGCTGACTAAACTGGATGAATATGCAGAAACGCGCGTTGCCGAGCGGATATCCATGATCCCCGGCGTGGCCCAAGTGAATGTCTTCGGTGCGCAGAAATACGCTGTGCGTCTATATATGAATCCATACGCGCTGGCCGCCCGCAACTTGACCATCACCCAGGTGGCTCAGGCCGTACAAAACGGCAACACCAACCTGCCGTCGGGAACGCTTTATGGTGCCACTCGCACTTATACGGTGCAGGCCAACGGCCAGCTTGACGATGCAGCGGCGTATAACAATCTGGTGGTGGCGTATCAGAATGGGGCGCCGGTGCATCTTTCGGATGTTGGACAAGCCATCAACAGTGTCCAAGCCGACAAGCAGGTGACCGATTTCTTCGACAAGGCCGTGGACAATGGAAAGCTGCAACCCGCGATCATGCTCTCGGTACAGCGTCAACCGGGGTCCAATGCAGTGGCCATCTCCCAGGCAGTACATGCTTTACTTCCGCAGCTCACCCGCGAAGCCCCTGGCGATGCGACGCTGCAGATTTTTCACGATCACGCCGCCTATGTGGCCGGATCCATCAGCGATGTGAAGTTTACGTTGATACTGGCCATCGTTTTAGTGGTAGGTGTGATTTTCTTGTTCCTGCGCAATATTCGCGCCACGGTTATTTCGGCGCTGGCTCTGCCCACTTCCATCATCGGCACATTCGCTATCATGAAGCTCGCGGGCTTCAGTCTCGACAATCTCTCGTTGATGGCGCTGACGCTGGCGGTGGGGTTCGTAGTGGACGACGCCATTGTGGTGCTGGAAAACATCGTCCGTTACCGGGAAAAAGGCGAGCCCTCGCTGCGCGCGGCATTGATCGGCAGCAGAGAGATTGGCTTTACGGTGGTATCCATGACTCTGTCGCTGGTGGCGGTGTTTCTGCCCATCCTGCTGTTGGGCGGGATACTGGGGCGGTTGTTCCGCGAATTTGCCATTACCGTGGCCATCGCGATCCTGATCTCCGGCATCATCTCCCTAACACTCACCCCCATGCTGTGTAGTCGCTTCCTCAAGGAAAGTGATCGCCATGGGCGACTGTACGGCGCGCTGGAGAAGGCATTCGAGAAGTCCCGCGACGCATACGGCAGGAGCCTCACCTGGTCGGTGGATCACTGGCGTACCATGCTGGTAGTCGCCGGGCTGATGCTGGCTCTGACTTTTTATTTCTTCGCAGTGGTGCCCAAGGGATTCATCCCCACGGAGGATACCGGCCTTATTATCGGCAGCACCGAAGCACCTGAAGGTGTCACCTTCCCGGAGTTGCTCACACTCCAGAACCGGGTAGCCCGCATCGTACGTGATAATCCTAATGTGGCGCGCGCCATATCCAGCGCCGGTCAGGGCCAGGGCGGTACCGCTGGCGGCAATACCGGTCGCATTTTCATCATGCTCAAGTCCATGGACAAGCGCAGTGCAAGCGCTGACCAGGTCATCCAGCAATTGCGCAAAGCGCTTGCGCCTGTGCATGACATGCAGGTGTATTTTACGAACCCACCGGCCATTCGCATCGGTACCACGGGTGGTAACGCAAGCTATGACTATGTGCTACAGGGCCTTGACGTGGATAGCCTCGACCGGACGGCGGCCAAATTTTTACCGCAACTCGCTCAGGTCCCGGGTATCCAGGATGTGAACAGTGACCTGGAGCTGAACAATCCTCAGATCAATGTGCATATTCTGCGCGACAAGGCTTCGGCACTTGGTATCACTGCCAATGAAATACAGTCGACGCTCTACGATGCCTACGGCGGTAACCAGATCAGCACCATATACGGCTCCACCAACGAGTATTTCGTTATCATGCAACTGGCGCCGCAGTATCAGGCAACCATGGCGGCGCTCAATGCTCTCTATGTGCGGGGCGCCAACAATACCATCGTGCCGCTCACCAGCGTCGCACAAATCACCTCCGGCGTGGGCCCGCTGCAAGTAGATCATTACGATCAATTGCCCTCGGTGACATTTTCCTTCAATCTAGCCCCGGGAGTTTCGCTGGGCGCGGTCACCCAGCGGATTGGGGCGCTGGCAAGCGCCAACCTGCCTGCCGACATTACCGGCGTGTTTTCAGGCAATGCGGCGATCTTCAAACAGTCGCTGGTGGACCTGCCGATCCTGCTAATCGTCACCATCCTGGTCATCTACATGGTGCTCGCCATCCTCTACGAGCACTTTATCCATCCAATTACCATACTGACGGCTCTGCCGCTCGCCATGGTGGGCGCCTTGCTGTCACTGATACTCTTCAACCAAGATCTCAACATCTACAGTTTCGTTGGCCTTATCATGCTGGTGGGCTTGGTTAAGAAGAATGGCATCATCATGGTGGACTTCGCCATTCAGATGAAACGCGAGGAGCATCTGAATGCCCGGGATGCGATCATCGAAGCCTGCCTGGTACGCTTCCGACCAATCATGATGACTACCATGGCAGCGATCTTCGGCATGCTGCCCATCGCACTCGGTACGGGTACCGGCGCCGAATCCCGGCGGCCGCTGGGCATTGCGGTGGTGGGCGGCCTGCTGTTCTCCCAGGCGTTGACCCTCTACATCACGCCGGCCTTCTATGTGGCCATGGAGCACTTGACCGAGCGCATGCGCAAACGCTCCGGTCACACACAGCCTGGCATGCCGGAACCCCAGGAAGGCGGCTGAAACATCTCCGATATATAGAAGGTGTAAAACCATGCACGCTCCGACCAATACACGCATCAACAACACATTAAACGGCTATGCCGCGCATCCCAAAACCCCAGGCCGTTTCCCTGGACTGGTGGTCATGATGGAGGCCTTCGGTATCACCGGGCATATCCGCGGCGTCTGCGAGCGCCTGGCAAATGCCGGTTTTGTGGCACTGGCGCCCGATATCTTTCATGGTGAGGTGATCAGTTACACCGATACGGAAAAAGTCATGGCGAAGATCCCGACGCTGCATGACGATCAGATGCTGGATGAGATCAATCAGTCACTGGGGTGGCTGGCGGCGCACCAGCAGGTGCAAGCCGGGCAGCTCGGCATAATCGGTTTCTGCATGGGAGGAAGGCTCGCATTTATGTCGAATTGCCGGTTTCCAGATCGCCTACAAGTGGCGGTGGGATATTATGGCGGCGGCATCGCACCACAAGGCTTGGACCGTTTCGGTCGCACCCCGCCCATCGGTGAAGCGAAGAGCATGCAAGCACCGATCCTGTTGGGCTACGGCGCCGATGATCAGGGCATCCCGCCAGCAGAACATGCGCGCATCGCCGAGACACTGTCCACGGCCAAAAAGCGCTACTCACTCGCTGTTTATCCCGGTGCCGGCCACGGTTTCCTGTGTGAGGAACGCGCCAGCTATGCGCCAAAAGCTTCTGAACGGGCTTGGCCGGAGATTATCGCGTTCCTGCGAGCCAACCTTGCAGGCAGCAGTTCATTCACCGTTCCACGCACAGTCTGACCGGGCTTGTTCAGGTCCGGTCACGCATTCGCCAAGATGTGTCGGATTCTGATAAACCAATACGGGCGCATCTGCATACGCCCGCACGTGTTTACAACATCTTTACGTCAGCCTCAGGGACGAGGAGGATCATCTGAACCCGGCGGTGGTGGCGGTGGCTGCCCCGGCGGAGGTGGTGGCGGCGAAGCGCTTGAAGGCGGCGGTGGGGGTGCATACCTCGGCGCTGCAAAGCCTGGCACCTGGTTACCCTTGGCATACATGCATTGTGCGAAGGCAATGTTGTAGCGCTGTTGCAGCGTCATGCTGGTCTGCCCCGCGGCGC
>Ga0307374_10003577_pt1 | contig 26424 bp, 24 predicted proteins | sample OX3MG_FD_202532 | JGI IMG/M metagenome (GOLD analysis project Ga0307374, IMG submission 202532) | Soil microbial communities from Risofladan, Vaasa, Finland - OX-3 | ecosystem: Environmental > Terrestrial > Soil > Coastal area > Acid sulfate soil | place: Finland: Risofladan, Vaasa | collected...
GTGCAGCTCGTCGATCACGACGTACTGGAGAGAGGAGAAAAGGCTGCGCCAGCGTGTGTGATGGGGCAGGATGCCGGAGTGGAGCATGTCCGGGTTGGTCAGCACCACGTGCCCGGCCTCGCGGATCGCTGTGCGCTCCCCAGGAGGAGTGTCACCGTCGTAGGTGTCGGCCCGCAGCCGCACTGGCAGGCCACTCGCCAGCTCGCTCAGTTCGGCCAGCTGATCCTGGGCCAGAGCCTTGGTCGGAAACAGATAGAGGGCCCGACTGTGCGGCTCCTCGAGCACTCGCTGGAGTACCGGCAGGTTGTAGCACAGGCTCTTCCCGCTCGCGGTCGGTGTGACCACCACCAGGTCATGACCGGCGCGGACCGAGGCGTAGGCCGCAGCTTGGTGGGAGTACAGCCGCTCAACTCCGCGCCGCCGTAGGGAGCCGACAAGCGCTGGGTCCAAGTCCCGGGGAAGATCGGCCCAGGTCGCCGCTCGGGCGGGCGCCAGGTGGTCCAGGGTCACCTCTCCGGGCAGGCGGGATGGGTCGAATTCGAAGGCTGGGGGAGACATGGGGACTCCCCAGCTTAGGCGAACGGACGTTCGTAGTCAAGAAATCGTGGTCCCTTACTCGGCCTGAGCGGCAGTTGACTCCGACCGCCAATGGGCGCCCTGGCCTCGCGCCCTGGTCTCCGGCGCGCAGATCTACGATGGGCCATTAGATCGACGGCCGTCGGTCACCAGCGAGGGAGGCCGATGAGGGCGATACGGCTAAAGGGGAGATCGGTCACCGTGGCGCGGGTGCGGGGAACGGTGCTGACCCGCGACCAGGCGGGGCTGCGCAAGGGCCGGGTGCTGGGCGCGGACGACGTCAGCGTGCTGCGGGCGGAGGCCGAGGTGCACCTGGTTCGTCTGGGTCCGGGCGACGTGCACGAGGATGAGGCTGCGATGCGGCTGAGTCGGGCCGTCGCCCATGCGGGGGTTTCGATGACCGCCCCCCATCAGAGCCAGGTGCGCCTGGTCGCCCGGCACCGAGGGCGTCTGGAGGTCGACGCGGACGCCATCCGGGCTCTGAACCGGATTACGGGCGTGAGCGTGTTCACGCTCTTCCATGGCTCGGCGGTGGAGGCCGGCGAGGAGGTGGCGGGGACCAAGGTGACCCCGGTTGCAGTGCCCGAGTCGGCGCTGCGCCGGGCCGAGGTTGTGGCCCGAGGGCGGGAGGTGATACAGGTCGTGCCATTCCGGCCTCTGCGGACCTTGATCGCGGTCACCGAGCGCCTGCGGGCGCGGGCCCGCGCCGCGTTCGCCGAGGCGGTCCAGCGCAAGCTCGGCTGGTACGGAGCTGAACTGATCGGTGTGCGGGAGGTGGCGCGAACCGAGGCCGCCATGGCCGAGGTGTACGCCGAGGCCGTCGAGGGCCGGGTCCAGCTGATGCTCCTGGCGGGCGCGTCCTCGATCGATCCCCTTGATCCGGCCTACTCCCAGTTGTCCGGCGCCGGTGGGCGGCTCCTGGTTCGAGGTGCCCCGGCCCACCCCGGGAGCATGATCTGGCTCGGCGCGCTGAACTCCACCGTCGTGATCGGGGTGGCGTCGTGCTCCGGTTTTGGCCGCAACACCGCCCTCGATCTGGTCCTGCCCATAATGTTCGCGCGCGGCACCTTGTCAGCGTCAGATCTGCGCGAATTGGGCCACGGCGGCCTGATTGAGCATGCCGCCGGCCGCCGTTTCCCGCCCTACCCCTAGGTCGAGCCGGAGACGAGCATTAGTCGAGGCCCCAGGGGTAGCTCCGGCCATTCCACCGGACTGGCCTCCAGGGTTCTGACCGCCACCAGTACCCAATCCACCAGAGATTCGAGTTCGAGGCCCTGGTGCACTGGACGGTAGCCGTCGATCAGCGCCAGGCCGCCCCGCCACTTGTTAAGTGCGCCGCGCCGGTTGCGCCGGCCGGCGTGCAGGCAGCCGGCGGCAATCTGGATCATTCCCTTCCAAAATTTGGCGTCGGCTCCCTGGCGATCGGTGATCCAGATCGACTCCCAGGCTTCGTGAGCAGCCCAGAAATGGCCCGCATTGAATCTCCTCATTCCCTCCAGGAGACCTCCAGCGGGCCCGGCGGCGTCGCCCGCACTGTGGTCCGGCTCGTCTTGGTGCATTTGTTACAAGGCGTCAAGATAGGGGCGTGGACGATGGCGCGGCCCGTTTCAGCCGGGTCAATCTCTCCAGCGACCCGATCCACCGATACGTTCTGGTCACCAAGCCGGGCGGGGTGCCTGGGCAGGTGGCCGAACAGGATCTGATCGACACCGATTGGCTTCAGCGCCTGCGCCGCATCCACCAGCTCCAGAGCGCCTGGTGGGTCTTCGCGACCGCCGAGCACTCCCGCTTCCAGCATTCGCTGGGAGCCATGCATCTGGCCGGCGTGTGGGCGCGCCATCTGTATCCGACCCTGGCCATCCACCACCCGAGCGTGCCCTCGGAGGCTTTGGTGGTGGAGACGGTGCGGATGGCCGCCCTGCTGCACGACGTGGGCCACGGGCCGTTCGGACATTTTTTCGACGAGAACTACCTGTCCAGCTGGAGTCTGGATCACGAGACGCTCGGCCGGCGCCTGATCCTGGATGAGATCGGTCCCCTGCTCGAGGGCCTGGCCGCCTCACCCGACTCCGACTTCGAGCCCGGCGAGCGAATCGACCGCCGCTGGATCGCCTATCTCATCTCCAATGCGGATCTGGAGGGATTCGATCCGCCCTCCTGGCTGGCCGTTCTGCGCCCGATCCTGGTCGGTCCGTACAGCGCCGACAACATGGATTACGTGCCCCGCGACTCGTACATCTGCGGGGTGGCCACCGGGCCCGTGGACGTCGAGCGCATCCTCCACTACTCGTTCATTTCCGAGCAGGGCCTGACCCTGCACAGCCACGGCGCCGAGGCCCTCTTCATGTTCCTCAACGCGCGCCTGTACCTGTACCACCAGGTCTACTTCCACCGGACGGTGCGCCGCATCGACCTGCAGCTGCGCGAGATCTTCCGGCCCACGATGGAGATCCTCCTGGGCGGCAACCCGCTGCGTAACCTGGCCGCCTTCAAGCGTCTGACCGAGTGGCGCCTCCTCTCCGAGGTCGACGATTGGGCCAGCCCCGACCATCCGCCCGAGCTCCGCCGGCTGGCGACGCTGTGGGCCGACCTGGTCGCGCGCCGGCTCAAGTGGCGGTTGATCTACTCCGGCTACCTTGAGTCGCGCGACGTCCCGAGCGGCGCGCTCGGGCTCTCCCGCGATCAGTTCGCGAGCCGGATTCGTGCCCTCCTGCCCCCGGGCCTGGCCGACATCGCCTTCGAGGTGGACGTGGCGGCGCAGGAGTCGCGCGCATTCAATCCCCTGCTGGAGGACCAGGACATCCTCTTCTTTGATCCCCTGGAGGGCGGCTATCAGCGCTCACGCGTCCTCGATCTCTTTCGCCGCCTGCCCGTGCGCATGGCGCTGTTCCGGATCTTCGCCCTGGATGAGGAGCATCGCTCGGAGCTGGTCGCAGCCGCCCAGCGCGTGCTGTCCGATAGCTGATGCCCGCCCTCGACTCGGACCGGTTTGCCGCCGCCGCTGAGCGGCTGGGGGGCTGGCTCGCGCCCACCCCCCAGCGGTCCCTGCCCGGTTCGAGTTGCCTCGAGCTCAAGCTGGAGATGTTTCAGCCCACCGGCAGCTTCAAGGTCCGCGGCTACTTCGCCGCCGCCCTCGCCCTGGCGCCCGAGGTTCGCAGCCGAGGTCTTATGACTGTCAGCGCGGGCAACGCCGCCGTGGCCTGTGCCTACGTCGCCCATCGTCTGGGGATTCCCTGCCGGGTGCTGATGGTGGCCAGCGCTCCTGCGGCCAAGGTGCAGGCGGTGCGGGCCCTGGGGGCGGCCACCACCTTGATGCCCCGAGAGGAGCTATTCGCCTGGATGTCCTTGGAGACCTGGCGCCAGGCCCCAGAACACTTCATCCATCCCCATCTGGATTTAGAGTTCGCCGCTGGCGTGGGCACGCTGGGACGGGAGATCATGGATTGCAGTCCCGGGACGCGCCGGATCGTGGTCGCAGTTGGAGGCGGAGGGCTGGCGAGCGGCCTGGGAGCCGCGCTCAAAGCCTCCCATCCGGACCTGGAGCTGATCGGGGTGCAGTCGGACGGTTACCCCCTTTGGCCCCTCGTCATGGCCCAGGGGGCCGAGCCCGAGCTGGTTCCCGACACCATCGCCGATGGCACTGTGGCTCCCTACAACGCGGTCATGAAGGAGCGCTTGAAGGCGCTTGTGGATCGCTGGATCCTGGTCCCCGAGTCCCACCTTCGCGCCTCAATTCTCGAGCTGGCGCGGCGCGCCGGGGTGGTCGCCGAAGGCGCCGGAGCGCTGCCCTACGCCGCCGCCGATCAGCTCGACGACGGTACCCCCAGCGTGCTCGTACTGAGCGGTGGCAACATCGACCGAGGCCTCCTGGCCCGCCTCCTGCTCAGCTGACCTCTCAGTCGGCGCTGGGCCCCTTGGGCTGATCGGTCGACGATGGCCGACGGGTCCGGGTCCGGGTCCGGGTCCGGGCCGTGGCGGCGGCTCGAGACGAGGGCGCCGGCCGGGCCGCGCGCTCCCCAGCCGCCCTGGCTGGCCGCTCCGCCCGGGCCGAGCCCGGAGTGCGCTTGGGGCTGGGCCGGCGCGCTCCGGGGGTCCCTGGACGGGTCGACTCGCGCTGCGCTGCGCGGGCGCTACGGGCCCCCTCGGCCGCTCCCCCGACCATGGCCTCGACCATCTTGGTCAGGTGGTCCAGACGCCGGGTCAGCTGCTCGAGGTCGGATCGGGTGGCGGCACTTTCAAGCTGCCGACGAGCCTGTCCGAGGTTGTCGCGCAGGACCCTCTGGCCCTGGCTCACGCCCTGCTCCAGGCGTCGTGCCAGCTCCGGCGGGATGCGTCGCTGTACCTCGCTCATGACCTGCTCCAGGAGGCCGTCGCGACCGTTCGGTTCCTGGCGCCGCGAACTGCCGGTCGAGCGTTTGTCGTCCTTGATGCTCATGGCTAACCTGCCTCCCGTGAAGTCGCCCGCCCCTACCGGCGGTGTTTTCAGCATAGTCCCGCGCGAGCGCTCACCCAGCTTTGAGCCTCAGGGCGTGCCGTAGACCAGCGGGCGCGGTTTGAGGACCGCTGGAATCTTGACCGTGGTTGCGGTGCGATAGCTGACCGCGATCACTCGTGGATCCGATTGCAGCGAGCGTGCCATGAGCTCCGCCGCCGTGGTCAGCTGGGTGGGATCGCCGATCGCGGTGAAGGTCCAGGGCGAACCCTCCGCCACGCCGTCGATGACCACGCCCCCGGCGGCATCGACGACCACGCTGCCTGTGATCACTCGCTGTCCGTCGACCATGATCGCCTCCGCACCAGCCAGGCGGATGTTGTTGAGCGCGTCCTGGACGTCGACCGCGGTCAGCGGGGCATCCACCGTGAGCACCACCCCCGGGCCCGAGACCGGGACCAGGCCATCGATGATGTCGAGCTGCCGCTGCTCCAGCTGAAGAGCGCTGATGGCGGCCTGGGCGTTACCCGCCTGCAGTGCCTGTAGGCGCTGGCTCAAGACCTGAGTCTCCGCGCTCAGCCTGTCGTGGGTGCGATGCAGATCGTCGATGAGGAAGGCCAGGGCGGTGTTGTTCTGCCCCGCCAGGCTGGCCTGGACCTCTGCCTGGCTGCGGAGCTGGACCACGGTCACAAATGCGAGCACGGCGCTGATCAGTCCCACCGCCGCCAGGGTGCGGAGTTGGTGCTCAGGGTGTGTGCGCGTAGGTGACCTCCAGGCTCGAGTCGGTGGCCGGAAGTGTGAGGTTGGCGGCTCCCGTCCAGTCCAGGCCGACCCCGTAGAGGCGCTGGCGCAGACGCAGGTCGCCGAGCACCCCGTTTTGGGCCAGCAGGGCCTGGATCCCGCTGCGGTCTCCGACCCCGGAGATCTCAAAGGGCGCCAGCAGAGGAGGGCTCTGGCCGATGATCACGGCGCCGCCGGTGCCCTGAAAGCTGGAGCGGGGGGTGATGCGGTGGCCGTTCACCGCCACCCCCTCGGCCCCGCCCTGGAAGAGCACGTTGACCACGTCCTGAACGTCCTCATAGGTCACGATCCAGGCCGTTGCGCCCTGCAGGTCCGGACCCGGCTTGCCGTCCGCCAGCCGCACGGTGACGCCCGGACCGCGCAGGGGGGTGGCTCCCGCCTCCACCCGCAGCTCCTGCACCGTTGCGGACAGCCGGGCGGCTGCGCTCGAACCCTGCGCAGCCTGGGCCTCGAGCCGGTCGAGCTTGGCCCGCAGGTTGGCGACCTGCGAGCGGTCGGCCGAGTTCTGCCGCGCCAGGCTCTGCGCGCTGGCAACCAGCGCCTGATTCTGGGCCACGCGGTCGGCGGGCACGATGAGCTGGGATCGCCACTGCGCGGTGATCAGAAAACCGAAGCCGATGGCGAGCAGCGCCAGGACGTATATAGCCGGTCTGCGAGGATCCATGAAGCCACCGCGATTATCGCCGCGGGGAGGGGTAGTAGTATCGAGCCAACCGGGCCCCATCGGGCCGGATACGTAGAGGACTCAAAGCACATGGCGGTGGATGTCCGCTCGCGCTCGGCCTTCGCCGTCGCCCAGGGCCGATTCGACGCCGTAGCCGAGGTGCTCGGTCTGGCCGAGGGTACGCGCCGGATTCTGCGCGAGGTCAAGCGCGAACTCACCGTCCACTTCCCGGTCCGGCACGACGACGGCAGCGTCAGCGTCTACACCGGCTATCGCGTCCAGCACAACATCACCCGCGGCCCGGCCAAGGGCGGACTGCGCTATCAGGCCGGTCTCAGCCTGGACACGGTGAAGGCGCTGGCGATGCTCATGAGCTGGAAATGCGCCGTGGTAGGCATTCCTTTCGGCGGGGCCAAGGGCGGGGTGGACGTGGATCCACGGCTGCTCTCGCCGACCGAACTGGAGCACCTGACCCGTCGCTACGCGACCGAGATCTCGGTTCTCATCGGACCAGAGAAGGACATTCCGGCGCCCGATCTGGGTACCAATCCGACCGTGATGGCCTGGATCATGGACACCCTGTCAATGCACGCGGGACACTCGGTCACCGCCTCGGTCACGGGCAAACCGGTGGATATCGGCGGCTCTGAGGGCCGGGTCGAATCGGCCGGACGCGGAGCCACCTACCTGAGTCTGGAGGCGCTCAAGTACCTGCACCTGGAGGATGACCCGCCGACGGTGGCGGTGCAGGGCTACGGGCAGGTTGGGGCGTCTGCCGCCCATCTCCTGGCCGGGGCCGGCCTGCGGGTCGTCGCGGTGAGTGACTCGAGCGGAGCGATTCACAATCCCAAGGGACTGGACCTGGCCGAGCTCGATCAGCACCGGGCCCACCACGGCGGCTCTGTCACCGGGTTCAAGGGCGGTGCCGATCTGGCCGGCCCTGATCTCTTGGAGCTCCCGGTGACGGTGCTGGTCCCGGCCGCGGTGGAGGACCAGATCACGGCCGAGAACGCGCCCCGGGTCCGGGCCAAGATGGTCACCGAGGCCGCCAACGCCGCGGTCACCCCCGAGGCCGACGAGGTGCTCCACGCCAACGGCGTGTTCCTGATCCCCGACATCCTGGCCAACGCCGGTGGCGTGATCGTCTCCTACTTCGAGTGGGTCCAAGACCTCCAGGCGTTCTTCTGGGAGGAGGAGGAGATCAACACCAAGCTCCACCACGTCATCACCCGGGCCTTCTACGAGGTGCTCCACGCCAGCGTCAATCGCCGCCTCGACATGCGCTCTGCCGCCTACGCCCTGGCCGTGCAGCGTGTCGCCGACGCCAACACCGTGCTCGGGATCTATCCCTAGCGCGGTTGCAGCCGGTTCGGTCCCGGGTTCAAGAAGGGGTCTGCGACGCCGTCAGCTGGCCCGGTTCCTCCAAGCAGTCCTGATAGCGGGCCTGGCTGATCCAGTACTCCACCTGGGAGCGGCTGGGCGCTCGGTTGAGCCCGACCACCTCGATCAGGGCCGCGTGCAGGGTCGCGGGGTCGGCGCTTTTCATCTGCTTGAGCCCGGTGTAGCCGAGCCGGTGGAGCTGGGCCAGGTGGGGCTCCATGCTCGATATCTCGAGCATCGCGCACTGGCGGGCGAACTCGAGCAGACGCACGGCGGAGATGCCAGTGCGCCGCGACAGGCGGTCGCGGTCGGTCTCCAGGGTGGCCGCGTGGAGCAGCCGGTTGGTCTGGCCTATGCCCTGGGTGCGGAGCCGACGGCAGTCGTCGGACGAGATCCCAGGCAGGTATTCGAGGGTCTTGATCGACATTCGGCTCAAGCTTAGACCGAACCGACCGCCCCCCGGGAGCGCGCGGGGCAGGTCCTATAATTTCAACCCAGCCCACTCCCCAGACGATGATGTCGCGCGCGAACCTCAGTTTGAGTGGGCTGGAGGCAGCATCTGAACCAGGCTCAATCCGCCCTCAACGCCGCCACGCCCGGCCCCGAACAAGAGCTCGTGCTGGTTTTGGACTTCGGGTCCCAGTATTCGCAACTCATCGCCCGCAGGGTGCGCGAGGCGCACGTGTACTGCGAGCTGGTCCCCGGCACCACGCCCTGGGAGGAGTTGGCCCGGCGTCGGCCGGTGGGACTGATCCTGAGTGGGGGCCCGGCCTCGGTTTACGAGCCCGGGGCGCCCCAGATCGATCCCGCCGCCCTCAGGTCCGGCGTGCCGGTGCTGGGCATCTGCTACGGCATGCAGCTGATCGCTCACCACCTGGGTGGGGAGGTGGCGCCCGCCCGGGCCCGCGAGTACGGGCCGGCGACCCTGGAGGTGGAGCGCGCCGAGGGCATCTTCGACGGCCTGGGCGGATCCATGGCGGTCTGGATGAGCCACGGCGATCACGTGCTCCGACTGCCGCCCGGTTTCGCTCCCCTGGCCAGCAGTTCCAACTCGCCCGTGGCGGCGATGAGTGACGGCAGGGGCGTGATGGGGATCCAATTCCACCCCGAGGTCCACCACACCCCGCTGGGCGGGCGCATCCTGCACAACTTCCTCTACCGCGTCTGTGGCTGCAGCGGGACCTGGACCCCGGGCTCGTTCATCGCCCAGGCTGTGGACCAGATCCGGAGCCAGGTCGGGTCAGGACGCGTCATCTGCGCCCTCTCCGGGGGTGTGGACAGCGCCGTGGCCGCGACTCTGGTTCACCGCGCGATTGGCGACCACCTGGTCTGCGTCTTCGTCGACAACGGCCTGCTCCGCCAGGGTGAAGCGCAACGGGTACTGGAGGCGATGCACGGGAGCCTGGACCTGAACATCCGCCACGTCGACGCCGGCGACCGCTTTCTCGCCGCCCTGGCCGGGGTGACGGATCCGGAGCAGAAGCGCAGAATCGTCGGCCGCGAATTCATCAACGTCTTCGAGGCCGAGTCGAGTGCGCTGGGCGACATCGACTTTCTGGCCCAGGGCACGCTCTACCCGGACGTGATCGAGTCGACCTCGTCCGACACCGCCGCCACCGCGGTCAAGATCAAGACCCACCACAACGTGGGCGGGCTGCCCGAGGGCCTGCGCTTCCAGCTCATCGAGCCGCTGCGCCACCTCTTCAAGGACGAGGTGCGTGCAGTCGGGATCGAGCTCGGCATGCCCGAGGACTTGGTCCTGCGCCATCCCTTCCCCGGGCCCGGTCTATCGATCAGGTGCCTGGGCGAGGTGACCCCGGAACGCCTGGAGATCCTGCGCCGCGCCGACGTAGTGGTGGTCGAGGAGATCGACCGTGCCGGCCTCTACCGCCAGGTCTGGCAGGCCTTCGCCGTCCTGACGCCGCTTGAGACCGTCGGCGTGATGGGCGACTTCCGGACCTACGCCAACGTGGTCGCGGTCCGCGTGGTCACCTCCGAGGACGCCATGACCGCGGACTGGGCGCGCCTGCCGGCCGAGCTCCTGGCGCGCATCTCCAACCGCATCGTGAACGAGGTCCAGGGCGTTAACCGGGTCGTGTACGACGTGACCAGCAAACCGCCGGGCACGATCGAGTGGGAATAGGCCCGACGGACAGCGGCGGGCGATGAGGATCCTGGTCGTCGGCGGGGGAGCGCGGGAGCACGCCCTGGCCTGGAAGTGCGCTCAATCCGATCTGGTGGAGCGCGTCCTGGTGGCCCCCGGCAACGGCGGCACGGGTGGACTCGCGCGCAACGTCTCGCTCGCCGTCGACGACGTCGCCGGACTGGCTCGGCTGGTGCGCGAGGAGGGAGTGGATCTGACCGTCCTGGGCCCCGAGGCGGCGGTGGCGGCTGGGGTCGGGGATGCCATTCGCGACCTCGGCGGCGCCGTCTTCGGTCCCGGGCGCGACGCGGGCCGGATCGAGACCTCCAAGGCGTTCGCCAAGCACCTGATGCGCCGCGCGGGAATCCCCAGCGCCGAGTTCGCTGTCTTCACCCAGGCCGAACCGGCTCGTAACTGGGCCCGTGAGCGCCAGGGCCGGGTGGCGGTCAAGGCCGACGGCCTGGCCCAGGGCAAGGGAGTGAGCGTGTGCGACTCGGTCGAGGAGTCGGATCAGGCGATCGACGAGATGCTGCTGCGCGGGGCCTTCGGAGAGGCGGCGAGGACGATAGTGGTGGAGGAGCGGCTCCAGGGTCCAGAGCTCTCCGTGTTCGGCCTAAGCGACGGGCGGCGCGTGGTCGCGCTGGCCCCGGCGCGGGACTACAAACGCGCCCTGGACGGGGACCAGGGACCCAACACAGGGGGCATGGGAGCGTACTCGCCTCCCCTGGGCGTGGACCAGGAATTGGTTCAGGAGGCGGTGCGAACCGTGCTCGAGCCGGCGGTGACGGAACTGGCGGCCCTGGGCATGGAGTACCGCGGTGTGCTCTACGCGGGTCTCATGCTCACCTCCGCGGGGATGCGTTGCATCGAGTTCAACGCTCGCTTCGGCGATCCCGAAACCCAGGCCATACTGCCCCGCCTCGAGTCGGACCTGGTCCCCTTGCTTCAGGCCGCCGCCGCCGGAGACCTGGAACAGGTTCCGCCCCCGCGCTGGAGCCGGGATGCGGCGGTGGTCGTGGTGGTGGTGTCGGGCGGCTATCCCGGTCCCCATCAAACCGGCCTCCCTGTTCGCGGTCTGGCCGAGGCCCCCGCTGGCGTTCTCTTCTTCCACGGCGCCACGCGTTTCGATCGGCGGCTCGGACTGGTGAGCTCGGGGGGCCGCGTGGTGAGCGTGGTCGGTCGCGGTTCCGACGTCAGCGAAGCCCGCCGGCGGGCACTGCTCGGAGCGGCGCGGGTAGCATTGCCGGGGGCCTATCACAGGACCGATATTGCTCAGGAGGCGTTGCAAAACTGATGGTAGAGGTCGGAGTCATCCTGGGTAGTCGGTCGGATCTCGGTCTGATGGAGAAGTGCGTCGAACAGCTCGAGCTCCTGGGAATCGAATCCGAGCTCAAGATCTGTTCCGCCCATCGCAATCCTGGCGGTGTCATGGAGTGGGCTCAGAGTGCGGCCGATCGCGGCCTGCGCGTTGTCATCGCGGCCGCCGGCGGCGCCGCCCACCTGCCCGGTGTGGTGGCGGCGTGGACCTCGCTGCCGGTGATCGGGGTGCCCGTACCAACCGCCCACCTGGGGGGCGTGGACAGCCTGTATTCGATCGTTCAGATGCCGGCGGGGATACCGGTGGCAACCATGGCCATAGGGGAGGCGGGGGCGCGCAACGCGGCCTGGTTCGCCGCCCGCATCCTGGCCCTGGGTCGGCCCGAGGTGGCGGCCCGGCATCTCGAACTGAGGAGGGCGCTGGCCGATCGCTAAGCGCAAGGGCCCGTCGCGGCCGCGGCTCACCGACACCACGCTCCGCGACGCCAACCAGACTCTTCTCGGCGGCTGCTTGGGAGCGGCCGAGCTCCTACCCCTGGCAGCTCTGCTGGATGGCGTCGGGTTCCACTCCCTTGAGGCCTGGGGCGGGGCCACCTTTGAAGCCTATCTAGCCCGCGGCGAGGATCCCTGGGCTTACCTGCGGGGCCTGCGCCAGGCCGCGCCCAAGACCCCCATCCAGGCCCTGATCAGGGGTCAGAATCTGGTCGGCAGCCGCAACTACGGCGACGACACCGTCGAGCTCTTCATTTCCCGCGCGGCGGAGCTCGGGGTCGGCATCTTCCGCGTTTTCGACCCCCTCAACGATCTCCGCAACATGGAGGTGGCGATCACCCAGGCCAAGAGCGTCGGGGCTCGGGTGCAGGGGGCGCTCTGCTACGCGGTCAGCCCCGCCCACAGCCTGGCCGGTTGGCTTCAGCAGGCCAAGGGCATGGCGGGGCTGGGCGTGGACGAGATCGTGATCAAGGACACCTCGGGCCTGCTCAGCCCGCAGGCGACCTGGGAGCTGGTCACGGGCGTGGCCAAGGCCGTTCGCCTCCCGGTTGTGGTCCACTCCCACTGCTCCAGCGGGATGGCTCCGATGTCGTACATGGCGGCGGTCGAGGCCGGGGCCAGCGTCCTCGACACCGCCATCAGTCCACTCGCCTGGGGATCAAGTCAGCCCGCGGCGGAGTCGGTCGTGGCCGCGCTCCAAGATGGGGATTACGACACCGGGCTGGATCTTGAACTCCTGGTCGAGATCAAGGTCCAGGTCGAGGAGCTGAAGGCAGCGCACCGGGATCGTCTATCCGCCTCGGCTGACCGGGTCGATTCCGACATCCTGCGCTATCAGTTACCGGGGGCGATGCTCGACGACCTGCGCCGCCAACTGACCGAACACGAAGCCGAGAGCCGGCTGCGCGAGACCCTGGAGGAGGTGATCCGGATTCGCGGCGAACTGGGTCATCCCCCGTTGGTGGCTCCGCTGCGCCAGCTCATCGCGTCCCAGGCGGTGTTCAACGTCATCTCCGGAAACCGTTACTCGACCGTCACCCAGGAGCTGAAGGATTACCTGCAGGGACTTTATGGGCGTCCGCCTCAACCCGCCTCGGCCCAGGTGCGCAAACTGGTCTTGGGCCAGGAGGATCCGATCACCATCCGCCCTGCGGATCTGATCGAGGCCGAGGTCGCCCCGGCCCGCGCCCAGCTTCGCCGCGGCGGCCGGGTGGCGAGTGAGGAGGAGGTGTTGAACCACATCCTCTTCCCGGCGCTCAAGGTGCACCCGATTGAGACCCGGGTGGCGCCTTCCGCCGACTCGGCCGAGGCGCCCGAGGCGGTTGCCGCGGAGCCGGCTCCCATCCCCGCCCCGGCCCCCGCCCCCGCACCTGCGCCCGTCGAGACGGCGCGGGGAGCTGAATTCGAGGTCGAGGTCGAAGGCGAGGTGTTCAAGGTCCGGGTGAGCGGATTCGGCCCCGGGCTGGTCGGCGCGCCGGCCCCGGCGCCCGCCGCACCAACCGTCAAAGCGGGCTCTGTCACCGCCCCCATGCAGGGTCTGATCGTCAGGATCCCGGTTGCGGTCGGGGATCGGGTCAAGGCGGGTGACGTGGTCGCCGTACTCGAGGCGATGAAGATGCAGAACGACATCACCGCCCTGGCGGCCGGCGAGGTGACTGCCATCTACGTGGCCGAAGGTGACGTGGTCGGTCCCCATCAGGCCATCCTCCACGTCGGGTAGAGGGGCGGAGATGAGCGGGGCGGCGCTGCCGGGCAAGATCCTGGTCGCCAATCGGGGCGAGATCGCGGTGCGGGTCATGCGAGCCTGTCGCGAGCTCGGCATCGCCACCGTGGCCATCTATTCGGACGCCGACGCCAGCGCGATCCACAGGCGCTACGCCGATGAGGCGTATCACATCGGCGGCTCCCAGCCCCGCGACTCCTACCTTCAGCTGGACCGTATCGTGCGCTTGGCGTGCGAGGTCGGAGCACAGGCCATTCACCCCGGGTACGGGTTCTTATCCGAGCGGCCCGAGTTCGCCGAGGCCTGCGTTAATGCCGGCGTCACCTTCATCGGCCCTCCCGCCTCGGCCATGCGAGCGCTCGGTTCCAAGCTCGGCGCCCGCGCTCTGGCCCAGGCCAACGGGGTCCCGGTCACCCCCGGATCTGAGGCCGTGCAGGACCCCGCCCAGGCGATGGAGGCGGCTCGCGCGATCGGGCTTCCGGTAATCATCAAACCCTCGGGCGGTGGGGGTGGCATCGGCATGAAGGTGGTGGAGCGGGAGGAGGACCTGGAGGCCGGCGTCCGCACCGCGTCGGCCGCCGCCCTGGCCGCCTTCGGAGATGGCACCGTCTACCTGGAGCGTTACGTGCGCCACCCCCGCCACATCGAGTTCCAGATCATGGCCGACCAGCATGGTCACGTTGTTCACCTGGGCGAGCGGGAATGCAGCCTCCAGCGCCGCCACCAGAAGATCATGGAGGAGACGCCCTCGCCGGTTCTGACCCCGGCTCTACGCGAGCGCATGGGCGCCGCCGCGGTCTCGGCAGTTCGGGCCGCCGGCTACCAGGGGGCGGGAACGGTCGAATTCATGTTCGCCGAGGGCGAGTTCTTTTTCCTCGAGGTGAACGCCAGACTGCAGGTCGAACACCCCATCACCGAGGCGACGACCGGCCTCGACCTGGTCAAGGAGCAGATCCGAATCGCGGCCGGGATGCCGCTCACATACGCCCAGGAGGACCTGGTCTTCACCGGCCATGCGATCGAGATGCGGGTCAACGCCGAGGATCCGAGCCGGGACTTTGCGCCCACCCCGCAGCGCATCCGGCGCTGGGTGGCGCCAGCCGGCCCCGGGGTTCGGACCGACTCTGGATTTGGACCTGGGTCGGACGTCCCGCCCCACTACGACTCCCTGCTGGCCAAGCTGATCGTCCACGGCCGGGATCGAGCGGAGGCGATCGCCCGAGCCGAGCGAGCCCTGGCCGAGTTCGTGCTCACCGGGCCCATGACCACCATCCCCTATCACCGCGCCATCCTCGCCCACCCCGACTTCCGTGCGGGCCGGCTCAGCACCCGGTTCATCGACGACCACCCCGAGCTTGTGGCCGAGGCGACTCGGCTGGCGACCCAGGTCTCGCCCCTCGATCCCGGTCCGGATCCAAGGCTGGTCGCCGCCGCGGTCGCGGCCGCTGTCGCCGCCAGCCACTCGGCCTGATCGTGAGCCTGGAGCACGATCTCGACCCACCGGCCCAGATCGTCGACACACGGATCTGGCCTCCCGCCGGCCGGCTCCAGCCCCGCACCGACCGGGTTCGCTGGGAGAACGGCGACGAGGCGGACATGAATTACGTCGAGGCGCCCGACTCGGTGATCATGGTGGCGGTCGACGAGGAGCAGGCAACCTATCTGGTGCGTCAGTGGCGCCATCCCTGGGGACAGACGTCGTGGGAGGTCCCGGCGGGAACACTCGAGCTCGACGAGGAACCACTGGCCGGCGCCCGGCGTGAACTGGTCGAGGAGGCGGGACTGACCGGGGGACGCTGGCTGGATCTCGGCTCGGCCCGCCCCAGCGCGGTGCTGAGCACCCGCCAGCATCTCTTCCTGGTTCAGGATTTAAAGCCGGATCGTCGCCGGCCCGAACCCTATGAGCGCGACATGATCCTGCGCCGTCTGCCTCTGGCGGATGCCCTGAGCGCAGCCCTGGCGGGCCAGATCGCCCACGCCGGCTCCATCACCGCGTTGGTGCGCGCGGCGCGACACCTGGGTCTGATCTAGGACAGCGTCAGCCGGTCGGCGTGGGGCCCTGGAGGGGGAGCCGGAGGGGCGCCGCGGGATGTCCTGCAATGTCGGACAGCTGGGCGTCGACGACCAGGGTGTAGGCGATTCCTGGGGCCAGCGGGCTGGCCGGGGTGAGCGTGACCACCCCCCGGTTGACGTCATAGCTGGCCGTGGTCTGAACGCCGGCCAGCGTCACTCCGGGGGCCAGCGTGGCGGAGTTCAGCGTCGAGTCGAACTGGACTAAGACCGCGGTCGGACTCACCTGCACGCTCAAAACCTCGGGGCCGACTCCAAGTGGACGCGGCGCGGAGGCGGAGGCAGAGTCGATCAGCAGGTGTCCAGCCAGGTCACGGGCGAAGGTCATGGTCTCGAGCACGGCGCTGTCCTGCCCGCCCCGCTCCAGGATCAGCCTGGCCACCACGGAACCGCTCTGGTCGAGCATGATCGAATGCCGAACCAGGGCCGGATGGCCCGAGTAAATCAGCGTGATCGCCGTGTAGGAGGCCACGCCGGCGGGGTCGAGGTAGGCCTTGGCCTGAGCCGCATTCCCGGCCTGTCGGGCGTCGAGGAAGCTGCTCACGAGCGCATCGCGCTCGGCCTGGGTCGGGACTGCGCTGACCGGTGAGACCGCGATCACGTACGCATCGGACCCCTGGAGATAGGCCACTTGCTCTCCTGCGGGCGACCAGACGGCGGGGCCCGCGCCGGGCGCCAGGACCTGGGTGGGCGTGGAGGTCCGACCGCTGTCGAGCAGGAACACCCCGTCCGCGGAGTCGGCGAGAACGCGACCCGATGGATCCCAGGAGAGCGAGACAACCCCGCCCAGAGCACTAATCCGGGTGCCCTGGAAAGCGGCCACGGGAGGGCTGGGATTCGGCGTCGACGGTGGTGGTGTGGCGGCCGAGCTGGAACCTGCGGGCGTCGGTGACGGGGTGACCTCGGGGCTGGGAGCCACAGCCACCGGCGTGGTCGGCGTGGTGAAGACGCCGCTCCCGGTGGCGAAGACCAGCTGCTGGGAGTCGGGCGAGAAGGCGAACGCGGTGGCCGCCGGGAGGAGGCGGTCGCGGCCCGACGCCAGATCGACCAGATGGAGTCCGTCGGCGGCCGTGTACGCGACCTCCTCGCCATTCGACGAGACCTCGGCCGCGGTGGCCCGGGCCGTCAGGTGAAGCAGTTGCGCGCCCCCGGCCAGGCTGACCGAGGATCCGGTCACGACCACGACCTGGGAGGAGCGGAACCCGATCGCCAGCGCCCCGGGGACCTGGTACCGGGCGGCTCCGACCTGGAGCAGGCCGGCGCGCACCCAGACGGGGCCCGCGGCCCCCACCGCCAGGGCCGACACCTGGTCCGGCACCAGCTGCTGGGACGCCGCCCCGTCGGCCGAGTAGACGGTGAGCTCACCGGCCGGACCGACCACGTAGACGTGGGTCGAGTCGGCCGCCCAGAGCGGGGGCAGAATCCCCGCCGGACCGAGCTTTATCGGAACCGGTGAGGGCTCGGGTGACGGCGCGGGGACCGGGCCCGAGGGGGCCGGAGGGGGCGCTGCAGTGACGAAACCCACGCTTCCTGACACGGTCAGGGTCTGGCCTGACTGGGTGCTGGCTGTCGGAGCCACGGTGATCTGGTAGCGGGTGTCCGGCGCCAGGGGAAAGACCGGGACCACGTCCAGCTGGGTGGGCGACTTCCAGGACATGTCGACCGCGACGGCAGGGGCGATGGAGAGCGACTTCTCGACCGAACCCTGATCCATGGGCTGGTTGAAGTTGAGCTCGATGGGTTGACGAAGGGACACCGACTGGGCGTTGCTGATCGGACTCGTGAGCAACACTTCGCGCACTCCGAAGGGCCGCGTGGTGATGGCCTGGAAGGCGACGCCGGCGATCAGGAGCAGGCCCACGGCCGCGCCCGCCCAGGCCAGGTTGGGCCGGCTCCACAGGCGCGCCCAGGGGGAGCGCGCCTGCTTGCGGCGCCACGCCTCGGCCACCAGCCGGCGCCGGAGATCGGTCCGGAAGGAGGGGTCGGGCTCGGCCCCAGGGTGAGCCCGCTCGTAGAGGATCTGCGCGACCTGAATCAGGGCCGGATCGCCCAGGAGGTCGTTCAGCTCGGGGTCCGGGTGCGATCCGCTCACGTGGCCAGCTCCGAGCGCAGCCGGGTGACTCCCCGGTGGATGAGCAGCTTCACCGCCCCCTGGGTCTTGCCCATGATGCGAGCGATGTCCTCGATCTTGAGGTCCTCCTGGAACTTGAGCACCAGCGCTTCCCGCTGCTGCGGAGGCAGGGTCTCGACCAGGCTCCAGATGGCGCGTATCTCGTCGTTGCGCTGGGCCGCATCCTCCACGCTGGGTCCGCCCGCGGCGAGCTCGGGCTGGTCGGCGATATCCTCGGCCGGACGCGAGGCGCGGAAGCTGTCGGTGATCGCGTTGGACGCGATCTGATAGAGCCAGGTCACAAAGGGCCGGCCCATGTCCTGATAACGTCCAATGCCCCTGAGGGCCTTCATGAAGACCTCGGAGGTGACGTCCTCGGCGACGGTTTGATCACGGACTCTGGAATACACAAAGCGATAGATCCGAAGGAAATGGCGGTCATACAGATCGGCGAACGCCGCCGGATCCTGCTGCGCCGAACGAATCAGATCGCTCTCGTCCGGCCCCTCCGGCGGGCCGATCAGGACCGTCTCCTTCCCTCGCTCAAACGAGGCCAGATCCATCGTGGTTACGAAGCGGGACCATGCTGGACCAGCTTAGCCCCCGACCTCTGGCGCCCGGCCTCGGCCCGGCCCGCGGCGGGGGGTGGGAAGGGGCGCTCGGTCGCCTATAATCGAACCCAGCCGCGCCCTCTTCATCGATGACTGGAGCCTGCCCAGAACTTGATCGAGCGCTACACCCCTCCTCGCATGGGCGAGGTCTGGTCCGACCGCCGCCGATTCGAGCTCTGGCTCCGAGTCGAGATCCTGGCCTGCGAGGCGTGGGCTGAAATCGGGCGCATACCCAGCTCGGCGCTGCCCAAGATTCGCAGCGCCGGATTCGATCTCGAGCGCATCGCCGAGGTCGAAGCGCGGGTAGGTCACGACATGATCGCCTTCCTGACCGTGGTCAATGAGTCCATCGGCCAGCCCGAGGCGCGCTATGTCCACCTTGGGCTGACCAGCTCCGACGTCATCGACACCGCCCTGGCGCTGCAGCTGGGCGAGGCGGCCGACCTGATCCAGGCCGATCTGGGCCGCCTTCGAGAGGCGGCACTCGCACTGGCTCTGCGTCATCGGCGCACCCTCATGGTGGGGCGCACCCACGGCATCCACGCCGAGCCGATCACGTTCGGGTTCAAGGTCGCGGGTTGGGTGGCCGAACTCGATCGGGCGCGCGCACGTCTGGTCCGCGCCGCCGGGGAGGTCCGGGTGGGCAAGCTCTCCGGGCCCGTCGGCTCCCACGCCACCCTCGATCCCCGGGTTGAGACCTACGTCTGCGAGCACCTGGGGCTGGAGGTGGATCCGATCAGCACCCAGGTGGTCTCGCGCGACCATCACGCCGCCTTCACCTCCGCCCTGGCCCTGGCCGCGGCCTCGATGGAGAGGATCGCGCTCGAGATCCGGCACCTGCAACGGAGCGAGGTGGCCGAGGTCTTCGAGCCCTTCGGAGCGGAGCAGAAGGGCAGTTCGGCCATGCCCCACAAGCGCAATCCAGTGCTTACCGAGCGGGTCTGCGGCCTGGCCCGGGTGGTCCGCGGTTACGCTCAGACCGAGCTTGAGAACGTCGCTCTGTGGCACGAGCGTGACATCAGCCACAGCTCGGCCGAGCGCGTCATCCTGCCCGACGCCTGCTGTCTGGTCGACTACATGGCGCAGCAGATGACCGCGGTCCTGACCGGACTCGAGGTCAGGGCCGAGCGCATGCTCGCCAATCTGGGGCAGGGCGGTGGCCTGGTCTACTCCCAGCGCGTCATGCTGGCCCTGGTCGAGGCCGGCATGTCGCGCGAGGAGGCTTACGCCCGGGTGCAGGCGGCGGCCCTGGCCGCGCTCCGCGGCGAGGGTGGATTCAGATCCAACCTCGAGGCAGAGGCCGTGATCACCAAGCACCTGCCGAATGGCCTGGATGCCATCTTCAGCCCGGACGACTATCTGGTTCATCTCGACCTGGCCTTCGACCGGCTGGGTGTGGCACAGGAGGCGATGTGAACGTGGTGGAACCTGGACCGGCTTTTCTCAACAGCGAGCTCGATCTTCCGCTCTTCTCACGGGGCAAGGTGCGGGACACCTACGAGCTCTCCGACGAGCGGCTTCTAATGGTCACCACCGATCGCATCTCCGCCTACGACCACGTACTTCCGACCGGGATCCCCGATCGGGGTAAGGTGCTGACCCAGCTCTCCATCTTCTGGTTCGGTCAGACCCACGGGTTCCAGGAGAACCACCTCATATCGGGCGTGGTGCCCGACCTCCCGCCGGAGTTGAGGGACCGCCGCGACGAACTCGCCGGTCGCTTCATGATCGTCAAGCGGGCCCAGCGCATCGACATCGAGTGCGTGGTCCGCGGGTACCTCGCCGGCAGCGCCTGGGCCGAGTACCAGCAGACCGGCACCGTGGCCGGGGAGCCCTTGGAGCCCGGGCTGGAGGAGAGTCAGCGGCTGCCGCAGCCGGCCTTCACCCCCGCCACCAAGGAGGACTCGGGGCACGACGAGAACATCAGCTACGAGCAGATGCGCGGGATTGTGGGGCCGGACCTGGCCCAGCGCATCCGCGAGGCCAGCCTGCAGCTCTATGACCACGCCGCCAAGCTGAGCGAGGCGCGCGGACTGATCCTGGCCGACACCAAATTCGAGTTCGGTCTGCTCGACGACCGCTTGATCCTGATCGACGAGGTGCTGACCCCGGACAGCTCGCGCTTCTGGGACCGCGGGCTCTATCGGGTGGGCAGCTCGCCCGAGTCGTACGACAAGCAGTTCGTCCGCGACTGGCTCTCAGGTAGCGGCTGGGACCGGCACTCGGAGCCTCCCGAGCTGCCTGAGGAGATCGTGGCCCAGACCCGGGAACGGTATCTGACCGCCTACCAGCGGTTGGTGGGTCAGAGCCTGTTTCCGGCCAAGGAGAGGGTGTGAAGGCGCGCGTCATCGTGACGCCCAAGCCGGTGGTGAACGACCCCCAGGGGGCGACCGTGGGCCAGGGCCTGCGGGCCCTGGGCTTCCCCGAGGTGCGTGGGGTGAGGATGGGCAAGTTCATCGAGCTCGACCTCGACCTGAGCGAGGTCGCGGGCGCGAACGCGCGAGTCGAGGAGATGTGCCGCCGGCTGCTGGCCAACCACGTCATCGAGGACTATCGGTTCGAGATCGAGGCTCCGCCCGGCCCGTGAAGTTTGGCGTGGTCGTCTTTCCCGGGACCTGGTCTGATAAGGACTTCGGATGGGTTATCGATCGGGTCCTGGGCCAGGAGCTGCGCTATCTCTGGCACAAGGATCCCGACCTCCACGGGGTGGATTGCGTGGTCATTCCGGGCGGCTTCGCCCATGGCGACTATCTGCGCTGCGGGGCCATCGCCCGCTTCTCGCCCGTGATGGAGAGCGTGCGCTCGTTCGCCGATCGAGGGGGGCTGGTCTGGGGCAGCTGCAACGGCTTCCAGATCCTTTGCGAGTCGGGCCTTCTGCCCGGTGCCCTGCTCCCCAACGAGGGCAGCCGCTTCATCTGTGAGTGGACCCATCTGGTGTGCGAACGCACCGATCTGGCCTTCACCCGCCAGTTCCAAGACCGCCCGGTCGTGCGTTTGCCCATCTCCCACGGCCAGGGCAACTACTTCGCAGACCCGGCCACGCTCTCGCGCCTGGAGCAGGCTGGGCAGGTGGTGTTTCGGTATTCCGACGCCGAGGGCCGGGTCGAGGCCAGGTCCAACCCCAACGGCTCTGTGCACAACATCGCGGGCCTGGTCAACGCGCGCGGCAATGTCCTGGGCATGATGCCGCACCCCGAACGGTGCGCGGAGGCCGAGCTCGGCGGCGAGGACGGACGCTCGATGTTCCAGAGCCTGATCGAATGGGGATTGGAGGTGCTGACGGCGTGAGCCTGGGATTGGACGATCGCGCCCTGCGCGAGGTGGCTCTGACCCGCGAGGAGTACGAGGCGATCGTGCGGACCCTGGGCCGGGCTCCCAATTCGGTCGAGCTCGGCATGCTGGGCGTGCTCTGGTCGGAGCACTGCAGCTACAAGTCGTCGCGCGGGTTGCTGCGGCGGCTGCCCAGCTCTGGTGGCCGCGTCCTGCAGGGTCCGGGCGAGAACGCCGGCGCGGTCGACGTGGGCCAGGGATGGGCGGTCGTTTTCAAGGTCGAATCGCACAATCATCCTTCCGCGATCGAGCCCTTTCAGGGGGCGGCGACCGGGGTGGGCGGGATCGTGCGCGACGTGATCGCGATGGGGGCTCGGCCGATTGCGCTCCTCGACTCGCTGCGTTTCGGGCCCCTACCCCAGAGCCGGCATCACTTCGAATCGGTGGTGGCGGGGGTGGGCGCCTACGGCAACTGCATGGGCATCCCCACGGTGGGGGGGGAGCTCTACTTCGATCCCTCCTACGCCGGCAACCCTCTGGTCAATGCCATGTGCGTTGGCCTGGTGCGCGGCGACCGCCTGATGCGGGCTCGGGCCGAAGGTCCGGGCAACCTGCTGCTTCTGGTGGGGTCGCCCACCGGCCGCGACGGGATCCATGGCGCCGCCTTCGCCTCGCTCGAGCTCGACGGCCACTCCGAGGAGCGCCGTCCGGCGGTTCAGGTGGGCAATCCGTTCTTGGAGAAATGCCTGCTCGAGGCCTGCATGGATCTGAGCGGGGCCCCCGGGGTGGTCGCGCTGCAGGACCTGGGCGCGGCCGGGCTGACCAGCGCGGTGGCCGAGGCCGCCGATCGGGCCGGGGCGGGGGCGCGCATACACGTCGATCGTGTGCCCCGGCGCGAGCTCGGCATGAGCCCCTACGAGGTCATGCTCTCCGAGTCCCAGGAGCGGATGCTGTTGGCGGTTGAGCCCGACCATCTGGAGCAGATCCGAGCCGTCTTCGAGTCCTGGGACCTGGAGGCGGCGGTGGTGGGAGAGGTCATCGCCGAGGCCCGGCTGGAGGTCTTTGAGGCCGGGGTCGAGTGCGCCTCCCTGCCCCTCGATCTGCTCACCCGCGGCGCCCCCGAGCGTCACTTGAGATCGCAGGCCCCCGCACCCCCGGCCACCTTCGAGCTGCGCTTGGAGGAGGACATGAGCGCGGTCCTCAAGCGCCTCATGGCCAGCCCCAACCTGTGCAGCCGGCGCTCGGTCTATCGCCAGTACGATCACATGGTCGGCAACTCCACTCTGGTCCTGCCTGGCGGCGACGCCGCCGTCGTGCGCATTCGAGATACGGCCCTGGCCCTGGCCCTGACCATCGACGCCAACGCCCGCTACTGCGGGCTGGATCCCTACGTCGGAGCTCAGATCGCGGTCGCCGAGGCGGCCCGCAACGTGGTCGCGGTCGGGGCCCGGCCGCTCGCGGTGACCGACGGCCTCAACTTCGGCAACCCCGAGCGGCCCGAGATCTTCTGGCAGCTGGAGCAGGCGGTGGCAGGGATCAGCGCGGCCTGCCGCGCCCTGGAACTGCCGGTGGTGAGTGGAAACGTCAGCCTTTACAACGAGTCCGAGGCGCACGGCGCCATCCTGCCCACCCCGGTCATCGGCATGGTGGGACTGATCGATGACGCCTCGCTCCGCCTCGAGTCCGGCCTCAAAGAGGAGGGCGACTTCGTGCTCCTGGTCGGGCTGACCCGGGACGAGATGGGGGGGTCGGAGTACCTGCGTGTGATCCAGGGCGAGGTTGCCGGACCTCCCCCGACGGTCGATCTGAGAGCGGAGCGCGCCGCGCACGAATTCATCCTCGCGGCCGCCGCCCAGGGTCTTCTGCGCTCCGCCCACGACGTGGCGGAGGGAGGCATGCTGGTGGCACTGGCGGAATCGGCTCTGAACGGCGGCATCGGAGTGCACTGCTCCGCGCTCCGCCCCCAGAGCGAGCTCGGATTGATCCCCGCCCTGTTTGCCGAGAGCCAGGGTCGATTCATCATCAGCGCCCCCTCGCGCACCATGCCCGCGCTGCAGTCGCTGGCCCGCCGGCACCGCGTCGACGTTGAGCTGCTCGGGTTGGCGGGCGGCGATCGGATCGAATTCGAGGGCCAGGTGAGCGTGGGCCTGGGCGAGCTGAGGGCGCTTTGGGAGGCCGGGCTGGCCCCCTCTGACAACGTGGGGGACTAGATCAGTGTGTGGCATCTTCGGCATTCAATCGCACCGGGTGGACGTGGCCAACCTGACCTATTTCGGCCTCTTCGCGCTCCAGCACCGGGGTCAGGAGTCCGCCGGCATCGCGGTCGGGGACGGCCAGGAGGTGCACATCCATCGCGATATGGGACTGGTGGCTCAGGTCTTCTCGCCCCAGTCGATCGAGGATCTGCGCGGTTTCGCCGCCATCGGCCACACCCGCTACTCGACCACGGGATCGAGCCGGACCGACAACGCCCATCCCCTGCCCTTTGAGCATCCCACCCTGGGCCCGGGCGCCCTGGCCCACAACGGCAACCTGATCAACGCCGCCGCCATCCGGCGTGAGCTGGAAGCGGCGGGGGCGCACTTTGAAACCGGGCTTGACACCGAGGTCATGGCACGGCTGATCGAGCAGACCCATGGCGCGAGTTGGGAGGAGGTGCTGCGCCGGGCTTTTGGCCGCGTGATCGGGGCCTACTCCTGCGCCATCGTGACCGCGGACTCGGTCATCGCTCTGCGCGACCCCTACGGATTCCGGCCCCTGAGCCTGGGTTACATCCCCCTCCCCGGCCAGCCCGCTCACGTCGTCGCCTCGGAGACCTGCGCTCTCGATACCGTCAACGCCACCTTCGTGCGCGAGGTCCGCCCGGGCGAACTGGTGATCATGAACGACCACGGGCTCAGCTCAACCCAATTCCAGGCCTCCGGTCGCCACGCCATGTGCCTGTTCGAATTCATCTATTTCGCCCGCCCGGATTCGGTGATCATGAACTGCGAGCTCGAGGAGGCTCGGCTCCGCATGGGGCGTGAGCTGGCCCTGGAGCTGCCGGTTGACGCCGACATGGTTATCGGCCTGCCCGACTCGGGCACCCCGGCGGCGATCGGATACGCCGAGGCGTGCGGACTGCCCTTCCGCGAGGGGCTGGTCAAGAGCCGCTACATCAACCGCACCTTCATCGAGCCCGACCAATCCCTGCGCGAGGCGGGGGTGGTACTGAAGCTGAATCCGCTCAAGCGCTCGCTTCGGGGCAAGCGGCTGGTGGTGGTCGACGACTCCATCGTCCGCGGCACCACCATGCGCCGGATCATCGAACAGCTCCGGCGCGCGGGAGCGAGCCAGGTGCACGTCCGCGTGTCGAGCCCGCCGATGCGGTTTCCGTGCTTCATGGGGGTCGACATCGGATCCACCAAGCAGCTGGTCGCCGCGGGCCGGACGGTGGACGAGGTGAGAGAGCACATCGGGGCCGACTCACTGGCCTACCTCTCCATCCCTGCGCTCATACGCGCCATCGGTCACGGGGCCGAGGCCGAGTTCTGCCGGGCCTGCTTCGACGGAGCCTATCCGGTCCCGGTACCGCAGCAGCTGGAGATGGACAAGATGGCGTTTGAGCCCGTGGCCGGGGCCATACCGGCGGTGCCGTGAGCGACCGCGAGCTCAGCTACGTCGGCGCCGGGGTCGATATCGACGCCTACACCCGCATGCTCGAGCGAGCGCGGCCGCTGATCGAGGCGACCCAGGGTGCCGGCGTCGTGACCGGGGTCGGCCCCTTCGCCGGCCTCTTCGAACTGCCCGGCGGTGGTGGCTTCCTGGCCGCGTCAGCGGACGGGGTGGGAACCAAGATCAAGGTCGCCATCGCATCCGGTCAGCATCGGGGAGTGGGCGTGGACCTGGTCAACCACTGCGTCAACGACATCGCCACCGCCGGAGCCCGCCCCCTCTTCTTCCTCGACTACTTCGCCGCCGGCAAGCTCGACCCCGACGTCTTCGGCCAGGTGGTCGCGGGCTTAAGTCAGGCCTGTGTGGAGAACGGTTGCGCCCTGCTTGGAGGGGAGACGGCGGAGATGCCGGGCGTGTATGCCGCGGGCGATTACGATCTGGCCGGTTTCGTGGTCGGCTTCGTCGAGCCTCAGCGCCGGCCGGAGATGGTGCGCGAGGGCGACGTCCTGGTCGGACTGAGCGCCAGCGGGCTGCACACCAACGGATATGCTCTAGCCCGCCAGGTGTTCGCCGAGACGCCCCTGGACCACGTCTTCCCCGAGCTCGGCCGTCCCCTTGACCAGGTCCTGCTGGAACCTCATCGCTCCTACCTGAAGGAGCTCCAGGCGCTGGACTGGAAGGCGGCGGCGCACATCACCGGGGGTGGGCTGGCGGACAACGTACCGCGGGCTCTCCCCGAGGGCCTGGGGGCCGAGCTCGATCGCGCCGCCTGGAGCGTTCCGCCCATATTCCAGCTCATCCAGCGCCTGGGCGGAATCGACGAGGCCGAGATGTTCAGGACCTTCAACATGGGCCTGGGCATGATCCTGATCTGCGCCAGCGCGCCCCGCGGCTTTCCGGTCGTGGGCCGGGTGGTGAAGGCCGGCAACGGCCCGAGGGTCCGCTGGAACTGATGGACGCCGCACCCCCGATCCCTCTGGGCGTGCTCGCCAGCGGCCGGGGATCGAATCTCAAAAATCTTCTCCAGTCTGGATTTCGCGTGGCCGCTGTGGCAACCAACCGTCCCCATTGCGGCGCGGCTCAAATCGCGCGCGAGTGGGGATCCCCCCTGGGCGAGTTTCCTCAGAGTCGCTACGACTCCCGAGTCGAGCGCGATCGCGCCATGGTCACCTGGTTCAAGG
>Ga0307374_10003578_pt1 | contig 26422 bp, 24 predicted proteins | sample OX3MG_FD_202532 | JGI IMG/M metagenome (GOLD analysis project Ga0307374, IMG submission 202532) | Soil microbial communities from Risofladan, Vaasa, Finland - OX-3 | ecosystem: Environmental > Terrestrial > Soil > Coastal area > Acid sulfate soil | place: Finland: Risofladan, Vaasa | collected...
GGCACCCAGAAAAGGTACTCCGGGCCGAACATGGCGCCGCTGTCCTTGGTCTCGCTCTGGTTGGCGATCTCTTTGAACACGGGATCGTTGTGGTCGTAGACCGTGATGATTTGCTCCCCGATTTGGAGAGCTTTCGCACGACCGACCAGAACGAGGACATCGACTTCGGCGCCGAGGACTTCGAGATCATCCTTGCCGCGGACGAGGCCATACTGGCCAATGCCGATCTTGCCTTCCTTGCAAGCTTCACTGTTGCCGCCGTAGAGTTGGATACGGGGCAGAAAGACAGACGAACTGGCAACGGCAAGAGCGCCGTCAGAATTGCCGAGTACGTCAACGGGAACCAATGCGTTTTCGGTTGTCATGGTTAGTCCTTGATGTTGGAATCAATTGGCAGTCAGTTTAGCTTCGATTACGTCAGTATGGAGGGTTGCTTCGGTTCTGGGCATATCAACCAGAATCTTGCCGATCTCGTTACCCTCTTTATCCACAATTTTCATCAGTCGGTTGTAGTAGGGAGTATCGTAGCAGTCCCCACTTTTCACGATTTGCGCAGCTTCGTAGGCCGTATTGACACGGCGCTTGTACTCATCCTTGATATCCTCAAACACGCCCGCGATTCCGGTTCCTTCAGTCACCATTTGTTGGGCTGTGAAGATGAGCGCTTCCACCGTAACAGCATAGAGCCAATAGCGGAGTTCATCTTTGGCTTGCCACTTGCCACTTTTGACCATCAACTGTGGCACTCGCTGAATCAATCGAGTAATGGCATAGTTAAGCTCACCAAGGAACGCACCCTGGTAGCCGTATTGTTTCCCGGCTTCAGAGATGACACGGACCAAGTATGGGGCCATTGGTGCGCTTAAGCCAAAGCTCAAATCACGCAAGCCGAAAGCAACTTCACAAAAGATGTCTTTGTACGCTTTGAGTACATCAAAGTTCTCGGCAATCCGGTAGCACAAATCAACGGCGGCTTGTTCAACCGCATAATCAATTGCTGGGCGATCGAGTGTTGGGACGTAAGGCATGTTTCCTCGTGATGTTGAAATCAAATGAGCCACCGGCTAGGTTGCCCTAGCCGGTGGCGGTTGAATGCTGACATAGTAAGAACAACGTCAGGGGCTATAAACTCGCGGAGCGAGCTAGGCAATCCCTGCTGCCTCTTTTGCCTTGGCAGCCGCTTCGGCCGCCTCTTTCGCCTTTTTATCGGCACGCTCGGCGGCGCGAGCTTTCTTTTCGTCCTCGCGCTTCGCCATGCGAGCTTCGTAGGCCGCCTTCTGCACTTCGACGCTGTCAGCGTCGAGTTGCAGCGCCCACGCCACACCCAAGGCGAAACCTTCCACGGCGGTCTCGGCGCCGGCCTTGTCGGTCACGTAGGGACCGGCCTTGGCATTATCGAACTCGTCCTTGAATTCACCGAGCTTGCGCAGGTGCGGGACGGCCTCGAAAGCAGTTTCCTCGGCCGCACGTCCCTCGCGGGCCGCGGCCCGCAACTCATCGTTCCGCTTCTTGACCGTCGGCAGGAACTCTGCCGGCTGCATGGTCATGGCGCTGTCGATGAAGTTGAACTGCTCCTCTTTCGGCAGCTTGCCCAACGAGTAGGCGTTGGCCAAACCGATTTTGCCATCATCCACGAGGCCCTGGATGTTGGGGTCGAGCTTCAGCAGGTTCAGCCGCTGGTTGATCCAGGCAGGTGATTGTGAAATCTGCTCGGCCAATTCGCTCATCGTGAGCGTGGGGTTCAACGTGAACATGCGCGAAATCTGCCGAGTGTACTCGACGGGCTTCACGTCCACGCGACAGAGGTTGGCGACCACCTGGGCCTCCAACGTCTCGGCGTCGTTGAGTTCCAAAATCTGCGCGGGGATCGTCTCGGTGCCCACGTCGCACGACGCGGTGTACCGTTGCAAGCCGTCGCACAGTTCGTAGTACGGCGAGCCGTCGGTGTCGTACTTCGGCCGGACGCTGATCGCGGTTAGGACGCCACGGCGTTCGATCGAGTCGCGAAGGTGAATGTACTGCTCACCTTCCTTGTCCACGCCGCGGAGGGCGACGGGGTTGACACGGATTTGGGAGAGAGGAATGTTCTGAAGATTGGCACTCATGGTTGAGTTGCTCCAGGGAAGTTGATATCGACATCAATTATGTATATGGATGATGATTTTGCTATCACAGTCGAAAAATCAAATCAAACCAAGTGGTAGCAGACAACTCCCCTAGTCATGCTATAGTACGGCACTCCATGAAAAATTATGAAAAATTCTTTGGCACGAAATTTGCTTACGCGCGGGCGCGTTAGAAATACTGTCTAGCGACGATCGGCCACAACCCCTTAGCTAGCAACGTGTTACGTCGAGGGTTAAAATGGCTTTCGGAATTACGTTGTAAGTCGTTTGCCGGTAACGACTTACGCAAAATACGTCGTTACAAGTCGTCTAGTTCCCCTATAGGGAGATACTGTTTCTTTCGCTTTATCCTTCCTAACGTAAGCTACCCGAAAATCCAGTAATTCCAGTAGCTTTTGCCCTAAGTCGTTAGGAGCCAACGGGTTGCGTCATTACTCGATCGTTAAGATCGGGTAAGTCGAGTAGCTTCCGTAAGTCGTTTGCTGGTAACGACTTACGAAAAATACTGATGAATTGTTGGCGAGTGCCGTACTATGTAGTGGCAGGGAATGCCGATTTTCACTTTAGAATTGATTTGATTTTATGGCTGTACACTACTTTGTACACTAGGAATTGATAGCAAAATCAAGGTAGGAGATTGATGGACAAAATCATTTACCTCATTTGGAAAAGCAATTCATTCTCTTTTATGGGCGCCTTGATAGAGGAATTGGTTGTCTCACAAATCATACCGATGGTGGAGATGGTGGTGATTGCGGTGGTTTTGGTTTGGGTGATAATCATAGCCTTGATAGTAGAATCAAGATGACAAAATCACAAAGGAAAACCACATCAAAAAGAGAAAAGATTCGTCAAGGGTCTAATGAGCAAATGCGTGCTATTGAAAACTATAATCTAGCGACCAAAGAAATTAGTCAAAAATTTGAATCCCGAAGTTCTGTCAGACTTTTTGGATTCGATCCAGGTTGTGTTCGACACGTCCTTGTAGGACGACAAAAGACTCACGGTGGCTATGGCTGGAGGTATAGCAAATGATCACAAAATCAATGGCTATAAAGACATTCCTCCAAGCCAAGGCTCCACTTGATTTGGCGGCTCTTTATAACATGAATCTTGAGTGCCAAGTCAATGTTGCGCAAGATGATGGTGAAAGAGTTGATGGTGAGTGGCAGGGAAAACGGTGGACGGGTTGGACAAATGGGGTTCAGACTTGGAAATCATTCCGCATTCCACACCATGCCAATACTAAGCCAGAATACCTTGATAAGGAAATCAGATTTGATCTAGCTGCCCATGCCGAAGCTATTGGCATGACTGGGTTTGATTGGAGGCATTTGAAAAGTAAGTGGGTAGCCTTTGATTTTGATGCAATCATCGGTCATAGTGAGGCCCATGAACAAAAACTTTCTGACGTTCAGTTAAGGGATGTTAGAGAAGCTGCCTGCTCAATACCGTGGGTGACTGTCCGACAATCAACGTCAGGTTCGGGGCTTCATCTATACGTGATGCTGGCCGACTTTGATACGGAAAATCATACCGAGCACGCGGCTCTGGCAAGAGCGATTTTGTCAAAGATGTCAGCGCTTGCTGGTTTTGATTTCGATTCCAAGGTGGATAATTGTGGCGGAAATATCTGGTGCTGGGCGCGTAAATTTGAAAAGGTAGGTGGCAGAAACGGACCTGGCCTACGGCTAATCAAACAAGGCACCATATTACTTGATGCACCACCAAACTGGCGTGACCATATCGCCGTGACGACAGGGAAGCGCCGAAAGAATGCGCCCGGCTTTATCCCTTCGGGAGAGCTAGATTTCTTTGAGGAGTTTTGTGGCCAAAGGCCCAAGACGCCTATCGACGATGAACACCGCAAATTGATGAACTTCCTCGATGAGTCGGGTGCGTATTGGTGGTTTGATATAGACAACCACATGTTAGTGGCCCACACGTATGATTTACAACAGGCACACGAGAAGTTGGGACTCCGAGGAATTTTTAAGACACTAGCTACAGGCCGCGAACACGGTAGTGACCAGAACGGATTCCTTTATCCACAAAGACGCGGTGCATGGTCGGTGCGAAGGCATACCAAAGGCGTTGCTGAAGCCGATACTTGGACGCAAGATAGTTCCGGTTGGACTCATTGCTACTTGAATCGAGAGCCCGACCTGTCGGTTGCTTCTCGCACATTTGGTGGGAAGGAAAATGAACAGGGTGGCTTTGAATTTAGAGAAGCTGAACTAGCTATCGAAGCCGTGAAGGCTCTAGGTGCTAGTCTTGATGTTCCCAGTTTCGTGGGAAGTCGTCCTGCAATCTTGAAAGGGCACAAAGATGGACGTTTGATTGTTAGTATCAAACGTGAGTCTACCGACTCACCAGAAAAGATGAAGGACTGGCTTGAGGCCAAGGGCGGTTACTGGAAACGAATCCTACCGACTTCATCAGGGACAAAGTACGAGCCGGAGGTCGGTAACTATGATGACCTTGTCAGGCATCTCGTTACGGACACCGGCGATTACGGCTGGGTTCTCAAGAGCGATGGTCAGTGGGGTATCGAACCCCTTGAACATATCCGATTGGCGCTAGCATCAATGGGACTCTCGAAACCGGAGATTTCTACGGTTCTTGGGTCAGGCGTTATCAAGCGATGGATGATTGTGAACCGACCGTTCCAGCCGGAGTATCCCGGCGACCGACAGTGGAATCGTGGTGCAGCCCAATTGGCGTTTGCACCGTCAACGAACGTTGACAATCTCAACTATGAACACTGGTTGAAGATTATGAACCACTGCGGGGCTGGCCTTGATTCTGCAATCAAAAAACATCCTTGGTGTCAGGTGAATGGGATCAACAGCGGTGCCGACTATTTGAAATGTTGGCTCGCCAGTTTATTCCAGCATCCGACCAAGCCACTTCCGTATTTATTCTTCTACGGCCCACAGGGGTCTGGCAAGACGATTTTCCACGAAGCGGTTTCGCTCCTCGTCACGAGAGGCGTGGAGCGGGCCGACAACGCACTGATTAGCCAGGCGGGTTTCAACGCCGAGCTTGAGAACGCGATCTTGTGCGTCATTGAAGAAACGAATTTGAGCGCGAACAAATCGACCGCGTATAATCGTATGAAGGATTATATCACGAGTCGAACGATCTCAATCCATCGGAAAGGCCGCACGCCTTATTCATCTCCGAATCTGACCCATTGGGTTCAAGCATCGAACCATCAAGATCATTGTCCAATTTTTCCTGGTGACACTAGAATCACAATGATATTTGTGGACTTACTCAAGGAAGGTGAGTACATTGACAAGATGGACTTGTTCATCAAGCTTGAGAAAGAAGCGCCTGACTTCCTAGCCGCTTTATTGGCTATCGAACTGCCAAGATCAAACGACCGCCTCAACGTCCCCACCATCGCAACTGACGAAAAGAAACGGCTGGAAAAATCCAACCGTACTGAACTCGAAGCCTTCATTGAGGAATTCACTTTTCCTATTGCCGGTTCGGTAATCTCTGTGAAAGATTTTCACGAGAAATTTGTCGAGCATCTAGACCCCGAACGAATTAGTTCTTGGAGCAAAGTTCGAGTTGGGCGAGAGATGCCGGCACAATATCCGAAGGGCCGGTTAATGTCCGAAAAAGCCAATTGGTTTTTCGGAAACATTTCGTGGGAGCACAAGGAATCCAGTTCTCCAAGACTTACCTTGGATGGAGAAAGGTTGGTTGATGGCTAGGCTACTCAAAGACAGCGGCAAAGTTATGCCGCTTAGCGGCTTGAATCGAGTTCTTGTTATCCAACTGATTGATGTTGACTATCAATTCGTCGAAGTCCCTAGCGGAGACTTCCTGATCGTTTGTAGTGACCAGAGCGATTTGGGCGACAAGAATGCTCTCGCGAGCACAATCGCGTTCAAACCGATCTTCGGTGATTGCATCCTGATCGACAAAGCCGAACTGGAGGCATTATGATAATCATTGGCTTCGGCCACCGTCGCCGCGTAGGCAAGGATCAGATTTCAAAATTCATTGATACCATTCTCAAAATCGAACGGCCCAAGTTAAAGGTCGTCAAGGTGAGTTTCGCAGCGAAGCTGAAAGAGACTTGCTACGAGCTTTACAAATGGGCGGGCCTGGAGCGTGGTATCTTCTACGAGACCGAGCAAGGTGTCAAACTCAAAGAAGTTGTGCTGCCCGCGATTGGTATGTCGCCACGCGATATATGGATCAAGGTTGGTAACAAACTCCGCGAAGTGTACGCTGACACTTGGATCGACTGCGCCTTGAAGAACTTCCCGGCGGCTGATGTTATCATTGTCACGGATGTTCGCTTTCCCAATGAGGTTGAAAAGATTCAATCTTTAGGCGGAAAGGTCTACAAGATAGTGAGACCTGGTGAGCCAATGTCCGATGACGCATCGGATTCAGCACTGGATAGCTGTACGCTTTGGGATGGTTATATCGAGAACAATGGCGACCTAGCCGCGTTGCATATTAAGGCCGATGTTTTGGCCAGGGAGATTCTCAATGGCGCGCCTATACGGTAGAGGACCTCTTGAACCTTTCGGAATGCAACATTTGAATGGAAATCTGCTCTGTGCAGTCGATGTGGAGACAACGGGACTTGATCCCCAAAAGCATGACATCATTCAATTAGCCATACTTCCCTTGGATGCCGGCATCAATCCCCTTCAACATGTCCGCCCCTTTGTCATCGAAATGATTCCCAAGCGACCCGAAAATATCCAACCTGGCGCCACGAAAACTCATCGCATCAACATGGCTGAACTTGTGCTTCGGGCCATTGATCCCTGGAAGGCTGTTGATTTGTTCGAGGACTGGTTTGAGAAATTGAACCTTCCACTTGGGAAGAAGATTGTACCCTTAGCACATAATTATTTGTTTGACCGTGATTTCATCCGAGAATGGTTAGGTGGGCCAGTCAGTTTTGACCATTTCTTTCACTATCATTTTCGGGATAGTATGGCGCTAGCTCTAGCCTTGAATGATAGGGCAAATCAGAAAATGGAAAAGCCACCTTATCCGAAAGTCTCATTGAGTTACTGTTGCGCAATGACCGATGTTACCAACTTGAGGGCCCACGACGCATTAGCCGACTGCGTGGCGACCGCGGAAGTTTACAGGAGGATGCTGCAACAAGCAATCTAATGTCCAATAAACACCACCTAGGGACCAAAGATGATTTACACTGTCCATCACTATCGTGCGCGTCGAGGTATCAAACTGCTTGATATGCACGTACCTGATTGGCGTAACGCGATGGAAGGCGTACCCGAAGAACATGTGGAAAGTGTTCTACATGCGATTCGGGACTATATGCCGTACCCGTACCGCTTACAACCCAAGACGGGCCGGCAAGTTGAGATGCTCCGCTATTTCGGTTTCCATGAGACTGATCCCAAAGCGTGGCTTCATTGGAAGGATAAGCATATTCCAAATGAAATCCTTCCAATGACGCCGCCTCGGCCGGCGCATCCATCGCACCAACCGATTCAGTTCCGGTAAAAAAAGCCCGCTTAGGCATTTGCCTAAGCGGGCTTTTTTCGTTTATTCCCGGAAAGTACACTTCTCGCAATCGGCTGCTTTCACCGATTTCTGGAGAAGTGGGCATCCCTTGCAATTGCAGACTCGGAGTATATCCACGGCTCCGCAAGACTTGTTGCGTTGCATTTGAGTTCGCCATTTACATGGCACAATAGCTAAGAAGAACTGCCAGTGATTTTGCGGATTACGTGTATAGCCATCAACAGGCGGTGGCGGCTCAAAACCCCGCTGGGGATAAATGAGTGAACCATCCGGCATTGATCTTGCCGCCCCAAAAGATTGAGTTGAGATGGTATACCTCCGCTTTCCAGTGCAACCACAGTCACTCATATAGGTAACACCGGTTTCGCTTCCCCGTCGGAAATCACTCTATATACAACACAGGGACTAAAGTCCGTGATCGAACACTTATGAACTTTGATACCAAAATTCTTTAGGCGTTCGCGTGTGGCCTTAGTAAGTTCCTGTTCAATGTTGTCGCAGACCCCTTTGACGATGATTTCAAAATCATTTGAAGCCATGACGCCCACGACTGCACATTGCGTAATATCACTGACGGCATCACTTACGTCCCAAACCTCAGAGAGAGCTAGGACCACATCAGTTATGGAGTAAACAACTACGACGCCCACCACAACCTGCCGACCATCCTTGGTCAGCAGTGTTTGAGTTACCAAGTTGTGGGTCGTCCTTGCCGTCGGTACTTGTAGAACCTCGGTCACAAGGGGCCAGAAGATATGAACTCCTGGCCCCATTCTTTTGACCTTTCGTCCGTATACGAATTTCACACCACCGTGTGTTGATTTTACAATCACCACTCGTGGGATGAATTTCCCGAACCACTCAACGATCGCACCGATCCAAGCGAATGCATTATCCATTGGGATTGTACGCCGTGATTGCAGGTGTAGTGACTGGTGGACAGCCCGATCCAGCCGATTGAGTTCCAATAGATGGGGCGCTATATTGTTCGACTTTACCTACGGTAAAACCGCCCGACGCATACTTATTCTGGAAATCAGCATTCTGTTGTGCATAGAAGCTACGGGCACCGTCAGGCGTGTTAAAGGTATAACACTTCTTGAACGGCGGCCCGATCAGGTCAATGCGCCCAGTATCTCCAGCTTGAGCGCTACGAGCAGTTAAGCCGGGTGGCGGAACACCGGGAACTGGACCGTAGAGTCTACTGGGGTAGCTCACTTCCCGAACAGTGGCCATGAAGGTCACAACAACACTCGTGCATGGGCCAGGTGTACAACCACCCTTTGGAAGTTTCGTCAGCGGGTCATTAGGATTAGACCCGTCACCTGTACCCTGAGTTGCTTGCTGCGCCGCTTGCATAGCTGCTTGGGCCGCTGCCAACGCCTGATCGGCCGTTGACTGGGCTTGTGTGCAGCACGTTGGAACCGGGGTATTACTACCTTGGCCCGTCGAAATGGCGCCCGATGTATCCGCAGACCCACCGTTAGGCGGAGGCGGTTCAGGCTTCTTATCTCCACTGTCGGACGGCTTGGAGTCGCCGTAATCATTTTCACAGTGCTCACCGCCTTCCTCATCAATGCTTACCGGCTGCCCGTTGCAAGCCAACTGGAATCCAGTTCCAATACCTGCGGGCTGTTGCGGTGCCATGAGCGAGAAGAATGGTGGCACGGTCAGGAAGTTCGGACCTAAGCCGCTACCCGCGAATCCCTCGAAACGTTCGGAGATCGTTGGGTAGAGGATAGCTGGGTCGGACGTAGCCGGCCATGCAAAAACGTAAGGCACCTGTGTGCCCGAAAGTAGGGGCGTCCAGAATTCAAAATCAATGGAATTGTCGGCGGAGTTATAGTTCGCCTTCAAACACATACATTTCACGGGCACAGGGGCCAGATGATCCACGTTGATAGTCACATAGTCGAACACATCAATGTTCAACTTATGGAGCGGCGTCTTGAAAGAGATAATCCGCCATACACCTGACTTACGAATCAGCCAGTATGTCGCACTCTTCAAAACGAGTTCTTGAATGTTGTAGCAATAGTAGTCGAAGTTCGTGATCTTGATGCCAAAATCAAAACCTTGTTTAAGGGTTCCATACTTTTTCACATTATGCCGAAGGATCATCTCATTCGGATTCGGCTGGGAGTGATCCACCACCCAAGTCGCGATATACTCCGTGATGATTTCTTCAGTCGGCGTATGCGACAGCACAAGACTGTTAGCGTCAATATCACTTTTCGTAATGGTGTCAACAGTCGTTGTCGGCTCTTGCGACAAGTATATCAAATAGAATACATCGTCGCGTAAGAAGATCGCACACCGGGCCTGATAGGCAATCTCTTGAAGAACCTGGAATACCGGCTTTCGATCCAGGAGCGGGAAATGCATTGGGTAGTTGTCTACCAAAGCCCGAACCGCGTTGAACGAAACCGAGTCAATGCTGTGAGCTGTATAAGTCGAGATGATCCATTCCAAGATATCAACTGTGTTCGGGCCTACGGCCGACTGAAGCGTTACGAACACTTGGTCAGTCCAGGTCGGGTCGATAACACTTAGTTGAATCGGGAAATGGATTTCAGTCACAAACTGGTAGCCAACGTAATCGGTCAACGTTAGAAAGTAATACTCCGGCGGCACAGTAACAAGTTGCTGGCCTGTCGGATAGTTCTTGATCGCCGTAACCGAATACACGTTTGACGCAAGCAGGTTGGCGATATAGACAATCTCCTGGTCCGTGTCCATCGTGACAACAGAGCCTTGATTTGCCCAAAAGAAACTTGCTGTCGGCAATTGCTGGCACAAATAATTTCGGTATTCGATATTACTCGTGCTATTCGCGTTATTGATGATTTGGTTATTGTAATTGGCCTGATTTTGTGCAGCCACTTGCCAATTCTGTGCGCACTGTAGTTGCATCGTGATAACGAGCAGGCTCGTTACAACCGGCAAACCACCGGGTGGTGTTGAGAATGGCGCGGTAGGTAAATTCGCTGGCGTAAAAACATCGCCATTAAATGTACCTTCGATATTGGAGCCATTGATTTCAACCGTGACTAACTGGTTCTGTGGCTCAAGATTTCCACCGATTACAATGACCGGACCAATAACCGCCGGATGCGCCAAGTTGGGGTGCAACCGACTCGTTATTGTGAATGTCTGGGTCTGCCCAGAAAAGCCAGGATCAGCAATCGGATTGGAGAATGTACCAGTGAACTTAGCACCCGCGATATCCAGCGTTATGACAACGCCGGTCGGGAACTGGTTCAGTGAACTTGGACAATAGACTTGAATTGTGTTGTACTCAAACTGCTGTTGAGTAGCCAACTGCTGCTGAAGGTTTTCAATTTCGGTACAGTGGCCAAATACGCAACTGGGATCAACAGCATAGACGGGTGTGATTATGAGACCAGACGGCTCATTCGGGATAGCATAGTACGCCGTGTAGCCCGCGAAGCTTGTCGGACAAGGCAGCGACTGGATACATGCGATCCTTGCCGGTAGTGTATAATCGGAGATACCTACGCCCGTCGTAAGGAAGCCTTGGCGGGGCGTCGTGAGCATTAGACAGGGCACGTTCAAGCATTGCCCAAAAACCAGCGGCCACGCCTTGCCAATTGCGTTCAGTGGCGGATTGACAAAGTCCCCGGCCTCAATCGAAAAGCCGACGGCAATATCCTCAATCAATGAGATCAGATCGAAGCTAACCGAACGGTCGCCTTCATTCCACATGATCGGGGTATTGATCAGACCGCGGAAGATAACAAAGGCATCTGTTGGCCAAGTAAGGCCAACGAAGAACTGGTAAATCCAGCCCGTGACAAGATGGATATCATTGTTATCAATGATATTCTTTAATGCCCCATCCACATCGCTTAGCACAACACTCACTTTTTGAGACTGTGCATTCAACGAGACGGAGACAACATCGTCGATATCACTGATTTCCAAAATCGTTGGGAACACATTAGTGGCCCCGATATCTTTATCAGAGTAGTAGCTAATGGGGCCACCGGCGGCCCATTGAACAGCAACAACCGTAACAGGCTCAATGCCCTGTTGCGTTGCGATTTTGGCTAATGCTGCCGCGGAGATATTTCGTGGCATGTTAGACTTCCTTCGGAGTTTTAAGTATGTGCCACTTTTGAATTTTCAAGCAATCCCGACAACTTGATTGAAGGCCATTAACTCCATTTCGATTACGGCCAAAATCCGTCGGTGATTTTTCCAAGTTACATCGCGTGCATCTTATCATGTTAATCACAAGCCAAGGTTACTGGTGTAATCAACTTACCTCTGAACACTAAAGTCACATTAACAGTTTCACGCATCACGCCTAGGGCGGGCTGGGCCGACACTTCTTCAAAGGGATTATCCATGATATAGCCAAGCCAGACTTCACCCAGATGGGTTGTAATCAGGATTTGGTAACCCATGAAAGCAATCACAAATTGCTTGAACTCCTCAGCTTTACCACGAGTCAGAAGCCAAGTGAAATGTAGCTTCTGATCGTTACTTGTTTGGACATAGGTAAAGCGGGTGCCGTCGATCATATATCGGGCTTTCATCGCCACGGGTAATGCCCGACTATCGTTGAACTGCGGATTCGGCATAATAGACGTAACAGCAAGTAGCGGGTATGGGGCTTGTAAGATGAAACTCATACCAATACTCCCTGGAACTGTAAAGCTACACTCCAGTTGCTACGCTGTGGATTACTGATTTCAGCATCAGGATTCAAAATGATTCCTTGCCATTGCTGATTTTCCCAATCTAGTAGACCGATTGTTTGGCCGATAGACGCTAGCAAGAAAGCCTGTAGGTCTTGCATCTGAATGCCTTGAAGATACGTGATCGTAAATTCAAGCTTCTGAAGCTTTGGCCAGATCGGGTCTTGGAAAACAATCAGTTGGCCACCACGACTCGTCCTATTGATCCGATTAACCTGATATTGAAATTTGTTCTCAAAATCAGGATTTTTCAGAACTACCGTAGTTACCGGGCTGACAGCCGGGTAGGTCAAAGTGAGAGTGGCGGACCCCAGTGGGGTCGGATCAACAGTGGGCGGTAAGACAACACTAGGTAGGGCGGTTACACCGACCTGCATCGCGTATGTGCAATCTTGCGGATTTTCAATGAAGGGGGAAATGGATTCCCCAATTGCTAAAATATCCGCCGTAGGCAGGGTGACAACTTGATTGAGATACACGGTTTCAACCAAGAACATCTGGTCGAAGAATCCGTGGAAACCGTCGTAGCCGATGCCGCCATCAGTCACTACTCTACCTGAGATTGCTACATCAATGACTGCTAAATTATCCGTGATATTGTCAGGTGTGGTGTGACTAGCGGTATCAACAATGGTGATAATATCACCCAAATCTTGGGTCGGCTGGGCGCGAGTTACTATTTCCGTGATAAAAAGCTCATCGGAAACAGATAAATTAACCGTTGAGATGTGGGCACTTGCAACATCGAAGATACCGAGTGTATCCACGATGGACGCAATGTTACCACCCGATTGCGTAATAACTTCCGAAATCGTGAGTGTATCCGTCACACTCTCGACAACAATATGCGCCGCCTTGATTACTTCAACAATCGCCAACATGTCCGCCGTTGAAGGCGTCGGATTACGACTTACAACTTCGGTAAAAGCTAAAACTTCGTGGACTAAAATCAATTCACCATTGTTCGCCGCATCTGTGATAACGAGCGTATCAGTTACCGACGGCTGCGAAACAAGTTGCGTAGTTGCCGTATCTGTAATCGTGATAACACTAGAGGCTGAAAGAGACTCAATACTTGTAGTTACAATTTCGGAAATTGACAGAGTATCAGTAACTAGGTTACCGCCTAGGGTGCCTAGGCGCATAGTACCTAATACGCTATCGACTTGTCCTAGACGGGATGTAGCCATTACGATTGCTTCCAGCTACGAAGTTTCATTGAAGGTTTGCCAAACCAATCCGCATTACCATCGGTCACTATATGGAAACCCACTTGGTCATAAGTAGCAGGCACATAAGTTGCATTGGAACGAGAATCAATGAGTGTCCAGTTCCGCCCATCGTTGCTCAATGAGAAGATACGGTTTGTTCCATCATCCGTGAACTTCATCCAAATATTGTTCGCGCTAAGCGTAGCACTATGACGCGAGACTTCATCGGAAACGATTGTCACGAAATTGCTGAATTCCGTGACTGAGACTTGGATACCTTGAATGGTATCCGAACCATCCCACCAAGCATTATTTGTTACAATTTTACCCGTAGAGGAATCACGAATATAGATTCCACAACCGGCGAGATTGGCACCGTTCGTCGCATAGAAAGCATCCAATTCCATATTGGCTACAATGGTGTAGGGCGTTGAAGGTTTTGCGATATACTGGTCACAAATGTTCCAGGCCGCCGACTGTGGATTGCTGACAAAATAGATTGTACCACTATCATCCGTAGCTGTTCCGGCAAATGTGGCCGCGGTACTAAAACTAGCCACAAGAGGCGGTTGAGTCCACTGATTCAATGGACCGAAGTGCTCCCAGACCGAACCGGTATCATAGCAAAGAATATCACTATTCGACGGAATGAAGATTCGGCCCAGGACACCGGCGCTCGGTCGATTGGCGAACGTGTCATTGAGCAGAGCGTCCGCCCGGAATGAGTTGGCGGCGCCTGCCGTAAAGACATGGGTGACATTTACGCCACTGGTATGGGATGCACCAGTTGTACCTTCTTGGGCTCGACTGATCGTGAATGTTGTGCCGCTGACAGCGGTTACTAAAACGATTTCACTATCAATCAGAAGTCTGAAATTGCCTACCGTCGGGAAACCCGTTGCTGATGTTACAATCAATGACGTGGCAATCGCGGTGATTGTACCATTCAGAGTCGTCTGGGTTCCGTTGACTAGCTGCTCATAGTTCGGCGCTGACATTGGTTACTCCTGGAAAGAAAAAAGCCAGCTAGCCAGAAACTGACTAGCTGGCTTTGAACGATTAGCCGCTGACCGTATACGTGACCTTGAGTTGATCGCCGCTGTTGACAACGACGTTCGACCCAAAAGCCGCTTCGCTCCAGAGAGTCCCGGACGTACCACCCTTGGTGTTGTTCGAGATCACGAAGATTCCGTGAATCGTGGCTGTCGCATTGATGTTAAAAGTCGCAGCAGTTGCGTTCGTAATCGAACGGGCGGACGCCGTGCCGGCACCCCAAGTGATTCGGTTAGAATCACTGTAAGCGACACTTTCCACCCAGCCGCTATGGCTCGCAGACGTGTCGGAGTTGGCAAACGCGCTGAAAGAAGCGTTGTCCACCAAGCCGATATACCAGGTTGTGATCTGAGTCACCGAATCGAACATGATACCCAGGAGGGCATTCATGCCAACATCGACGACTTGATTCTTGGCCACATAGTGACCAATGATTTCGCCATCACGGACGTGGTCACAGTGGTACACACCACCGAACCCGAACAGGAGGGTTGCCACCGACGCCGTTCGGAAGAACAGCGAATTGGCCAAAGCCCGAATCTTCTGAAGCCATTTTAGTGGCATGTTTCTCTCCTAGTAAACAAAGGAAGCGTTACGTCGCAACTCACGGCGTAGTTCGTTAGCGATCTGCCGACCATTCATAGGTGTCGATTGGTTGTGGTTCACATTGACGTGAACATCACCCACAGTGACCGGACCACCCTGTGACCGATAGTTCGGCATACCACCAGAGTTCATAGCTACAAGTTGCGAATAGAATTGTCGGGTCGCCGATGCGTTCATTACGAACTCATTACTGCCAAGCATGGCTGGGACAGTATCCGAACCGCGGGCCAAACCACCCGTTGCATAATAACTGACTGGGCCGCCCATCGCTCGATGGGCGGCCGGGGTGGACGCATTTTCCTGAAGGGCCTTAGTTAGGGCTTCAACGCCCGATACCTGACCCGCGGCGACTGTACCAATCTCGCCGACACTTTGGACAAATGAGTTGGAGGTACCACTCGCGGCCCGGACGGCATCACTTAAATTGTAGAGATCAGCAGTTCCTGATTTGAGGGAATCAAGATTATTGCTGACATTTCGCATCTTAAGGGACGCTTGGACAGCCTGATCAAAAGATGTTGCCATCTGCTTTAAGATGGATAACACTTCTTTGGCTGAGCCCGTCCCAAAACCGCCCTTATTAACAAGGGCTTGAGCTTGATTAGTTGCCTGAGCCATTTGCTGTTGGACTTGGGCAATTTGAGTTGGATCGAGAGTACCAAGAGCCGCCCTTGCATTTGCCTGTAGGCCGGCAAATTGTTGTCGAGCCTGAGGAACACCCGATGGTTCCGGCAAAAGCGGAACCTTAGCTCCGGCCATTTGACGAAATGCATTTGCAGCAGTCTCCATTACTCTTGGAAATGGATTGACATTAAGCTTACCAACCAAAACTTGATGTGCTTCAGCGGCGGCTGCCTGTGCGTCAATTGCCTTAAAAGATTCGGCTAAAGCCTCATTGGCAGTTTTACGATCAGTAGTGGCGGCCTCCGCCGCTTTCTGATTTTCTGTCTGCTTCAAAAGCTCTTTATTATTTTCGGCCGCGGCTTGTTGACCCTTGCCATAGCCTTCGTTAGCCAACTGTTCAGCAGTTTGGCCCGTCATATTTTGAAGATGCAATCTGACGTTAACATCAATTCCTTTTGACCATTGGGTCAAAAGGCTATTGACTTTTTGCGTCCCCGCATCTTGTGCGAATTTCAGTGAGGTTGGCTGACCTGTCGTCGGTGAAGTCGTCTTTGTCATCAGACGCCGGACGATCGCATCCAAATTAAAGGAAGCTAAGACACCAGGTAAATGTGTCTTACTGATTTCGCCAACGGTTTTATCAATTCTACCCGCTGTCTTACTGGCTTCGGCTTGAAGCGAGTGTAATTCCGCGGTATTAGTTTCTGACTTCGGAGCAAGTTGCTTCTTCGCAATTTGATCATTCAAGCTATTGAATTGCGCAATTAGGGTTTTTACGCTACCAATTTGGCTGCGAGTTTTTAACTCAACATTCTTGGCTTCATTAGCCTGTTGCTGTTGCTGAGCAACAATTTGGGCGTACAAGTCCTTTTGTGTACTGAGGGCGCGATTGACTTGACCTTCACCAATGGCACGAGTTTGCGTGATACCCGCCGACCGTTCGGCTAGACTCATTGCATCCCCGATTAGCTGTTTGCCAAATTCAACATTGCCCTTACCAATAGCTTCGCGAGCTGCTTGCAACACTTTATTGGAGCGTTGCGCAAGTAGAATGCCTTGGGTCTTTGGGTTTGTTTGCGCGTTGAGTGCGCGTTCAAATCGACCCGCATTAACTTGATATTCACTACCCAAAAGTTCATTGGCTAGACTCTTTTGAGTCTTAGCGGGCTTATCCTGAATCTCTTGAAGAACGCTCACAAACTTATCAAGATCGCTCTCGCGTTCTTTCAATTGATTTTTCAAATTAGCGGAAATTTCGGTCTGCGCTTTGAAAGCGGCCGCTTTATCCTTTTCGTAAAGTTGCTGACCTTTGAAGAAGAACTTTTCGACTTCAGCCGTCCGCTCATTCAATGCTTTCTTTTCAGCATCAATTTGCGGTTGCATATCGCTGAGGCGTTTTTTCAAATCCAGATTATTGCCCGCAGTGATTTCGTCGATACGATTTTTCAAATCTTCAGCAGCCGTTGACGATTTCGAGAATTGATCAATCAACGTTGGCAGTGTGAATAGAAGTAATGCCGGGAAGGCATAGCCTCCAATGGAAGCGCCGAGAGCTTCTGAGGCCCCAAGGGCGGTTGCAGCATCCTTTATAAACACACCGAAAGCAAGAACTGACCGTGCCGCAAAAATGGAGAGAGCAATAGCTACTCCACCTAGAACGAGACCTAGGGACTTCATGGCAGTTTCACCACCACCAATGGATTGAATAAATTTGGCGAGTACATCAACTGCACTACGGCCAAAGTCATTTACCAAAAAGTTTCGGGCAGCCGTCAATTCTCGGGTTAGCTTGCCAGCTTGTGTACCTTGGATAAGGTTGGCAGCCGCTTCGGCGGCACCGGCAGACTTATTGGAAATTTCGTCAAGAGTTTCGGCATACTTCTTAGCGTCCGTGGCGACTAAGCCAATGACGCCGCGAGTACCGCGAATCTGATTGAACAGTTTACCGATTTCGGTAGCCGAAGTGCCACCCGACTCGGTCAACTTTTCCAAAGCACCTTGGAAACCATAAGCAGCGATAGCTGCTTCAGGTGTCGCGATCCCTAGATTTCGAAACTCCTCTTGTAAAGCTTCCGTCGGCCGAATCAATTTTAACATCACGTTTGTAATTTGAGTTTGAGCATCATTTGCCTTCACACCTTGAATGGTGAGATGGGCAAGTGAGGCCGCAACTTCTTCAAACGAGATACCTAGGGCGCTGGACAGCGGAAGCACACGACCGATCGTATTTGCTAGTTCTTCACCGCGAACACGGCCTAAGTCAATAGTGCGGAACAGTTTGTCACTGATATCCGCTGTACTAGCCGCCGTCAGACCATAACTATTGATGACACCCGAAAGCAAGTCTACCGAATCGGCGGTACTTGTTAATGAGGACCGACTGAATGATAGGGCTTCACCTAAGAAGCGTGTGCTTTCAGCCGCGTTGCCAATTTGGTTGGATAAGGTCTCATAGAGACCTTTGGCCACGCCCTCAATAGGTTGGCCAAACTCAGCGGATAGTTTCGAGACCGCGGCACCAACCTGATCGAGACCACCGGTAGCAAACTCTTTGCTTAAGGTCTGAATTTCCGCTAACTGCATTTCAAATTTACGGCCAGCACCAATCGCGCTTGTGAAAGCGCCAACAATTTCACCAACGCCTCGGTATGCGAATTGCGTTCCAAAGACCTTGATAACGGAACCCCAAGATAGGGTCATTTGTTTCGAGGCTTCTTGAACTGTCTTAGCCGAAAGCTTTACAGTATTGGCTAATCCGGTAACATTTGCCGTCGGCGGCTTTCGACCAAAAGCGGCAAATAGTCCTGCTTCGGTCCCTTGTGTGGGATTGAATCCAGGCGGCGGTGGCGTGATTTTGGCAGTCGCGGCCGTCGGCCCGTTGGCCACAACGTTCTTGACCCGCTGGGCTAAAGGCTGTGTCAATGTGACACCACGACCCAAAGCCGCTTGAACTTGATTTTGTGCGCGGGAAAGATTGCTAGTCGCCGCAGCAGCCGCGTTAGAGGCGGATGCGTATTGACGAAGTTGACCTGCTGCCAAAGTAAGGGTTGTTGACACGCCCCGTAGGACGTTCTCGATCTTTGCACCTTCCGCATTGAATCCCGCCGTGCTACTGGCCATCTTGTTGACCGAGTTAGCATAGGAATCCATTTGCTGCTTGAGCTTCGTCAGCGCCGACAGCGCTTCCGATGCGTCAAAGCCTAATTTGGAGGATTCATCACTCATCTTATGATCCTTCTAAGGATTTTGAAATACGTGCTTGGCTTCCACTTAAGTGCATTGACGTGTGCGTTAATATACTTAATGAAAGCCGCTTCGGCGGCTGCCATCGAATGATACGGCCCTGGCTGAATCAAATGGAATCCAACAGCATTCGCGTTGTTTGATTCATTGTAAATCAAATGGAATACTGAGCTTTTCCAATAAAAGGAATACTCGAAGTTTTCCGTTTTGATTTTAGCTTCACCTGCAGCCTCACCTTGCGCAACCCGGTTAGGGGCGCCAGCCACAGGGAACGCTACAATTTCGACACCAACTTGACTGGCCAAGGCGCGAAGGCTAGCTCGGCTTTCACCCGACCAATTAGGCACAATAGACTCTACTACAGCAACCCATTCTTTGATGCCCTCGATGAGGATATTTTTGTATTCCTCATCGAGGGCCCGCCTAGCGGCAGCTAAGTTAAGTGTTGGAATAGCGAGATTGGCGGTTAGTTTCATCGTATCAATGCTTTCGCGATGCTGATAAAAAACTCATTGATATCAAAATCACGAGTTTGATCATAAGCGATTAACATCGCCTGATACCACGGTGGGATTTCATCCCAACTATCAGCAGTGATGCCCGGCGGCTTTATGCGGAAGCGTTCGCAAGCTCGCCAGATTGCGTACTCGGCTGTTCGTCTTGGGGGCCAGAGATATTTTCGTTGAGTTGAGTCTGTGGCCCACGTAGAAAATTTGCACGGGCCTCTTCGAGGCGCTGTTCATTCAAGCAATTGGCGGAGAAAACACCATTCACGATTCGCTGAATCTCGATCTGGCTGAAGCCAGAGTCTTTCAGTTCCTTGCTATAGAGATGCCACGTTTTCGGATTCAGCGGATTGACTAAATCCCAGGTCAAACCTGGCGTCGCCTTCGTGGATTCAATGACCATCCAAGCAACCTTCTGCTCGGTCCATCGGTCGCGTGCTTGAATATAGCCCACATCCTCCAAATGGTATTCACGCTTCCCACCCTTTATGATTTTCATGGGCGGTTTCGGTTCAGGGCACAACTCGTCAAACTTCGTGAAATCCATGATCGCGCCGGCTTGGAAGATGAAGTCATCTCCCTGGCCACGCGGAATCACAATGATTTCAACGTTTGGGCCTTCGATCTTTTTGTCAAAGAGTTTCATGATTAACCTCTCGGAGCCACCAGGCCGTCATCCTTGACGGCCTTGTTTATTCACACTAGACTTGCACCAGATCAGGCACCACGACGCCAACGCCCGGAACACGGACGATGTTCGCGGCCTCAATGTTGCACTTGCCAGACGTAACGATCGTCGCGTCCTTGATATTGTGATCGAGCGATTCATACCGATAATCGACGAGCGTGATGATTTCCATATCACTCCCACCGCAAGGTGGGATGTATTCGATTTCGATATCAATCGCATAAGGTTCGCACGGATCGGCAGAAGAAGTCACCCAAGAGGCTGCGCCGCCTTGATTCTTCAAGCAATCTTCGGGTGTAGGCGTAACTGAGCCGGGGATGGCTGTCAGGAATTCCCACACCATATCGAGCTTCGCCTCCAGTGGCGCCTGATCGAGTTGCCGCACGGTGTGCAGGTTTCCTCGATCCAGAACGTACTGGTAGTTCTTCTTCTCGGTATGGGTTAAAGTTCCATCACCGACGTTCACTTCCAATGTTCGGCCTGTAAAAGTCACAGCCGCGTCATCAACGGGGATACCGTTGGCCGTGCTGAAACCGGGGCTGAACGTGACTTCCCACGTCGAGCCACCCGTCTCTGTTCGCGTGACTGTTGGTGTGCCACCAGTCAAGCTACCCGAGTCAATGGTAAATAACCCCATCGCCTTATCCAAGTATTGGCCTTGGAATGTGGCAACATAGCTATCAGCTACCCCACTGATGACAACATCAGTTGCAGAGATGCCCGCCGTTACCAAAGCCGCCTGAACTACTGCCGGCGTTGCATTGAAGGCAATCGCAGCCGTTGTAATGGATACAGGTGCAGCAAGCGTTCCTGTAAAGGTCAAAGTAAAGGTTCCTGCCGATGGCGCACCTAGTCCAATAGCTTGGATTTCATAACCATTTTCAGCCACTACAGTGTAGCGAAAATCAACATTCGCTATGGAAAAGCGGCACGAAACGGGAATGATACCCGGCGTTCCGAGAGTGTCGATGACAAGCGTTGTGTCGCCGGACGCCGGCGCAATCGACGGCTCATTGATCAGAGCCGTATTCTTGTAACCATCCACGAACCGAATGTTCGCGTGACGGAGTTCAATTTGAGCCATATTACACCTGCACTAAGTCTGGGACAACGACACCCTGGCACAGAGAACGAACGATCGAGGCAGCGGTGATGTTACACTTGCCCGAAGTCACAATGGTCGCGTCCTTGATGTTGTGGTCAAGGGACTCATACCGATAGTCAACGAGAGTGATGATTTCCATCTGGCTGCCACCGCAAGGCGGAACATACTCGATTTCAATATCAATCGCATAAGGTTCGCACGGGTCAGCCGAGGAAGTTACCCAGGTCGAAGCACCACCCTGTTGCTTGAGACAATCTTCCGGGGTCGGCGTAACCGAACCGGGGATAGCTGTCAAGAATTCCCACACCATGTCCAACTTCGCTTCCAATGGCGCCTGATCCAACTCGCGGACAGTATGCAGGTTTCCTCGATCCAGAACGTACTGGTAGTTCTTCTTCTCCGTGTGCGTGAGCGTGCCATCGCCAACGTTCACTTCGAGGGTGCGCCCCGTGAAAGTGATCGCCGCATCATCAACGGGCACACCATTGGCCGTGCTGAAAGCTGGTGAAAAGGTCAGTTGAGTCGTGATTCCACCGACAGTTGCGCGTGTCGCGCCCGTGAAGGTATAACCAACCAGGCTTGTCACATTCACGGTTAAGAGGCCCATTGCCAAGCCAGCATACTGGCCCTGGAATGTGAACGTGTAGTTGTCGGCCGAGCCGCCCACCACAACGTCCGATGCCGAAATTCCGGCAGTCGTCAAAGCCGACTGCACCGCCGAGGGAATCGCATTGTAAACAATTGCAGCCGTCGTGATAACGACAGGATTAGCAAGCGTTCCGTGAAAAGTGATTGTGAAAGTGCCGGAACTCGGTGAGCCAAGATTGATATCTTGAACTTCATTTGTATTCACTGTAGCGGATACAGTGTACCGGCAAGGGGTGCCAACAACGCTAAATCGACAGGAGACCGGGATTGTGCCCGACGTTCCGAGGGTGTCGATGGTTAGCGTTGTATCACCGGCCGCTGGCGATTCGTTGACAAGTGCCGTGTTTTTGTAGCCGTCCACGAACCGAATGTTCGCGTGACGGAGTTCAATTTGAGCCATACTTTACTCCTAGCCTAACGGAATTCGGAAGTACATGCAATACTTGGCTTGTATTGCCGACTGTTCCATTCGGGTCACGTGATCGGTCGTATTAACGATTCCAAAATTCAAGACCTGGATTTGGTCTTTCGGGCTTAGCTGTAAGCATTCAACTAAGCTTTGATCGTCGAACTCCCCGGTTCCTAGTCGAAAGACTGGTATTGTGTTGCCGAATATGGGGAGATAGAGTCCTTGTAGTCTTTGTTGTTTATAAAGATCAGTAGCATCAACCCCGCTCGCAATGAACAGGTTAAGCCTGATCTCAAACTGCCAGTAGTTCTGGCTTTGTTCCCGCATCCACGGACCCATCATCCGCAACTCAGCCCAGTCATGTAACTTAGAAGTATCACGATCTTGGCCTTCAAAATAGAGATAAGAGGAAGCAGAGACCGCCGTAATATGGTTCTGAAACCATACCGCAACCGATGCCCTGATCCAGCGTGCCCAATTGGGGTCTTGTGCCATCAGTCAACCTCAAGTTGAATTGATTCTAAAATCATTAGAGCGTCGGCTGCATTTTCCTCATCCACCATATTTGTCTCATCATCAATCAAGAGCATATCCGAGACATGCTGCTCATTGGGTGACAAATTGGTATCGAAGCTGGCACTATCTAGCACACTACCCAGATCGTCATAGACGTTCAAGGCTAATGACAGTGCAGGCGGTTCAGATAATGTCTCTTTGCCGAGGCAAATGAATGCGAAGCCTTCAAGACTCTGAATCTTTTGAAGATTATAGCGAACTTCTCGGAATACAATGTAATCACCCATCTGGGGTTCAAAGTCAATTGGCAATTCTTGCCGATCAACAATGAACGTCCGAGTTGTAACATCAAAATTAGTACCATAGGCGAAGTCGCGATCATTGGCAATATAGGTTCGATCAAATAAGGCGGCTCGGCTCATAGCCGAAGGCAAGACGATAGCTCGCTCGACACGCACACCTGACAGCGAAACAGTTTTGATCCCAGTAGACACATTGACAGTATTGGTTATTCGCCGAATAATGTCAATGGTCCCAGGATACCGCCGTTTAAGCTGGTAGATGTTCTGGCGTATGAAGCGAAGCTGGCTCATTTTAACCATCCCCAAACGGTTTTCACAATGAGGCCGAATGTCGCTGTAGCAACAGTCCAAAGCATCTTACCTTTAAGACGCTCTTTCTGCTCCAACCGATCAACCCGCATGTGCAAACCTGGTTTCTGCTCCGACCCGTCACCTAAAATTGCTTCGCGTAATTGCTCGACTGATTTTGACATCACGTCTAATTTCTGGCCCTGAATTGCTTGAGCTTCTTTGATTTCCCCAAGCATTTCTTTCTCACTTTTGGTCATAGGCCAGCCGGGGCGGCAAGTGCCGCCCCGGCATGTCTCCGCAAATTAGGTTTCGAGGACGGCGCCAAGATTGGTGTCGAGCACCTTGATCCCAGCGAGGTAGTCCATCGTCACCAAGTGGCCCTGGGCGTTGCCGTCATACGTGATGACGGTACGCATGGTCAGGCCATTGAAGTTCGCGAACCCGCTGATCGCGCCGACACCGGCCCGCGGCAGAGCCAGGGGACGGATGACGAGCGTAAGCGCGTTGCGGTGGAACGCGAAATTGAAGTTGCCAGCGGGGCCGAGATTGACTTGCTCATCGTCGGACACGGCGAGGAACAGAGGTCGATCAAGGACCATATAGGTCGAACCGTCGGTTTGAAGGACGGTGTACCGATCCAGGTCGGTACCGAAAGTCACCAACTGCCCGACGGTCGGGCCGCCGTTTGTGAAGGTGTCGATCGAAATCGACTTCGAATAGCCGGCAGCGTAGCCACCGATGTTATTGACCAAACCAGTCGGATAAGCCTTGATAACAGCGTCATCGGTCGCGGCTTGCGAGAGGCCGTATTCCAGAGTGATCTGGGTGGCCGGGCTTGCATTGACCGCGGTGATGTGGTAGGACAAGGGGAAATCGCCAGTGCTGTCACTGGAGATCGTTACCCACTGACCGGCCAAGGGGCCCGAAACAGAGAAAACGTCAACCGCCAGGACGGTCGTGCCGGTGGCATAACCACCAACGTTGTTGACCGCGCCGACCTGCGTGGTCATCTGACCGTTCACGCTGCTCATGTTCTGAGCCATGAACGTGTTGAAACCCAACTTACGGCCGAGGCTCGCATTTTCAAGAGCAGTACCGCCATCGCCGACCAGGTAAGCCTGGTGGAAGGTCGGGTTCTGCAGAACCTGAGTTTCTGCCGTCGGTGTCAGAATCAAAGAGCGGTTGTCCATGTACGCCTTGTTGACGTTCAGGACTTCGCGCACATTCGTGATCAACTGAACAGCGTTGCTGGCCGTCAAGCTGCCGATACCGCCGGCTTGGTTAGCCAAGAACTGATAGACCTGACCGAGCACGATCTGGTCCGTGAAACGGGCCATCGCGATCGCAGCAGGTCGAAGATATTCATCGACCAAGTTCTTGAACGCCTTGGTTTCCTCGCCGTCGCGGATGAGGAAGCTGACGTGGACGTGCTGGTCCAGGGGGACCGCCACATTCGTCGCCGATGCATCCTGCACGGTCACGTCATCGCTATCGGTTTTGCGAGTTCCCTTGAACTCGGCGGGCTTACGGGTGTTGACCACGTCGCCGTACTTGGCGAACAGGGGTTCGAAGTCACGGTGAACGAGGTTGGCGGCAACCATGTTCTCCATCAGGATGGCAATGCCTTCCATCGCCCACTGTTCGGGGAGGAAAGCGTCAAGCGAATTGTCGAAGGCCGAAACGAACGGCGTACCTTTCAGGTACTTCATGGGAATCTCCACGATTTGAGTTTGAAATCAACACACCCCATCACTTAGAGCCCGACAGCGGATGGGTTCGCTTTTCGGGCTGCCATGTACTCGTCCATCGACATAGTAGCGACGTTCGGCTTCCTGCCTGGAGTACCTGATACTGTCCCGGTGCCACCGGTGGTCGTTGCCCGGAAAAGATTTCCGTATTCTTCGGGCTTTTCTTTCATCCGCTTGACCGCTTCCTCGATCGTGTAATCGACAATGACGGGTTTCCCGCCCTTGTCCACGTCCTGGAAACGAACCTTTGCGGTATGAGTGCCAGTAGGCTTGCCATCGTCACCCACATCGGGGACGAGGCGTGTTTGTGGCCGAAGTAGGGCTTCAACGAATCGGACGCTATTGTCGAGCACGCCATTCTTCGAGGCGGCGCTATTGATTTCATAGCCAATTTTCAGATTTTGGTAGTCGGAAGCCCACTGATTCTTTTCAGTTTCGGTGGCGTCCAACTTCTGCTTGTAATCCGTTTCCAGCTTCTCTTTGGCACGACGAGCCTGCTCTTCGGCCGTCAGATTCGCATTCCGCAGCGTCTCGATCTGCTGCTCCATTGAAGCCTTTTGCTGCTCGGTCATTTGGACCGTGCTCTGGAGCGTCTCTAATTCTTTAATCGTTTTCTCGCGTTCAGCGCGAGCTTTCTCTTTCTCGGCCTTCAGAAACGTGTTCACCTGATCTTGGGTGAACGTTCTGGGTGGAGGCGGCGGAGGAGGGGGCGGAGGAGGCGGATCAATTACGGGCGGTTCCGTAACGGGCAGATCATCGTAGTAAGTGTTTCCACGGAGAAAGGTTAACATTCGGAGTCCTCACCCAACTTTGGCGCTAAAATCAATAGCCGTTGGTTAGCTATTGAGCTATGTTACTCGTTTGAGCGAAATATCATAATTGTCGTAGACGTATTTCTTCAGGTATTTCCATGCCGTCGGCGATGGAATCCCTGCCTGAATGTATTCAGGAATGAATGTATTCTCGTAAGACGTTCTTACAACCGAGAAGCCTTGACTTTTCACCCAAGATTGTTGCATATCAACATCAGGGTCAACGCCGTTGAGCAAGGCAAAAGCGATTTCACAACACGCATTCTGAATAT